>Ga0114945_10000140_pt1 | contig 42700 bp, 35 predicted proteins | sample OV2TP3_FD_87194 | JGI IMG/M metagenome (GOLD analysis project Ga0114945, IMG submission 87194) | Hot spring microbial communities from Beatty, Nevada to study Microbial Dark Matter (Phase II) - OV2 TP3 | ecosystem: Environmental > Aquatic > Thermal springs > Hot (42-90C) | place: USA: Beatty... | reverse complement strand
TCTTTTGACCTTATCATCAAAATGTCCTTATTCTTGTCCATAACGTCCTCCTTCACGTTATGGACTATATAGGACATCTTTATTTTGGCCAATTAGGACATTATAACTTTGGGGTTACAATTTATTCTTTTTCAAATATTTATTTACTGGAGTGAACATCCAAATTAGATAAACGATTGACAAGGTCTTTTATTTCCATTATCGTTATAAGACTATGAAAATTCCGTTACCACAACATCCTTTACATAAACTACTTAAGGAGCGCATTCTGATCCTTGATGGGGCCATGGGCACGATGATCCAGCGATATAAACTTGACGAAGCCCAATATCGAGGAAAACAATTCGCCAATCATTCGGTCGACCTGAAAGGAAATAATGACATTTTGTCCATCACTCAACCGCAGGTCGTTCGTGAGATTCATACCGCTTATCTTGAAGCTGGCGCGGATATTATTGAGACGAATAGCTTTAGTTCGAATACCATCAATATGAGGGAGTATAAGTTGGAGAGCTTTGTCTATGAACTGAATGTCGCTTCAGCGAAACTTGCGAAGGAAACGGCCACGCAATTTAGCGCGAAAACGCCGAATAAACCCCGTTTTGTGGCTGGAGCCATTGGACCGACCACACGCACCGCCTCCCTTTCTCCTGATGTCAACGACCCTGGCTTTCGTAATGTAACTTTTGATCAATTGGTGAGTGCCTATACCGAACAAATTCGCGGACTTGTCGACGGAGGTGTGGACATTTTGCTTGTTGAAACTATCTTCGATACGCTCAATGCCAAGGCCGCCCTCTTTGCCATTGATAGTTATCTTCCCACCATAAATCATGGCGCCTGCCTGCCGGCAAGGCAAGGATCCGCCAAGAATTCTGGCGGAGAAAACAAACAACTCCCCGTCATTATTTCCGGAACAATTACGGATGCCAGTGGACGGACCTTATCAGGCCAGACGTTGCATGCCTTTTGGATTTCTATCAAACATGCCAATCCCTTGGCCGTCGGTCTTAACTGTGCTTTAGGCGCGAAGGAAATGCGCCCCTATCTCGAAGAACTTTCCCGATTGGCTCCTTGTTACATCAGTTGCTATCCCAATGCCGGTCTTCCCAATCAATTCGGCGGCTACGATCAAACCGCACCAGACATGGCTAAGCTCGTCCAAGAATTCGCCACCAGCAGCTTTGTTAATATTCTTGGCGGCTGCTGCGGAACGACCCCGGAACACATAAAACATATTGCCGAACTGGTCAAAGATATTCCGCCGCGTAAGGTCCCGGAAATCCCGAGCCCGACAGCCTTGAGTGGGCTGGAGCCGCTCGTGATCCGCACTGATATTGATCCCTCGACAGAGCTCGGGATGGCCTCTTCGACTAATCTTGGGATCAACCCTGAGCGTAGTCGAAGGGCCAATTTTATTAACATCGGCGAACGAACCAACGTCACCGGATCAAAGCAATTTGCCCGTCTTATCTTAGCTGGAGATTTTGAATCCGCCTTATCTATTGCCCGTCAGCAGGTTGAATCGGGCGCACAAGCCATCGACGTCAACATGGATGAGGCCATGCTGGATTCCGAAAAGGCCATGACAAAATTTCTTAACCTTATCGCGGCCGAACCGGATATCGCCCGTGTTCCCCTAATGATTGATTCCTCAAAATGGTCGGTCATTGAGGCCGGACTAAAATGCGTTCAAGGAAAACCCATCGTCAATTCCCTTAGTTTAAAAGAAGGCGAAAAAATCTTTAAAGAGCAGGCTAAAAAAGTGAAACGCTATGGAGCGGCAGCTGTGGTTATGGCCTTTGATGAAAAAGGACAGGCCGATAACGTTAAACGGAAAGTTGAAATCTGTACGCGTGCCTATAAGATCTTAACCGAAGAAGTAGACTTCCCACCTGAAGATATCATCTTTGACCCTAATATCTTTGCGGTGGCAACCGGTATCGAAGAGCACAACAATTATGCTATCAATTATTTTGAAGCCACGCGTATCATCAAACAAACGCTACCCCATTGTCGTATCAGCGGGGGATTAAGTAACGTTTCCTTTTCTTTCCGCGGCAACGATACCGTGCGAGAAGCTATGCATTCGGCTTTTCTTTACCATGCTATCAAGGCCGGCATGGATATGGGTATTGTCAATGCCGGTATGATCGCTGTCTACGATGAGATCCCCAAAGATCTTTTGGAATTAGTGGAGGATGTTTTGTTAAACCGCCGGGCCGATGCCACCGAGCGTCTGGTGGCCTTTGCGGAAAAAGTAAAATCCCACGGTAAGAAAACAACGGAAAGTCTGGCTTGGCGCAAGGAGACGGTGGAAGAACGTATCTCTCACGCGCTTGTCCATGGCATTGCGGACTATATCGAACAGGATATCGAAGAGATACGTCACAAATTTAAGCATCCACTGGAGGTGATTGAAGGGCCTCTGATGGCTGGGATGAACATCGTTGGTGATTTATTCGGCGCGGGAAAGATGTTTCTTCCGCAAGTTGTCAAAAGTGCCCGTGTGATAAAAAAGGCGGTTGCATATCTGACGCCTTTTATTGAAAAAGAAAAAATAGACCGACACAGAAAATCCGCCGGTAAAATCATCATGGCGACTGTGAAAGGCGATGTCCATGATATCGGTAAAAACATTGTCGGTGTTGTCTTAGGATGCAACAATTATTCCGTCATTGACTTAGGGGTGATGGTCCCTTGTGAAAAAATTCTTCAGACAGCCAATGCTGAAAAAGCCAATATGATTGGTTTAAGTGGGCTGATTACGCCTTCTTTGGATGAGATGGTGCACGTGGCCAAAGAAATGGAGCACGAAGGTTTCAGAATTCCGCTACTAATCGGCGGAGCTACAACCTCCGTCAATCACACCGCCGTTAAGATTGCGCCCGCTTATCAGGGTATGACAGTCCACATCAAAGATGCTTCCCGTGCGGTTGGTGTCTGCCGCAACCTTATGGATGAAAAATTGAATGTTGATTTCATTCAAAAAACACAGAAAGAATACCAATGGCTACGCCAAGAATATGAGAACAAGCAAGTGTCCAGGAGGTTTTTTAGCCTCAACGAAGCACGTGCCCACCGTCTAAAATCGGATTGGAAGAATATCCCCATCAAGGTTCCTTCCTTTTTAGGGGTAAAAGTATTTAAAAATTATGATTTAACTGAAATCCGTCAATACATCGATTGGTCTCCCTTTTTTATTACATGGGAATTGGCCGGCAAATATCCTAAAATTTTTAACGACCCAATCATCGGAAAAGAAGCTAAAAAACTCTTCAACGATGCCCAAAACCTTCTCGACGATATTATCAAGAAAAAATTACTGACGGCCCATACGGTTGTGGGATTCTTTCCGGCTAACAGTATTGATGATGACATTAAAGTTTATACCAATGAAAAAAGAGATTCGATTCTCACAACCTTTCACTCATTGCGTCAGCAGTGGGAAAAGGCCGATGAGCAACCTGCCTTGCCCTAGCAGACTTCATCGCCCCTAAAACAAGTGGCGTGGCTGATTATATTGGAGGATTTGCCGTTACCGCCGGTGTCGGTATCGAAAAGATCATCCAAGAATATGAAAATAAACATGATGATTATAGCGGGATCATGGTCAAGGCCCTTGCGGATCGATTGGCTGAGGCGTTTGCTGAACTAATGCATGAGAAAACACGAAAAAGTTTATGGGGCTATGCTCCAGATGAATCTTTGAGCCCTGAGGAAATAATCCTGGGAAAGTATCAGGGCATTCGCCCTGCCCCCGGTTATCCGGCCTGTCCGGATCACACAGAAAAACTCAGTTTTTTTCATCTACTTAACGTCCAAAAGCAAACAGGTATCAGCCTCACCGAAAGTTACGCCATGTGGCCAGCCGCCTCGGTCTGTGGCTGGTATTTTGCCCATCCTCAATCAAGGTATTTTGACGTCGGCAGAATCAATAAGGATCAGATCGAAGATTACGCCCAACGCAAAGAGATGACAGTGGAAGCGATTGAAAAATGGCTCGGCCCTTATCTCAGTTATAAATAATCAGTTATGCTTGATCTAAAACCTCTCCTCAAGTTAATTGGTTTAGCCCTCCTGATCAAGTTTGTTCTATTCTCCTTTATTACCATTCACGCGCCCTCATCCAAATTTGAAATCGATTCTTACCAGTATCTACAAAATGCCGAAAATTTAACAAGATATGGAGCCTTTGCCCAATATCGTAAACGAGATGGCACCTTTCAGGCAGAAGTCCTTCGCACACCCGGCTATCCCATCTTTTTGGGAATCTTTCATTATTTATTTGACATTTCCCTCGATGGCATTGTCATCCTGCAAATCTTTCTGACGATTTTAGCGGCCATTCTAACATATAAAACCGCCCTACTGATTGATAAGCGGTTAGGTCTTTTAAGCGCTTTTATTATTCTGTTTGACCCACCCATTACGACGTATTCTTTTCTGATTCTGACCGAACCATTATTTCTTTTGTCAATCTCTTTGTTTATGTATATTTTTGTTTTATATCTACAAAATAGTCGTCTCTTTACACTTATCTTATCTGGAATTTTCATTACCATGGCCACGTACATCCGTCCAGCTTGTTATTTCTTAGGAATAGCCTGTGCGGGATTTATTTTTTTGACTCGATTAAAATCCGATTGGCGTAGGGCCATTATCTCCGCGATGATTCTTCTTCTTGTGACCTATGTTCCGTTGGGCCTCTGGCAATACCGTAATTATCACCGTGTTAAAAGGTCCGTGTTTAGTGATATTCACTACGCAACCGTCGAAGGTCCCTCGGCAACAGGTTTATGGAGAAGTTATAGCCGCCAGCAAGACCCTTCCCTTAAAAATCTTCCGCCCATAGCCTATTATGCCAATGTAACCTCTCGTTGCCTTATCTCTTTATTCACACGACCGGGAACGTTTAAATATTTTAAATCTCGGCCTCTCACCGTTGCCGGAAAGGTTTTTGGTTACCCGTGGTTGATATTTTGGATGATTGGATTTATCTTTGGTTTGACGAAATTAGGAAAGGATAAATACCTTCACTTCTTGGCCTTTGTTATCCTCTATCTTACGGCGATCACACTTGTGGCGACGATGTGGGGCGCCAACGAACGTTTTCGTGTGCCCATGATGCCTTTTATCGCGATCCTATCCGCATGGGGATGGAATTATCTCTTGGGGGGAAAATTAAAAACTCTTAAATAATTGTAGTTGTTTATCCTCTTTGGAAATTTTTTTTATCGTTTCCCTTTCATAATTTTGTAATTCTTCTTCAATATCAGTGAGAAATGGTGAGAGAGAATTCTCATAAGTCTTTCCAAAAAGCATGCGTCGTTGGGCGCGCACCAAATACAATTGCTCCTTGGCGCGAGTCATACCGACGTAAAACAACCGGCGTTCTTCTTCAATATCGGCTTTAAAATTTTCTAAATTAAGTGGCGAGAGATTCTCTTCGCAACCAATGATAAACACGACCGAGAATTCCAAACCCTTTGAGGTATGAAGCGTCATTAAGGAAACTTTTTCACTGCGTTCAACATACTTATCATTCGCCTGCGGCAATAATTCTCCTTCCAGTGATTTATCACCTGAAATCTCATAAGGAATTCCGCTTCGCTCAAGGGCCTCTTTAAGCAAATTTTTCTGCGTGTTCAAGCGATAAAGAACAGCCATATCACCAAACGTATAGTGGGCTTCCTCGTGTTTGGCGGCACGGCCCGAATCATGAGAAAACATGCTGGTGCCACCGACCATTTTTTCGATTTTGTGTACCACGTATTCGGCCTCGGCTTTATCCGTTGGTGCCTCATAAATGATCAATCTTCCTTCTTGATAAATTTTGGCCGTCAACGCTGGAACAAAAGAAAATTTAGTTTTGGCCATCACTTGGCCTGAGGCCGTTAAGAGATTAGGCGCCGAACGATAATTTTCTTCTAAGAAGAGAGTTGTGGCACCTGGAAAATCTTCCCTGAAACTTTCAAAAAATCGCACATCACTTCCACGAAATCCATAGATCGCCTGATTCGGGTCACCGATGGCCGTTAAGTGAAGCTGTGGACTGACCAACTTCAAAAGTAACCTGTGTTGGACGGCATTAATGTCCTGATACTCATCGACAAAAATATATCTGTAATCTTGTAACCGTGATGAGTGGCAACTGATAAGTGATAAAGATTCTAAAAGCAAATCATCGAAATCGAAAAGATTTTTGGTACGCAAAGAATTATTGTACACAGCAATCTCTGCCGGAGGTTCTTTATCAAAATCGATTGATTTCCAGCGTGAAATCTTCTCTAACAGATTTTTGCGTTGAGAGTTTGCGTACTGTGGCCATAAATCTTTTACCAAATTTTCGATCTCCTCCGGCAAGGCGACACAAAAATCTTTAAAATGTGAATGCTCTTGAAGAAGCTGGAAACAAAAACTGTGAAAGGTCCCAACAAAGATCTTTTCTATCCGCTTACCACACAGCTTCGAAAGACGATGTTTCATTTCTAAGGCGGCCTTGTTTGTAAAGGTAATCGCTAAAATGCGTTCATTCTCTTTTAATTGGGAAGCCAAACGGGCTATGCGATAGGTGAGGGTGTGCGTTTTGCCGGTACCAGGACCAGCAATGATTAACAGATGACTTCCTTGATGATTAACAGCAGCTTGTTGGGAAGGATTTAAGGTCATGATTCATTAGATGTCAGAAACAAGAAGTCAGAAGCCAGATAAAACTGCTTTTTCTAACCTCTTGCCTCTGACCTCTGGCTTCTTTACTCGAATAACGTCATTTGTCCCTGCTCTTGCAGAGCGCCGCGTTCGCTGTCAGAAAAAATATTAATCTTTCCGTATTCGCCATCATAGCCAGCGGCAATCTTCACTTTCCCTTGTCGCATGCGCTCAATGCCTTCGGCAATCAGTGCTCCGGCCACCTTTTTAATATCCGATATCGAACATTCGCGTAAGATAAACATTTCATTGCCTAATTTACCAAGCATTTCGATAAAAACTTTTTCAACACTTTGGGAGGCGGCACCGACACCTTTAGCTTCTCCAATCACCTCTGGTAAGGGAATTAAACTGTAATAAGGCCGTGCCCGCGGCGATTTTCGCCCTTCCGGATGATCGGCTAATTCCTCCACCCGCGACATGACACCAACCGTGACCGGTTTATCGCAGGCTGGACACAAACCATTGTTCTTTTTTGTCTCTTGAGGATGTAAGCGCGTCTGGCAGGCCCGATGACCATCGTAATGATATTTGCCTTCCTCAGGAAAAAATTCAATGGTGCCAAGCAAACCTTGATCTTGAGGATCGGATAACGCTTTATAAATTCCTCGATAAGAAAATTCCGTATCATAAATCGTTGATTCGCGAGCCAATTTTTCTGCCGAATGCGCATCGGAATTCGAAACCAGAACATAAGGATCCAATTGACTCAATCGCCAATTCATCAGGGGATCCGAAGATAACCCTGTTTCGACGGCAAAAATATGCGATGACAAATCCGCAAAACAATCCGTTATCCGATCAAATCCACCTTTGGACCCTAATGCCGAAAACCATGGTGTCCAAATGTGAGCTGGCACAAGATAGGACAGAGGATCTGATTCTAAAACAATTTCCAATAAATCGCGCGAGTCTAATCCTAAAATGGGACGACCATCCGCGTAAATATTGCCGATGTTACCCAACTGAGATTGAATTTTTTCAGCGGCCTTAAAATGGGGAGCAAAAACTACATTGTGAATCTTTCGGACCTTGTCCAATCGCTTGTAGATATTCGAAATCTCGCAGGAAAGCATAAAACGGACCTCACAACGACAAGACGATGGGACTTTGTCTTTAACTGAGGCGGCATAGTGATCTTTGAGTTTAAAAAATCCTTCTTCGGCGGGCTCAAGTTTTTCTTTGAGTTCCTTCATCCAACCGGGGTGGACAAAATCTCCTGTCCCAACGACTTGAATCCCTTTGAGTTGGGCCCAGACGGTCAGATATTCGAGGTTAAGATTCGGACTGGTAGCGCGGGAGAAATGGGAATGCAAATGAACATCGGCATAAAATCTCATAGGGCTATAACAGCCCCCTGCTTTCTTATCTGCCTATCCTTGCCTAACGAAAGGGCAGAAAAGTAAACAGGGGGCTCACTTATCCGTTATGATTTTTTCGCTTCCGCATGAAAGGAAATTTTAACCTCACTACCGACAACCCAGCCGCCGTTGTCCATCTGTTTATTCCATGTTACGCCAAACTCTTGTCGGTCAATGGTCAAATTTCCAGACAACCCAATCACCATCGTGCCATCCATGGGATGAGTGATGGGACCACTAATTTTTATGGGAAAGGAAGTTCTCTTCGTAATACCATGAAGAGTCAAATCACCCACAACAACCCAGCCACCATCTTGCTCTTTGACCATCGTACTTTTGAAGGTAATGGTGGGGAATTGTTCCACATCAAGGAAATCAGCACTGCGTAAATGATTATCCCGTGCCTCCACATGGGTATTAATACTTTTAGCCTGAATTGTCACATCGATTTTTGTGTCCGCCAGGTTTTCTTTATCAAGCTCAACCGTGCCGGCAACATCCGTCAAAGTGCCCTGCACTTCACTAATCATCATGTGGGCAATACCAAAATTAACGGAAGAATGCGCTGGATCAATGGTATACACATCAGCAAAACCAACACGGGCCGCCCAGAGTAATCCGATGCCAAGAAACAAAAATTGTCTTAAAACTTTACTCATAACTTCCTCCTTTAATGAGCGCACAACTTATGGAGTCTCAATGACGACATAAGTTGTTTGCGCGAATTAACCCCCCTTCTTGCTTTCGCAAGAAAGCAGGGGGTCAATTCACCCTTCTAAGTTACGCTCCCCATGGTCGCGTAACTTAAGTGTTCATTGACGTACCATCTCCTCTAACGCTATTCTTGGACAGATATGTCGTCGAATATAATTAATCAACGTGTTAGCCAAATTACGCACCCGCTGTTCTATCTCTTTATCTTTACACCGCCCCTTTTCATCAAACAAGCGATGAACACCAGCGATAGAAACCGGCCCCGGTAATACAACAGCGCCAATATGGGCACACACACTGCTTAAATGCTCGATGGCCTTGATCGCCCCAATCTGACCGGCCGCCACCCCCAATAACGCGACGGGTTTTCCCGCTAAGACGGATGGATAACCTAAATTTTCAATCACCAATTTCATTACACTGCTATAACTACCGTGATACTCGGGTGTGGCTAAAATCACTCCTGTTGCCTCAGAAACAATATTGGTGATTGTTTCAGTCGCAACGGAATTCTCCTCCCCCGGTAGAGGCAAAGAATAGTCTTTCGGATCGATCAATTCAAAACTAATATCCGCATGTTTCTTGATTTCGTCTATAACAAGAGCCAAAACCTTGGAGGTGTAATTGTGCGGACGAACGCTTCCTAAAATGGCGATGATATGGATATTCTTCTTCGATTTACTGGTCATGGAACTTCCCTTAAAAGAGAGCCTCATTCTATCACAAACTAAAATAAATGAAAAAGAAAAATTGGGTGGGAATTTGCTGAATTTTCACTGACGATATTCCTCTACTGGGAATATCGCTCAACCTTCAATTATAACTACAAACCGTGTTCTTTCCTTCACGCTTGGCCCGATACATGGCCCGATCGGCTCGCGTCGTTAACTCCAGACGGTCGAAATGATCCTGATATTCGGCCAAACCAATACTCACCGTGACCTGTGCTTTAAGTTTTATCTGCGCAATACTGGAAAGAATCTTCTCGGCCACGACCTTCGCTTGTTCGCGGTCAATCCCCGGTAAAATCACCACAAACTCATCCCCCCCGTATCGACAGACTTGATCAATCGCGCGAAGATTCTTGCGTAGCGTTTCTCCTATCGTGCGTAACAAATCATCTCCGGCCACATGGCCATGAGAATCATTGTATCGTTTAAAATCATCAATATCGATCATCAAAAGACATAATCTCCCTGTAAAACGTTTAATCCTCTCAATTTCATGATCCAGTGTCTTCACAAAATAGCGATAATTCCCGATACGGGTGATGGGGTCTAAAATCGACAATTGTTTTAATTCTCGGTATAATTTGGCGTTATCAAAGGCCACGGCAGCCTCGCGAACGATCGCCTCGAGGATCTTAAGATCAATATCTGAGAATTCAGATATCCCTTTCACCTTCTTGTCGGCTAAATTAACTACGCCGATCACTCGATGATTCATCTTAATCGGCGCCACCATAAACGAACGTGTCGCATACCCCTCCCGATTTTTGCGCCCGAAGTGCTTATCGTATTCGATATTACGCACTAAGACGGCTTTTCCTTCTTGAGCCACATAGCCCGCGATAGACTCTCCTAATTTAATTCTGGTTTGCTCGATGACTTCGGGCAAGAGTCCCCTTGCTGCCTTGATGCAGAGTTCATCGGTTTGTTCATCTAAAATCATAAGGGAACATCTTTCCGCCTCTAATATTTCGCACGATTTCTGAACAATGAAATCAAGTACTTGATTGAATTCATGGAGAGAGCTAACTTTTTCATCAAAAAATAGAATTTGTTCGAGTTTATCCTTTTCAAAAGCTAAACGCTCTTCCAAATGTTTCTTTTCGGTTATATCGTGTACAATGCCTTCCACACCAACAACCTCCCCCGCTTCATCACGAATAAAGTTACTGGTAGCGGCAAGAATAGCCGCTGACCCATCCTTACGGCGGTTTCTAACTTCGTAATCGCGGACAAAACCGAATTTCGACATCTCTTGTAAAAATATTTCGCGTTCGGGAGGATTGACATACAATTCCCTCGCTAAATTTTTCCCCAGCAGTTCCTCTTTGGTCAGGTATCCCAATATATTCATAAAGGTTTCGTTCACATAGACCAAATTCCCTTCCGCATCCGCGATGTAAACACCGACCCTTACCGATTCAATCAATTTCCGAAAAATTTGCTCCGCATCTGCTGCCCAAAAATTAATATCTTTTGGAATAATATTAGCCATAGCCCACCTCGACTTTCTCTTCAATTAAACAAAAATCGTTTGGTTACTGGCATCACATAATATTGACCTCGATTAAAATTCATATCAATGAGTCCCTCGCTCAACAGCCATCCTAAACTCACCAGGATCATTTCCTTTGTATCAGGAAGATAATTCACAATTTCCTCAACAGTTAAAAGCCCGCCTTTAGACTCTAACAAGGCTAAAATCTCACCGGAGATAATGCGTGCTTCTGTTTTCATACCAAACACCCCCCTCTTGCAAAAACCCATTTCACTCTGACAAAATCTGGGCCGCGAGTTCTAAAAGATCCGTACGCGTCAGAATGCCCAGAAGCGTTCCATCCTTTTCAGTGATGGGAATACAGCCATATTGGGCTTCAATCATCTTTAAAATGGCCTCCGCGACTGTATTATCAGGTCGAAAACTAAAAGGTTTCTTATTCATCACTTCATTGAGGATAAAGCTATCTAAGGCCTCGGGATCGTAGTACCATGTCCCATCCTCTAACCGCCGTGGTGATTGTAGCTGAAATAAATCACGTTCTGTGATAAGACCAATCAATTTATTTTTTTCATCAACAACCGGAAGATGCCGAATTCCGTTTTTTGTAATTTTGTCCGCTACTTCATGAAAAGGAGCATCAATACGAACAAACGTGACCGGCGTTGTCATGATTTCCTTGAGCAAAACTTTATTGAGTAAAGTCTTTATGTAGAAATCCTCAGTGTAACGAAGTTTACGATTCAATTTAACCATTAATTCCGCTCTCCCTTACTGATACCACCATTCCCCCCACTAACAACTCTTTTTATGATAGGAATGAGTTTTTCATACAATTCACTTTTCCCTACATAGGCAGAAATATCATTGCTTTTGAAAATGTTTCTAAAAACCTCTGTCTCAAACATGGTTAGGATAATGATCTTACACTCAGGCAAATTTTTCTTAATGCGCGTGGCCGTATCAATACCATTCGCATTTGGCAGACGAATATCCATCAAGATAATATCTGGTCTTTCGCGTAAAGCAATAACCTCGCCCACTTCTCCGGAAGAAGCCTCAAAAATCTGGAGGTTTAGGTTCTGAGATTTAAGATGTGTCTTGACAATTTCACGAAAATCGTCATGGTCTTCAATAACAAGAATTTTTAAATTCATACTAGCCGCTCCTTTTTATATTAATCCCTCTTTAACTTTAATATAGAAACAGAGGAACGGCTATTCGACAAAACCCTTAAAGTTATACGTACAACTACGTAGTGAAAACAAGGTAGGGGTTAGACAATATCACACAAGCCCTTTAGATAACGCGTAGCGGACTAAACCGGCGGTGTTTTTGATACCCAGTTTGTTCGAGAGGTTGGCCCGATGTGTCTCCACTGTACGTATACTAATTCTTAATCTGGACGCAATATTTTTATTGGGTAAACCACTCGCCACAAGTTCGAGGATTTTTCGCTCCCGTTTCGTCAGAATTTCTATAGAAGGCCCTTCCACCTCATCCAACGAACGGATAAAGCGATCGGTCACCACCTCGGAAATAGATGGTGAAGTATATCTTTTGCCTTTTAACAGTAGTTTGATGGCTAAAATCAACTGTTCATAGGCATCGTCCTTCAATAAATAACCATCCGCTCCGCTGATGAGGGCATGCTTAAAATGTTCGTTATCCTTTTGCATGGTCAGAACAAGAATCTTGACCTTGGGATACTTTTGTTTGATCACTTTAATCGCCGTTAGACCATCCATCTCTGGCATAGAGATGTCGACAATAGCCAAATCGCATTTCTGTGACTTTAATTTAGCCAGAAGTTCCGCCCCGTTACTGGCCTGTTCAACAATTTTCAAATCAGGATCTTTATCAATAAGTCCTTTTAGGCCAGCCCGTAAAATAGCATGATCATCAGCTAAAATTATCTTGTACATATTTAAACGTTATTCAAAATAGGAATATTTAAAGTTATTTTAGTCCCTTGTCCTGGCTCGGAAACAATATGAAAATCACCATGTAACAATTTAGTGCGTTCCGCCATACTCGAAAGGCCAATCCCATCCATAGGAAGTTTGCCTCCCTTTGAGCGTCTGGTTAGTCTAAATCCCACCCCATTGTCCTTAATTGTAACAAATAAACGGTCTGATTTCTTGGTCATTTTAATATCCACCTTGGTGGCCTGGGCATGACGGACAACGTTGGCTAAGGCCTCCTGAATAATGCGATAAAAATTGATGTCCTTTCCTTGAAATTTAATACCATCCAACACCGTAGAGTTAAAGAAAATTTTTAATCTTTTGTTGACCCTAAGGTCTTCAATAAGTGTCTTTAAGGAAGCTAATAATCCCAGAACTTCTAATGTCGATGGACGTAACAACGACGAAAGATTTCGTGTTTTTTTTATAATAGTATTCAGATAACTAATGATTCGTTCAACCTCTTTGCGTTCTTGACCATCTTGCTTTTTATCCAAGAAACCAGATTGAATGAGCATTTTTAAAGTGGCTAAGGACTGGCCCAAATCATCATGGATTTCGCGGGCCAGATATTCTCTTTCTGTTTCCTGGGCCTGAATGATCTTACGAGGAAGCTCGGCAATCGCTTCCTCCATCATCTTGCGCTTAGTAATTTCAGTGCGTATCGAAACATATTGGTAGGGTCGACCATTTTCATTCAAAAAGGGTACAATGGTGCTATCGACCCAGTAAATAGTTCCATCTTTCGCCCGATTACGAATCTCGCCCCGCCACACCTTACCGCTGGCAATGGTTTTCCATAAATCGACGAAAAATTCTCGCGGATGGTAACCAGAATTAATAATCCGGTGATTTTGACCCAACAACTCCTCACGGGAATACTTCGAGATTTCACAAAATTTATCATTGGCATAGATGATATCCCCTTTGGCATCGGTGATACCCACAATCGAGGCCTCATCTAAAGCAAATTTGATATCTGCTAACTCTTTAAGAGTTTTCTGTAAGGCTTTGGACTGCTCATCAGAGCTAATTTTTTCTGAAGGAATCGGCATGGTGATTTCCTTATTGGGTAGTTTTCGATTATAGCACAAAATAAAAAAACCTTTGCTTATTTTTCGCAAAGGTTTTTAAAGAAAAAATGAATTAGCGAGTCATCAACATCTGGAAAAACCGCAACCGTAACACTTCAGACACCCTTCTTCATGATGCAACGGACTGCCACAATCAGGGCAAACCCCGACCATGTTAATACGGGAAGCACTTTTAGTAATTGCCACCCTTTCATTTTGGCCCTGTACACCAAGCGGTACCGGAACCTTAGAGGCTTTCTCAGCCACTCTTTTTTCAAGGACACGTGAAACCGCATCGGCACACGAAAAAATCCGCGTTCCCTTATCCCACGAAGGCACAGGACAGCGGATGCCTCGTAACTGTTCACTGACAGTCTTCGCATCAATCCCAGAACGTAAAGCCAGTGAAACAAGTCGCCCCACCGCCTCCAATTGACTAGCCGCACAGCCCCCCGCCTTTCCCATCTGGGTGAAGACCTCAAAAGGATTTCCCTCACTATCATCATTTACCGTCACGTACAAATTCCCGCAACCGGTTTGAACACGTGAGGTAGTGCCGGTAGTGACTTCTGGACGTGGACGCGGTTCAATGGAACCATCCATCCCCATTTCGTTTGCCATTTTTAACGAAGTCGTTTTTTCGGTCTTGGAAATATTTAAAACTTGATCTTCCCGACTCCCATCACGGTACACCGTGATGCCTTTGCATCCTAATTGATAGGCTAATGCGTATGCTTTACCAACATCTTCCTCGGTGGCGGAATGTGGAAAATTGATTGTTTTCGAAACCGCGTTATCAGTATATTTTTGAAAAACGGCCTGCATCCGAATATGCCATTCCGGGGAAATCTCATGGGCGGTGACAAAAACCTTTTTAACATCCTCAGGAATTTCTGAAATGGGTTGAATAGAACCCGCTTCCGCAATCTTTTGCATCAATTCCGGTGTATAGAAACCTTGCTCTTTAGCGACCTCTTCAAATACCGAATCCGTTTCTACCAACTTAGTATTGTCCATGACATTTCGAAAATAGCAAATCGCAAACAATGGTTCTATCCCAGAGGAACAAGGTCCACCGATAATGCTAATCGTTCCCGTTGGAGCAATCGTCGTTAAGGTGGCATTGCGAAAACGTGTTTTTACACCACCTTCGTGATAAATACTTTGATTGAAGGCTGGGAAGACACCCTTTTGTTTGCCAAGCTCTAAAGAGCGGATCTTGGCTTCCATCAAAATAAAAGACATCACGCGTTCGGCTAATTCTAATGCTGATTCAGAATCATAAGGAACGCCTAGTCGTGCGAGAAGCGAGGCCCAACCCATGACACCCAACCCGATTTTGCGGGTCAGCTTCGTATGATATTCAATCTCTTTGATAGGATGTTTATTGGCATCGATGACATTATCCAAGAAATGAACCGCTTTACGTACCGTTCCTTGTAATCTGTCCCAATCGATTTCATATCGTCCATCGACTTTTTTAACCATGCTGAGTAGATTAATTGAACCAAGATTACAACTCTCATATGACAGAAGAACTTGCTCCCCGCAAGGATTCGTTGCTTCGTAATCACCCAAATAAGGTGTGGGATTAAATTGATTTATGCGGTCAATGAAAATAAGTCCCGGCTCGCCATTCCTGTGCGCACTCTTGACAATAAGATCAAAGACATATTTGGCATTCAGTTTCTTAATGACCTTTTTTGTCAACGGCGAAATGAGTTCATAATCTTCTTCTTTTTCTAAGGCCTGCCAAAATTTGTCAGGGATTGAAACAGAAATATTAAAATTGCTGATTTCCTTATCCTTTTCTTTACATATGATGAATTCCACAATGTCCGGGTGATCAATGCGCAAAATACCCATATTAGCGCCTCGACGGGTACCGCCCTGCTTGACCGCCTGTGTGGCGGCATCAAACACTTTTAAAAAAGAAACGGGGCCCGAGGCAATGCCACCGGTGGCTTTAACTAAACTATTTTTTTCCCGTAAACGAGAAAATGAAAATCCTGTTCCCCCTCCTGTTTTATGAATAATCGCCGTCGCTTTAAGGGTATCAAAAATTGACTCCATCGAATCTTCAATAGGCAAAACAAAACAAGCACTCAATTGTCCCAAGGGCCGCCCGGCATTCATGAGCGTTGGGGAATTAGGCATAAATTCTAAATTAACCATCATTTCATAGAATTCATTCTCTAAATTTTCTACGTATTTTTCGGACAACCCATACTGTTTATCGACCAAGGCAATACTTTTAGCCACCCGACGAAACATCTCCTCTGGCGTTTCGATCACTTGACCTTGTTCATCCTTTTTAAGATACCTCCGCTCTAAAACCTTTCTTGCATTTTCAGAAATTTTTAAAACCATGCAACCCTCCTAATTATTCATAAGCTGGGGCATTTTCATTTTATTCTCTAAGGCTTTGAAATTTCCATGTCGTTGGATAGTAGCTTTTATATCAAGGGGGTCTATGATCCTCTGCGGTTTTTCATAAATACTTACAACCTTCATCGACGTAAAATATTTTTTAATTTCATTCAATTCGTTTTTGGAAAGTGGTTGAACACCACACGGTCTTAAAGGCGTATTGATTTGAACCTCATCGGGTCTTATTTCCTCAGCCAGTTTAGCCATAACCGAGGCCAAGTGTTTATTCTGTTCAACGAACATCATTTGCAAGGCCAATCGTCCCCAGAATATGTCACGAAATTTTTTTAGACCTTCAACAATCTGCTCAAAATCAATAGTGCGTAAAGGTTTATCCACCACCTCAAAAGAGGCCTGATTAAAGGCATCTAATTTGGCTAACACATAATCACAAAGTGCCAAATCGTCCTGGACACCCCTTTGAGGCAACAATGTGGCATTGGTGATAACCGCAATCTTTTCCGGGCGTATTTCACGCAAGGCGCTAATCATTTCTCCAAGATTCTTAGCTAATGTTGGTTCACCCCGTCCCGAAAAAGTTAAATAGTCCAATGCCATCGGTGGCAACAGCTTAATCTCTTTTACTATCTCCTGCGTTGGGACAAACTCTTTTCTCTCATCAGCAAAATAGTGAGTCCGGCCTAACTGACAATAAACGCAATCCAGATTACAAATTTTATGTCTATCCGAAAGTGGGTCTATCCCCAATGAGACGCCCATCCGCCAAGAGTAAACAGGACCATAAATATATTTAAATTTATATGACATGAATTTGCTTTTTTACTTTTTTAACTAAATATTATTATAAAAATAGAAAATAACGGGGTCAATTAGAGAAAATACGGAGAAAAATCCGTAAAATTACGTAGGAATATACTGTTCATGGTCCGACTTTAAAAATTTATTGGGGATCTCTTGATATCGATGAGCCTTCCCATCCATGGTGATATCATTCACCCGTTACAATTGAATTAGCTCAATGCCACATCCAGTATCATCATGACTAGGAAACCCATCATCGTACCTGCCGTAGCTAAATCTGTATTACCGTGGTATTGAGATTCGGGGATCACCTCCTCCACGACCACAAAAATCATAGCCCCCGCAGCAAAAGCCAACGCGTATGGTAACAAAGGCTTTACCTGAAGAACAGCCCATGCCCCAAAGACACTCGCCACAGGTTCGACAAGCGCTGACATTTGTCCATACCAGAAACTTTTTAAACGAGTCATCCCTGTACGCCGCAGAGGTACAGAAACAGCCAGTCCTTCAGGAAAGTTTTGAATCCCTATACCTATCGCCAAAGCAACGGCAGCCGGTAACGTAACAAAAGGAAAACCAACAGCAATAGCGCCAAAGGCCACCCCTACTGCGAGCCCCTCAGGGATATTGTGCAATGTTATCGCAAGAACGAGCAAGATGGTACGATGCCAAGTTGTTTTCACTCCTTCTACCTTGTTTAACGGGAATCCCATATGAAGATGAGGTAATATCTTATCCATTAATCTTAAAAACACGCCTCCAAGTAAGAATCCGGTTGCCGCAGGAAACCACGGCCAGACATCATGCAGAGACATTTCAATAGCAGGGGCCAATAAAGACCAAAAACTCGCGGCAATCATCACGCCGCCAGAAAAACCTAACATGGCATCAAGAACTTTTCGGTTGACTTCTTTAGTCAAAAATACTGTTGCAGCGCCAACCGCTGTTAGCGCCCATGTAAAAATGCCTGCCGTCAAAGCCTGCATGAGGGGAGGAAGATTTTGGAAGGAATCTATCATTTTTTATCTCTCTTATAGCTTGGGTGGCATTACGTTGGTCTGCAGGATTACCTAGATTGATTTTGCCGTAGCCGACGTTTAGCTTCTTCGTGCATACGCTCGAACTCATCCGCAGAAGGTACTTTAAAAAGTCTCGGAAAAATAAAACATAACCAACCGAAAGCGGTCAAACACCAGATCGTTGCTGACATTCCCAGAAACTTAAAATAAGCATCGGGGAACATCACAACCGCGGCACGTTTCAACAAGGCTAAGCTAATTCCTAAAGCAACAATCCAAAGAATCCAAATCGGCGTATGAAGACGTTCCCCTTCTCCCGCATGACTTAAAATAACCATCGTGGCGATGGCAAAGGTCAACAAACTAAAACCACCAATGTACGCGAGATGTAACATGGTGATACGATATGCCGGCCAAAGGGCCACACCCCAAAAACCAATGATAATCATCCACACCGAAATCCACACCAAACGCACATACAAATCTTTTACCTCAGGCTGTACTACCAGAGAACGTGTTAATCGAAAAACGGTCGCCACAACTAAACCTCGCAATAGGTATCCCCATCGGCTCCAGTTTAAACCTTCCAGAAAAAAACTTATGAAAAGTAGACTGCCAAAAAGAAAATAACAACACATGCGTTCGCTTCTGATATCTTGAGTTAGGGAGAGACGATATGTCCCCATTAACCGTGGCGCTAAAAATCCTCCTACCCCCATAACGATACACAACAAGAAACCTTGCTCCATCATTGGTTTGCCAATCAAAATCGCCCACGAGGGCAAAATTTTTGTTTGTCCTAAAATCATTAAAAGCGTCCCCAGCAATCCATGAAGAATAGCAATAGGAATCCATACCAATTCCTGCGGCGGTTGGTGAGACACCTCGCTTTCTCTTTGGCCTCGAACACGAATTAACGCAAAGGGTATTAACCCAAAAAGAGAGAACATATATAAAATCTCGGCTATAACCCATTGTCCAAGACTTAAGAAAATACTCATTCCAACAATCATCATTAAAAAGAAAAAAACCTCACTTTTGGTGGCAGAAGGTGAGGCTGAAAAGCGAGGCATAGCTGTTAACAAAAAGCCTATCACAAAACAATGCATGTACGTAAAAATCTGCATTGTGGAATGAAAAAATCCCGAATAATGCTCCATCCATCCTTTCGCATAGAAAGTCCAGTGGCTCACACCAATGAGCCCCATCAAAATGGCTAAAGGGAAAAATAAACGGTAGGGTTCACGCACAATATCATTGAGGCTTAATGGAAAAGGTTTATTAGCTTTCATCAAACTATGGATGCACTAAACATCCCGGACAAATCACGGGGTCCTGATCCGAGGCATAAATATCGTAATTGGGCTCGCCTTCGACCTCGAGATAACCGACGCACCCTTTTTCCACCCGGAAAATAGCGTGGTCGACCAATGTGAATGTCCCTGGCACTTCCAGTTTAAATTCCACAGCGGTCGCTCCTCCCGCCGGAACCAAAGTAGATTGAATATTATGTCCCGGAGGACTTGTTAAATCGCCTTCTCGATAAACATTATCAAAAATCTCTCCAATCACGTGAAATGAAGAAATCAGATTCGGACCGATGTTGCCATAATAAATGCGCACTTTCTCCCCTACCTTTGCTTTAAGAGCACCAGCGCCTAGTAAAGAGCCAAATTTACCATTTAAAAAGACAAACATGGGATGTTCATCAAGACCATTCTGATGAGAAAATTTGAGAAGAATCGGTTCCGCACTCCCTTCGCCTTCTTCTCCCCAATAAGAATCCTTTTGATTTGCTTCCTCTTGTTTTTCTGTCGCATTTGTGGAATCTCCTGTCGGCCGTGTAGCAGGTGTGGCACTCGGATTTTCCGCATACACTTCGTGTTGCATCACATAAAATTCTCTATCAACTTTGGGTAATCCCTTTTTAGGTTCCACGAGAATCAATCCGTACATGCCGTTGGCGATATGATCCATCACGGGTGGAGCGGCACAGTGATAAATGTACAAACCTGGACTTAACATCTTAAACCAGGTGATGCGTTCCTCCCCTTGAACAACCGTGGTGACGGGTGCCCCGCCCCCCGGCCCTGTCACGGCGTGAAAATCAATGTTATGGGGCATACCGGTCGTATCCGAACTGGTATGGCGAACCTCGATGGTATCTCCTTCACGAACGCGAATAAACGGGCCAGGGACACGCTCATTAAACGTCCAGTATTCATATTTGAAACCTGGTTTGATTTCTTCAATCTTGCGACTGGAATTAAGATGAATCTTCACGAGGGCGGGTTGTTTGCGCGTAATTGACGGCGGAACTTGAGGGGCATAAGTCAAAACAGCTTCTTCAATCAATTTGGGTACATTGATAACAGCCTTTTGGGGCTCTTGGGCTAATCCTTCCTGTACTGCTATAAGGAAAAAAAATGCCACAAACAATACCGTCCTCCAAATCTCAATTAGTTTAGATTGATGAGTTAAATTGTGCATGCGTTGCTTCCTCCTTTGAGCGATTTCTAATAAAGCTATCCTCCCTGCAACATGCTTTTTATTATATTTGACTCAATCGCTCTTGCCACAAATATTCCATATTTCCCAGAAATAAGAAATTCGCAGATACACCCATCAAACTCCGTAGTACTACGTAGCGACATTAACGAATGTTAAACGGGAAATAAAATTGGGATGATCCTGGATGACACTAAACGGAGGAAACAACTTTGATTGTCTCACCCATACTTAACGTACCTTCCTTAAGCACCTTCGCGTAGAGGCCACAGCGTCCATCCATCACTTCTTTAAGACGTGGGTCGATAGCGTCTAAGACATAGCATGGTTTTCGAACTTTTGTTAATTCAAGAATAACCCCACCAGAAAATTCCAGAACAGTCCTTATCGCTAAGCGATTAATATGTAAATTGCGTACAGCCAAATTTTCTCCCGTGGAGCCGGGTTTGAGAGAAAAACCTTCTTTGTTTACCTCGTTGAGCTTCTCGACATCCTGCAAAGAAACAGCCTGTAAAGGTGTTCTATGCTTCTCATGATTATGGCCATCGCCTTCTAAACCCACTATTGTCACTTTTACAGAATAAACAGGCATCTTCGGGATCCCTCCCGGAGAAATATTGATGGAAAGCACATAGGGTTCATGAATAAGAGGTAAAATCATAATGATTGCTCCACTGTTTTTATATCCGTCGGGCTATATGCAGAAGATAGCTTCGCCTTCCTCATGTGTAACGCCGGTGTATTATTGACACTTTCACAAGCCACAATACACTGACCGCAACCATCGCAGGAAGAAGAAATAACGACAGGAACCCTATCCTCAATTCTTATGGCCTGATCCCGCAGGTGACAGAACAAATAGCACTGTTGACAATCAAGTCCTTGCCAAGCCAAACACTGTTCCTTGACAAGGATTGCTTCTTTTCGTATACCTTCGGGTTCGAGAACCTTTTCTATTAATTGAGAAGAAGACGCCATATTTTTCATCGCGCCATCACTCTTCGCAAATAATCGGTGGATATGACCCATAATGTGCTGAAGGAGACAGGAGAAAAAGTCACGTCTTGACATCTTTTGGATGGGAATATTTTTATTCATGAGATACCCTCATCTTCGAGCGATACATATCTAAACATTGCACACAAAGTCCTATCGACGGCTCCCAAATGGGATAATCCTTTTGGATTTCATCAATAAGAAATAGATCTTCTTTAAGCCATTCCTTTTTTAAGTCATAACAGACAAAATCACATAAGGGGCAACGTACCCCTCCTTTATCTAAGACATTAGTCTGTCGTTCATGACAAGCGAATTTTAACAAATCGGCTTGGGTATAAATAGAACCTTTTGTGATTTTTTGGTATAGCCCCTCTTGATCTACGGATGGCAAAAACGAAAAGACCTTCTCAAAAATTTTCTTACGCCCCTCTTCCGGAATAATCGTTGAAAGATTCTTACGATGAAGCCGGGCATCAATGTACATATCCCACAAAATACGAAATCGGTCACGAATGAGATTATCTTCTATTTCATTTTTGCCTCCAAGCTCAACAGTCGGAGAATAAGCAAAATTTGAATCCAGTATATCGGAAATGCGCATCAACTGGTGACGTAAAAAGGCTTCGAGGGATGCCAAAGATAAAATTCGATTAGCTTGTAGGGTGAGGACTACACGTTTAAGATTTCCGTGAACATACAAATCCGAATCTTCTTTATTTTTATTCCATATGCGTTTAACAAAAATTTCCAAATTGGAATTTAAAAACAACGGGAACTCCGCGTAGACCTTCTCAAATACATGGTGTAGTCCTAATTCTAAAAAACAAGCTTCGGAAAAATTTTTAAATAACTTATCTTTTTCTTCCCCTGAAATGTCCTGATTATAAATCTCTTCCCGTATCCTATCAAACTTCTTAACCCATTCCTCATGGTCACCCTTAGCTTTTATCGTAAGAAAGGCCGCTTCTTCAACAAAATCGGAATCAAAATAAATTCTGGAAATCTTTGTCATTTTTAGGTACCCCACATCTTTGAATTTATCATACAGGAAGCACACCCTGGCTCTTGCTGCTGAACTGAACGAATGGCTAAATCCTCTGGGCCGACATCAACTTTCATCCACTGACAGTCTTGAACAATAAAATCAAAACTAAAGTCAGCGACATATTTCATCAGTCCCTCTCCTAGATAACGACTAAGCCGCCGACTAAAAGACGGTAACCATCGTCCTAAGTGTTGACTTAAAAATCGCCGACTAGCGTTGCGGACAACCAGAATCTTTTGCTCATCATCGTGCTCTATGGCATAAACTTCTTTAAAAAGTAAATAATGCATGAACTCACATTCCACAGAAACATGATCAACCCGCTCATGAACATTCTTATTAACTAATAAACCAAAGGCGTGATAAAAGGCCGCTATGTCACCCAATTCCTGTGGTTGACGAAAATTATGCTCCTCTCCATATTCCAATTCATAAGCCGGAACTGAACCATGCGCCGTATGACCAAAACAGTATTCATAGTGGTACTTCCATTCCTCGTAAGTTATTTCTTCTAAAACTCTCTTTATCTTCTTTAGCGTTTCGCGTAAGAAATTCTTTTGAAGGAAAGGAAAAGTTTCCATGGCTCTTAAGAGCATTGGAATATCTTTTTTAAACATCAAACAATTCCTTATCGAAGAAGGATGCCGATACAGAAAGGACAGGACTTGATAAAATAAACTTCTGGCCAAAAGTATCTCCATGGTTTCTTCTTTGCTCTCTAATGAATTCTTAGATGGAATTTTGATGGACATTAGGTCTGACATAAAATGGCTCCTCCACTTGAGTTCTCAAGATTTCCTTTCCCTCTTGGTTATAAGCAATAATTGTATCGTTGTACAACGTAAACGGTTTCCCATGAATTTCCGTCTCAAAAACCTTAGGACCTTCTTGGATCTCATAACGGAAAATAATTTGGTTGGAACGTCTGAACAGCTGCTGAACAGCCAAAAGTTCACGGTCAGGAACCATATACGAATCAATCGCATGGTCAACGCCTGGACCAAACATCTGCTTTAAGAAATTGCGCGGTACCCAACGCGGCGGGATATAGTAACCGTTGGGTTCTGTCCCGAACTGCGGATACAAAGGTAATGCGACTTTGGCGACTTTGACTAAATAATAAATCGGATTATAACGGTCCTCTGCCCAGCTTCCATCGTTCTGATTAATTTTCACTAATCCTTGCAAGCGGATCTGGCCGATACAGGCGGCCATACATCGCGTTTCCATAGGTTGCCCCTTGGTTTCGGGATCTTTTCCTTCCAGACGCGGATAACAGGCGATACATTTCTCACTCACACGCGTTGTCGGCCGATACATGGCCTTTTTATAAGGGCATGCCTCCACACATTTGCGATAACCTCGACAGCGTTTTTGGTCAACCAACACAACCCCGTCCTCGGGACGTTTATAAATCGCACTGCGTGGACATGCCGCTAAACAGCCAGGATAAGTACAGTGATTACAAATACGCGCCAAATAGAAAAACCATGTTTTATGTTCCGGCAATTTCTCTCCTTCTTGATGAAAAGGCTTATCCTTCCCTTCGCGATTATGAATAGGGCTGTCCTCATAAATATTGGGAAAACGCCATTCTTCGTCGGTTGGCAAATACCCTAAAACCCGTTCTGATTCGTGTTCCAAATACTTTTGGGCAGCTTCAAAGATGGTCTTGCCCGTGAAAGTATCCCCTTCCCATTTTTGCCCACCGGGATTGGCTTCTTCTAATAGTTTTAGAATTTTGACATCCCAAAATTGAGGATAGCCTCCGTAAGGTTTTGTCTCAACATTGTTCCACCACATATATTCTTGTCCCTTGGAAAATGTCCATGTGGATTTGCACGCCATGGTGCATGTCTGACAGCCAATGCATCGATTGAGATTAAAAACAAAAGCAAACTGTCTCTGGGGATGATGTTCAGCATATGGATATTCCATGGGGCGATTAATCTGCCAGTTATAGACTTGGCTCATTCACCTTGCTCCTTGTAAAAGGGTTTGTTTAAAAAAATTAATTCGTCATACCATATATCCAAGAGCCTATCTGATGCGTTATGATGATGATAGCTATCGAAATCAAAACATGTTCGCCAATAATCTTATAGGACGGACTCCTCTGATCTCGGGCAATCAGATAACTAATCATCGCAACCAAAATTAAGCCCCACACAACACTTACCTTAACCGCCGTATTTAAATCAAACAACAAGATAGGAACAAGAAAACTTGTCGCAAAAATAAATTTGGAGACAAAGGCAGCGATCGTGGATTCCCAAATCTCTTTAGGGGTATGCTCGTTTTCTGATTCTTCATGGATATGCATTCCTAAGGCATCTGAGAACGCATCAGCGACCGCGATTGTTAAAATACCTCCTGCCACGGCTTTCAAAGAATGCGTCCCGGCGTAAAGACCAACCATAAGCCCCATCGTTGTCATGGCCCCTGAGGTCAGACCAAAACTCACACCAACACGAAACGTCTTTCTTATTCGATGAGCAAACATCTCATTCTCTCCCACTATAGCCGCTCGACTTAATTGGTCTCCACATGCGTATCGCTTCCTCTATAACTGAACGAACAAAATCATCTCCTTTTTGTTGCCAAACTAAATACGGTCCTTGATAAAAAGGATCTTTGAAAATCTTAAATAATCTCTCTTCACTCCATCCTCGGCGGATAAATTCTTCGGCAAAACACAACGCCATATCATGCAGTTGACTCTCGGTTTGATTGGGTAACTGGACACCCACCATTTCCATAGGATCATCGGGTTCGCATTCTTTTCTCGGCATGTTTCTTCCTTTCTTATCGACTAGGACCAAAAGTCTTCACCGGTTTGTTGACCTGCTATAAAGCCCCCTTCCAAATATTTTTTCATCACCTCATTCTCATTCGCCGGTGTATAACCCGTCGTGGCCGGCGTCCATATCCCTTTTCCATCGATTCCGCCATCTTCGGCCTTTGTAATGCGTACCAATGTTTCCTTAGGAACCGTATTAATGGCATGATTATCGGCTTCTCCACCAAAAATAAATGACATGAATGCCTTCGCTTTATGAAAGAGGGTGTTTGTCTGATGCATGGGCATATGCCAATTGCGTGTAATACTCTGTTGTGAGCCGTAACGATAATTGGCCTGATACATCCCTCCCTCCGAGAGAGCCCGTTTATCTGGCCGCGTTTCATGGGCCTTGACGGATTTATCGGTCGCGATATAAGTTCCATGCTTCATCATCACAATGTTGTAAGGATAAGCGGAGTTATATTTCACACGAATCATCAAGCGGGCCACTTTATAAAATGGGTCGCTTGGTTTGGCGCCCACATAGGGACGGTCAGCAGGATTTGCATCCACATAGACATAATCCCCGTCGTTAATCCCCATGTCCTTGGCGGCTTGGGGGTTCATATGCAGTTGCTGCTCCCCAAAACCGGGCGTTCTTTTGTCCATCCGATAAGGGTCGCCAAAATTGGAATCCCATATCTGATGCCAATCCACATTACTCCACAAAGAATGAACGCGATGGCGTGTCTTAGGAGTTAAACAGAAAAATTTGAAGCCTCGTTCCCAGAGGAAATTCTTTGTTTGTTTAACTTCCGCCCAGGGTAATTTAATATTGCGAACTGTTCGTTTATCCCAGTGTTCTTCCTCAGGCGATATCCCATAATCGCTAGGTCGAACATAAGGATTCGAACTGACGATGACATTGGGAAGATAGGGGGTGGCCTCCGGCCCTTCCCGATGGACAATAAAGTTTTCTCCATATTCAATTGCTTCTGATACATCACTGTAACTATTTAAGCGCCCTGTGTCGGTGTAGAATGGCTGACTTTCGTGAATTTGTTCCCAAAAAGGTATGCGAGGATACGTTCGAAATAGCATAAGGGCTCCCCCCGCTGGACCATACTTGCCATTCATGATTTCTTCTAGTTTATACCCTGAGGTCGTCGTCGAGGAATCAAACAAACGTTGGATATAGACCTCTCGTTTCCCCTCCAGCGCAAATTTCCAGTAATCATAGAATCTCTGATCCCCAGTCAATTCTGCTAACTTCTCTGCGATTTGGGCCAGAATAACAATATCATCGCGACTATCAAATATGGGAGGAATGCCTCCCTTCCAAACCTGCAAGAATGGATTGGAGCACGAAGCCGTCACCTCTAAACCCTCAAATTCCAACCAGCTGTTCGCTGGAAGAGCAATATCCGAATATTCAATCGAGGCTGTCATTTGAATATCTATCGATACAATCATCTCCACATTGGGATTGACATTTTTAATGACATCGTAACAATGTTTGGCATTGTTAATGAGATTAACATTGGTGTACATGATTACTTTCGTAGGAGTAGGCATATGCGTATCGCCAGTAAAGACTTTCCTGCCTTCTTTCGGTGTTTCAACAATAAGAGGTCTATCCCCATGATCCCAATACGCCGGCTCTTCATCCTTAAAATACGCATGCACCTGAATTTCCTTGCCATGGACAGTGGGATCAAGATTGGGATGAAACGGATCCTCAGCCACCCAACCTTTAAATCCCGGACCTGTCCATGGAGACCCTTGAAAAACCGCTACTTTATAATTTCCCGCCCATGCATAAACTCCAGCCCCACGCTCGCCGATATTTCCGGTTAGCATCAAAGGAAGATGAACGGCCCGATTCATCTCGGTTGCATGGAACCAATGATTAATCCCTTCCCCCTGATGAATGGCAACGGGTTTAATCGTCGCTATATCTTGGGCTAGTTGGGCAATCATCTCTCTAGGCGCATGCGTGATTTCAACCACGGTATCTAAATCATAATCCTTAAGATGAATCTGATAGAGACTAAACAAGGTCATCACTTCAATCTCTTGACCATCGATTGTTTTAACTTTGAATGTCCCTTCTAATGCTGGATGAATCCCTTTCTTCGCCAGCTGTTCACCGACATCATCTCGCGTGACCGCCACCGGTTGTTTTTTCACTTCATCCCACACCACAAAATCACCGAGTTTTTCATATTGCTCCTTTTTAAGTCCTTGATATTTAAAACTCGGCCCTTCGGGTGAGAGTCCCAAGACGTAATCGGAAAATATCTCCTGCGCTCTTAATCGCTTAAGATTATCTGTCCGAATTAAGAGAGGAAAATCAGTAAATTGACGAACGAATTCTTTGTCATACCATCCCTTTTCAATCATGAGACGCGTAATACCTAAAAATAAAGCGGCATCGGTTTGAGGTCGGATGGGGATCCAATAATCTGACTTCGTGGCCGGCGGGCTATATTCCGGCGCGATGGTGACAAGTTTAGCGCCGCGTTCCATACATTCCACAAACCAATGACTGTCGGTGAGTTTATTTTCAACGAGATTTTTCCCATCCTGAATAATTAATTTGGAAAACCGTAAATCATTAAAATCACAATCCGCATTTTGGAGACCATGCACCCACGGCTGGCCCGGGGCTTGGTCCCCATGCCAGGTATAATTCGACCACGTCCGTCCGGCTTTAGCTTCTTTTTCATCAACCCCACGCACATGAACATCTAACAGGGCCATGGCATTGCAAAGCCGATACATGCCATACTTGCCAAAAACCCCTAACAACCCCATGCCACCGCGCATCTTAAATGTCCGCGTGCCTGCCCCTTGCATGGCATCGACCATCTCGATAGGATAGCCTTGTTGTAGAAGTTTCTGTTTTCCTTCTTCTCCGCTATAACGTCTGGCAATAGTCACAAGCGCCTTCGCTATATAGATGTAAATATCGTCCCAAGAAATTTTTTCAAAAATATCGGTTCCACGCGTATCAAATTTATATTTCGTTTTATTTTCTTCCGTTAATTCCGGAAAACCCGCATCGGCCCACTCTCGCCATCCTTTTCTAACCAGAGGATGCTTTAAACGATAAGGCCCATACATCAGGCGATGAAAGGTAAATCCCTTAGCACACTGACGGGGATTCCAATTAGCTGTGGCTTTATTACCATACAAATCCGCATAGTTCTGATAATCATATTGTGAACCAAGACGCACCACAATCCCGTTACGTACATACGCCAAGACGCGACAGGCATGTGTATCATTAGGTGAACACACCCACGAAAAGGTTGTGTCATAACGATATTGATCCCGATAAATTTCTTCCCAATCACGATTAGGATAATAACCTAAAGGATTTTCAATATTTTCAACAGGCTCGAAGGCCCAAAGAGGAAAATTTTTCATCGTCCAATAGAAACCAATTCCTGTAGCTCCCGCAAATTTCAGGAATTGCCGTCGCGTCATTCTCATAATTTTTCCTCCTTGAAAAACTATCTAATATTAAAGAATCCTATTTTTCTAATAAAAGTTTGTTCCATATGGAAACCATCTTCTGACCGTTGCGATCTTCACCAAAACCATCCCACACCGCAAAGGCGATATTGGTTATCTCTCCCTCTCTCAACTGAAGCGTGCCCTCCTCAGAAGATTTAAGGGAACGAATAAAAACGACATTCCACGTCCCCTCTCGCCAAAGGCCATGCGCTTCCACTTTTTCCATCTTCGGTCTTTGGGCGGTATACGTCCCTACCCCTTCCGAGGCGCCTACTTCGGCCTTTTCGCGTTGGGGGTCAGAAACAGGATTTCCCGCCCCCCATCCGGTAATAAATTTCGGATCATGAAATAGAACTTTCAGTTGCTCTCCTTCACCTCGTGTCCCCTGTTGATAATCTTTTTGAGATCCATACCAGTCAACACCCATATGAGAATAGTGGGTTTCCACATCTTGTCTCTCTAAAGCTGTTTGTTCCCAGGCTGCTTTCCAATGCCAGATGTGCACCAGGTGTCCTGGTTCGCCCATCCCAAAAAATGCTGGGTCTTCTTCTCTAGAGAATTGCAAGGCCGCACCATCGGAGAAACTTTGAACGCGCACAATATTATTGTCCTGTGTTTTATCAGTCCACGACAAATGAATGGCTAACTTTTCGCCATTGTGAAAGGCCCTCACCTCAACTCCCTCGATATAGTTGTTCCGCCACCAAAGGGGAGTTAAGGCAACAAAAATGGGTTTTATGGCCAACCATTTCTTTGAGGTGGGATCTTTCTCGATAGGACCTTTCCTTCGTTTGGCCACAATCTGAGATTGCTTGAGACGAACCCGCTCCTGTTTTTGCGGATCGCTTAAGCTCTGGACATAATGAATCAAATCCCAAATTTGCTCCTCGTTAAAGACCTCGAGGTAACTTGGCATAGGCGTGCCCGGCATGCCGCCCACCATCCGACGGTACAATTCATCAGAAGTAGCCGCCCCTTTATAAATTCCAGCTGTTAAATCACGAGGTTTAAGGGGATAACCCAAATTGTCCACCATGGCCTGTTGTCCATCACCTCTTCCTTCGGGACCATGACAACCGGCGCAAGAAGCCACAAAAAGTTCACGCCCACGCTTTAAGGCCTGTTTCGTGAGCGCTGGTTCGCGAGGCACGGCAATTTGTGTTTGCGGATCTATAGGTTTCTTGATTATCTTCTCTTTAATCGCCCAAGGGATTCCCTCTTTTTTCATGGCCTCTGTAATTTCCCCGGATTGCTCGTAATTTTTTACTTCCGCCAGATAATAAACATAATAGAGAAGGGCCCAACGGTCTTCTTCCGTTAGATGCTCCCACGAAGGCATGGCCGAGCCTGGCATGCCCCGTGTGATCGCCTTGAAGAGATCATCCTCAGTCACTTGCATATTGGTTGTGGAAACAAGTCGAAATTTATCTCGAATGAAATCTCTTGGTTTCGGATATAAGAGATAGGCCGCCTTCCCGTCAGCCCCTCCCTGCGGGCCGTGACAGACCGCACACTGTTTTTGATAGAGCGCTTCCCCTCGCTGAAAAAGTTCTGGTGTCAGCTTAGGCCTCGATTTTTGCGAAATGATCCTACCGGCAAGACAATCTCGTTGAGTGAAAATACAAGAGAGGAATAAAAATAGGCCAATAAATAAAAGACGTTTTTTAATGACAAAAAACGGATCAGTTTTCGTATTCATTGCTCGTAGTATTACATACTAATGTAGTTATGTATATTCGTAATGATGCTTAAGAGTCTCCGTAGTATTACTTAGAAAAGTTTAACCGCCGATTTGGTACATGGGTTGTTTAAGGGAAGGAAGTCGTTCAATGGGTTTCATCTTGAGGGCGGATTTCAAAAGCAAGGGGTATTCGGATTTTGAGACACCTCGTAAATTAACTCCAGCCTCTGACATAAGACAAGCACGCAACTTGCCCGTTGCGGTTAGTCGCCATCTTGAGCAAAAACCACAGAAGGGCTGTGATTCCGAAGCAATAAAACCAATTCGACCTCCCGATTCGGTTAGAAAATTAAAAGAGGTTGAGTCAGAGTTAACCGATTGCGGATAAAGTTTTTCCTTTTCTTCAATTGTTGTGATCATCTCCTGAGCGGAGATAAAAAAATTCGAATGTGTTTTATAATAAGGTCCTATCTTGATTAATTCCAAAAACCTTACTTCAATCTGATACTGTGCGGAAAATTTAATAAAATCAAAAATTTCATCATCATTTATGCCCTTTAAGACAACAACATTGATTTTAATCGGAAATCCCATGACCTTTGCTTTGATGGCACTCTCATACACAGTTCGGAAATGGCTCGTCTTCGTTATCGCCTTGAATCTTTCTTCCCGAAGACTATCCAAACTAATATTAATATGCCGGCACGATGTTTGTTTTAAAAAGGCCAACTTTTCTTGAAGAAAGTAGCCATTGGTCGTTAATCCCAAACGACACAAAGGTAAGCGCGAAAGCCTTTCGATAATTTCATCAAAATCGGATCGCACAAGGGGTTCTCCTCCGGAGACCCTTATCTCATCGATTCCTAACTCAACCAAGTTTGAACAGATTGCTTTGAATTCCAAAGGCGTTAATAACTCCAAAGGCGGGGTAAATTTAACTTTTTCTGGCATGCAATAAAAACATCGGAAATTGCAGGCATCGGTGAGCTGAACACGTAATTTATGGATACGCCGTCCATGGGGATCGATTAATTGAAGTTGTTGGCTGGAGAGATTCATTTAATTCCTTTCCAGAACTCGGGAAGCAATGCCGTTTCCAGCATGACCGTCGGGCCTTTGTTCCTTTCTAGGGATCAAGGCCGCCGTCCCAGCCTCATAACCCTTGTCTTAGAGACTTGGGATTAGGGAATTAATGTTTATCCCGTTAGAGCACTGCGTGCTTTAACGGGATTTATTGTCTTTAGGAACTTTTATTACTCACTTCTTTCTCTGTTTGCTCTGATGGTGATTTTAACTCATCGTCAGATTCGCGTAATCCTCTCTTAAAGGCTTGAATGCCTTTACCTATCCCCTTGGCGATCTCTGGGATATTCTTAGCCCCAAAAAGAAGTAGCACCACCAGAAAGATTAATATCAGTTCCCCTAGACCTAAGTGTCCAAACATAACCATTCACTCCTTTCGTTACGATAAAGAGTACAGCCATATTATGTCTTCTTTCAAAGCATATGTGAATTCCTTCTTTCACGGATTTTTATACGTAGTTATACGTACAAAAATTATGATGATAAGTCTGAAAATTTAAAGGGAAGAGTGAAAAGAAGAAACTTCTCTAAAACTTCATATTCTTCTTACCTAAAATAAGGCCGGAACTAGTAAGGAAAATGAACTCAACCACCACATAGGCCACGAGTGCGTAAGCGATACCCGAGGTAAAACCATACGAATGCAGACCAACGCTTAACAAATTAACACCAAACCATGCCCACATCACAACAATCATTCCCCAAACGCAGCCCATGGCAACGCCTAAAGGATTAATGATCTCGGCAAGACGAGCATGAAAAATAATCGCCGACCATAAGATAATCAATAAAGCGCCGTTTTCTTTTGGGTCCCATCCCCAAAAACGTCCCCACGATTGGTCCGCCCATATGCCACCCAGGGTGGTTCCCAAAAAGGTCATCGTCAGACCAAACCCAAGAATCCCTAACATATTTTTATACGTTACCTCCAGCCATTTTTTGTCATTCGGCTTAGCCAAAGCCTGCAGAATATAAATATGTCCTAAAATCCCGGCGACACTACAACCGGCATAGCCAGTCGTGATGGCCAAGACATGCGTGCTTAACCAAAAATTAGAATTTAAGACCGCGACAAGCATTTGCATGGTATCACCGTCATTACTGAATTTACCGGCTATCAAAAGAAAGATAAGTCCGCACGTCGAGGATACCACAATCCCCAGCCAGTTCTTGTTGACGAGTTCCAATAACAATCCTAAAGTCACGGTAATCAGCCCCACAAAAATGAACGTTTCGTAAAGATTGCTGACAGGTGGACGGGACATAATGGCTATCCTGAACAATAAAGCAATGAAATGCGGAACAAAGCCAGCCAAGACGGCAATCTTAGCTGCACGGTAAAGCCACGTCTTATCGGACATCAAAGAAAAAAGAAAGAGGCCAAACCCAACAGCGTAAAACAACTTGGTCCAGATAAAAAGGTTCAATCGATTGTACAAAAGTTCCAGAGAAATTTTATCCACGCTCTGCTTTTCCTTGATTGATAAACGCTTGGAAACCGAATCCATAAACGCCCTCGCCGCCAAATCAAATTCAAGCTGCACACCATTCCAATAGGCGAGGGTCATATCTCGTAAATTTTTGATCTCCCCATGGTAAACAGGATCGCCGAAGGAAATCAAGATGATATCCATCGGGCTCAACCAATGTTCATCTTCCTCTTCTTTAGTGGGTATAAGACCAAAGGGGCAATCGGCATAATATTGTGTCCAAAAGAACAACGCATTCATTAAGCCGACTAAAATTTTATCGTCCTGTGTCCAATCTCTCTCTCTCTTGGTTTCCAGTCGCTCGGTGGCCTGACGTAACAAATCAGCCCTTTCAATCATATCGTAAAAACTAAAACTGGTTTCTCCCGATGACAATTGCAGTTGACTGATGATCGATGGTGAATTGATCGTAAAATCAGGATGCGGGGAGGCATACATCATCGCTCCGGATAATCTCAAATATAAATACACATTGTTATAGACGCGGAGGATCTCTCTTTCAACGGCTGAACGGTTTTTATCTTCGATCTCTCTGGAGGCCATGGCCAGCTGTTGTAACTTGACATACTCAGGCTCTAAATCTCTGAAACTGTATCTTCTTCCTTTCTCAGGCTCGACTTTCAAGGCCTCAAGAATCTCTGGGTGATTAATCAGGAAGATTTTGTCAGTGAAGGTTGTCCTCGGGGAAAACAAAAATCTTGCAAACCATTCCAAGGCCGACTCATGGCCGTAGCGGCGCTTCCCTGACAAAAGCAGAAGAAAATTCTGGACATAAGTATCAAGGGGCTTGATGCGGCCCTCATTCAGGACAGGAATTCTCTTAAAGACTTCGAGGGATTTAATTTTTTGGGGTTTAAAAGTATCCAAGGGACAAAACAGCTGGGCCGATGAAACTGATGGCAACAGCAGGCCCACCACGACAATGGTGATTAATGTAAGACGGAAAAATGAGAGATAGACCGTTTTAATCATTCTCAACAAAAATCGGTTCAACATCCTTCTTGGCAGTAAAGGCCATCAGTATAAAATGAATCACCAAACCCCCAAAAGTCACAAAGGTTGAGATATAGGGCAAAATGCGTCCGACGTTCGCCACAACCGCAAGCGTGGAAAATTCATATCCCATGTTGTCTATAGCATAGGAGGACTGATAAAGCGTATAATCTTTATATCGTAAGGGATTGTTCATGGAAATCAATTTATCCCGCCAGACATTTTTGGTCTCAATAGCCACCAAACTCTTAAAACTGCGGGCCGTATCTGTTCCAGGATGCTTCTCCATCATAAAATCAACGAGCTTCAAAGTAAACGGTAATGGATACCGTGCTAAACGTAGCATCATATTATACTCGACTCCCCCGATTTTAACGATGGTGGTTTTCGACTCCCCACCAAAAAGTAAAATCTCATAATTTTCTCCTTTTGCGGTTTCGATATCGAAAACTCCACCGGGCGTATTCTTTTGGGGTTCTTTTTCTAAAGGCATTAATTTTAGACGATGAATACCAGAAGCATTAATAATCTTGCTTCTTTCAGCACCCCCAACATACGCGTTACAATTCCTGCGATATTCCTTAACCGTCAATTGGAAACCCAATTCGTTGAGATCAACCACCTGTCCGGTTTTAAAATTCTTAGTATTGACCGCCATAACTTCTCGTGTAATCTGCAAAGGAAATTTTGGGGGCGTTTCTTTCCAAACCGATATTTCCCAATCATGGTAGGCCGTGGAAACGTTGGAAGCACGGCCTTCCGGCAAGGTAAGAAAACTTTCCTGAGCGAAACGGTGAGTAATAAATCCCGAAATCAGGAACAATAAAAGTCCAAAATGAATGATAATAATACCAACATTTTGCCACTTATAAACCAAACGTAAGAGAGCCACACTCACGAGGTTAAAGAATAATCCCCACATTACGGCCTGCCCGCCGGGAAATGGCAAAAACTCCATGACCAAAAAGAAAAAGGAATGAAAATACCTCTGCTGGGCCAGATACAGGCCATTATGAACTTGAGCGACCGTCCCCCAAAATGTCAAAATAAAAAGAAGTAGAAGAAAAAAGGTAGTCAGTTTAACGGACGTAAAAAATCCGATAATCCTGTATTGGCGAAGATGTTCACGACAATTCATCGGCTATTCACTGACTCGGATGGATTGAACTAATGACTTAAAAATCTCTCGGTTTGCGGTGACGGCTTGCTTGCTGCCAGTCATCTTGACAAAAATCTGAGCGTTCTCCCTCTCAATAACCGCCGCCATCATACTTGCAACGCCGGGTTTTTCGTCCTGCTGCAATTCTGTAAAATCAATGAATACGGCTGGGAGGTTAGAGGTGGTCTTTAATTGCGGCTGGCGTTTAATAAAATCTTCGACTTGAAAGGAATCCGAAACTTTCAAATTAATTTGCTGCATCCAACGGATAACATTAGCGGATACGCCCCCCGCCTCCCCTCCTAAAGAAACAATCGTGGCCTCAATCGGATTATTTGCGTCAGCGTTTACAAAGGTTGCCAACCGCATCCCGCTTCCTGTTTTTTCCAGCCATCCCGAAGGTGTTTTCCATGTGAGGGGTGTTCTGTCAACGGACTTATTCAGTTCGCTGTCTAAGCCCATATTCTGCATATCCTGCCTATTGAGACTCGCATGAATATCATCCTGCGGCATCAATCCTTGATGGATATCATCTTGGGGCATCCTCCCTCGCAAGAAAGCATAGGGGTCCTCGTTGCTTGCCAAATTCAAAGGCGGCTCGGATTCAATAATAATTTCCGTATACTGTCGTTTTTGGGGAGTCCTTTCACAACCGACAAAAGTTAAAAGGAGAAGAAAACTAAGGCCAATGCCAATAAGATTTCTATTTCGGCGAAAATTCTTCATGATTATTTTTTTGAATGCAGAGTATCCTAACAAAAAAAATCCCCATTTTCAATGAAATCGATTAGATCAATCCTGATAATCCATAAACACGAATTTCATCGATACCATTTAAGACAAGATGTTTACAGGTTTGGAGGGGTTTATCACATGATAAAAGACATGACTTTGGCAGGAATTTCACATCATCGGTCATGCACTAGAAGCAACGGAAAGTAAATAAAACGTCTCAAAAAGTGGAATCGAGCCATTAAAAGGCAACCTGCAACGCCCCTATGATCTGGTCATTAGCAAGTTCATCTTCAGCTTCTTCCTCTTTGTGAATATAATTAAATTGGACCTTAGCATTATATTTGTCAATGAAGTAGTTGAAGCCAATAGTAGCTTCCTGGACTTTATCATCAGAAGATTCTTCATTGGGGTCATACCCTTCATACTTCAGCACCCCTTGAAGCTTCGGAAAAAAATAATACCCGACTTGTCCATACCAACCACTTGCCAAGGTTCGATTCTCTGATGTGGCGTTGGATGAAGCTGTCCCTCGACCTCTCATGTATTCTCCTTTGAGCGAGAACTTTTTGTACTCATATCTAGCTTCGTAACCAAGTCGATTTTTCGCAAGCGTGCTCCCACGGTCAGGTCGCTGATAAGTAGATATACCAAACTCCAAACCTTTATATAAGTCTGTTTTGAAAGGATGAAATACAATTCGTCCGGCAATGTCTTTTTGGTCATTCGCATCGGCTTGATTCATGCCCGAACCGTTAAATACGCCAACATTGTAATCTACTGCTGGCCATTTACCACTTAACCGGATCCCAATATCCCGTTGGTCGCCGAATGTTCTCGAAATAAAAGCACGCTCGATAGTATCAATTTTAGCCGAGGAACGGGTCCCTTCTTCCCCAATACCCACTTTATATTGTCCGATGTCAATTGTATGTTTAGGGAGGTAACCCAAGGTAAAAAAGGCATCCTGCAAAATACTTTTGCGCGTCGCATCTTCCGTGACTTGGGCGGGATCAATCATAACCGTCCACTCAATCGGATGCTCCTCTGAAATTTTTCCGCTGAATTTAAACTCCGAACGACGCAAGCGGAACCGATCATTCCCCTCCCAATCTACAACATACCAGCTCTGAAAAAGCCCGCCTATCTTCATTGTTCCATGGCCGACTTGTACTTTATCTGCCAGACTTTTTTCAACTTTGGCTAGCCGCTCCTCCAACCCTGCGGGAGGAGCCTCTTGGACGACCTGTTGGCTCGGAACACCCTCCAATTTCCGTCGGAGTTCTGCATTCTCTTTTTCGAGAGTCTGAACACGATATTCCAGCGCCTTAAAACGCTCTTCCCAATTTATTGGCGGCCCTTCATCGGCTTGGGCCAGCAAAAGAGGAAAAGAACTCAATAAAAAAGTGAGAATAGCCACTAAAGTTATTCTTCTGGAAAAATTATCAGACATTTTCTCCCCCTTTTTTGTTTTGAAAACTTGTAAAAAAAATTATGTTTTCTCGCAGCCTGAGGTCACCATAGTTCCCACAGGAAAAATATCCCGGAATTCTTGCTGCAAAAATTTATCCAGACTTATGGCGACGTTTTGATAAAATTTCGAATAATTTTGTTGTTTCAGTTTATTCAAAAAGAAAAACACCCAAGGGCTAAGAAAATTCTGAAAGAAGGTCTTTGCCACGTCTATCTTGCCTTCCCGGTACATTCTCCCAATAAATTCCAGTTCGCAGGCAATATGATCCGGGAGCATATAACCTTCCATCTCCATGCGATACCCCTGTTGAAGATAAATCTTTTTGGCAGCGTTTGCTGATGGGCCGGCAATCAACCCTTTGACTCCCCACTCCCGGATAGACTCGGATGGAAAATACGCCGAACAGGCCGTTGAGGTATCAATAACAACCGCATCACAATAAAAAGAGCCATAAGGAATAATAGAATGCTCTCCGGGCACAACAAAAAGGGCTGCATATTCCACAGCGATCTTTTCAACGTTAGAGCACCAACGCCGCTCTTCTAACAGCGTGCCGGGCTCTTGTTGAGTTTCTTCTAAATCATAAATAATCGTCAGAAGCTGTTTTCCGACAATCTCAGCAAGAAGCCTCTCATCCGGCGGTTCGCGAAAAAGCCTTGAAAATAAGAGATAAATTCCCAATTTCTCGTCATGCTTTATAGACACGGACACAGATCTCCTTATTCAACGATTGACCTGAGAGGGCACAGGATTTCGTCTCAGCGAGAAATCCTGTATGTGCTCCCCGGCCCTTGGCCGTTTGCCCCATGGCCCAATGTCCCCAGCCATGTTGGGTTCCGACAACTTCGGGATGAATCCCCTCCGTCATATCTATTTGCATTTTTACTTTTCCATACGGCGATTCCACCCAGACCCAATCATTTTCTTTTAATCCCAAATTGCGTGCTGTCTTGGCATTGATTCTTAAGCGATCCGTTGCTTTTAGCTCTGCTAAGTAGGCGTTATTTTGGGTGCGGGAATGAGTCTGCGAGGCTTCTTTCCAATTCAGTAGATAAAATGGATATTTTTCATCGGGCTGCCATTCCCTGGGCTCATAAACAGGCAGAGGGGAAAGTCCTTTTCCATTCGCATCTTTCTTACTGGCGTGTTTGGCCGCATACAGCTCAAGTTTGCCAGAGGGTGTAAAAAAGCCACGCACCGCACTGCCGTCAGGTTTGAACATCCCGATTTGTTTATCTTTAGAACCGTCTTTCTTTTTAGAGAAAACCAGATTCCCTTCCGTAATCGAATCAGCGAGTTTTTCCGAAGAAATGGTCTCAAGATGCTTGTTGTATTTCGTTCCTTTTGTGCTCACCCACGTTGCACCAGGAAGAGCTTTTAATTCCTCAAGCGTAATCTTGGGTTCACCTTCTTTTAATTCCTTACTTAAAAATTCTTCATACCATTTTGTTTTATCCTCGACTCTCTCATGTGACATATGTCCGGTCCAAAAGAAATCTTCCCCGTTGCCTTCTTTCAGGCCTAATCTTCGGCCAAGCTCACAAAATAACTCATATTCGGCGGGTTGACCAAAGAGTGGTTTGACAACCGGTTGACGTAGACCCAAAACTGGCCAGGTCACCCAATGGGTATTGAGGTCATAGCGCTCAAGATACGTCGTCCCCGGGATCACGATGTCGGCGAACTGTGCCGTCTCACTGAGCATTGTGTCCACTACGACGACAAATTCAAGCTTTTTCAACGCTTGTTCAACGTTCTTCGTCCCTACCACCGACATAAGAAGATTCTGAAAAACAATCATTGCTATTTTCGGCTGGTAAGGGCCGTCAGCATTCGCGATTCGCTTGATGATTTCGGTATACACCCCCGAACTGTGAAAATACGGCCATTTATCTTTCCCTCCATCCAAACGAGGCTGCTTTAAAGTTACTTTCGCGGTTTCGTCAGACTCTACCGCTATATGTTTGTTCCCCTTCTTTTCCGGCAATACCAACGTTCCAGGTTTTTCAATGTTGCCGGTGATGGCCGCCAATGCCCCAATCGCCCAACCCGTATAAACGCCGTTGGTATGGTGCGTGCCTGACCAGACGTCAACCAGCGCCGGTTTGGTTGTGGCAAATTCAAATGCGATTCGTTCAATGGTTTTACTGGGGACAGTCGTAATCTTTTCTGCCCACTGTGGTGTCTTATCCTTGACATATTCCTTAAATTCTTCAAAACCGACGGTCCATTCATCAATAAAGGCTTGATCTTGAAGGTTATTTCGTAGAATCACATGGGCTAGGGCCAAAGCAAGCGCTCCGTCTGTGCTGGGGCGCAACGGAATCCATTCCTGCGCCTTGGAAGCTGTATAAGATAGATGCGGATCCACGATCACCAGCTTGGCGCCTCTCTCAATCCCGCGCGTAATGATGCGTGGCAGATGCGACCACTTTGTTGCTGAGAGAGGATTCCAGCCAAAGATCAACATATATTTTGAATTAATCGCATCAATCAAAGGCCTTTCGTCGCCCATGAGGATTTTAAAAGAAGCCTTGCGGCCGGTATCACAGGTATTGGAATGCATGTTGTAATTCGGTGTACCAAAAAGTTTACAGAAGTCATTTTGGATATGCGTAAAACAATGGTCTTCCGAAAACCAAACCAACTTGTGTGCCTCAGCCGCCTCTCGCAATGCCTTAAGGCGTGAGACAATTTCCGTATAGGCCTCTTCCCAAGAAATCACTTTCCATTGCGGATCAATCCCAATTCCTTTCTCTCGGTTTGTTCTGCGTAATGGTTGTTTGAGCCGGTCAGGATCATAAAGAGTTGTAATTCCGGCATTGCCCTTAGGACACATGACCGCCCCCTCCTTGGCAGCGTTGGCAAAGAAATCATCAGAAATATTCGAAAAACCCACTGGATTATGATTGTTTGGTTTAATCCTTACTAATCGCCCATCAACAACCTGGCACATAATTCCGGTTGTTCCCCCGCACATGTGGCAACAGGAAGGAATCCATTGTCCTTTGTCATAGGGACCTTCTACCTTCCCAGCTTCAGGTTCGGCCAACGCCGTTGAGGCAACTTTCACTAACGTACTCGTACCGAAAAGGCCGGCACCAAACGTTCCTGCTATTTTAAAGAATTCTCGGCGGCTGATTTGGTTCATACCCTCACCTCTTTTTTTGTATTAAACACACCCATAAATTTTTCGGCCAGGGCAAACAATAAAATTCCCAAAGCAACAATAAAACCCAACACCATCCATTCATGCAGGCTGGGGACATAAAAAGTACTCAACCGCGGGCTACGGATAGAATCGTCAATACCATGAATGATCGGCACCGCCAAGCCCGGGATGACTATATTAAGACGTACCGTCATAAAAAAGACTGCAGCCAGCGCCCCAGCCAGACCAGCCCATCGGGGATTATCTGATTTCGTCAGTAAGATCCCAGCCGGAAGAATAATTCCCAAGAATAGGTGAGCAATCCAGAAGACCCACCAAAACGGGCCAAACAGCATCAATTGGAGACCTGAGGTGTGTTCTGCCATGCCACCCCATAAGGGAACAGAAATCTCCGCCCATTCAAATAGGGTGTCAAACGCAATCAGGCCAAGCGTAATTTGGGCTAAAAATTTTACCAAACGACGGTGTTCTTCATTCTTCTCTGGCCACAACCACGCGACAACAGCCAACAGCAATGCCCCTCCTGAAGTTAAAGCGCCGGTTAAAAACAGAATCGGAAAAAGCGATGAATGCCAATAAACCCGTGCTCCAATAACAGCGAAGAGTGCTCCCACTCCACCGTGAAAAGCGATCGCCAGCGGAATCCCTAAAGCTCCCAAAATCTTTAGAGTTTTATTACGTTTTTCTGTGGGTTGCTTAAATACCAAATAAACTTCCGCTAGAAGCAAAATAAAATATGCGGTATAAAGCCATATCATCCAGGCCATCATGGAATGGAAATTTGGATAAACAAAAACATACCAAAATCGTCCCATGTGTCCTATGTCAAACCAGATGGAAAGTAGGGCCATAATCAGGGCGATCAGACTGACAACCAAGGCCAGCCGGCCAATCTTTTCCAGTTGTTTAACATTAAAAACAAAAACCAGCGAGGATAAAAGAAAAGCCCCTGCGGACAGGCCAATAAAATAGATGTAGGCAGCCACCCACAACCCCCACGGGATAAACGAACCATAATTAGCGAAAATATGTCCCTGAGTCAGGCGTTGCCCTACTCCAATTAATCCCACGATAAATATGACGAGCCAAATACCCCATCCGATTTTTTTTCCCATAGTTCACCTCACAGTAAATAATAGACAGAAGGTTCCGTCCCCAATTCTTCTTTGAGACGAATCCAATGACGTTCCACTAGCAACTGTTTGAGATTACACTCCTGATGAGTGACACAGAGGCCTTCGGAATCTATTCCAAGGTCACCAAAATGAATCGCCTTGGCCATACAGGTCTCGGAACAGGCCGGCGGACGAGTATAGCGCCCCTTTTCATCCTGCAAGTGAAGACAAAATGTACATTTACGGACGTTGCCGACAGGGCTTTTCCCTTCTTGGCGCAGTCCATATTTTCCTTGATATTCGGGTGAGGGAATTTTTCCAAACTCGGTTTCCTGGGCGGGATAATTTTCGCCAAAATCAAAATACCGCGCCCCGTAGGGACAGGCGGTTATGCAATAGCGACAGCCAATGCATTGTTTGTAATCAACGATCACAATCCCATCCTGCGGTCTTTTATACGTGGCTGATACAGGACAAACCTTTGTACACGGCGGATTGTCACAGTGAAAACACGGTTTGGGAAACCAGTTTCTTTTGACATAAGGATATTCGCCAATTTCTTCTTCCACCACGGGGTTATACACAACTCCTGGCGGGGTCTTATTTTCAAGTTTGCAGGCCATAGTGCAGGCTTTACAATTGATACACCGCCGAAGATCAATCACCATCCCATAACGGACTT
>Ga0114945_10000137_pt1 | contig 43221 bp, 39 predicted proteins | sample OV2TP3_FD_87194 | JGI IMG/M metagenome (GOLD analysis project Ga0114945, IMG submission 87194) | Hot spring microbial communities from Beatty, Nevada to study Microbial Dark Matter (Phase II) - OV2 TP3 | ecosystem: Environmental > Aquatic > Thermal springs > Hot (42-90C) | place: USA: Beatty... | reverse complement strand
TCGTCTTGTTGGATTAGTCCGTTTTTTAGGAATTCTCCTTTCCCTAATGAGGAATATGGGCAAGCTCCTTACCGGCCAAGAGAAATCCAAATCAAATTTTTTGATAATCCTTGTGGGTTTATGCGGTGGTGTCGTGGCATTTCTCTTGCATAGCTTTTTTGATACGAACCTTTATTCTTTTCAGCTATCTCTTAATTTTTGGTTTTTCATTGGTCTGATACTCTCTATTCATCGCTTATTGAAAGAATCCCCGCTTTATGGTATAAAAGCACAATAACTTCAAGGGAGAAAAGTATGGCCGATGAGAAAATAGCCTTGATTACAGGCATCACGGGTCAAGATGGGTCTTATCTGACCGAGTTTCTCTTAAAAAAGAGATATATCGTTTATGGTTTAATTAGGCGTTCAAGCTCATTTAATACGGGGCGCATTGATCATTTATATAAGGATCGTCATGAAAAAAATGTGCGTGTGCGCCTCGTATATGGGGATTTAAACGACGCGAGTTCTTTAAATCATATTATTAAGACGATTAAACCGGATGAAATTTATAATCTCGGTGCTCAAAGTCATGTGAAGGTAAGTTTCGAAATCCCCGAATACACGGCGGAAATTACGGCCTTGGGAACAACCCGTTTGCTGGAAGCCATTCGGGATACCGGCATAAAGACAAAATTTTATCAAGCCTCTAGTTCTGAAATGTTTGGCAAAGCTCAAGAGATCCCCCAAACAGAAAAGACACCGTTTTATCCCCGTAGCCCTTATGGTGTGGCCAAGGCTTATGCCTATTGGATGACCGTCAATTACCGTGAGGCCTATAACATTTTTGCCTGCAATGGTATCTTGTTTAATCATGAATCTCCTCGTCGAGGAGAGACCTTCGTCACTCGCAAAATTACGATGGCCTTAGCGCGTATTAAACATGGGAGCCAAGATAAACTCTATCTTGGAAATCTGGAAGCTAAGCGCGACTGGGGTTTTGCAGGGGACTATGTGGAAGCGATGTGGCTTATGCTACAGCAGCATAAGCCAGATGATTATGTCATCGCAACAGGCAAGACTCATTCCGTCAAGGAATTCTTGGAAGAGGCCTTTGGGTATGTGGGGTTAGATTGGAAAAAATATGTCTGTATTGACAAGCGCTATTTTCGTCCTACCGAAGTGGACATGCTGAGGGGCGATAGTTCCAAGGCCCAACGTGTGCTTAAATGGCAGCCAAAAGTTAATTTTAAACAACTGGTACGCATAATGGTTGATGCCGATATGAAACTCGTCGCCAAGCAACTTCAGGGGACAGAGGGTTTACCCAAAAATCGTTAAATGAAGTTCTGGGATAATAAACGTGTGGTCGTGACGGGGGGGGCAGGCTTTTTGGGAAGATCCATCGTTCACCTATTAGAACGACGTGGCTGTAAAAATATTTTTGTCCCTCGCAAAAAAGATTGTGATTTAAGAAAAGCCGAAAATATCAGCAGGCTCCTGGAAGAGACCAAGCCTCATTTGATCATTCATTTAGCCGCGGTGGTGGGTGGTATTGGCGTCAATCGAGCCCACCCTGGCCAATTTTTCTATGACAATATCGTTATGGGTGTTGAACTCATGGAACAAGCACGGCAGTTTGACGTGGAGAAATTTGTTGGGATTGGAACTATTTGTGCCTATCCCAAGTTTACCAAAGTGCCATTTAAGGAAAGAGATTTATGGAATGGTTATCCCGAAGAGACCAATGCATCCTATGGCTTGGCCAAAAAGATGTTGTTAGTCCAGTCGCAGGCCTATCGTCAGGAATACGGTTTTAATTCTATTTTTTTGTTACCGGTCAATTTGTATGGTCCAGGCGATAATTTTTCGCCCAAGACTTCTCACGTCATTCCTTCTCTCATCAAGAAATGCTGTGATGCGATGATAGCAGGTGCACAAACTATTACGGTCTGGGGCACAGGGAAGCCAACAAGGGAATTTTTGTATGTTGAAGATGCCGCGCGTGCGATTGTGTTGGCCTCCGAGCGTTATAACAAATCCGACCCTGTGAATATTGGTTCCGGGAAGGAAATTTCGATTAAAGATTTGGTTAAACTCATCGCTGAAATGACTGGCTTTAAAGGAAAGATTATCTGGGATCCAACCCAGCCGGATGGCCAACCTCGTCGGTTATTAGATGTTTCTCTGGCCAAGAAAGAATTTGGTTTTGAGGCTAAAATAAAATTTAGAGAGGGGTTACGCCAAACGATTGATTGGTATAAGAAAAAAATCGGTCTTTCAGTTTAAGGGGTTTGTCTATGACGCGAGAAAAATTTTCTGAGGGTTGTGATAAGGTTATTCGATTCTCTTTCTATGCCCTCATTTATTTTTTGCCAATTTCTGTAGCCCTCATTGAAATATTCTCCACGCTAGCATTAGTCGTCTTTTTTATCAAAAGAAGTGCGGCTTTTTATTTTTCATTTCAGGAAAGAAAAACCCAAAACTTACCTTGCGCATTTCCGCAAGCGTTCCATTTGTTCTTGGAGGCCTATAGACCTGTTCGTAGTCCATTAAATGTCGCTATTGGATTTTTTATTTTGGCCAATTTTATTTCCGTTATCTTTAGTCAATATATTCCTTTAAGCTTAAAAGGATTTTTCTTTAAGGTGCTTCAAAGCACTTTTATTGTCTTTACTTTTTTAGAAGGAATGAAAACGAAAGGACAGGTTCGAATTTTTGTTACTATTTTTATGATTTCTGCGACCCTTGTAAGCATTAATGGCCTATTTCAGTATTTTACCGGTAAAGGATTTATTCATGGTCATCTTTTGATGGGTGGACGCGTGACATCGTCCTTTAAGCATCCTAATGATTTTGCCGCCTATTTGGTGGTGGTTTTACCAATAGTCCTTAGTCTAATTTTATACCGATGGCATATTTCTGGGGCAATTCAAGAGTTTGGCGATTTTTTTATAAAAGATAGTCATAAATTGATACTTAGGGGAGGACTGGTGCTTTTGTTGATCCTGGTTCTTGTTTCTCTAGGATTGACCTTTTCCCGCGGGGCATGGTTAGCTGTCTTAGCTGCGCTATTTTTTTTCGCAACCAAAGAGAAAAAAATATTTTTTCCTCTTTTTATTGTTGTCATAATTTTTTCACTTATTTTTATTCCAAGACTTGAGAAGATAAGAAATGTCTCCTTTCTCTCTGATGACGTTAAAATTCACCATCGGGATGTCGAACGCATGAAAAGTGAGGAGACGAGTTTTTGGGATCTTTCCAAAGCGTATTTAAGGATAACCGGGCATATCGGCCTAGGGATGGGACGAGGTGGCCTTTGGTATGAAGCCTTGAATGTTATTAGGACCTATCCTGTTTTTGGAAGTGGATTGAATACGTATAACAAAGTTGTCTCTTATGCAAGGACAAGTCCCGGAGGATATCCTCATAATTGTTTTTTACAGATGGGGGCAGAGATTGGTATTGTAGGCCTAGCTATCTTTATTTGGATTATCTGTGCCCTTTATAAAAGTTTTTTCCGCAGTTGGCTCCTTATTAATGATACATTTTTGAAATATTTAAGTTTTGGTTTCATAACTGCTTTGACAGGTTTTATTGTGCATAGTTTTTTCGATACCGATTTGTATTCTGTCCAATTGGGAAGTTTATTTTGGCTTTTTTTAGGTGTTATTCTAACCATGCAAAAGAACTCTTAGTCGCATTAAAGGGGATATAGATTGACAAAAAAAGTAGGTTGGTTATAATGGGGTGGTTTCTAATAATATAAATAATAATATGAATAAGCAAACACTTCGCGATATTAATTTAAAGGGGAAAAAAGTCATTGTCCGAGTCGATTTTAATGTACCTTTGGACAAAACTTTTCTCATTACTGATGATAGGCGCGTCCGTGAGGCAGTGTCCACGATAAAATACATTCTCGGGCAAGGAGGTAAAGCGATTTTAATGAGCCATTTAGGCCGCCCTGATGGGCAAGTTGTTGAAAATATGAGACTTACGCCAGTGGCGAAACGATTAGAGGAGTTGTTAAAGGAAAAGGTTTTAAAGTTGGAGGAGTGTATAGGAGAAGAAGTCAGAAGCAAGATAAATACCAGTAAGGAACGAATTATTCTTTTAGAGAATTTAAGATTTCATAAGGAAGAAGAAAAAAACGACCCGAATTTTGCAAAACAACTGGCGTCACTTGCCGATATTTATGTGAATGACGCCTTTGGAACGGCTCATCGCGCCCATGCCTCAACGCAAGGCATCACCAAGTATTTGCCAGCCGTAGCTGGATTCCTTATTGAGAAAGAAATCAACTATTTGGGGCAGGCCATTGAGAATCCAAAAAGACCATTTGTGCTTATCTTGGGTGGGGCCAAGGTCTCTGATAAAATTACTTTGATTGAACACCTTCTTAATAAAACCGATTCGATTATTATCGGAGGTGGAATGGTCTATACCTTTCTGAAGGCACAAGGTAAGAATATCGGCAACTCCAAATTAGAGAAAGATAAAATTGAGGTTGCCAAAGAGCTTTTGGACAGGGCTAAGAAAAAGGGCGTGGCGATGGTCATGACGAGCGATTATCTGATTGTCAAAAATTTTGATTCCCCTGATACCTTAAAAGTTGTCAAGGATATCCCTGAAGGATGGGAGGGTATTGATATTGGACCGGAAACAATTGAACGTTTTAAGACCATTCTGGCTAAGGCCAAAACAATCGTATGGAATGGTCCTTTAGGGGTCTTTGAGATTGATGCCTATGCCACCGGGACAAAAGAGATTGCCCAATATATTGCGAGCTTGAAAGATGTTCTTAGTATTGTGGGGGGTGGTGATTCTGCGGCCGCCATCAGTAAATTCAAATTGGACGATAAATTTACTCATATCTCGACGGGTGGAGGGGCTTCGTTGGAATTCTTGGAAGGGAAAGAATTACCAGGGATTGCCGCTCTCAACGATAAAAAGACGACCGTAAAAGTCTAAGATCATGGGACACCTTCGACGTAACATTCTGGCGGGTAATTGGAAATTAAATAAGACGACCTTAGAGGCCATTGATCTTGTCAATCTTTTAAAGCGAGATTTAAATGATATTAATGATATTGATCTTGTGGTGTGCCCCCCTTTTACGGCTTTATCCGAGGTGCATGAAATTTTAAATGATTCGAATATTGCTCTCGGTGCGCAAGATTTGTATTGGGAGGATTCGGGAGCGTTTACGGGAGAGGTTTCGGCACCTCTGTTAAAAGATGTGGGGGTACGTTATGTGATTATTGGTCACTCCGAGCGACGGCAGTTCTTCGGGGAAACAAATCAAACGGTCAATAACAAACTCAAGTCAGCCCTCAAATGGGAGCTCACGCCAATTGTCTGTATTGGTGAAACACTTCAAGAGCGAGAAGCCAATAAGACATTTGACGTTATCAAAACACAATTTCATGAATCTCTGACTGGTCTAGGTAAAAAAGAAATAGAAAGAATCGTGATAGCCTATGAACCTGTATGGGCGATAGGGACAGGAAGAACGGCGACCCCTGAGCAAGCCCAAGAAGTTCACAAACTTATTCGTGATCTTTTGACAAAGGCCTTTGGTCAAACGACCAACCAGGCGGTACGTATTCAATATGGTGGAAGTGTGAAACCGGAAAATATTGCTGAGCTGATGGCTCAGGACGATATTGATGGTGCTCTGGTGGGCGGGGCCAGTTTACAGCACGATTCATTTGTGAAAATCGTTAAAAATGCCTGTGGTCTCAAGACGTAAATTGAGGTAAAACATGACTGGAGCGATTATTTTTTTCCATTGTATTATCTGTATATTTTTAGCGACGATCATCTTGATGCAGTCTGGTCGGGGGGGAGGTCTAACCGAAGCGTTTGCTTCGGCAGAATCAATCTTTGGTGCCAAAACCAATACGTTTCTTATTAAAGGCACAGCATTTTTAGCCATAATTTTTCTTATCACCTGTTTGTCCCTAGCTTTTTTCTCTAGCAAAAAAGATAAATCTTTGATGCCTACAAAGATTGCTACACCATCCAAAGAAGATTTTAAGATAGAAATTCCCATTGAGCCGACAGCAGATTCTATGAATGCGATGGTGAATCAAGAGCAATAATAAAAGCGCTATCAGCCATCCCCGCCGGCAGGAGCTGATGACTGAAAGCTGACAGCTGAAGGCCAAAGTCTTAATGATCGCTCAAATCAGCGGTTATTTAAAGCAACAATTCTTTTCCCATCTTAAATTTGTTTTTTTTCTTTTCTTGTTAAGTTTTTTTCTTCTCCAAACACATCAGGCTAACTCCACGACAAAATACGGCGGTCAATTAGTGATCGCATCCACTTCTGACCCTAAATCGTTTAATGATATCATGGCCAAAGAAACGTCGACCACGATGGTGACGGAGCTTATTTTTGAGGGACTTACCAAGATGAACGCCGTGACCTTCAAAGTCGAACCACAATTAGCTGAAAGGTGGCAAGTTTCTTCTGATGGGCTCACATGGACGTTTTTTCTTCGTCGAGATGTGGTGTGGGCCGATGGACAACCTTTTACGGCCGATGACGTTGTTTTTACCTTTAACGACCTTATTTTTAATCCCCAGATACCGAGTTCGGCCCGTGATGTCTTTAGCATTGATGGAAAGACGTTTCGTGTCGAAAAAGTGGATGATTATACCGTGCAATTTATTTTACCGGTGAAATTCGCACCGTTTTTGCAGGGGATGAGCCAGTTGATTCTTCCCCAACACAAACTCAAACAAGCCGTGGCGGAAGAAAAATTTACTTTTACGTGGGGTATTGATACGCCGCCACAGGAAATTATCGGGACAGGCCCTTTTAAATTGGTCGAGTATCGTCCGGGCGAACGTTTGGTCTTTGAACGTAACCCTCGTTATTGGAAGAAATCTTCGGAAGGGGAACAGTTACCGTATTTGGACAGACTTATTTTTCTCATTGTTCAAAATTTAGATACAGCCCTTCTTAAATTTATGGATGGGGAATTGGACCATTATAGTCTGCGCGGGATGGATTATCCGTTACTCAAACCTTTGGAGAAAAAAGGAAATTTTACGATCTATGAGGTGGGACCAGACTTTGGAAGTAATTTTATTCTCTTCAATCAAAACCGCGGCATCAATCCGAAAACAAATGAGCCTTTTATTCCATTTTATAAATTGTCCTGGTTTACCAATCTAGATTTCCGACGAGCCGTGGCCCATGCGATTGATAAGAAAAAAATCATTGACATCTTAATGAATGGGTTGGGATATGAACAAGAGGCTTCGATGAGCCCGAGTGCCCAATTTTTCTATAATCCCAATGTCATTAAGTACGAATACGATTTAGCGAAAGCGAAGGTCATCCTTAAACAAGCTGGGTTTATGGATCGCGATGGTGATGGAATTATGGAAGACGCCAACGGTCATCCCCTCCAGTTTAATTTATATACAAATTCTGGTTCGACGCAACGCGTGCAAATGGCAGCGATTCTTCGTCATGATTTGGAATCGTTAGGGATGAAAGTGAACTTCCATGCCTTGGAATTTAATACGTTGGTTGGAAAACTTACCTCGACCTTTGATTGGGATGCCGTGATTTTAGGATTAACAGGCGGTATCGAACCTCATTTCGGGAAAAATGTTTGGCATTCCTCAGGACAATTGCACATGTGGCATCCTCAACAAGAAAAACCAGCCACAGCATGGGAGAAGCGTATCGATGATATCTTTACCGAAGGTGTTCAAGAGTTAGATGAGAACAAACGCAAAATTCTCTATGATGAATTTCAGTTGATTGTATCACAGCAGTTACCAGTCATTTACACGGTTTTAAGTAGCACCATTTTTGCCATTCGCAACAAATTTGAAAATTTGAAGCCCACCAGTTACGGTGGAGCTTTTCATGATGTGGAAGAAATTTATCTTAAATCGGAATTCATAAAAAATTGAAAAGGTTTTTTAGTCCATCATAGGGATCCTATGTTGAGTTATATCATTAAAAGAATTCTTGTGGCGATACCACTTCTTTTGGCGATGTCTCTCTTGACATTTATCTTTATGCAGATGACACCGGGGAATTTTTTTGATGCCTTGAAATTAGACCCTCAAATCTCACCGGAAACCATCGCCCGTTATGAAAAACTTTATCATCTGGATAAACCTCTTTTAGTGCAATATCTGCAATGGGTGAGGAATTTGTTTAAACTCGAGTTTGGTTATTCGTTTTTTTATCATGTCCCCGTTTCTTCTTTAATTGCTGGACGTTTAGCGAACACATTTATTTTGGCGCTGGCAAGTTTGCTTTTCACGTGGTTGGTGGCTTTGCCGTTAGGCATTTGGGCTGCTGTCCGTCGGAACGAATGGAGCGATAGAATTTTGTCCCTGAGTTCATTTATATTTTTATCGATTCCGAGTTTCTTTTTGGCGATGATTCTATTGTATTTGGCGAGTCAAGGAGGTTTATTGCCCTTGGGAGGGATACGGAGCGCGAATTTCGATGAATTAAGCCTTTTCGGCCAATGGCTTGATTTATTGAAACATTTGCTTATTCCAACGGTGGTTATATCGCTTGCCTCCATCGCTGCCCTGCAGCGTATCATGCGCGGCAATATGTTGGAGGTGTTACGTCAACAATACATCCTGACAGCCCGTGCGAAGGGATTACCAGAAGAGCGAGTGATTTATCGGCATGCCCTGCGCAATGCCATTAATCCTTTGATCACACTTTTCGGTTATGAGCTTTCAGGTTTGTTAGGAGGAGCGGCCTTAACAGAAATTATTTGCAGTTGGCCGGGACTAGGATCTTTGATGTTAACCGCGGTGAGGGCCAAGGATATTTATCTTGTGATGTCCAGTATGTTGATGGGAGGCATCTTGCTTTTGATTGGAAATCTCATTGCCGATATTCTTTTGGCCTGGTCTGATCCAAGGATTCGTTATGAGTAAGCAAGAAAAATCCTTAAGTCAATTTCAGATGGCGTTGCGGTCATTTCGCAAAAGTCGAATAGGCATGAGCTGTGCCATGATCCTGTTACTTTTATATACGATGGCCTTGCTAGCTGATTTTTTATCACCTTACTCCTATGAAAATGAAGAGCGAAATTATTCGTATTGCCCACCTACCAGAATTCATGTTCGTGATGCAGAAGGGAAATGGCGTTGGCCGTTTGTCTATGGGGTTACTTTCCACTTTGATGAGTTCCATCGACGGATTTATGAGGAGGATAATACCAAAAAATATCCTATTCGTTTTTTTATTAAGGGAGACGAATATAAATTCCTGGGATTTTGGCGTTGTCGCATTCATCTTGTAGGGGTGGAGGAACCCGGACGATTTTATGTTCTGGGTGCGGATTCAAGAGGACGCGATTTATGGTCACGACTTTTGTATGGGGCTCGCATTTCCTTATCCATTGGGTTGATTGGGGTCTTGATTTCTTTTTCGATTGGTTTATTGGTAGGGGGGATAGCGGGATATTATGGGGGTGTCTTGGACAATCTGATTATGCGTATTTGTGAAATGTTTATGATGATTCCAGGATTTTATTTGATGTTGGCGCTGCGTTCGGCCGTACCAGATACTTTTAATTCTCTCCAAGTGTATTTTTCGGTTGTCGTGATACTTTCCTTTATTGGGTGGGCGGGACTGGCCCGAATTATCCGTGGGATGAGTATTTCGTTGCGTGAACGCGATTATGTTTTGGCGGCCAAGACCATGGGACTTTCTGATTTTCAGATTATTGTTCGCCATATTTTGCCTCATACATTATCATATTCCATAGTGGCGATCATGTTGAGCATTCCCGGCTATATTCTCGGTGAGGCGGCCTTAAGCCTCATTGGTTTAGGAATCCAGGATCCTATTCCCAGTTGGGGCAATCTTCTCTCCGAGGCCATGGGCATTGTCTATATCAATTTTGCCCCGTGGATTCTTTGGCCAGGATTTTCTATCTTTATCACGGTGATCTGTTTTAATGTGGTCGGTGATATCTTGCGAGATGCCTTTGATCCGCTCTTAAAGGGGGAAAGGAATATATGAGGCCTGAGTCTTTACTTGAGATTAAAAATTTGACCATAGGCTTGAGCGAAGAGGCAGAAAATAAAACCATTGTGCAAGGTCTGTCGCTAAGTATTTTTCCCAAAACAATTGCGGCGTTGGTGGGAGGGTCTGGCAGTGGTAAGACGACCACGGGTTTGGCTGTCCTTCGACTTTTGCCGCCTGTGATGGATATTACGCAAGGTGAAATCACCTTTCAGGGGAAGGATATGTTGAATTATTCCATAGAACAAATGCGCCAGTTGCGTGGGAAAGAGATTGCTATGGTTTTCCAGGAACCACTCTATGCCTTTAATCCGGTTTTTCGTATTGGCCAGCAGATGGAAGAGGTGTTGATTTATCATTGTTCGCTTAACAAACAACAAAGGGAACAACGTATTCTTGATCTACTTGACATGGTCGGTATTACGGAACCTCAACGAGTAGCTCAAAGTTATCCTCATCAATTAAGTGGGGGTATGCGCCAGCGAGCCATGATTGCTCAGGCCATCGCAGCTGAGCCACAATTGATCATAGCCGACGAACCCACGAGTAACCTCGATGTGACCCTTCAGGCCCATATCATGGATTTATTTCGAAAATTGAAAGAACGGTTAAATCTTTCGATCCTTTTGATTACTCATGATCTGGGAGTGGTAACCCATTTAGCCGATGATATTTTCGTTTTATCAGAGGGCCGAGTGGTGGAAAGCGGTCCCACACAAATGATATTAGCCAAGCCTCAACATAGATTTACACAGGAATTAATGGAGACATTTCGTTAACATGTTACTAAAATTAAAAGGGCTTAAGAAATATTTTTCGATTAAAAAAAGTATGTGGGGGACACCGAAGAGTTTCGTAAGGGCCGTGGATGAGGTGGATTTAACGATTTGGGCGGGAAAAAATTTAAGCATTGTCGGAGAATCGGGCTCGGGAAAGACAACGATAGCTCGACTCATTTTAGGACTCATCACTTGTGACAGTGGTCAAATATTTTTTGAAGGAAACGAAATTGGTCATCTTTCAAATAAAGATTTACGACCATTTCGTCAACAAATGCAGATGGTGTTTCAGGATCCCTATAGTAGTTTAGATCCGCGTTTCACGATTTATGAAATTTTAAAAGAGGCCACGACATTGAATCGGTATCATTTTCAAACATCCTTGGCCATGCACAGGCGTACGGAAGAGTTACTGTCAGCGGTTCAACTCAAAACTGATATATTGAATCGTTATCCACATGAATTTAGTGGCGGTGAACGTCAACGTATCGCCATCGCTCGTGCCCTCATGATTAATCCGAAACTATTAATTCTGGATGAAGCCGTGTCTTCGCTCGATGTGTTGGTTCAAGAACAGATCATTCGGTTGTTACTAGAAATCCAGAAGAATTTTGGTCTCACCTATCTGTTCATTTCGCATAACTTACGTGTGGTCAGAAAAATTAGTCATACGATTGCAGTCATGTATAAAGGTAAAATTGTTGAGTTGGCCTCGACTCAAGAAATTTTTCGTAATCCACTCCACCCCTATACACAGGAACTGTTTGCAGCGGCTATTCATTACCAGCCGGTTAAGCGTATCAAAGACTATGAGATTCCTGAAGATGCTGTTTTACAGGATACGGGCAATGAGCATTTTGTTTTACAATAGGAAGGGAAGATAAATGCCGCTAACCTTTTGGAAAATTTTGTGTCATTTGTTAGGGTGGGTAGCCATGGGCGGTGTCTTTGCCTTTGTGATTTTTATGGCCCATATCGAAATCAAGGACTTGGATCTTTGGTTGCATTTAGCTATGGGCAAATTCATTGCGCAAAACGGTTATGTGCCACAAGAGGATGTCCTATCATGTACGATTAGCGGTCGGCCATGGGTAAACCATGAATGGTTGTTCCAAGTGATCGTGTATCAGATCTTTGAACGTTGGGGAGTTGACGGGCTCACAGCTATGCAAGTTCTAATTGTTACCGTGACCTTTGTCGTACTTTTGTTTTTGGGCTATGACCGAGAAAAGCAGTTAAACAGCATCATTCTTTTGTTGGTGGCGGCCTTGGCTTCTTGGGATCGATTTATATATCGTCCCGATCTCTTTAGCCAATTTTTTATTGTTTTGTATATTTACCTTTTATTAAAACATCGAAATAAAGGGTGGTTACCACTGGTTTTATTTTTTCTCCAAATTCTCTGGGTTAATACCCATGGCTTTTTTATATGGGGGATTATCATTGTTTTGGCGCCGTTATTGGGAGAGTGGTTTACTCGTTTCCGCACAACAGCAAGGAATAGGGACGAGTATGCCCGACTTAAACGTTCGTTGGTATTGGTTATCATCGCTTGCCTTTTGAATCCGATGGGTCTACAAGGTTTCCTTTATCCCCTCAAGGTCCTGACCGGTGTTCTTGGTGAATCAAAAATCTTTTTTAATCGCATTGGCGAATTGGAGGCACCCCTGTCCTGGGGCAATCTTTTTTCCCTCGATGATTACGTGGCCTATAAACTTTTAATTCTCTGGTCAGGATTAGCGATGGGCGTCAATTATCGATGTATGAAGGTAGGTGATTTTTTGCTCTGGGTCTTATTTTTATTTTTTTCTCTCTCGGCAAAACGCAATGTCGTTTTTTTTGCCTTTATCGCTTATTGGATCATCGGCCTTTATGGGGAAAATTTAAAATCACCTTTTAAATTCATTTTCGCTGGTTTCACTCCGACTTTTAAACTCATCCTTTTTTCTTTGGTGAAAATCCTCATCGTTGTTTTTCTTATCACAAAGGGCGAACAAATTTCGTACCATGGTTATTTCGACTTTGATACCTATGAACGCAAAAGTGAATTTGGGGGTATTTGCTTAAGAAATTTTCCTTATAGGGCAGCTGATTTTCTCGTGGCTCATAATATCAAAGGCAATTTTTTGAATGACTTTAATTCGGGGGCTTATTTATTGGGGCGCTGTTTTCCAAATATTAAGGTATCGATTGACGGACGAACAGAATTATACGGCGTTGAATTTTTTAAAGAATATGACGAGATCTGGAAGGGAAATCAGGACTTGTTTCGTGAGTGGGTTAAGCGCTACAATCTTACTGGCATTATGTTTGGTTCTGTCTTTGGACCTATCCCCGAGAGTTTTCTTGAGTATGTCTCTAAGCTCAAAGATTGGGTCTTAGTTTATTTTGATTACGATGGGGTTATTTTTTTAAAGGACAATGCGGCCAATCAGAAGATTATTACCCAATACGCGATTGATATTAAAAAGTGGCAAGTGCCGAAATCAGATATCCATAGAATTGGTTTAAGACACGTGGAACCGTATCAACATGCCAATCGAGCCTTTTCCTTGGCGTCTATGCAGCAATACGATCGGGCCCTGGAGGAAGGTTTTGAAGCCATTAGAATACTGCCCAATTATCAAAAGGCGTACAAGATCCTTGGCTATTGTTTTTTGAAGAAAGGTAATCTCGAAGAGGCCTTTCGGACCTTGCGGGTCGCTAAACTTTTTGACCCCTCAGATAAAGAAGTACGTTATAATTTGGCGGCGGTCTATGAGCAAAAGAATGATTTTGAAAAAGCAATACAACAGGCGGAAATCGTTCGTCGAGATCCTGCCGGAGAGACACTGGCCTTGTTTCTTTTGTCACGTGTGTATGCCAGGACCAATCAGTTTGATCTTTCGCTTAAGTCATTAAGGAGTGTGGGCAAAATAATTCCTGCGCATGCTAGTGACATCCAGCAAATAGGTGATATCATCTACGATAAAGGACAATATCCATATGCCTTAGAGACCTATAGGGTGGCTTTGAAGACACAGAGAAATTTAGCACAGTTTCATTATAGAATGGGATTATGTTATGTGGCTATGCAAAAGCCCATGTTGGCCAAAGAAGAATTTGAGAAGGTCTTAAGCATTGACCCGAATCATGATGAGACCAAAAAGAAGTTAGAAGAGATGGCCACCTCTTTATAACTTCGGTTGTTGTTGGGGGATGAAAATGAGCGATTTGTTTTGGAAAAGATTAAATTATCTAACGGGTTTAGCCGCTATTGGGATTCTCTTTGGTGTGGCGGTGCTGACCTCTCATCTGGAGATTCGAGATTTAGATTTATGGCTCCATATTGGGACGGGGCGCTTCATCGTCCAAAATGGTTATGTCCCAACGCAGGATGTCCTTTCGTGTGCGATTAGTGGCATGCCATGGGTTAACCACGAATGGTTATTTCAGGTTCTCGTTTATTTGATTCATCAGGCCTGGGGACCCGAAGGATTGATTCGTATGCAGGTGGTGGTTGTGTGGTTAACCCTTATACTCCTTATGTTTTTAGGATATAACCGAGAGCATCATCTCTTGATGATTTTTAGCCTCTTATTGGTTTTACTCGTTTACCAGACACGATTTACTATTCGACCTGATATTTTTAGTCTATTATTTTTTGTTATGTATATTTATCTTTTGTCGATTCATATTGATAAGCGCTGGGTGCCTTTTGCGTTAGTGGTCGTACAGATTTTGTGGACCAACATGCATGGATTCTTTTTCTTTGGGCCGTTATTCGTTCTCATTGGTTGGGTGGCAGAAAAACTGAAACGACATTGTGCCCTCCCTTATGAATGGAACAAGGTTGGACGTTTAACCAATTCAGAATATGGTCGCCTGAAAAGGATTTTGGTATTCACCCTTTTGGCATGCTTAGCTAACCCCTTAACTGTGCGAGGGGCTATGTATCCCATTACTGTTTTATTTCAGTTGCCGCAAGAGTCGAAAATATTTTTTAACTATATCTTAGAGTTACAGCGTCCGATTCATTGGAATGATATATTCTCCCTTGATCGTTTTTCATTTTATAAATTGACTATCCTTGTCAGCCTCTACAGTTTTATTTTTAATCGACGTCACATCGACCTTAGTGCTCTTTTGTTTTGGTTCGTTTTTCTTCTGTTTTCTTTGGTCGCCCTACGCAACATTGTTTTCTTTGCTTTTGCGGCTTATTTGGTCATCGTCACCAATGCCATAACCACCCCCTTTAATCAAATTGTTCCCCTGCGCTTTACGTCTAAGCGATTCCAATATTTAACAGAAATTTTTATCAAGTTATTTTTCATTGCGTGGATGCTTCTTTTTGGGTTTAGTCGCTCCCTGGGAAGTTATTTTGACTATGATAAATTTGAGAATAAAAGTGAAATGGAGGGTGTTGGGTTGCGTAATTTCCCACATAAGGCTGCTGATTTTCTCGTTGTCAACAATGTCAAGGGCGATATTTTTAATGATTTTAATTCGGGTGCTTATCTGGTGGGCCGATGCTTTCCCAATATTAAGGTTTTCATTGATGGTCGTACAGAGGTATATGGCCCCCTCTTCTTTAAAAATTATTTACGTATATGGGAACAAGGCGATATGGCCTTTTTTGATCAAGTAGTGAGGGACGTTGAAATTACCTTAGCTTTTCTAAATTCCATCACGGATGCGGTTCCGGAAAAGATACTCAAACATCTTTATGGGAGTAAAGAGTGGGCCGTAGTTTATTTTGATTACGATGGGGTTATTTTTGCTAAAAGGGTTCCGGAGAATGAAAAGCTTATTCAGGATTTTGAAATCGATTTATCGCAATGGCCGGGTAGAAAAATGGATTTGTTTCGTTTAGGGGTCCAACGCGTCAGTCCCTATCCGTTTATCCATCGAGCGTTTACCTTACAGAGTTTAGGGCTTGATGAACCGGCTCTCAAAGAGGTTGAAGAGGCCTTTAAAATTGATCCGGCAGCTGTTGAGTCTTATAAGATTATGGGAAAAATCTATGGCCGAAAGGGAGATTATACCAAGGCCTTTGAGGCCTTTCGTTTGGTGGCAATGATCGATCCCGGCAATAAAGAAAATCGTTTTAATTTAGCTCAGACGTATTTCGACCTTAAAGAATACAAGGGAGCTATTCAGCAGTATCGTGCGATCTTAGCGATGGAACCAAAGAACATACGTGCCCAGTTTTTGTTAGCCAGGAGTTATGTGAAGAACCGTCAATATGACAAATCCCTAGAGGCTTTAAGAGTGGCTCATCAGCTTGCTCCTCACGATACTGTTGACCTCTTGGCCATTGGGAATATTTTTGATCAAGATAAACAACATGAAGGGGCGAGGGAAATTTATGAATTAGCAATTTCCGCAAAGCAGCCAACCGCGGAAATTCATCATCAATTGGGATTGCTCTATGAGGTCTTGGGGAATCACCAAAAGGCTAAAGAAAATTGGGAAGCGGCTCTTAAGATTGACCCAGAGAATACTGAAATCAAACAAAACCTCCGCAGACTACAAGATCGAAAGTGACACTGCAAGTTCGATTGAAAAAAAGGCAAAGTGGTCGTATAATAAAACTTCTTTTGGTGAAGGGGCCTAACGAGAGCGAGGACAGATTAATTTATGCGCGATATATTGACTTTTATTTTGGCTGGCGGGAAGGGTGAGCGACTTAATCCCTTGACAAGGGATCGGGCTAAACCCGCCGTACCTTTTGGAGGCATTTATCGTATTATCGACTTCACTCTTAGCAATTGTGTGAATTCTGGTTTGCGACGTATTTATGTTCTCATTCAATATAAATCCTTTTCCCTTCAAAAACATATCTTGGCTGGTTGGGATGTTGTTTCCACTCAATTAGGGGAATTCATTGATGTGATTCCGGCCCAACAGCGTATTGGCTCCGATTGGTATAAAGGGACAGCGGATGCGATTTATCAAAATGTCTATGCCATTCAGGATCATAATCCCAAATTAGTCTTGGTCTTGGCCGGTGATCATATTTACAAGATGGATTATCGCAAGATGTTTGATTTTCATTTTTCCATGGGTGCGGATATGACGGTGGCGTGTGTTTCGATGCCGAAAGAATCATCAGTTAATTTCGGTGTGATTGAGGTCGATAGGCATAAACGTGTATGTGGTTTTCAGGAAAAACCTGAGCAACCCAAGACAATCCCCGGTGATCCAGCCAAAATTTTTGCCTCCATGGGTATCTATCTGTTTAACACGAAAATTCTTTTGGAAGAATTAGAGATCGATGCCAACGACGCCTCTTCAGAACATGACTTTGGCAAGAATATTATTCCCCAAATGTTAAAAAATAAACGGAAGGTTTATGTCTATAATTTTGTTGATAGTCATGGAAAACCTCTTTATTGGCGTGATATTGGAACGCGGGATGGTTATTATCAGGCCAGTATGGATTTAGTCAGTCCCAATCCAGAGTTTGATCTTTATGATCGCTCTTGGCCGGTGAGGACGTTTCATGAACAATATCCGCCCATTAAGATCAGTCAGTCTTTGACCAAAAAGGATTCTGGTTTGGTGGAGGATTCCATTGTCTCGGGAGGGTGTTTGATTGTGGGAGCGCATATTCATCGTTCGATCTTATCATCGAATGTTAAGATTTATGAAGGGGCTGAGATAAAAGATTCAGTGATTATGGAAGGGGTTGTCGTCGGAGATAATGCCAAGATTAAAAATGCCATCATTGATAAGGAAGTGATTATTCCCACCAATTCTAAGATCGGGTACGATCCCGAACTAGACAAAAAACGTTTTGATATGACAACGTCTGGAGTTGTGATTGTGGCCAAAAAAACAGCGATTCCCTCACAGTATACGTAAATTTCGTCTATTTCAAATGACTAAAGAAGGAAAACGCATCGCATGATTGTACAACCGCGCATACGCGGCTTTATTTGCACTACCGCCCATCCGGTGGGATGTGCCGTCCAGGTACAACAACAAATCGATTATGTGAGATGTCAACCATCTTTTACCAATGGCCCCAAGAAGGTTGTGGTGGTTGGGGCCTCCACGGGTTATGGCTTGGCCTCGCGGATTGTGTCGGCTTTTGGTTCGCAGGCCGCCACCATTGGTGTATTTTTTGAGAAAGAAGCCGATGGGAAACGTACGGCGACCGCTGGCTGGTATAATTCCATCGCATTTGAAAAAGCCGCTAGGAGAGAAAATTTATATGCGAAGAGTGTCAACGGTGATGCCTTTTCGGATGAGGTTAAGGAGGCGGTGGTTGATCTTATCAAGAAAGATTTAGACTCAATCGACCTGTTGATTTATAGTGTGGCTGCGCCTCGTCGAATAGATTCGAAAACGGGGCAAACGTATAAATCTGTTTTAAAACCTATTGGGAAATCGTATACCAACAAATCTTTTAATTTTGATACGAATCGGCTCGAGACAATAACGCTGGAATCGGCCAGCGAGGAAGATATTCGACAAACGATAGCTGTGATGGGGGGAGATGATTGGAAATTGTGGATTGATGTGCTTTCTCAAAATCAGTTGTTGGCCAATGGCTTTATGACGGTAGCGTATTCCTATATGGGACCAGAGGTCACAAGAGATATTTATCGCAACGGTACCATCGGAAGGGCCAAGGATCACTTGGAGGCGACCGCACACCAATTAGCTCAACAATTGCAAACAATTCATGGACGGGCTTTTGTCTCTGTTAACAAGGCGCTTGTTACCCAGTCGAGCTCGGCCATTCCGTTTATTCCTCTTTATTTTATTATTTTAACGAAAATTATGAAGGAAAAAGGTATTTATGAAGATTGCATTCAGCAAATTTATAGACTTTTTGCGCAGCACCTATATTCAGGAAAAAATATAATGGGAGATTCTCAGGGACGCATTCGGATTGATAATTTAGAGTTACGGGAAGATATCCAGAAAGAAGTGCAGAAGATTTGGCCACAGATTACTGACGATAATATCGAGAAGTTTACCGACATAAGCGGTTATCGTGAGGACTTTTTAAAACTTTTTGGATTCGGTCTCCCTAGCGTGGACTATAACGCTGATGTTGATATTGACTTAAAATTTTAGTTTTTGAGCAAGCCCGCCTATTTGTCATCTCTGGTAGTGGGTCAGTTTCATTAAATGCAAAGCCACTAGATAAGATAAATTCTTTATTTTTTCTAAAAAAGTAAAGAGTAGATTTTAAATATCTTTAATGGTATACTTCTCTTTAGGACAAGGAGAAAATAATGTCTCATACAAAAGAACCAATACATTTAGCTGAATTGCTCAGACCTCATACCGGTAAATGGGTTACTCTATCCCAAGACGAGAAAACTATTCTCGGTGTGGGCGATACCATAGATTCTGCCCTTGAACAAGCGCGAGAAAAAGGCGAATTTAATCCCATCTTAATTAAATCCCCAGATTCTTCTGCGGCCGCTTTTTTTAGTTGAGCTACACTCTCATTTTACCCTACACAGAATTACCAATGCCAGCTGTAGGTAGTATCCCCGCGAGGGTTATTTATTCCCCAATGGTAAGAACCGTCATTGAAGCAAATAACCAAATCTTACCATTTTATTTTCTATCCATCTTTATTTTCTATCCATCATTGATTCTGGTGCAGATCATTGTGTTTTCCCTGCTGCATATGGAGAAAGATTGGGTATTAATATAAATAGTGGTATTCACATGCCAGCAGTCGGTGTTGGGGGTGGAGACGCTTGGTATTTTCATAACATAAAATGTTGGGTTGGTATCGAAGGTCAAGCATGGAACTGGGAATGTTCTGTAGCATTCTCTCGCAATATGGATAATCTTGGTATAGGACTATTGGGTCGAATGGGTTTCTTTGAGTTATTTGAAAGTGTTTCTTTTGAACAAAGAAATCATATTGTAAAACTTCAAGTTCCTGGAGATAGACCTCATAATCCATCTTCTCAACCGTCTACGCCCACTTCCGCTAACTAATAACAATCCATTAAATTGACCCACTACCTCATCTCTCCGAAATTTTCAAATGTTATTTTCTGCAACCGAATGTAATTAAATATTATAAATTTATATAAAATCATAGCTAATCTCTTATGTTAAGAATGTAATTATATGCTATTAAACATATATTTCTGACGCATAAATATCCAAATTGATACATCATAAAAATAATTGTTGACATTTGCACTAATTCATAATAAATTGAAAAGCACTGTGTTGATACTTCTAAAGAAAAGGCTGGATAGCAAAAGTGGCGTATGAGAACCTAATGACCATAGAGGAACTTGCCCAGTATTTGCGCGTCAAAAAAAGGACGATTTATGATTGGCTGAAGAAGGGTAAAATTCCTGCTGTGAAAGCGGTGGGGCAATGGCGCTTTAAAAAACCGGCCATTGATGCTTGGTTAGAGAATCAAAAATAGAATAAGATGGCATCACACGGTACGGATTGAAAAACGATCCTTGTCATATTTAAAAGGCTTTAGTTAATAAAACCAAGGAAGACTCTTATGCTTCAATGAATCAGTCACCATCAAGAAAGAGAGGAGCCATTCATGTATTTTAAGAAACTCGAGGTTTTTGGTTTCAAATCGTTTGCGGATAAGACAGTTTTGAATTTTGAGCCTGGCATTACCGCCATTGTCGGACCCAATGGGTGCGGTAAGAGCAATATTTTTGATGCCATTCGTTGGGTTTTGGGTGAACAAAGTGTTAAGGAGTTACGCGGTGGGGCTATGGAGGATATTATCTTTAACGGAACCGACAAGAAACCGCCTCTCGGCTTTGCCGAAGTCAGCCTTTGTTTTTGTAACGAATCAAAGATTCTTCCGATCGATTATAACGAAGTCACGGTGACGCGGCGTCTTTATCGCTCGGGTGAAAGCGAATATTTGATGAATAAAACACCTGTTCGGCTCAGGGATATTCAGGAACTTTTTATGGGGACTGGCATTGGGGCCGAAGCCTATTCTTTGGTGCAGCAGGGAAAAGTCGATCTCATTGTGAGCGCTCGTCCTGAAGACAGGCGTATCATTTTAGATGAAGCCTCTGGCATTACCAAATACAAATCCAAAAAAAGAGAGGCTTTAAACAAACTTGCCGATACCGAAAATAATCTTTTAAGGGTGAATGATATTATTGTGGAAGTCAAACGACAGATCGCTTCCATTGAGCGACAGGCGACTAAGGCTCGTCGATATAAGGAAGAATTCGAGAAATTGAAACATTTGGAAGTATTGCTCGCGAGGCATGAGTTAATCAATTCTTCTGAAGAAAAAAATAAAGTCAGAGAACAATTGGCTCATTGGCAAGAAGTTAAAGCAAAATATACCAGCGAACTGGAAGAGAATAATAATCTTTTAGAAAATCAAATAAAATCCATTCAAGACATGGAACAGAAAATCAATGACATCCACGCTGAGGAGATTAAGTTAGAAAATCAAATCGATATTCATAACCGTCAGATCGGTTTTAACGAAGAGCGGATTCAGAGCATGGTGGTGGCAACACAACGTGTCACAGAGAAGAAAAGTCAACTCATTGAGAAGTGTCGAAAAGATCAGGAGCGGATTGAAGAGTTAAAGTCGACGTTAGTTTCCTTAGGGGAAGTCTTGAAGAACAAGACACAATTGTTGAGTACAAAGAAGGAAAGTTTGAATTTTATCACGACAGACATAGCCGAGGCTCATAAGGCGATTAAACAGTATGAAGAAAATGCACTTGATATCACCTCACGGCAAGTGAACGTCAAGAATGCCGTAACGGAGGTGATGAAAGAGATTCAGGGATGTTTGGCTCGAAAACGTCGTCTTGAGATTGAAAATTCTAAGGTTCTTTCGGAAAAGCAAGAGGTGGATGAACACCTGAATACTGTTTCACAACAGATTCAAGTCGCGGTAGAAAAATTGGAGCAGCTTAAGCAGGAACAAGAGACCAACCGTCGAATCCTGAAGGAGTTAGATGGCGAACTGACCATCATGGACCAAACGATTGAGGATTTGGAGCACCGAAAATTATTTTTCATATCTCAAAAAGAGTTCATCGAAAAATTACGTGTTCAATATCAGGATATCCCTGATCCGGTGGTGGAAGGACGATTGATTACCGATACGCCACCGCTGGAGCATCATACAGGCATTATTGGAAAAGTTCGAGAGGTTTCGGAAGTAACGGCAAATCATGTCTTTCGCTTTCTCGGGCAGAAATCGGCAGAACGTCTTTATGAGATTCGCTGCGAAGCAAAATTTATCGAATTGGACCCACAGCAGCTGATTGTCAAGATTGATGAAATTGGCCAGAGTATGGAACTGAAAAAACTTCAGCGTAAAGAAATCGTCGCCAAAATGGAAACACAAAAATCACGTATCGAAGAGTTCATGAAGGCTATCCATGATCAAGAGAAGGTCCTTTCGATTCTCGAATCTCAGAAGAAGGATATCCGGGATGAAGTAAATAAGCTGGTGGGTGAACTAGAATTGGTGGACTCAGAACTGAAGGAAGCACGGGAATCAATAACCCAACTTAAGAAGAAAGAAGAAGAGTTGACGTTTCATCTCGATACCCTTAATCAAGATTTGGAAGCTTGTCAGAATAACATTCAGGAACGACAGAATTTCATTAATGTCAAGCGCCAGGAAAAAGAAGAAACGACCGTCTTAGTAGCCCAACTCGAAACAGAAATAGAGGCGGACCGTGAGCGGCAAAAAACACAAATGGAAAATTTGTCGCTTTTTGAACAAACCCTGGATAGCGAATTAGGAGAGATTAAGCGGTTAGAGGATGAGCAGGTGGAATATGTCCAAAAACGAGAGGAATTCCAAGAAGAAATCGACGGTTTAAAAAAGTCGATAGAAGCCATCAAGGAGCAAAAGTTGTCTTTGAAAGCCGTCTTAAGGGAATGTGAAAAAGAAAAAACGGAGCTCCTGCAAAGGCTCAACGGTTTTCGTTCTCAGATAACCACCTTAGAAGAACAATCGAAAGAAATTGAACAAAATATCCATGCTCAAGAGTTAAAGGACCAAGAAATCTCATTTCATGAACGGAGGATTCAAGACAGACTTTGGCAGACATATAAAATTAATATGGAGGAAGCTAAGGTGGAAACGATGGCGCCAGAAACGCAGACCGAGACTTCGGCTGTCTCTTATGCGGTGGGCTCGCAAGAATTTTTAGATGAATTGGAGCGTTTGAAGAAACGTTGTGAATCTTTTGGCGCTGTGAATCTCGTTGCCATTGAGGAATTTGAAGAATTGAAACAGCGATTTGAGTTTTTGACCAAACAGCAAAGCGACCTTCTAGAGGCCAAGGAATCATTGCACCAGACGATTAATAAAATTAATCGACAGACACGGCAGATGTTTATGGACACCTTTACGAAAGTCAGTGAAGAATTTCGCATTTATTTTCGTATGCTCTTTGGCGGTGGTGAGGCCAATTTGATTTTGTTAGATCCAGAAAATGTTTTAGAGTCTGGTATTGAAATTGTGGCGCGGCCACCGGGGAAAAAATTGCAAAACATTAGCCTTCTTTCCGGTGGCGAAAAGTCCTTAACAGCCATCGCACTTTTGTTCGGTGTTTTTAAAGTTCGCCCCAGTCCTTTTTGTGTATTAGACGAGATCGATGCGGCTTTGGATGAATCCAATGTCGGGCGATTTAGTTATTTATTGAAGGATTTCTCCAAGATGGCACAATTTATCGTAATCACACATAACAAACGTACTATTGTCAGTGCGGATGTGATGTATGGTATTACGATGCAAGAAACAGGCATTTCAAAAATTGTCTCAGTAAAATTCTCGGATGAATCCGAAGGAACAGTGGATAAAGAAGAAGCCGTGGTGGGTGTTTAAGAGGAGTGAATTATTAAATTAAGTGATTTCTTTGTCGGTCACACAGATTTGATTTTTTCCAGCGAATTTGGCGATATACATGGCTTTATCGGCTTTGGCAATAAGTTCGTCTTTTGAAGTGGTATGTTCTGGATAAGTGGCCAACCCAATGCTTACCGTAATATGTAGCTTCTCGTTGGGCCGTGGTTCCGCAAATTCAAATTGGACAATTTTCTGCCGTAGTCTTTCCGCGATTTCGACGCCTCGTTCCTTGCTTGTCTGTGGCAGAATAACTGAGAATTCTTCCCCTCCATAACGGCAGACATAATCAATCTCACGGGAGGAATTCTTTAAGAGATCCGCCAATCGCTGCAGAACGATATCGCCACTTTTATGTCCAAAGGTATCATTCAATGATTTGAAATTATCGATATCAATCATAAGAAGGGTGAGGGGCGTTCCATTTGTTTTCGCATTTTCGATTTCGTTGGCCAGGCAATGCTGAAAATAACCATGATTCCACAAATTGCATAAAGAATCCGTATGACTTTTATGGACAACCATTTCATAGAGTTGAGAATTTTCGATAGCCAGTCCAGCCTGGTTGGCAAGCATAATAAAGACTTTGACATCATCATCGGTAATAGGTTTTTGATTAAAGATGTTATCAGCGATAATGAGTCCAATGACCTTTTCTTTCCCTTTGAGAGGGACGATGACGAGTTCATTGGTGGGAAAAACTTTAAGGAGAGGATCTTCTTTGTATTTGATAATTTCCCCTCGATGTATAAGCAAGGCAGCGCCTTTATGAAAGGCCATGGCGAGAAGATTATTGGCGGTTGTTTCAAGAGGAATCTTAAGTTGTTGAACAGATTCGTAAAGGGCAGAGGTGTCCTCAATCTGTTCCAGTTTATTAGGTGCAATGAGGTCTTCTAATTTCTGTCCGGATTCCTTGATGTGGGTCCAAATTTGCTCAGCATGTTGTCCTGATTCTGGTCCAATGGCCATACGCGCTTCCAAGCAACGCTCTTGTTTGTTGACGAGAAATAGAATGGCACGGTTAAAGCCTATGCCAACATGCGAAGTCACACCGGTTAAGATAATATACATGATCTTATTTAATTCCAGCGTCGTGCGCATGGCATTGCTAATATCATAAAGCACAGATAGCTCTTGCTGGACTTGGCTTAACTGTTCTCGCAAGTCATCGAGATTATGAGATGTTTGGTCCATTGTATTTTGAGATTCGTAGATAACCATTTTTTACTATTTGCTATATATTATATTGAAAAATATATTAATTAGTAATTTTTTATTATTTTTTTCTTTTTTCCCCCGCGGGGTAAGATGTGTTGAAAGATAACATTTTCCTATCCTGTTGTCAAGGGGAGTAGAGATCTTGATCAAGGAGTGTATTCGTAACATAATATTTCTCAATAAGTTATAATAAAAATGTAACGCCAAAAATATGAAAGCGCTTTCTTGACAGTATTAGCCAAGGTGTGTTATACTTGAGCATCTTCCTAAATGGGAATATATGTTAGGTGATTTTATTAGCAATTTTAATTGGATCGACATTCTCATGCTGATTATAATCGTGAGAATGGTTTACGTTGGAATGAATAGTAGTCTCCTGGTAGAGTTTTTCGCCCTGATAGGAAGTTTGTGTGCGGTCTTTATTACGTTGCATTATTTTATTCGTTTTGCAAAATTTTTGCATGAGACGATTTTTATCCCTGAATTAATCAACGAGATTTTTGCGGCTCTGTTGCTGTGGTTATCGGTCCATATTATTTTTAAGTTAATTATTGCAGGATGGTCATTAATCCTTAAAGTAGAGGCACATCCGATCTTTGATAAATGGGGGGGAGGTATTCTTGCCTTGGGGCGCAGTGCCTTTGTGTGCAGTTTATTATTTTTTTTCTTGATCATTTCTGGCAATGAGTATGTGCATAAAATGGTCAAGCGGTCTTTCACGGGATTTTATTTAGTAGATATAGCCCCCTATACCTATCGTGGGATATACGATGGTCTGGTCGTTAAATATTTTCCGACTGAACCTCTGAATGGCCAGGTGCCAATTTTGAACCCTCCCGACCCCGATCGTGAAAAAAACGAGTAAAAGATCATGGGATTGATACCTGAAGAAACGATTGCTCAGGTTTTGGAACGAACAGATATTGTTCAGCTTATTTCGTCGTATCTACCATTGAAAAGAGCTGGACGAAATTATAAAGCGAATTGTCCGTTTCATCATGAGAAAACCCCTTCGTTTATGGTGAATCCGGACAAACAGATTTTTCATTGTTTTGGTTGCGGGGAAGGGGGCAATGCCATTAGCTTTGTCATGAAACAGGAGCATGTGGAGTTTCCTGAGGCATTGCGACGTATGGCGCAACGGGTGGGGATTGTTATTCCTGAGGAGGTCTACGAGAAAAAATCGGGCGACCTGCGTCAAGCGATTTATAAAATTAACGGTTTGGCATCCCAGTTTTTTCATCATCATTTAATGACAAGTCGTGAGGCTACTGTCCAAGAGGTTAGGGATTATCTAAAACAGCGCGGCGTCAGTGTTGAGATCTTGGAAAAATTTAAAATAGGTTTTGCGCCAGATGAGTGGGATGCCCTTTTAAGACATTTGCAGAAAAAAGAGATCGGTCTCCATTTAATGGAAAAAGCCGGTCTTATCATTGCGAAAGAAAATCAAAAAGGATTTTATGATCGTTTTCGTAGTCGCATAACATTTCCGATCTTTGATATCAAATCGCAGTGCGTGGGGTTTGGGGCGCGGGCCTTGCAAGATGGTGTAGCCAAATATATCAATTCCCCAGAGACGCCGGTTTATACAAAAGGTCATCATTTGTACGGTTTTCATTTAGCCAAGGAGGCCGTGTCGCGACAGGATAATGTGGTTGTCGTGGAAGGATACATGGATTTTATTATGCCGTTTCAGGCCGGCGTGAATAATGTGGTGGCTTCTTTGGGAACGGCCTTAACAACGGAACAAATTCGTCTCTTGAGACGCTATACCCGCAATGTCATTATGCTTTTTGATACGGATGCGGCCGGACAATCCGCCATGGTGCGAAGCTTGGATTTGTTGATTGAGGAAGGCATGAATGTCCGTGTGGTGACTTTGACTGAAGATGACGACCCGGATTCGTTTATTCGTAAATTTGGTGTTGAGGTCTTTGAAAAACGATTGACGCAAGCCGTAAATCTTTTTGATTATAAACTGGGTTCTTTGACCAAAAGATTTGACGCGAAATCCATTGAAGGTCGTGCGGCTATCTCCCAGGATATGCTAACGACAATCAGTAAATTTGATAATGCGATTTTGCAGTCGGAGTATATCAAACGGCTGGCACAAACCCTGTTTTTAGCGGAAGAGGCTCTTTTAATCGAAATGAAAAAGGTGGCCGTCGCGGCGAGTTCGGAGATGACGGAAGCCGTTTCCATCCCCAAAGAGCAACCGCGGGTGGTGGAGAGAAATATTCTTAAATTGATGTTGGAGGATGAAAGTTTTATTCCTAAGGTGAAGGAGGATGTGGAGGTTGTAGATTTCCGTGATGAAAATATTCGTCACATCCTTAAAGAGATTTTTCGCTTATTTGAGCAAGGAGCACCGATTACCCCGATGAATCTTATAAATAGTTTAACAGAACGACGAGCCCGTGAAATTATTTCTGCGTTGACGGTGGAGGGGGAAATGGTGGTAACCGAAAAAGAAAAAATGTATCGCGATTGTGTGGATCGTCTTATTAACGAACGTTTGAAATCACAGCGTCAGGAACTTTTAGAAAAAATTCGTTTGGCGGAGATGGCGGGCGATGAATCCGTTCTTCATCAACTGAAACAGCGGTTTAATGATTTGGTAAAAAATAGGGGTTGAAACTTTAGCGAAGACTTTTTAATTATAATCCACTCATGTCAAAGGACAACTCATGAAAATGAAAAAATCAGAGAAGGACTTAATCAAAGACAAAGAATTGAAACATGAGGTCGAGAAATTGCTGACCATGGGTCAGAAAAAAGGATTCTTGACCTACGAAGATGTCAATGAAACACTTTCGGAAGACAATACCACCGAGGAGATGGACCAGGTCTTTGATATTTTGGATGGGAATGATATCAAAGTGATTGAGTCCGAAGAGGATTTTGAGGACGAAACTATCGAAGATGCCGAGTCTCGCGAACAGCAAATCCGAAGACTACGCGAGTCCCAGACGAAGGAAGAGGATGTTTATTCCGATAAATTCATTCCGCTTGATGACCCCGTGAAGATGTATCTTAAGCAAATGGGATCGATTCCTCTTTTGTCTCGTGAGGATGAAATTAGTTTGGCCAAGCGGATTGAGGAAACCGAAAACAGATTTGCGGAGGCCCTTTATAAAACCGTCTTTGCACGCAAAGAGGCCTTAAAGATCATTAATGGCGTTTTAAATGAATTGATCAATGTCGAGGATGTGATTAAAGATGAGTTGGAGCGTCGGCCGAAATTGATTCGTGACTTGAAACGTATCATTGAAAAGGTACGTCATACACGTATTGGTTCGGAGAGTTCGGCTAAGATTATTGCTGGATTCAAATTAACATCCAATGTTAACGAAGAGATTGTGGCCAAGATCAGCGATATCATTGAGCAAATTGAACGGATTGACCGGACGCTGAAAGGAAAACGTAAGGTCAAAAATGCCTTTCAGCTCCGTAAAGAAAAAAGAAAGTTGGTCAAAGAACTTGCTGAACCAATGACTCGACTGAAAGAACAACTCAAGGCGATTAAATTAAGACAAGCCAAATTCAATAAGGCAAAGAAATTATTGGTCGAGGCCAATTTGCGTCTTGTCGTGAGTATTGCGAAGAAATATATCAACCGCGGTCTGTCATTCTTGGATTTGATTCAGGAAGGGAATATGGGACTTATCCGTGCGGTGGAAAAATTTGAATACAAGCGTGGCTATAAATTTTCGACGTATGCCACTTGGTGGATTCGTCAGGCGATCACGCGTTCCATTGCGGATCAGGCGCGGACCATTCGTATCCCGGTCCATATGACCGAAACGATCAATAAAATAATCCGTGTTTCTCGTCTCTTTGTTCAGGAGTATGGTCGAGAACCAAGCGCACCAGAAATTGCCAAACAGATGCGCATTCCGATTAGTAAGGTTAAAGAGATCTTGAAGATTTCCCAAGTACCGATATCCTTGCAAACACCGATCGGGGATGAAGGGGATACGCATTTTGGTGATTTTATCGAGGATCGAAAGGCGGTTTCTCCCGCCAATGCCACTTTGCAATCGATGCTTAAGGAAGAAATCGCTTCGGTTTTATCCACGTTGGATGAACGTGAGCGAAAGATTCTTGAATTACGATTTGGAATCCATGACGGTTCGACACGCACATTGGAAGAAGTGGGCAGTGAGTTTAATGTGACCCGTGAACGTGTTCGTCAAATTGAATCAAAAGCCTTGCGTAAGCTTCGTCATCCAACGCGATCCCGACGCATTAAAGCGTTTCTTGACATGGCTTCACGCGATGAAAGTACTGTTTAAGTACAACAATCATGGTGTGACCAGAGGGCCTACTCTGCTGCAGGGTAGGCCTTTTTTTATTTCCTTTGTAGAAGGGCTGATTTTTCTTTTTTTCATTTTTTCCGTAAATTTGAGTCTTGCCCAAGAAGTTATTTTGGACGAAAAGACGAAAGCGATTTGTAATGAGGTCATGCTCAATATTTATCAGGATATACTTACCGCCAAGGATAAATATCCCGAACTTTCCCAGTTTGACGAAAAGGTTATGTATGAAAATGAGAAAGGCATTTATGCGATTGTTTATCAGTATCAGCCTTCCGGAACCTCACGACCTAATCATGACACCTTTGAATTTGGCGTGACAATTACCACCAAGAATAACACCATTTTTCAGGATCAAAGAGGGTATGCCTTCAATCTCGATTTTCCATTTTTAGGGCTGAAATTTGCAGGATACTTTAAGAAGGGTCTGAAGCCGAAATACGACATTTTTGCTCCGATCAATAAATATGGCCAACTCTTGGCAGACCATCAGCAAAATTACCTGCCTCTCCAATTGCGGCTTGTGACGAACAAGACCGAGTACAAGGTCAAAGAACCCATTCATTTTGAAGTTGAGTTAACCAATGTTAGCAAAAAACATATGTGGGTGAAAAACATTAATGAAGAAACTATATCCTGTTTGTATAACAAGCGGTATTGGGGGACTCAGGCGAGGTCCATGCAGTCCGCGACCACGATAATTTTAAAGTCCGGTGAATCGCTTAAAAGGGGCTTTGCGGGAGAGGGATTTGTCGAACCCCAAAATGTGGAAATTTATTGTTCCTACAGTATGAGTTTAAAGGGGGTAAAGCCAGCCGGGGTTCTTCATCTTTGGGTCACACGATAAATTTTTAGTCGATAAATACTATTTTGTCGTCGTTTAATTCAGTTGAAAATGTAAATCTCTTGTGATATGCTGAAGAACAAATTTTGTGACCCAAGAATGACGAGAGAATCGTTTTTAGGGCCCATAGCTCAGTCGGTCAGAGCAGTTGACTCATAATCAATTGGTCCGAGGTTCGAATCCTCGTGGGCCCAGGGAGCGGTGTAAGGGCGTATAGCTCAGCTGGTTAGAGCGCTGCCCTCACATGGCAGAGGTCAGAGGTTCAATCCCTCTTATGCCCACCAGATAAATAAGTCGTCTTATTGAGCATGAAAACATAAAGGATGAAACTGTGGCGGCCATTGCGATACGGGATCAGATTCGTAAGCTTGTGGAATTGCAAAAGATAGACAAAGAGATTTACGATTTTAAAAAAGAGTTGCAGGAGAAACCAATTTATTTGGAAGAGTTGAGGCAAGAGTTTGAAGCCAAAAAGGCACGATTGAAAAGTTTAGAGGACAAATCAAAAACTATGCAGGTTGATCGTAAGAGCAAAGAGTTGGAACTGAAGACCAAAGAAGAGGAGATTTCCAAGGCGAATGCTCAGCTTTTTCAGATCAAGACAAATAAAGAGTATACGGCGAAATTGAGCGAAATTGAACATATGAAGGCAGACAAATCGATCATCGAGGAAAAGATATTGTTATCCTATGATGATACCGATAAGGTGACGGCAGAAATTGAAAAGGAGAAAAAGGTTCTCGCCGATGAGGAAAAAGAATATTTAGCTAAGAAAAAAGAAATTGAAGAGACATTAGAAGTTTTGCAGGATAGGGTCCTGGTCCTGGAAAGTCAGCGTAAGCATTTGACCCCCGACGTCGACAAGGACATTTTGTCCCGCTATGAATTAATTGTCAGTAAAAAGGACGGTTTAGCGATTGTTCCTATTCAGACCTCTTCCTGCGGCGGATGTTTTATGAATGTGCCATCGCAAACCATTAATGAAATTAAGATGCACGATCATTTGGTCACCTGTGAGATTTGTGCCAGAATTCTGTATATTGAGGACGATCTTTGAAGAAGGTATTAGAAATTTTTACCGATGGGGCCTCCTGGGGCAATCCAGGCCTAGCGGCGATTGGGGTGGTGATTCGCGAAAACGGTCATGTGATTAAACGCATCGGCAAGACCATTGGCGAGGCCACCAACAATGTCGCTGAATATAAGGCGATGATCTGTGCGTTACAAGAAGCGAAGGCCTTAAAGGCTCAGAAGATTAAATTATTGACGGATAGCGAATTGCTTTTCAATCAGCTTATTGGACACTATCAGGTGAAGAACGAAAGTTTGAAGACGCTATTTGATAAGGCGCAGGCCTTAGGTAAGCCCTTTAAACATATTGAAATTAAATTGATCCCTCGCGAACAGAATAAAGAGGCGGATCAATTAGCAACGAAGGCTATTAAAAAAGAGCAGACCAAGGTGGTTGCCTCAGTATTTTATACTGGGGAGGAAAGTCCGAGCTCCGCCGGATAATGTATCCTGGTAATGCAGGACCTTATTTAGCGGATAGCGGGTAGCGTAAAGCGGCTAGGATAACTGAAAAATATTTTTCTAAACGCTATGCGCTGAACGCTGTCCGCTGAATGAGAGGATTAGAGCCACAGTGACGATGCCCCCCACTGCTTCGCTTTGCGAAGCAGTGGGGGGAGTGAAACGAGGCAATCTCTACATGGAGCAAGGCCAAATAGGGAAAAAGAGCTGATCCGGCTCGTTATTATTCTTGGGTAGGCTGCCAGAGTTAAGAGAGCAATCTCTTAAGTTAGTGGGATAACCACCCATCTCACCTAGAAAAACAAGGAGAGGAACATAACTCGGCTTATTGGTCTGCTCAGTGAGATTCAGCGGATAGTGGTTAGCGAATAGTAATTCTAACCGCTATTCGCTAAACGCTGAAATGGGGAGGATATTGGGATGTCCGGTCATTCAAAATGGGCAAGTATTAAACATAAAAAAGCCGCTGCCGATGCCAAACGAGGAGCGGCCTTTACAAAAATTATTCGGGAAATAACAGCAGCGGCAAAAGATGGTGGTGATCCTGATAAAAATGCTCGACTACGTACCGCTATCAGCAGAGCCAAAACGATCAATATGCCGGCCTCCAACATCGAGAATGCGATTAAAAAAGGAACCGGTGAACTTCCTGGTGTGTCTTATGAAACAGTAACCTTTGATGCCTATGGCCCTGGGGGAGTGGCCATCTTGATTGAAGGATTAACCGACAACAAAAATAGAACCACCGCAGAAGTGCGCAATATTCTTTCTAAGAATAACGGCAGTCTCGCCGGGGCGGGTAGTACGGCGTGGATGTTTACAAAAAAAGGATTTATTTCTGTGGCTACGAATAGTGTCGCTGAGGATACATTGATGGGGATCGTCTTGGACAAAGGAGCGGAAGATTTCAAAGCAGATGGAAGTTATTATGAAATCACCTGTGAGCCATCGGCCCTGGAGGCTATTAAGGCCGCGATTGATGCTAAGAAGATTCCGATTGTCACAGCGGAAGTGACCATGGTTCCTAATTCTACCATCAAGCTCGAAGGACAAGAAGCGAAAACTTTGCTGTCTCTCTTAGAGGCCTTGGAAGATCATGAGGATGTTCAAGCGGTTCATGCCAACTTCGATATTTCTGAGGAAGATTTAGAAAAAGCGTCTAAGTAAATGAGAATTCTAGGAGTTGATCCTGGGTTGAAGGCCACAGGGTATGGCATCATCGACTTTGATGGTCCAGCCGTCGGTCATTTCAAAGTTGTGGAAGCGGGCACCATAGAACCGAAACAAAAAGATCTCATTCAAAATCGTATTCGAAAGGTTTATAAATATCTTGATGACCTCCTCATACAATATAAGCCCCACGTCATGGTACTGGAAAAATTGTATGCGCATTATAAGCATCCAGTGACAGCATGTAAGTTGGGGCATGTGCGAGGGGTCATTTGTCTTTTGTGTGCAGAACGAGATGTGAAATTGATCGAATATAGTGTGAAGCGCATTCGCACAGCGATCGTCGGTAACGGAAATGCTTCCAAGCTTCAGACCCTGAGGGTGGTTGCTCATCTGTTGAAAGTGGATGAAAGCAAATTGACGGTCGATGCCAGTGATGCGTTGGCCTTAGCGCTGGGGTATATTCATATTGAAACCCGTCCTTTATGATTGTCAAACTGACAGGTCAGCTGGTTGAAAAAGGTGACAATACCGTTGTCTTAAATGTGCATGGGATTCATTATGAAATTCTCGTTCCCATTTCGGTTATGCAGCGGATTGATAGCCATCTCGATAGTAACAAAAATGTGAGTTTGATTGTGTACCATTATTTGCAACTTAGCCCCTCCAGCGGGTTACCGGTTTTAGTTGGTTTTTTAAGTGAAGTGGAGCGTGATTTTTTTTTGCAGTTTATTACCGTCTCGGGGATTGGACCACGGGCGGCCATCAAGGCCTTAAGTAAACCGATCTCCCAAATTGCCGCCGCCATTGAAGAGGCCGATGCCAAATTTCTTCAATCATTGCCCGGGATAGGGACGCAGAAATCAAAAGAGATCATTGCGAAATTGCAAGGTAAGATGGGTAAATACGGTCTTATTCAAGACAGGGAGATTAGGACAGCGAGACTGACTCAAGAGATGAGTGATTGGCAACAGGAGGCATTGGATATTTTGTCGCAATTACAATACAAACGACAAGAAGCCGTCGAGATGATTAAGAAGGCTTTGGAGCGTTCGAAAAACATTCAGACCGCTGAGGAATTACTCAACGAAATCTATAAGCAAAGGATGCAAGGATAATGGTGCAACCATCACAAGATTACGTCAAAAGTGTCGTGGAGGCGTTATTATTTGTGAGTGAGAAACCGGTGGCGCTTGCCCAAATTAAAGAAGCCTGTGGAGATTTTGAATTAAGCGAAATTCGCCGAGCGATTATCGAATTACAAGACGATTATGAAAAAAATCAAAAGGGCATGGCCATTGTGGAGATTGCGGAGGGCTATCAGATGTTGAGCAATTCCAAATACGCCACCTACATCCGCAATTTTTATAAGACACGCCATAAAGAACGTCTTTCCAAACCGGCCTTGGAGACATTGGCCATCATAGCGTACAAGCAGCCAGTCACCCGAGGGGATGTAGAGCTCATTCGGGGGGTCAACTCCGACGGGGTTATGGTGCACCTCTTGGATAAAGAACTGATTAAGGCCGTGGGGCGTAAGGATGTTCCCGGTCGTCCTTTCCTTTATGGAACGACACGGCAATTTTTGGAATATTTTGGTTTAAAATCGTTAGGGGATTTACCGAAGTTGGAAGATTTTCCATCGTTGCAACCTGTGGCCAATGAGACGGCAACACCCATCTCAACATTGGCATCGGATCAAGAAACTCCACCAAGAGAGAAAATTTCTGATTCTTCGCGCTTGGATGCCATGGAAAAGGAAATGAGTCAAAATAATCCCGCTCTTCAGGAACCGACCTTAAAAGAAGCGATGGAAGAGGTGGATCGCAAAGAAAAGTAATTCCCTTTTGAAGAGAATCTTAAGGATCTAAACATATGCCCATAAAAATTCTAAGAAAAAGAATAGATCAGCTTGATGCGAAAATCGTTGAGCTCTTGAATCAACGCGCTCGGATCAGTCAAACCATCGGCAGGGAAAAATCCAAAGATAATCGCGCTATTTATTCACCGGATCGGGAAACTGAAGTCTTAAAGCGTATCAAGGCCTTAAGCCGAGAACCGCTGACCCCCGAGGCCTTAGAGGCGATTTATCGCGAGGTGATGTCGTGTTCCCTTTCTTTGGAAAAAATTAAAGATGTTGCTACTTTGGGAAGGGACGGCGCCTTCACGTATGCTGCCGCTAAAAAGAAGTTCGGTTCTCGGGTAAAGTATAAATGCTGTAAAAGTATTCCCGAAGTATTTTTAGAGGTGGAACGTCGTAAATGCGAATATGGTGTTGTCCCAATTGAAAACTCAACGGAAGGTGGTGTAACCCACACGTTAGATTTATTTATCGATTCTGACCTCAAAATTTGTTCACAGATTTTAGATTTGATTTCGCATAATTTGTTATCGAAAACGACTATCAATAAAATTCAAAAAATTTATTCCAACCCGCAGGTTTTCGGACAATGTCGGTATTGGCTACTAGAGAATTTGCCACATGCAAAAGAGATTTTTGTTGCTTCAACTACGGAGGCAGCATCTTTGGCAGCAAAATCAAAGAACGCCGCGGCCATTGCTTCGTCGCGAGCTGCGGAGATCTATCAATTGCCCATTGTGGAGAAGAATATCCAAGATATCAAGCACAACACAACGCGCTTTTTTGTGATTGCCCATCAAGATGCGCCGCGCACCGGGCACGATAAGACATCGATTTTGTTTTCGATTAAAGATAAGGTAGGGGCTTTGTATAACATGATTAAACCATTTTATTTAAATAGAATTAATTTAACCAAAATCGAATCAAGACCATCGAAAAAGAAGGCCTGGGATTATTATTTCTTCGTGGATTTTGAGGGACATCGTTTGGATAAGAATGTTCATAAGGCCTTGTCCCGATTGGAGGATATGTGCAAATATTTGAAAATCCTGGGTTCGTATCCTGTGTAGTGTATTCATGAAAAGTCTTGTGAATAAGAATATTCTGAGGGTGCAACCTTATGTCCCGGGTAAGCCGATCGAAGAAGTTCAACGTGAGTTAGGATTAAAGGAAGTTATCAAACTCGCCTCTAATGAAAATCCTTTTGGACCATCCCCTAAGGTTCTAAAGGCGATTTCCTTAGAGTCTCGTCACCTCAATCGATACCCTGATGGACAATGTTTTTATCTTCGTCTACAATTGGCGAAGAGATTAAAGGTGAAACCAACGCAGTTGATCTTTGGCAATGGGTCGGATGAAATCATTGTCTTGGCTATTCGTGCATTTGTGGAAGCTGGAGATGAGGTGGTCATCGCCCGTCCCTCATTTTTGATTTACGAAATAGCGGCGCAGATTGCCGGCGCCACGATTCAGGATGTCCCTCTGAAAAATTTTCGCTATGATCTGGAGACGATGTCGGGTCGAATCACGCCCAAAACAAAGATTATTTTTATTGGTAATCCCGACAATCCAGCGGGGACATATGTCACACACAATCAACTGGTCGGCTTTTTGGAGAATATTCGACGAGATATCTTGGTCTTCATTGATGAAGCCTATTACGAATTTGTTGGTGATAATGATTATCCTAACACGCTTAAGCTTTTGAAAGAATATCGAAATCTTATTGTCACGCGGACTTTTTCTAAAATGTATGGACTGGCGGGCTTGCGTCTTGGCTATGGGATAGCAGATGAAGAAATCATTGATTGTTTGAATCGCGTACGCGAACCGTTCAATGTCAATTCCTTAGCCCAAGTGGCCGCGCTCGCGTGTCTTAAGGATCAAAAATATTATCGACGCATAGTCAAATTGCTTAAAGAGCAGAAGAAGTTTTTATATAGCCGGTTGTCGAAGTTAGGGCTGTCTTTTAAAGAAAGTGCAACAAATTTTATTTTGATTGAGTTCAAGCAAAAGGCAGAAGCGATAACCCAAGCCTTACTGAAAAAAGGGGTGATCGTACGAGATATGAGTCCGTGGGGATTAGAAAATTTTATTCGTGTTACGATTGGAACTTCTAAAGAGAACAAGAGATTCATTGAGGTGTTGAAGGAGGTTTTATGATTATTATTTTACGGCCGGAGGCCACCGAGAAACAGATTCAACATATCATTGAAAAAACCAGTAAATTAGGCCTGAAGGCCCATATATCCCGTGGTGTCGAGCGAACGATCATCGGCCTCATCGGCCCCGAGGATGTTTTGCAAACGACTCCCTTGGAGGTATTCCCCGGTGTTGAACGGGTTATGCCCGTTTTGGCCCCCTATAAACTGGTTTCTCGTGAATTCAAAAAAGATGATTCGGTGATTTCGATTAACAAAGATGTTAAGGTCGGTGGAAAAAAAATCATTATCATGGCTGGGCCGTGTTCTGTGGAAAACCGGGATTCACTTCTTTCTGTGGCGAAAAAGATTAAAGAGGCGGGGGCAACGGTTTTGCGAGGGGGCGCCTTTAAACCACGAACCTCTCCCTATGATTTTCAGGGACTCGGTGAGGAAGGACTGAAATATTTACGAGACGTAGGCAAGCAATTAGGGATGGCGACCATCACTGAGGTGATGGATCCTCGTCATGTGGAATTGATTGCAAAATATGCGGACGTTTTTCAGATAGGCGCGCGCAATATGCAAAATTTTCCCTTACTCAAAGAGGTCGGTATGACCAAAAAGCCGGTCGTGCTTAAACGCGGCATGAGTGCAACCATCAAAGATTTACTGATGTCCGCCGAATATATTCTTTCACAAGGAAATTTTGATGTGATTTTATGCGAGCGGGGGATTCGTACCTTTGAAACAGCCACACGCAATACCGTGGATATTAATGCCGTGCCGGTCGTTCAGCAGTTATCGCATTTACCTATTATCCTTGATCCGAGCCATGGCACAGGGCGGTGGGGACTTGTCCCCAGTGTGTCGAAAGCCGCGGTGGCCGCTGGCTGCGATGGACTCTTGATTGAGGTCCATGAAAATCCTGAAGAGGCTTTGTCGGATGGTCCGCAATCCTTGATGCCTGATAAATTTGCCAGCCTCTTACAAGAATTGAAATTAATTGCGAACGCTGTTTCGCGCGAAGTTTAAAGTTTATGATTTTGCGTACACCTTTGTTTCGAAAAGTCACGATTGTGGGCGTTGGACTGATGGGTGGCTCTTTGGGGATGGCCATCAAAAAGTACAATATCGCCCGTCGGGTTGTTGGTACCTCCCAGCACAATTCGTCCCTTGTCTATGCCCTTAAGAACAAAGTTATTGATGAGGCCGCGCATGATATCAAAAGTGCGGTGGCCAATGCGGATCTCGTTATTTTGGCGACTCCCGTCAAAGTGATTTTGGATTTGTTGCCAACGATGGCTAAGTACCTCCATCGTAATTGTCTCATCACTGATGTGGGAAGCACGAAAGTCAATATTGTGGAGGCGGCTTCCAAAAGTCTTTCTAATCCTTCGATGTTTGTGGGTTCCCATCCACTGACTGGCTCCGAAAAAACAACAGCAGCATATGCCAGTGCCGAATTGTTTGAAGGGACGACCTGCCTGATGACACCAACCGAGCAGACCAATCGTTTGGCCAAAGAAAAAATCAAGCAGCTATGGACCAATGTGGGGGCGCAAGTGAAATTTATTTCGCCTAAGGAGCATGACCAGATCTTGGCTTATATCAGCCATCTGCCACATATCTTGGCGTATGGTTTGATGGAGGTTATTCCACCGGAATTTTTGGAATACGCCACCCAAGGGTTACGTGACACCACACGTATCGCCGCCTCATCCCCCGAGATGTGGAAAGATGTATGTTTGACCAATAATAAAAATATTTTGAAATCTTTAGATGAGCTCGTCAAAACCCTTTCGTCGCTAAGGAAGTCCGTGTCGGGTCGCGATGAACAAGGCCTTTTGGAGCATTTTCAGAAAGCTAAGGTCAAACGCGAAAGTATCAGCAAAGCCGAAGCACTCCCCTATGACAACCGTGATATCCATTGATGGTCCTGCCGGTGCTGGCAAAAGCACCGTCGCTAAAAAATTAGCCCAACATTTAAAGTTTTTTTATCTCGATACCGGTGCAATGTATCGAGCCTTGACGCTTAAGGCCTTGCGGCAAAAGGTGCGTCTTGAAGATGAAAAAAGTTTAGTGACTTTGGCCCGTCAAACATCCATTGATTTTAAAGAGAGCTCTTCGCAAGGGATACGCGTGATTTTAGATGGGGAAGATGTCTCCGAAGCCATCCGTTCTCAAGAAGTGACGAATTATACCTTTTACATTGCCCGTACAGCGGGGGTGCGTCGGGTTATGGTGGAATGGCAGCGTCGGATCGGCGTCAAGCACAATGTTGTTGTGGAAGGACGAGATATCGGGACAGTGGTTTTCCCGAAGGCGCAGAAAAAATTTTATTTGGACGCCAATTTTGCAGAACGTGTTCGTCGTCGAATCAAAGAATTAGAAGATAAAGGAGAAAAGATTGAGGCGGCCAAACTTAAAAAAGAATTAAAAGAACGGGATCATAAAGACCTAACCCGTTCGGCCGGACCACTTAAAAAAGCCGACGATGCGATTGTCATCGATTCGACCAACTTGACGGTAAAGCAGGTAGTGGCGAAGATGTTGGTACATATCAAAGGTCACACGTCAAAAGTCACAAGACACAAGTAGTCTTAAGTTCTTCTTGTGACTTGTGACGTGTGTCATCTGACTTTTAAATCATGGACCAATCCTTTATTCGCAATTTTTCTATCATTGCCCATATTGATCATGGCAAATCGACCTTGGCCGATCGATTGCTTCTTTTTAGTGGGGCCATTGATGAACGCAAGTTCCACAATCAATTGCTTGATGATATGGACTTAGAACGTGAACGGGGGATCACCATTAAAGCCTCGGCGGTACGGATTGATTATAAAGCCGACGATGGCCAACAATATGTTTTTAATTTGATTGATACGCCCGGCCACGTCGATTTTACCTATGAGGTCGAAAAATCTCTACGGGCCTGCGAAGGAGCGCTGCTCGTGGTTGATGTGACGCAAGGGGTCGAATCACAAACCGTGGCGAATTTTTATCTAGCCATTGACAATAATTTAGAAATTTTGCCGGTCATCAACAAGATTGACATTGCCAGTGCCGATCGAGAATTGGTTAAAAAGGAATTGATAGATGTTTTTAATTTTAAGGAGAAGGATATTCAATATGTCTCGGCCAAAGAGGGGGTAGGCATCCAAGAGATCTTTGAAAAGATTGTTGATTTTATTCCGCCCCCGGAAGGGAATCAGGAGGCTCCTTTGCAGGCGTTGATCTTTGATATGAAATATGACATTTATAAGGGAATCGTTATTTATGTGCGCATGATGAATGGCAAATTAAATGTTGGTTTACCGATTCGCATGATGCATACCAATAAGGAGTTTAAAATAGAAGAGGTGGGTGTGTTTCGTCCAGATGCCACGAAGGTTAAGGAATTATCGTCTGGTGAGGTCGGTTATATCACCTGCAATGTTCATAATCCCCACGACGTGCAAGTGGGCGATACGATTACCGAAAAAGACAATCCTACTACCGAGCCTCTGAAAGGTTATCGCCAACTCAAACCACTGGTGTTTTGCGGTGTTTATCCTGTCAACCCAGCGGATTTTATGAATTTACGTGAGGCCATTGAGAAATTGCGGCTCAATGACCCCAGCTTTGTCCACGAGCCGGAGACTTCTGAATCGTTTGGCCATGGATTTCGATGTGGGTTCTTAGGCTTGCTTCACATGGAGGTGATTCAAGAGCGCTTGCAGCGCGAATATGATTTGAATCTCATTTTGACCACCCCTAATGTTGGTTATCGGGTGACCATGAAAGATGGTCGTGTGTTTCAGTTAGAAAATCCCTCCCAATTGCCAGACAATAGTCAAATGACGAGTATTGAGGAACCCATTTTAAAGGTCTCGATGCTCACACCTGTGAATTTCATGGACAAGGTGATGGAATTGGCCAAACGCAAACGCGGTACTTTTCAGAAGAGTGAATATGTCTCGGATCGTATGCGCATTGTTTTCGATATTCCACTTTCGGAAGTGATTGTGGATTTTAACGACCAACTGAAATCCGTGACGCGTGGGTATGGTTCGATTGATTATGAATTCAAGGGTTATAGCCCAGCGAAGATTTCCAAACTGGATATTTTGATTAATGACAAAGTATGTGATGCGTTTTCGTGTTTGGTGCATAAGGAACGGGCCTATGAGAAAGGCTCGGCACTCGTCAGTAAATTAAAAGATTTAATTCCCCAGCAACTGTTTGAGGTGCGTATCCAGGCGAGTTGCGATGGTCGAATCATTTCCAGTGCCCGTGTTCGGCCTATGGGAAAAAATGTAACGGCGAAATGTTACGGCGGCGACATCACGCGTAAACGAAAACTCTGGGAAAAACAAAAAGAAGGAAAGAAAAAGTTGAAGCAGATCGGTAATGTTGAGGTTCCGCAGGAAGCCTTTTTGGCGGCGTTAAAGATATAGAAGGATGATATGCTAAGAGCCATACGGGATATGGTGGATCGTATTCCTACTCGACACAAGGAAAACATTCGCGAGTGGGTTGAGTCGATTGTAGTGGCCTTTATCTTGGCTATGTTCATTCGAACGTTTTTTTTACAGGCCTTTAAAATCCCCAGCGGTTCAATGCGTCTGACCTTGCTCGAGGGAGATCGCCTTTTGGTCAACAAATTGCGCTATGGTCCTAAAGTTCCTTTTACGAAAAAGCGGTTGCCGGGTTTGACGAAACCTAAACGCGGGGATGTCATCGTGTTCTCTTATCCTGAGGACCCTAAACGCGATTTTATTAAACGTTTAATTGCCATGGGTGGAGAAACGGTTGAGATCCGTTATGGGGATATTTATATTAATGATCAGTTGGTGGAAGAGCCGCGAATTAAAAACATTTATTACTATAATCGCGGTCCGTATGGGGAAATCGACCAAAAGATTAAAGTTCCTTCTGGTTATTTTTATGTGTTGGGAGACAATAGTGCGTCTAGTCATGACAGCCGCTTTTGGGGATTTGTGTCAGAACATTATATCACTGGTAGAGCAGAGTTTCTTTATTGGCCATTAAACCGTATCCGATTTATTCATTAATGATGAATCGAAAAAGCATAGGGCATATGATATTTTTTATTGTAGGAGTATCCAGCCTATCCTGTTTTTCTTTGAATTGCACCACTGCTTCCCAAAAAACGGAAAAGGCGAAAGGTTCGGCTGAAAGTCCTCAAGAAGTCACAGAGGCTCTTCAGTCCGTCGCCGGAGCCATCAGTGGACAACCGATGGATGAAAAAAAAATGAGGGATTTAGCTGTTGAAATGAAAACAAATCCAGAGGCCCAATCCGCGGTTAATGCCGTGACACAAAGTTTAACAGGACAAAATATTGATGTAAAATACTGTCCAGTGGATGGGAAACGGTTTAGTGGGACACTGGAACGTTGCCCGGAGCATGATGTGTTATTGAAAGGATTGGAATAGGGAAAGTAACAAAGAGACAAAGTGACAAAGTAACAAAGTAGAGATAAAAATAAAACTGGAACTTGTAAGATTTTTTTAGGTTTGTTTTTACCTTGTAACTTTGTCTCTTTGTTGCTTGGTTACTTTTAAAAAAGGTTACAAAGTGGGTCTAACCTTTGCCAACAAGATTACCGTCGGTCGCATATTAGCGGTTCCTTTCTTTATTGCGACGACGCTTTACTATGTGCCGCAGCGTGATTGGCTGCGGTATTGGGCCTTGGGTATTTTTTTGTTTGCCGTTATTTCCGATGTGGTGGACGGTTACATCGCACGCATGCGCAATCAAAAGACGCCGGCCGGCGCTATCCTCGATCCCTTGGCGGATAAAATTCTTCTGATTAGTGCGTTTCTTTGTTCTTATAGAATTGGTGTGTATTTTGAGGCGGTGCGTTTTCCGATGTGGTTGGTGGTGGCGGTCATCAGCCGCGATGTGATTTTGATTATCGGCGCCATGATTATCCATCTAGTCCACGGTAAACTTCAGGTTGACCCCACCAAGTGGGGTAAGGCCACCACGTTTTTTCAGGTCTCCTGTATTATTGGCTTTCTTTTGCAATGGCCGCTTTCCAAAAGTATCTGGTATGTCACGATTTTGTTGACGCTTATTTCTGGGATTGGTTATATTAGGGAAGGGATAAAGATTTTAAATGCCAACTCTGTTCAGCGTTCTTCTTAGTGTTGCGGTAAGTTACCTTATTGGGTCAATTCCCACCGCCTATCTTTTTGGCCGGCTCACCAAAGGCATAGATATTCGACAGCACGGCTCAGGTAATGTTGGCGCGACCAACGCCTTTCGGGTGTTAGGAAAAGTTCCGGGAGCGATTGTTCTTCTTTTGGATATCCTCAAAGGCATTTTGGCCACAACATTAGTGGCTGATCTTTTTCGATTTAACAGTGTTCTAGGACGTGTGGTGTTGGGGGTGGTCGTTGTGGCAGGCCATAACTGGACGATATTTTTGCAATTTAAAGGAGGCAAGGGCATTGCCACGAGTTTAGGGGTATTGATTGGGATCGCCACGAC
>Ga0114945_10000136_pt1 | contig 43313 bp, 38 predicted proteins | sample OV2TP3_FD_87194 | JGI IMG/M metagenome (GOLD analysis project Ga0114945, IMG submission 87194) | Hot spring microbial communities from Beatty, Nevada to study Microbial Dark Matter (Phase II) - OV2 TP3 | ecosystem: Environmental > Aquatic > Thermal springs > Hot (42-90C) | place: USA: Beatty... | reverse complement strand
TCCATCCCGGCCTGCGCGGTCAGGTACTTGTCGAACTGGATGAGCCCGGCGATGCTGGTGTTGGGCACGTGCATGTAGGCCACGCGCCCGCCGGTGGCCTCGGCGACCTTGCGCCGCGTCGCCTCGACCCAGTCAAGGTAGCGCACGGCCGATTCATCCGCGATGGGCGTCACCTGGATTTCCCAGGCGCCTTCGGCGCTGGGCTTGTCGTTGATTTTCAGCGTCACCACCTTGCCGGCCAGGTTCTGGAAGTAGGCGTAGGGACTTTCGCTTGCGCGCGCCGGCTGGCCGTTGACCGCGATGAGGTAGTCGCCCTCCTTGACCTTGAGCCCCGGTTCGGTGAGCGGCGAGCGGGTCTGGTCGTTCCAGTTCTCCCCGCGGTAAATCTTGGCCAGGCGGTAGAAGCCGCCGTCGGCGGCGAAGTCCACGCCCAGCAGGCCGACGCCGAGCGACTTGCGCTCCGGCATCTCCCCGCCACCGACGTAGGTGTGGGAGGTGCTGAGTTCGGCGATCATCTCGCCGATGATGTAGTTGAGGTCGCTGCGGTGGGCGACCCAGGGCAGCAGGGCTTCGTAGCGCTTGCCGGTCTTGTCCCAGTCGAGCCCGCCCATGCCGGGCTCCCAGTAGAAGTCGCGCTCGATGCGCCAGGCCTCGCGGAAGATCTGCTTCCATTCGGCGCGGGGATCAACCCGCGTCTGCAGGCTGGCGGTGTCGAGCTTGCCGTCGCCCACTTTGGCCTTGCCCGGCGCCGCGTCCACCACGCCGAAGTTGTTGCCGGCGCGATAGATGACCTTCTTGCCTTCTTTGTCGAGGTTGTAGGTGTTGATGCCGTCGAGCAGCGCCTTGTCTTCGCGCTCCTTGACGTCGTAGACGTGCAGGACGTTGCGCGGCCGCGGCGGCCCCGGCACGCCGGCTTGGAACGCCTCCATCGGCACGGCGAGGTAGAAAAACTTGTCCTTGCGCGCCAGCAGCGAGTTGTAGTTGCCGGACGGGATGGGAACCGCCGCCACACGCCGGCCGATGCCGTCGGTGTCCACCTGGATGGGCTTGGGCTTCTCCTTCTCCTTGGCCTTCTCCGGTTCCTCGCCTTCCTTCTTCTCGGCGGGCTTGGCTTCGCCCTCGGGCTTCTTCTGCTCATTCGGCTTGGCTTCGCCTTCCTTGCCCTCGCCTTCCTTCTTCTTTTCTTCCTCCGCTTCCTTCTCTTCGTCGCTGCGCGGGGCGAAGGGCGAGGCTTCGTCGGCCTTCAGGGTGACGGCGAAGACGCCGGTGGTGTTGTAGTAGTTGAAGCGCGGGTCGAAGCGGCCGCCGCTGGGGAAAAAGAAGCGGTCGGAGAGGAAGTAGAGGTACTTGCCGTTGTGGTCGAAGACGGGGTTGAAGTCGTTGTAGAAGCTGTCAGTGACGCGAAAAACCTTGTTCTGCTCGACCGAGTAGAGGTAGACGGAGGTGGCGAAGTTCGGGTCGGTCTTGGCGTAGGTGACCCAGAGGCTGTCGGGCGCCCAGTCGCCCCCGTTGAACTCCTGGTACTCGTCGGTGTCGATGAGCACCGGCTTCTTCGCCTCTATGTCCGTGTACCACAGGCGCAGCTTCTTGTCCCAGTAGAGCAGCTTCTTGGAGTCGGGGGACCACACGGGCCCGTAGCGGTAGCACTCGCCGTCGGTGGTCACGCGGACTTCCTCGCCGCCCTTCTGCGGCCGCAGGTAGATTTCATACTCGCCGGTGCGGTCGGAGAGGTAGGCCACCCACTTGCCGTCGGGCGACCAGGCCGGGTTGAGCTCGTGCACGCCGGGCGTGTCGGTGAGGTTGCGCGTGCTGCCGTGCTTGGTGGGCAGGGTGAAGACGTCGCCGCGCGCTTCGAACAGCGCCCGCACGCCGGTCGGCGAGAGGTTGTAGACGCGGATGTTCTCGGCCACGCTCTTGATTTCCGGCCGCGCCGTCACCAGGTCGCTGGCGACACTGACGGGAATCTGCGCCGCGCGCCCGCCGGCCAAGTCGTAGCGGAAGATCTGCCCACCGTTCTCGTAGACGATGGCGTCGGGGCCCAGGCTGGGCCACTTGATGTCGTACTCCTTGTAGTCGGTGAGCTTCTCGGTCTTCTTCGAGGTCAGGTCGTAACGGAAGAGGTTCATCACCTTGTCGCGGTCGGAGACAAAGTAGATGTGGTTGCCGTGCCACATGGGGAACATGTCGTTGGCGTTGACCCGCGGCAGCTCTTCGTAGGTGTTCTTTTCGAGGTCGTAGAGTCCGATGTAGACCGCCCAGCCGCCGCGGTAGCGCTTCCAGGTGCGGAACTCGCGCTGGTTGGGCGTGTAGGCGATGCGCTTGCCGTCGGGCGAAAAGCTGCCCGGGCCACCGATGGGGATCGGCAGCGCTTCGGGCAGGCCACCCTCGACCGGGACCAGGAACTGCCGGAAGATGCGCGTGGTCCAACTGGCGCGCGTCGAGCGGAAGAGCACCTTCTTGCCGTCGGGCGTCCAGCCCAGCACCAGGTCGCTGCCGGGATGGAAGGTCAGGCGGCGCGGCTCGCCGCCTTCGGCCGGGATGACGAAGATGTCGGCGTTGCCGTCGTACTCCCCGGTGAAGGCGATCCATTTGCCGTCGGGGGAGAACTTGGGGAAGAGCTCGTCGCCGGGGTGAGCGGTGAGTCGGCGGGCCAGCGCGCCGCCCGCGCGCGGCGACACCCAGAGGTCGCCGGCGTAGACGAACACCACTTGCTCTTTGGAAATGTCGGGGTAGCGCATCAGGCGCGTCTCCGGCGGCGCCCCGATGGCCACCGTCCCCAGCAGCAGAATCCCCAGCAGGACAACGAGTCTAATTCTGTTCATGCGCACAATCCTCCACGACGGTTTTTTGGACGAGAAGCCACGACTCCCACTTATACGAATGGAGACAGCTTTGGTTCCAGCTTCTTAGACGCCAACGGCCGCGATAGGTAACCGCGACGCGGCCAGCCGGCTACTTCGTCTTCATCAGGTCGAGGACGGCGGCGGTCATGGCGCGCACGCCGGTGCGCAGCGCCGTCTCGGCGTCGGGGGCAAATTCGGCCGAGTGCAGCGAGGGCAGCGTCTCGCCCTTTTCCTGGGCTTCCTTCCAGCGCGCCGGCGGCACCGCGCCCAGCCAGAACATGGTGGTGGGAATCTGGCGGCCCACCAGCGTGTAGTGGCTGAAGTCTTCCGCGCCCATCACCGGGTCGGTGTGGATGACGTTCTCCTTGCCCAGCACGCGCTCGAAGATGCCCGCCAGGCGCTCGGTGAGCGCCGGGTCGTTGTAGGTCGAAGGCGTGCCATCGCTCACCCTAACCGTCGGCGCGCGCTCCGGCGGGATGCCCGCGGCCTCGGCCAGGCCGCGCGAGATGCGCTCAATGGAGGAAATAATCCTCTGCCGCACCTCGGGCTTGTAGGAGCGGATGGTGAGCTGCAGCCGCGCCTCGTCGGGGATGATGTTGTGCTTGGTGCCGGCGTGGAAGGAGCCGACGGTGACCACGGCGGCGTCCTGCGGGTTGGTCTCGCGGCTGACGATGGTCTGCAGCGCCAGCACGATCTGCGCGGCCAGCACAACGGGGTCCTTGGTGGTGTGCGGGTAGGCGCCGTGGCCGCCCGCGCCGCGCACCACGATGTCGACCGAATCGGCGCTGGCCAGGGCGTAGCCTTCGCGCAGGCCGACGGTGCCCGCGGGCAGCGAGGCGCTGTCGTGCAAGGCAATGACGAAGTCGGGCCGCGGGAAACGGGTGTAGAGCCCGTCGCGCAACATGGCGGTGGCGCCGGCGCCCACCTCTTCGGCGGGCTGGCCCAGCAGCACCAACGTGCCCGACCAGCGGTCCTTCGTCCGCGTGAGCAGCTTGGCGGTGCCGAGGAAGTTGGTCATGTGGAGGTCGTGGCCGCAGGCGTGCATCACGCCGGTCTCTCCGGCGGCGACCTTGACCCGCACGCGGCTGGCATACGGCAGGCCCGTCTTCTCGTCGATGGGCAGACCGTCGAGGTCGGTGCGCACCCAGACGGTGGGCCCGGCGCCGTTGCGCAGCACGGCCACCAGACCGTAGCTGGTGCGGTCGGCGACATTGTAGGTGCCCACGTTCTCCGTCACCTCGAAGCCGAGCTGCCGCAGCTCATCGGCCACGTGCGCGGCAGTTTCTTTCTCCTCGTAGGAAAGCTCGGGGTGGCTGTGGAAGTGCTTGTAGGTCGCCAGCAGCCAGGCCAGCTCCTCGTCCACCATTTGTTCAAGCGGCGCCTGGGCGGAGAGAGCTGCCGGCGCGAGAAGCGCCGCCGCCACCACCACGAGACGGATCACTCTCACGAAGACCTCCTTGCGAAAAGTTAATCGTTATTCGTTGAAGCGTTGATTCGGAAAACATCGCACTGTAGCAGGCTGACGGTTCCGATTCAACGAATCAACCAATAACGATTCAACTATCTTCCCCACGCGCCCAACAACCGCCGCAGCAGCACCAGCTGGCCGAGGTGGTAGGCGTTGTGGTCGGCCACCAGCACGGCCTCGCGCAGAATCGTCTGCCGCGAGCCCCACGGGATGGGGGCGAACAGGTCGGTCTTGGGATTGGCGACCAGCCGCTGCATCGCTTCGTTGTCGGCGCGGAAGGCGCGCACGCTTTTCTCCCACGCGGCGGCGCTCGGCGGCGACGCCGTGCGCGGCCAGTAGTCTTCAAACGGCATTTCCTTGTAATTGCGGTTGCGGCAGAACTCCAGGATGTCCCACTGGCAGATGCGCAGGTGCTCGACCAGTTGCCAGGCGGTGTGGGGCGCGCCGCGCGGCTTGGCGCCGCGCAGCTTCGCCGGCCAGCCACGCACCACATCGTCGAAGTGCAGGTGCGCGTCGCGCCAATCGAGCAGGCGGACAAGCTGCTGGCGCAGCGGGCGATTCTGGTCACGTGCCATGCGTACTATTCGTCGTGAATCAGGGCTTTGACCCGCTCGACCAGCTCGGGCGGAATGTCGGGGAAACCGTGCCCGTCGCGGGCGTGGACGCGGGCCTTCTCGATGACCTCTTCCACGGTGGCGCCGCGGGCTTCGAAGTCGCAGTCCACGCCGACTTCCCGGCAACGGAGAACCTTGGCCATGGTGCCCTCCTCTCCCAGCGGCAGGGGCCACTGGGCTGAACAGATGGTGGCAGCGGGGAGTGCCATCTTAGGCCGCGCCCCAGTGCAGGTCAACGCCCGGTTTCGAGGTTGGCGATGACCTCGACCAGGCCGGCGAGCTCAGGCATGTCCTTGCCGGTGTCCTGCGGCGTGCGCAACGCCGGTCTTCCGCGCTCAGACTTATGAATTGTAAGGCGACTACTCGGGGGGCGGCACCAACGTTGAGATAGGGGAGCGCTCAGCCCAGAAGGCGCACTCAGAGAAGAAATCTTGAGTGTACGAGCATGAACTGAACCACGGGTATGCAAAATCAATCCCTTCCTGCTCGGCCTGAACTACAATCTCATTGTTGAGCACCGCCACATCGACCATAGACATCAGGTTCGGATGCGAGGCGATCTTGTTGGCGAGGGCGAAAGCCACCGAAGAGGCTGTGCTTCCTTTGCCCCCGATCGCCGAGACTGAATGACCATTGATCTCAACGGTAATGGTTGTCCTGTTGCAGACCTCCATTGTGGATCCTATCGGTTCGCGCTCATTACTCGGAGGTATCTCTCCCGTGTCCGTCGGAATCTCTTCGCATGCGACTCCGGGACCAGCAATCGTCAAGGTTCCCCGCGGCGCTATCGCCAGAGTCGGTACCGTGCAGATCATGTCGGCTTCTCCTGAACAAGGAACGAAGGTGGGGAAGTCGCTCCGGCAGCCCGCAGGGATACCGAACCCGACATACTGCTGGTTGTCCACCATCCCTGCGACGCCAGCTCTGCCGTTTTCGTCCAAGGCCACCACGGCAAAGTCCGCGCAATCGCCAAATGGTGGATTGAGGCAGCACGCATTCTGAACTGGTGTGAAGCGTTGGACTGTGACTATTTCGTGAAACGGTCCGCGAATGAAGATGGTGCCTCCAGGCGGTTGACAACCAGGGGTCTCGCATGCCACACAAACAACCAAGAGGAGGACAGTAAGGACTAGGTTTCGCCTCATGGATGACTCTGCCCCTTCAACTCAAAACCCGAGCTCGAAGAAGTACTGGCTGATCGCTTCTTCGGTCAGAAACGTGTTCAGCGGCCGGCGGACGAAGTACCCGTTCTCCCCGTACAATGAGCGGCTGCCCATGTCGAGGCCCGTCAAATCGCCAATGCGTTTCTTGATCATGGCCTGGAAGTCCAACCCATATCCCATGTCCTCGGAGGCCAAGGAATAGCTCACCAGCATTGCCTCGCCGGGATAGAAGTTTTCTGATCTGCTCACCATGCCCGGGGCGAATTGCGCAAATACCGATTTGCGTCTAGAAAAACCCGGCGGACTTATAGTGACAGTCCACCTCCCGTCACTCTGCCTTGTAGCGCTCATGTAGGAAACCAGCGGGTTCAATGCCAGATTCCCTTTAGGGGTGACTTCCCTCATCATTCGCTTGAAGCCCTGTTGTTGCTGCTCGGCGGTCATAGTTGCTAGCCTGGCATTGATCAAGCGGGTCGCCGCCGCTGCAAGCTGCTCTGGAGTTATCGTGGGCGACCCTGCCCCTCGGGCCTTCCAGTCGGCTGCGGCCAGGCGGGAGACAAGAGTCGACGAAAGGCCCCATTGAGTGCGCGAGCTTACGTAGGTGTTCCAGTCCGCCAAGGCCTGAAGGGTTTGCGAGGAGGAGGTTGCCTGCTGCATGGCATAGCCGTACTGGGCCATTCCCCCGTCCGTTGCCTGGAAATACTGGGCCGGAGTGAATGTGGTTCCCGTTTGTGCCGAAACTTGTCCAAGAAAGAAAAATGTTCCGAGACTGACTGCAGAAACCGCCAAGAAGAGAAGGATGAATCGCGTTTTCATGGCCGCCGGAGCCCCTCTAAGTTCTGATTTCAGATAGCAAAAAAAAAGGAAGCTGTCAAGAGGGAAATTCCTCTGCAGCCGTGTTACTGAAACATGCAGGACATCTGCGGCGAACAAGGATTGAGAGGCGATCAACGGCCGGTTTCGAGGTTGGCGATGACCTCGACCAGGCCGGCGAGCTCGACCATGTCCTTGCCGGTGAACTGCACCGTGCGGCCGTCGAGCATCTTGGCGCCGGGGATCATGCCGGCGAGCTCGGCGTCGCGCTCCCACTTGAAAGCAATCTCCATCGTTATCGGAGTCTCGAGCTTCCACGGCTTGAAGTCTTTAAGCCGGCCGAGCGCGGCTTTGGTCTTCTCGCGAATCAGCTCCTGCGCTTTGGTCGGGTGCATCATCACGGCGACGACGCCGGAGCCGTGCTTGACCTCGGCGGCCTCGATGGGGCCGACCAGCGCGCGCACTTCGGCAATGACCGTCTGGTCGCCGCTGATCATGACCACCGGCACGCCGAAGTGCCCGGCGATGGCGGCGTTGAACCCGCCTTCGGGGACTTCCAGGCCGTTGAGCTTGATGTGGTAAATGCGCGCGCTCGACATTGTGTGCGCCAGCGTGGCGTGGCGCTTGCCGGCCGAGGCGTGGTAGCCGATGAAGAGGACGGCATCGAAGGTGTCGTCAATCCCGTCCATCATGATGAGCGTGCGCGGCCAGGCGCGGATGAGGCGCGCGCGCGGGTCGAGCTCGTCGGCCAGCAGGTTGAGCGCGTTGCCGTGGGAGTCCGAGACCAGCACTTCGGTGGCGCCAGCCTCAAACGCCGCGCCGATGGCGGCGTTGGCTTCGGCGGTCATCCACTTGCGCGCCTGGGCGTACTCGAAGCCCGCCGGGCCGGTCTGGTCGCGGGTGACGACGTCGCCTATGCCTTCCATGTCAACCGAGATGTAGACCTTGAGCTTCTTCTCCTGCGCCGGCGCGGCAACGGCCAGCAGCAAGCACATGAGGCCCAGAGCCATTGCACTGAAGACTCGATTCTTCATAGCGACCTCCTCGGCCCAGCGGCAGGGGCCGCTGGGCTGAACAGACAGTGGTGTGAGCGCACGGGAAGAACTCAGTGCGAGTTGGCCACTTGGGTCTTGAGGCCGTGGCCGAGGGGGTAGGCCTCGGGGAGCGAGACGGGGAGCGTGCCGGTGAAGGGGATGTCGCCGGCCAGCGCGCGCACGGCGGCACGCTCGGCCTCGGGGTAGTACTCGTAGGTGAGGATGTAGCTGGGCAGCTCAGGGACGAAGCTCAGCAGATACGGGCTCCCAAACAAGGTAAACGTGAACGGCTTCTCCGACTTGGAGAGGTGGCGGAGTAGATCGAGCTGCCATTGGGTCAAGTCGATCGAGCCTTTGTAGGCGGCGACGCGGATGTGGCCGCTGGCGACCACGGCATCGGCGAGGTCGGCGAGCTCCTTGACCTGCGCCACGGTTTCCCGCGTCGAGGTGTTGTCGAGCCGGGCTTCGATGAAGTCGACCTCGGGGTAGCGCGCCCGCAGCGCCTGGCCGAAGGCCTCACCGGGACGGTCGCGCCAGCCGTTCGGGGCGTCGAGCAGCGTGAGCCAGAGCACGCGCTGCTTGGGCTTGAGCTGGAGCGGGATGGTTTGGTGCTCGTCGCGCACCAGCGTGAGGGCGCGCTCGATCATGGTCTGCGCCAGGCGCTGGTGCTCGGGGTTGCTGAGGGCGCGCTCGAGCTGTGCGGCGTCGACGAGCCGGCTCTGGTTGAACCCGAGCCGCGCCTTGGCCTCGAGGATGCGCCGGACGGAGGCGTCGATGCGCTCGACGGGGATGTCGCCCGACTCGACGGCGTGCTTGAGGGCGCGAAAAGTTTTTTCGACGTCCACGGGGATGAGGAGAATATCGGCGCCGGCCTTGACCCCGCGCACGGCGGCCTCTTCGGGGATGTACTGGTTGGTGATGCCGCTCATGGTGAGGGCGTCGGTGACGATGAGGCCGGGGAAGTGCATCTCCTCGCGCAATAGCTTGGTGGTGAGGGTGGGCGAGAGGCTGGCGGGGAGGCAGGCTTCGGGCTCGAGCTTGGGCAGGCAGATGTGCGCGGTCATGACGGCGGCGACGCCGGCGTCGATGGCGCCCTGGAAGGGCGGCAGCTCGATCTGGTTCAGGCGCTCGCGGCCCAGCTCGATGACGGGCAGCTCGATGTGGGAGTCGGCGGCGGTGTCGCCGTGGCCGGGGAAGTGCTTGGCGGTGGCGAGCAGGCCGGCCTCCTGCGCGCCGCGGATGTAGGCGGCGGCGAAGCGGGCCACCTGCCCGGGGTCTTCGCTGAAGGCGCGGATGTTGATGATGGGGTTGCGCGGGTTGTTGTTGACGTCGACCACGGGGTAGAAGTTGACGCCGACGCCGAGGGCGCGGCCTTCGAGCGCGGCGATGCGCCCGGCCTGGTAGACCAGGTCGTCGCTGCCGGTGGCGGCCAGCGCCATGGCCCGTGGAAGCCGGGTGCCGTGGCCGTTGAGCAGGTAACCGACGCCGCCCTCGAGATCGGCGGTGATGAGCAGCGGAGTTTTGGCGGCCTGCTGGAGGCGGTTGTGCAGCTCCGCGAAGCGGGCCGGGTCGCGGCTGAAGGTGTGGAAGCCGCCGACGTGGAACTGGCGCACGTAGCGCTCGAGCTCCTTGGGGTCGGTGGAGCGCGGGTCGAGGAAGGGGGCGTCGAGCGCCGGGACGATGAGCTGGCCGACTTTTTCGTCGAGGGTCATCTGGGCCAGCGTGGATTCAACCCAGGGATTGGGCTCGGGCGGCGGGGTTGGCGGAGGCGGGGGAGCAGACGAAGGCACCGGCACAAAGCCGAGAGCGGCAACGGAGATGAGCAGGCAGTAGGCGAGAGCAAGGCGTCGCATCGAGCCGAACAATCGAAGAGGCATCTTAGGCTGCGGTTGCGCGGCGAGTCAATGCGAATCGGAGAGGACTCAGGCGGGCGGGAGGAGGCTGCGGCGACGAAAGGCCCAGACAGAAAGCAACAGACAGATCAGCGCGTAGTTTACAGCGTGAGCGATGCCGACGAGGTAGAACTCCAGCCCTTTCGACGCGGGAGCCTGACTGAGGCGGAGATAGCTCTGGAACGGCAGCAGGCTCCAGGCCGGGAGCAGGTACTCGGAAGTGCGGCCCAGTCTTTCGCCCCATTCGATGGAGAACAGCGAAATCAACCCTGCACTCTCCGGGAGCTGAAGCAGGAACACAGCGGCGAAGAGGGCCACGACAGCGGTGACGCGGCTGGAGAAGAGGAAGGCCAGGGCGGCTATGCACAAGGCCCGGAGAAAGGAGTAGAGAAGCCCAAAAAGAAGGTGGGAACCCAGGGCGACTCCATACCCCGCCAGGACAGCGATGAAGGCGACCGTCCCCAGGGCGAGGAAGCCGAGCAGCAGGAGGTTCATCCCCAGAAACTGCCCGAGCAGGAACTGGCTGCGCGAGAGCGCGCGGCCGAGGGTGGGGATGGCGGTGCCGCTCTTGATCTCCTCGGGAACGACAACCGCGGCCAGGATCGCCGCCAGGATTTGGGTCAGGACGGCGTAGAAAACCATTAACCCTTCCATTTCGCCGGCGAGGAGGAGGCGCGCCTGCTCGGGCGACCCGGCCCGCTGCAAGCGCGCGGTGAGAAAGAGGGTGGCGAAGGCGCCGGAGAAGACAAAGAGAAACAGGAGGATAAGCGCCAGCAAGGCGCGGCGGCGAACCAAGCCGTGGAAGGTGTTGAGGGCGATGAGCCAGACTTTCATTGTACTTTTTCCCCGGGCGGGCCGGCTTCCGCGACGGCCTCGATGAAGAAGTCCTCGACCGTGGAGCGGGCCGGGATGACGGAAAGGAGCTCGCCGCCTTCGAGCCAGAGCTGCTCCACCGCGGGCCGAAGCTGCGGGCGGTCGAGGACAACCTGGTGCAGGTGGGCGCGGGCGCTGACTTCGGCCCCCTGCCCGCGCATGCGCTCCAGCCAGGCGGGGGCGGCGCCGCGCACGGTGAGCTCGACCCGGGTGGAGCCTTCCAGCAAAGCGCTGACGGACCCGGTGCGGAGCAGGCGCCCGCGGTCCATCACCCCCACCCGGTCGCACACCAGCTCGATCTCGGAGAGCAGGTGCGAGCTCAGGAAGACGGTCTTGCCTCGCTCCTTCAGCTCGAGGAGCAACTGCCGGACCAGGCGACGGCCGAGGGGATCGAGGCCGCTGGTGGGCTCGTCGAGCACCAGCAGGTCGGGGTCGTGGATCAAGACCTGGGCCAGACCGACGCGCTGGAGCATCCCCCGGGAGAAGCCGCCGATGCGGCGGTGGGCGGCCTCGGTGAGCTTCAATCGGTCCAGCAGGTCGGGGACGCGGCGGTTGAGGTCGGCGGGTGAAACGTCATTGAGACGCCCGAAAAAGCGGAGCAGCCGCACCGGAGTCAGGTGGCGGTAGAACGCCAGGTTTTCAGGCAGGAAGCCGATGTGGCGGTGGGCACGGGAGTCTCCGAAGGGGAGGTCAAAGGCGTAGCCGCGGCCGCCGTCGGCGAAGATGAAGCCCATAAGAAGGTGAAGGGCTGTGGTCTTGCCGGCGCCGTTGGGGCCGAGGAAGCCGAAGATCTCTCCGCGCTCCACCTCCAGCGAGAGGCGGTCGAGCGCCGGCACGGGCTGTCGACGCCAGCCACGCCAGGCGCGGTAGGTCTTGCTGACGTCATCGAAGCGGAGAAGAGGTGGCATGGCTCAGTCTGCCTGGCTTTTCTTGGCTTCGCGCCCCTGCCTGTGGATGGCGGCGATTTGGGCGTCGAGCCAGGCTTCGAGGTTGAAGCGCGCCCCTTCCTCGAACCGGGTGATGCGGCCGTTCGGGTCGACAATGACCAGGGTGGGCAGAGCCTTGATCCGGTACTGGTTGGCCACCGTGTCCTGCGCATCCCAGACCATGGGGAAGGCGAAGCGATTGTCGCGGGCGTAGCGGAGGGCCGCCTCCCGGTCGGAGTCCGTGCTGATGGCGATGACTTCGACGCCCTGATGGCGGCGGGAGAGGTAATACTGGTTGAGCAGAGGCATCTCGATGTGGCAAGGGCGGCACCAACTGGCCCAGAAGCTGATCAAGACGATCTTGCCCTTGAGATCGGCGATGGCCACCTCGGCGGGCTGGCCCTCGGCGGCCAGCAGGAGCGGCAGAGTGAAGTCGGGCGCGGGCTGGTGGAGCAGGGCCGCGAAGCGCCCGTCCTCCCTGGCCTCGCGGAGCGCGGCCGCCAGTTGATGGGCGCGGTAGGTGAGCCAGAGGCTGGCCGCGGCGAACAGCGCGAGAGCAATGAGCGCGCGGAGGTTTTTCCTGGCACCGGAGTCGGCCACGATGGCTGCGTCCCGAGAGACAGAGCATACCCGCGCGGGAGAGCAAATTCAATCGGCGAGATGGGTTGCCTCGGCGGGGCACAGCGGCTAGAGTGGCGCGATGGCAGCAGGGAAGACAGTGGAGCAGCGCGCGACCGACGCCGCGACGCGGGTGCTGGGACACCTCGAAGGCGAGCGGCTCATCCCGCGGTTCATTGATTCCTACGTGATGGGGTTCGACCGGCCGGGGCTGAAGAACCCGCCCGACCAGTTCGCCGCGCGCTCGAACCGCATCGGGCGCGAGGCGCTGGTGCTGCTGGGGCGGCTGGTGACGGAGCGCTGCGGCGAGCGGCTGCACCGGTTCAAGCTGGGCCCGCTCAAGGTGCGCGACGCCGAAGGCGCGCGGCGGTTCGCCGAGGGGTTCTGGCGCGCCATCGGCGAGAGCCTGAGCCTGAGGCCGGAACAAGTGGAGGACCTGGCCGGGGCGGCGGAAGACTACCGCGACCCCCAGGCGCGGGAGACGCTCTTCAGCGGGCGCATCGCGCCGCTGCTCGACCCGGTGCCGCAGATGAAAGACAAGGCCGAGCACGCCGGGCGGAAGTTTTTCGAGGCGCTCGACAAGGTCGCCGCCCAGGTGGCTACCCGCGTGTTTTCGTCGTAGATTCCCTCTTTGATGAGCGATCGCGCCGCAGCGGAAGTTCTCTCGCCCGCGGAGGAGCGGTTCGAGCTCTGGCGGCGCCGCGCGGGGCTGCTGGCCGGGCCGCTGGCGGCGCTGGCGGTCTACTTGCTCGCCGCGGGACTGCCGGCGGCGCAGCAGCGGTTGGCGGCGATTCTCACCCTCGTCATCGTCTTCTGGATCACCGAGGCGATTCCGATTCCCGCCACGGCGCTGCTGGGCCCGGCGCTGGCCGTGCTGGCGGGAGTGGCCGACGCGGCCGCCGTCTTCCGCCCTTTTGCGGCGCCGGTGATTTTTCTTTTTCTGGGCAGCTTCCTGATAGCGCGGGCGATGATGGTGAATGGGCTCGACCGGCGCGTGGCGCTGGCGGTGCTGGGCGGGCGCTGGGCGGCGGGCTCGCCGGCGCGCATCCGGCTCGGAGTCGGCCTGACCGCCTTCCTGCTCTCGATGTGGATCAGCAATACCGCCACAGTGGCGATGCTGTTTCCCATCCTTCTGGGCGTGAGCGGAACGCTGGAGCGGCTGTTCGCCGCCGAAGGGCCGGCGTTCGAGCGCGCCGGGCGCAGCTACGTAGTCGGGCTGATGCTGATGACCGCTTACGCCTCCTCCGTCGGCGGGCTGGCGACGCCGGTGGGCTCGCCGCCCAACCTTATCGGGCTGGGGATGCTGCGCGACCTGGCCGGCGTGCGCATCCCTTTTTTCCAGTGGATGCTGTTGGGCGTGCCGGTGGCGGTGGCGCTGTTCGTGGTGGTGGCGCTGGTGGTGCGCTTCCTGCATCCGGCGCCCGCACGGCGGCTGGAGGGGCTGGCGGGCGCGGCGGAGCTGTTGCGCAAGGACTTGGCGCAGTGGGGCCGGGCGCAGACCTACACGCTGGTGGCCTTTCTGACGGCGGTAGTGTTGTGGGTGCTCCCGGGAATAGTCGCACTGGCACGCGGGACCGATGACCCGCTCTACCTCCTGCTGAGCGAGCGGCTGGACGAAGGCGTGGTGGCGATGCTGGCGGCGGCGCTGCTCTTCGTGTTGCCGGTGAGCCTGAAGCCGCCGCGGGGCGCGCTGGGCTGGCGCGACGCGGTGAAAATCGACTGGGGGACGATTCTACTGTTCGGCGGCGGGCTGAGCCTGGGGACGCTCTTGCAGTCGACCGGGCTGGCCGAGCGCATGGCGCGCGGGCTGCTGGGGGCGGTGGGCGAGCCGTCTCTGTGGTTGCTGGTGGGAGTGGCCATCGGCTTCACCACGCTCTTCACCGAGACGGCGTCGAACACGGCCTCGGCCACCATGCTGGTGCCGGTGACGATTGCGGTGGCGGCGGCGGCGGGCGTGGCCGTGGTGCCGCCGGCGCTGGGGGTGACGATTGCCGCCAGCCTGGCCTTCATGCTGCCGGTCTCGACCCCGCCCAACGCCATCGTCTACGGCTCGGGGCGCGTGCCGCTGCCGGCGATGCTGCGCGCCGGGCTGCTGCTGGATGTGTTCGGTTTCGTGGTGTTGCTGGCGCTGCTGCGCTGGCTTTGCCCGCTGCTGGGGCTCGCCTAGCTACCGGTCCTGTAAAGTTGGTTGATGCGGAGGACGGTTGCACTGAGGGCGTCGTGCAACTCCTTGAGCTCGCGTGATTCAACGGTGATCTCGCGGGCGTCAATATCGGAGACGATCCGTTTGCAGGTTTCCACCACATGCTGCATGCGCGAGCGGAGGATAGCGGCGGCGGCTTCGTATTTATCCTCGCCCGATGAATGAGAGACCCCCAGCAGGGTGAGGCGCATGTGGTCGAGGGCCGACTTGAACTCGTCGAGCACCGCGACGGGGAGGTCGGTTTGCTGCAGCCGGGCTTCGGCTTCCCCCAGCTCCGCCTTGAGGAGCTGAACTTGTTGCAGAAGTTTCTCCTGGCTCATGGTGTTTCTCTGCCTGGAGCCGATGCTAGGGGGGCGCGCGGGAATTGTCAATTCGCGCGTGCGGCGGGGCGGCGCAGCTCGCGGCGCCGCGCCGGTCCGGGCTACCGGGTGCTCTTGTAGAGCTGGTGGATGCGGCTGACGGTGCCGCTCAGGGTGTCGTGGAGGCTCTTCAGCTCGGGCGAGTCGACGGTGATGTCGAGCGCGTCGATGTCGGAGACGATCTGCTTGCAGATGTCGTCGGCGCGGCGGATGCGGAAGCGGATGATGGTGGCGGCGGCCTCGTAGCGGTCGGGGCCGGAGGATTGCAGGATCCCCCACAAGGTCAGGCGGATGTGGTCGATGGCCGACTTGAAGTCCTCCAGCACCGGCACGGGGATGTCGTTGTTCTTCAGCCGGTACTCGACGTCTTCGAGGTCGGCCTTGAGACGATGAACCTGCTCGAGAAGCTGTTCCTGGCTCATGTGCGTTCTCCGGGGGCTGGGGGATGCTAGTGCGGCGCAAAGGAATTGTCAATTCGGCGCACGGGCAGATAGACTCGCGGGCCTATGCTCACGGTGTTCTTCGTGCTGGCGGCGCTGCTGGTGGTGCAGAGCCTGATTGCGCTGCAGGATGGCCCGCGCTTCCTGGCCTTCGTGCGACGGCGAATGAGCGAGCCCTTGGCCGACTACGCGCCGCCCGCTACGCTCATCTGTCCCTGCAAAGGCTTGGATGAAGAGCTCGAGCACAACCTGACTTCGCTGGTCGAGCAGGACTACCCGAATTTAGAAATCATCTTCGTCATGGCTAGCGGGGACGACCCGGCGCGCGCGGTGTGCGAGCGAGTGGCGGCCAGGGCGCAGCGGCCGGCGCGGGTCGTCATCGCAGGCAAACCGGAAGGCCGTGGCGAGAAAGTCAACAACCTGCTGGCCGGCGTAGCCGCGGCACGGGCGGAGAGCGAAGTCTTCATCTTCGCCGACTCGGACGGAAGGCCGGGGCCGCGGTGGGTGCGGACGTTGGTGGCACATCTCTCGGACCCGGCCGTGGGCGCGGCGAGCACGTTCCGCTGGTACATCCCGGCCGGCGACTTCTTGAGTGGGCTGCAGTCGGCCTGGAACGCGCCGGCGGTGACCTACATGGGCGAGTGGGGACGGAACTTCTGCTGGGGCGGCGGGACAGCGGTGCGGCGGGCGACGTTCGATGAGGTGGACGCGCGGCGCCACTGGGCCGGCTGTGTGAGCGACGACTACATGCTGACCCGGGCGCTGCGGGCGGCGAAGCGCCGCATCGTGTTCGTGCCGCAGTGCCTGGTGACCACGCATCACGCCACCACGTGGTCGAAGCTGCTGGAGTGGACGACGCGGCAGCTCCTGCTGACGCGGGTCTATGAGCCCAAGCTGTGGTGGCCGGGCCTGGGCGTGCACGTTTTTTACTGCGGTGTGTTCGTGTACGGGCTGGGGCTGGCGGCGTGGCCCCGCCTTGCGGGGGACTGGAAGGCGAGCCTGCTGATTGTGATGACGCTGCTGGGGATTTCCGCGCTGTCGGTGGCCAAGGGCGCGTACCGGCTGGCGTCGGTGCTGCTGGTGATGCCGGAGCACGCCGAGCAATTGCGGCGGACGTGGTGGAGCCCGACGCTGCAGGCGGCGCTGGCGCCGTTTTTGATGGCGCTGAGTTTTCTGCTCTCAGCCGGGTCGCGGCGGATGACCTGGCGCGGGGTGAGCTACGAGCTGCGCTCGCCGTGGGAGACAAAGGTGCTTTCCGGCTGAAGGCAGAAGGCAGAAGCGCTTCAGGGGCTAAAGCCCGGTAGTTCTTTGCGAGCGATTACGGCGGGGTTCCCTTCGGCAAGCTCAGGATCTACGCTTTGCTCCGAGAAACCCCGCCCTTCCCAAGCGCGACTTTTGCCAGGTTCCGATGAAACCACAGACTGAGTTCAGCGGGATGGAGAGGCTGGAGCCGGCGCTGCTGCTGACGGCGGTGGCGGCGGGGCTGGCGGTGGCGCGGGCGGCGCCGCAGGCGGCGGCGCAGGCCGAGCGCCTCCTGACGCCGGCGCTCATCCTGCTGCTCACTGCCGTCTTCCATCGGGTGCCGCTGCAGCGCCTGCGCGTGGCTCTTGGCCATCGGCGTTACTTCCTGACGGCGCTGGGGCTGAACTTCGTCCTCACGCCGCTCGCGGCCTACGGGCTGGGCTGGCTGTTCCTGCGCGACGAGCGGGCGCTGTGGCTGGGTCTGGTGCTGGTGCTGGTGACGCCGTGCACGGACTGGTACCTGGTGTTCACGGCGCTGGCGCGGGGCGACACGGCGCTCAACTTGGCGCTGCTACCGTGGAACCTCCTGCTGCAACTGGCCCTCCTGCCGCTCTACCTGTGGGTGTTCACGAGCGCGCTGATTCCGCTGGAGCTGGGCGCGGTGGCGCGCAGCTTTCTGCTCTACATCGTGATTCCGTTTGCGCTGGCGCAGGCAGCGCGGCGCCTGGCGTCGGGGCCGGCGGCGGAGCGCAGCGCGGTGGTGGCGCAGTACGCGGCGCTGACGCTGCTGATTGTGGCGGTGTTCGCGCAGCAGGGCGGGGTGTTGTTCGCGCAGCCGCGGGTGGTGTTGCTGCTGCTACCGCCGCTGGCGCTGTTCTTTTTCCTGATGGCGACGGTGGCCGTGGGGGCAGGACGGGCGGCGAATTTTTCCGCGCCCACGCGCGCGGCGCTGGCCTGCACGGCGGTGGCGCGCAACTCGCCGCTCACGCTCTCGCTGGCGCTGGTGCTGTTTCCCGCCTACCCGCAGGTGGCGCTGACGCAAGTGGTTGAGCCGCTGCTGGAGCTGCCGTTCCTGGTGCTGTTGGCAGCCGTGCTTCGTAGGTCAGGCTGAGGAACCATTGATAACCCGTTGGGGAAACCCGACGAGGGTTTCCCCAAACCCCTTCCCCGGTTGCGCTGCGCGCGGCATTCTTTTCGGCACGGCTGAAGCCGTGCCCTGACGGCGAACCCTGCAAACCTCAGGGGCTAAAGCCCAAGGCAATCAACGTGACGTGGATGGCAACCCTGAAGGGTTGCCCCGCCTTGCTTCTTGCCTTAATCCGTGTCTATCCGTGTTCATCCGTGGTTCCACAATCCTGTTGGCTAGCGGGCGGCGGTGCGGGAGGCGGGGACGCGGTTCTCGACGCTGACCAGCAGGGTGACGTTGACTTCGTTGCCGAGGATGAGCTGGCCGCCCGACCAGCGGGTGCCGTTGACGCCGAAGGTGGTGCGGTCGAGGGTGAAGCTGGTTTCAAACCCCGCGATGTCGACCCGCTCGCGGCCGTGGTTGTCGCTGTAGTGCGAGAAACCCAGCAGGCGGACGGGCGCGGTGATCTGGCGAGTGACGCCGCGGATAGTCAGCGGGCCGGTGACCAGGAAGGTATCTTTGCCGGCCGGCACCACGCGCGAGCTGCGGAAGGTCATGGTGGGGTAGCGGTCGGCGTAAAAAAAGTCTTCGCTCAGCAGGGTGCGGTCGCGGGCGCCGATCTTGGTGTCGATGCTGGCGACACGGATTTCAAACTCAACGCGGGAGGCGGCGGGGTTCTGCGGGTCGTAGTGGATGGTGCCGCTGAAGTCGCGGAAGCGGCCCTCTTCCTTGAAGACCGACCACTTGGTGATGGTGAACTGGACGGCGGTGTCGCCGTCGCGGACGCGGAAGGTGGTGGGCTCGGTGGGCGCCTGCGCCGGCAGTGAGCCGGCGATAAGGGCGGCGACCAGGAGCAGGGTGCGAACGAGCCGCGGATTGGTGGTCATGGGGCTCTCCTCACTTCTTCTCGAGGCGGATGTTGTACTCGCACTGGATGCCCTTGCCGCGGCCGACGGGCTGCGGGTCGCAGATGAAGCGGAACTTGCCCAGTTTGGCGTTCGCGGCGAGAGCGTCATCACCGATGTAGGGATCGCCGGCGAAGTTCAGGTCGTGCGGCCACTGCGAAGGGAAGCCCGCGCCCGAAGCCTGGAAGTGGATATGGGCGGGGTTGCGGGCGTTGGGGTAGGAGCCGGGCTTGATGGTGTGGAACTCGAAGCGGCCCTGGGCGTCGGTGGTGAAGGTGGCGCGGAGGCGGGCGGTGTTGGGCGGCGAGTCGGGGCAGTTGTCGCGCGGGAGCGTGCGGTCGCGCTCGGGCGAGGGGGGCATGCAGTAGTAGCCCATCGAGTCGGTGTGGTGGACGCGGAGCTCGAGGCCAGGGACGGGCGTGACGCCGTCGGGCGCGTACACGGCGCCGCGGACGATGAGCGTCTGGCCGGGCTCGTTCTCGGAGACCAGGACGACGTGCTCGGGCTGGGAGCGCTGCGAAGCGTGGGCGAAGGCGAACAGCGCCTGGACGAGAAGGGCCAGGGCGACGGCGAGTGAGCGGGTCATTTTCTCCTCCGTTGGGTTCGGATTCTCAGCGGGAGCTAGGGCTTGATGAGCCGCTCCTGCCCCTGCCGGTTGGTAATCTTCACGAAGCTCCCCGCCGCCTTGGCGTGGACATCAATGCCGGTGGTCCCTGAGCCGTCCCCGAGGCGAAGCCCGGCGCCGTCCTTTGAGGCGGCCAGTTTTACGCCGGGGCCGGCGACGGGATCGCTCAAGCGCAGCAGCACGGTTTCGGGGTAGGCGCGAGAGTCCATCGTCACCGCCGGCTGGATGGTGATGCTGGCGCGGACGCGGCCGTGCTCGTCGACGATTTCGAGCGCGCGGCCCCGGAGCACCGGAGCAACGTTCTTCGCCTCGGCGGGCCGAACCTGCACGAGTTGAAACGTCAGGAGGCCGAGATTGGTGAGGGTGAGGGCGACGAGAAGGCGCTGGCTCTTCATGGTTTCATCTCCTCCGTGAGCTTGCGAATGTCGCGGTGCAAGACGCGGGGGAAAGAGAGAGTGTTAACAGCTTAGGAAAACCACGGATGAACACGGATGGACACGGATGAGAAAATCCAACCGCAGAGGCGCACCCTTCGACTGCGTCCGCCTACGGCTGACTTCGCTCAGGGTCTTCGCTCGGCTTCGCCTCGCTCCGAGAGCACGCAGAGACGGAGTAGCCCAGTGGCAGGGGCCACTGGGCTGAACAGAAAAGGAACAGAATTACGGAGTTTGCTGGGGGAGGTCGCGCTTCCAGAAGCGGAACCAGGAGGCGTCGCCGTGGCCGAGGGCGTCCCACCAGAGGTCAAGCGCCTGCCGGTCGCCGCGCAGGACGGCGTCGCGGGTGACGCCGTCGGGCGGCGGGGCGAGCTGGGCGAGGCGGTCGTAGACCTGCGGGCGCTCGACCGGGTCGACGCGGTTGAGCAGATGCCAGAGCGAGAAGGCGTCGCGCGGCCGCGCCTCAACGAGAATGGTCTTCAGCGCGCCGTCGCGCTCGGCGGGAGCGAGCTTCTCAAAGTCGAGGCGAACGAGCGCGCCTTTGAAGTTCTCGGAGGCGTCGGTGAAGCAGGGTGTGCCCGGGCCGACCTCGGGCCGGGTTTCGCACTGCGCGCCGGCGGGGATGAAGGACTCGCGGCCGTTCATCTCGAAAGCGACCCAGCCGGCGGTGACTTCGACGCGGCCGGCGCCGGAGTCGGCGACTTCCAGCGTGTACATGCAGCCGAGGTCGACGGCGGTGGCGGAAGGGGTCTCGACGAAGAACTGGCGCGCGGGGGCGTAGATGGTGGCGTGGATGGTGCCGCGCTGCATCTCGAGGCGGTGCTCGGTGACGCCGGCGCGCAGCAGGCGCAAGCGCGTGTTGGGCTCGATGTCGACGGCGCCGATGAGGCTCTCGAGGCGTGCGCGGGAGTTGGAGTCGGTTTCCAGCCACTGGTCGGGCGCCAGCGCGGCGGTCGAGTCCACAGCCTCGTCGCCCATCTGCGGCGCGCCTTCGACGTGGACGACCTGCCACCAGCTTTCTTCCGGGCGCATCGTGAGCCAGACGCCGGCGCCAACAAGCGCGACGAGCACAGCCGCGGCAGCCAGCCAGCGCCAACCCCGACTTTGTCGGGGCAGGCGCGGCATGGCGACCAGCGGCGGCTGGACGCCGGACCAGTCGGGCTCGGCGCCTTCGCGGTGGCGGTAGCGGCCGAGGAGTTTCTCCAGGCGCTGGGTTTCGGGGTCGGGCTCGCCCGAGCCGTCCCAGAGGTAATGGTTCTTCACGTTTTCGTCTTTCATGACTCTGTCCTTCCCAATTTTTCGCGCAGCAGCTTCATGCCGCGGTGGAGGTTGACGCGCACCGAGCCGGGGGTGAGGCCGGTGCGGCCGGCGATTTCCTGGCCGGTGAGGCCTTCGACCAGGCGGAGGATGAGGGTTTCGCGGTAGGCCTCGGGCAGGGAGCGGATGGCTTCGAGCGCGGCGCGGGCTTCGGCGTCTTCGGCGGTGCTCTTGCCGGGGAGCGCTTCGGGGAGCTCGTCGGCGGGCCGCCGGCGGCGGTAGAAGTCGTTGGCGCGGTTGCGGGCGATGGCGCAAAGCCAGCCGGGGAAAAAAGCGGCGTCGCGCAGGGTGTGGAGCTGGCCCATGGCGCGGAGGAAGACGTCCTGAACGAGGTCGTCGACTTCGGTGCGGGGGACGCGGGCGAGGAGGAGGCCGTGGATGACGCCGGCGTAACGATGGTAGAGGCGGCCGAAGGCGGCGCGGTCGCCGGCGCGCGCGGCTTCGACGAGCCCGGCGTCGGCGCCGGCTTCAGCGGGTGGGGCGTCGCTCAGCACGCCGCGGCCCAGCCTTGCCGGTGAGACCTGCGGGATCGCGTTGTCGAGGGTGGCCACATTCGCTCCCGTGGCAGAAGACGCCGCGGATTCGAGAATGTTAACAGAGGGAGGGGAATGGAACCACGGATGAACACGGATGGACACGGATAAAAAGACTTACCGCAGAGGACGCAGAGGGCGCAGAGAAAGGCAGAGAATGAGGAAGGACTCCACGAAACGCGATGGCTAAGCGTGAGTCAGTGTTCCGGCTAATCTTTCGCGTTTGGAACGGGGCTAGCCGCCGGTGAAGATGGGGAAGTGGCTGGCGGCGGCCATCATGAAGAGCATGGGAAGCGAGAGCCAGGTGTTGGCGCGGGAGGCGAGGAAGGCGCGGCGGGCGAGCACGGCCGATTCGGGGGGGATGGGAGTGCCCTTCTCGGCGTTTTCCTTGGTCCAACGGATGATGCGCTTCTGGGCGGGCCAGATGATGCCCCAGACGTTGAGCAACATGACCAGGCCCATGCCGCCACCAACCCCGATGGAGATAACACGGTTGGAGGCGCCGGGGAAGCTGGTCTGATTGACGTAGAAGTAGCCCACCAGGACGACGAGGACAACCATGACGGCGGCGAGGATGTTGCCGTTCTTGGCCACGGGCGGGGCCTGGATGAGGAAGTACTCGATGGCCCAGAGCACGACCCAGAGCCCCAGCCAGATGCCGATGGTCGCCAGCATGTTTTCGCCGGGAGTGCCGTCGGGCGACTGCGGCTCGCGGTGCTGGAGGAGAATCCAGTAGGTGAGGCCGGCGAGCACGGTGACGACGGCGCCCCAGCGGAAGTACCACAGCGCCTTGGGGAGCAGGGCGGGGACGACCTTGCCCTTGGTGGGGGCGTCGATGGCCTTCATGAAGGGGACGTTGACCAGGTTGAAGAAGTAGAGCAGGCCGATCCAGGTGATGCCGGCGACGAAGTGAATCCAGCGCAGCCCGATGTCAATCCAGGTTACGTCCGGATCCGGGACCATGAATTTGGCTTGCCAGAATGCCAGCAGGCTGAGCAGCTCGGCCATAAGTGCCCTCCAGGAGCTCGGCTCTCCGTTCTTTCGGTTGTGATGGGCTAACGCTACCAAGCGGGCGGGCGAGTGTCAATGGAACAGTCGAAGAGTCAAAGAGTCGAAGGTCAAAGAGTCAGAAAAACTTTACCGCAGAGAGCGCAAAGGGGAGAGGAGAGGCGGAGACAGGACAAGCTGGCAGAACCGCTATGGAACGACGAAGAAGGGGAAGTGAGAGGCGGCGGCCATGAAGAAGAGCATGGGGAAGGAGAGCCAGAAGCTCGAGCGTGCGACGAGTTGAGCGCGGCGGAGACTCTCGGCGATGGCGGGCGGCGGGGGCTGGCCGGGATTCTCAGCGCACCAGCGGATGAAGCGCTGCTGGGCGGGCCAGACGATGTCGAGGACGTTGCTCATGAGGAAGACGCCGATGCCGCCGCCGATGGCGATGGAGAGGGCGCGGTGGCTCATGCCGGGATAGACGAGCCACTTGGTCATGGCGTGGCCCTGGAGGCCGACGAGCACGAGGACAATGAGCACAAAGGCCGGGGTGTTTTTCGTCAGCGCGGGGATGCGGAGGAGAAGCGCCTGGATGCCGATGGTTGTGAAGATGAGGAGACCCCAAACGATAAGCGTGCGGGTGAGGGGAGCCTGGTCGCGGCTGAGGAGGATGATCCAGTAGGTCACGCCGGCGGCGACGGTGAGGATAGCGCCCCAGCGGAAGTACCACAGGGCTTTGGGGAGCATCAGGGTGATGAGCTTGCCGCGCACGGGCGGGTCGAGGGTGGGCAGGAGCGGGGTCGAGACCAGATTGAAGAAGTAGAGCAGGCCGATCCAGGTGATGCCGGCGAGGAGGTGGGTCCAGCGGAGGAGCATCTGGAAGTTGGTGTCGAAGTCGGTGGGGAGGAGGATGGGGGACTGGGTCAGGAGGCTCATCGGCGGGAAGTCTACTATAGGCGGTGAGCCATGATCCGCGACCTGTGAGAAGTAAACCAACAAGAGCTTACCGCAGAGAACGCAGAGGAGCGCAGAGGACGCAGAGAAAGCCAAGAGGCTCAGGGGCTAAAGCCCCGACTTCTTTTGCGCAGTTTTCGGCCGGGCTCCCTTCGGCGGGCTCAGGGTCTCCGCTTTGCTCCGAGAAGCCCGGCCCTGACAAAGCACGGGATTCAAGGGAGAGCGAGGTGGGAGACCTGGAGGGGGGCGGGCATGGTGATGAGGTAAAGGGCGGTGGTGTAGACAATCCAGCCGAGGACGCAGACGGCGAGGGCGCGCCAGGTGGAGCGGTAGTCGAGGGCCTGGCGGACGGCGAGCACGAAGGCGGCCAGCATCCAGAGCTGCGAGAGGAGCAGGATGGCGGAGGCGGCGGGCGTCACCAGGGCCAGGATGCGGAGGATGCCGGGAGAAGCGGCGAAGCCGGTGGTGCGGAGGAGCTGGCCCAGGTCGGCCTGGGTCTCCTTCGTCGGCAGGATTTTGGCGCCGATGAACCAGGTCAGCCAAGCCCAGACCAGCCAGCCGACCATCGCCACGCCGGTATCGACGGCGAGGGGGTAGAGGCCTTCGCCGCCGCCGGTGCCGATGCCGGCGCAGACGGCGGAGAGCGCGACGGCGGCCATGGCCTGGGGGAAGGCGTGGGGGTCGGCTTCGACCTCTTCGTAGGTGTGGGCGTTGAGTTTGGCGGCGCCGACCAGGCGGGAGGCGAAGGAGGCCATACGGGGCGGAGTGTACTACCAGAAGTGACAGAGTGAAAGAGTGGCAGAGTGACAGAGTGAAGGCAGAAGGCAGAAGGCAGAAGGCAGAACGAGAGCCTAGCCGACGCCGGGTGCTTCGAGGGACTTGGGGTAGCAGAGGGCGAGGAGGGCGAAGGCGCCGAGGAAGAACCAGGCGGCCTGCTCGCGGGTGGCGCCGAGGAAGTAGACCACCAGGCCAAAGAGGGCGATGGATTCGGCCAGAGCGAAGCAAACGATGAAGATGGTGCGCAGGGCGGCGAGAGAAGTTGTGGCGTCGGTGCCGGAAGTGACGCGAGCCAGCAGGCGCGGGATGAGGTTGAAACGAAGGAAGAGCACCGCGACGCCGGCGGCGGCCGCCACCGCGGTCAGGACCTGTTGCACCAGCGGATCGAGGGAGCGCTCGGGCGGGAGCTCGAGCAGGGCGAGGATTAACCAGTACATGCCGACGGAGACGAGGAGGACGAACCAGAGGAGCTTGACGAAGCGGTTGAAGGCGGGGAGGTCGGGGGGTGCGGGATGCATGGCGGCATTGTAGAGGCTGGCAGGGAAGAATGGAACCAGCTTACCGCAGAGGACGCAGAGAGGCGCAGAGGGCGCAGAGAAAAGCAGATCCCTCCCTTCGGCTGCGCTCAGGGTCTTTGACACGCCGCTCCCGCAAGGCGGTGGGCGTGTTCGGGATGGGAGGCACGGAATGTGGCAGACCCGTTCGCTACGCTCAGGGCAGGCAGGAATGTCTGCCCCAGTGATTCAGAGCACGAGTAGAATGCGGGCATGTTCAGGACAATTGTGTTGGGGCTGACGGTGGGGATGATCGGGGTGCACGTGGGGGAATGGGTGTTGCTGGGGCGGCTGGCGCGGGGCTCGTCGGAGGAGCCGGCGCGCGGCTTGAGCGCGACGCGGGTGATGGGGTTGATGAACTTGTTGCGGTTCGAGGCGTTCTACTACGTGGTGCTGCTGGCGTACTGGTGGCTGAATCCCGACGTTGTCGGGATGCCGGTTGTGCTGGGGCTGGGGGCGGGCCACATTGCGGGCTGGGTGGCGCTGGAGCGGAAGAAGTCGCTGCCGAAGCTGGAAGAGGTGGCGGCGCGGTCGGGGGGCGGGCGGCTGCGCAAGGTGCTGGCCGGGATTGCGACGTTCGACGCAGTGGAGGTGGTGATTCTGGGGTATCTGGCGTGGCGGCTGTGGCCGGGGTAGGGAAAGTCGAAGTGTCAAAGTTGAAAGCAGTGAACTCCGACAGAATGTCGCTGCGGGCTTCGCCCTCCGCGACGGCCTACGGCAGTGCGGGAAAGGGCACTTTTTTTGGCGAGCTGATGTCGCGGCTAAAGCCGCGACCCCATGAGCAAGGACCCTCAGGGGCTAAAGCCCGGTTTTTCTAAGCACCGATTCAACGAGAACCCTGAAGGGTTGTCCCGCCTTGAGTAAAAGAAGGGCGGGGCTGCGCCCCGCAGACCCTTCGACCTTGCTCAGGGCAAGCAGAGGAAGCACAGAGAAGAAGACAGGCGAACCGCAGAGGCGCACCCTTCGGCGCGTCCCGACTGTCGTGGGGACTTGCTCAGGGTCTTCGCTCGGCTTCGCCTCGCTTCGAGAGGACGCAGAGGGCCGCAGAGAGTGGACGGTCAGCGGTCGAGGCGGGGGGCGACGTCGCCGCGCTCGGCGAGGTAGTGGCGGACGCCAAGCAGAACGGCGAAGACAATCAGGCCGAGGAGAATCCAGGACTCAATGCGGCGGAGCTCGCCGAGCAGCGACTCCATGCTGTCGGCAAACAGATAGCCGAGGCCGATGAAGATGGAGGCCCAGATGAGGCAGCTTGCGGCGTCGAGGGCGGCGAACTTGAGGACGGAGGTGCGCTGGGTTCCCCAGAAGAACATGGTGGCGATGCGGGCGCCGTGGATGTAGCGGGCGAAGAAAAGCGACTTGAGGCCGTAGCGGCGGGCGGCGCGCTCGATGCGAGGCATGACGCGCTGGCCGTGGGCGGTGGTGAGCCAGCGTCGGGCGGCGCCGTGACCGAGCCAGAAGTAGAAGCAGTCGCCGGCCATGGCGCCCAGGGTGCCGACGGCGAAAGTGGTTCCGGCGGGCCAGACGCCGATATGGACGAGCATGCCGGCGAGCAGCAGGGTGAGGTCGCCCTCGACGGCGGCGAGGAAGAAGACGGCCCAGAGGCCGTAGGTGCGGAGGAAGGCTTCGAATGCGCCCATGGGGTGGGGAGGATACCGTCGAAGAGTCGAAGAGTCAAAGAGGCACTCTTCGGCTGCGTCCGCCTGCGGCGGACTTCGCTCCCTTCGACTTCGCCTGCCTGCGGCAGGCTTCGCTCCCTTCGACAGGCTCCCTTCGACTCGCTGCGCTCGCTCAGGGTCTGCGACAGGGTCTTCGACAGGGTCTGCGACAGGGTCTTCGCTCGGCTTCGCCTCGCTCCGAGAAGGCGGAAGCCCCGGTTTTTTCATAAGCCTTCTCTCATGTCAGGGCTGAAGCCCTGACCCCATTTTAGGAGTGTTGCGGGTTTCAAGTAGCAGTTGGGAGAGGGCCCAGCGGGCGCCCGCCTACGCCCCTGAGCCTTCGAGGCTACGGCGGGCAGGCGGCGCCGCGAATCATCCTGAGAGCTGTTCCAGTGCCCACTCGGCGTGCTCCCTCAGCAATTCGTCGTCGGAGGCGGCGAAGTGTTCGAGGAGCTCGCGGAAGCGGGGGTTGCGGGAGTTGCCGAGGGCGACGAGGGTGTTGCGGAGGAGGCCGCGGTGCTTGGCGCGGCGGAGGGCGGAGTCATGGAAGAGGCGCTTGAAGTCGGCTTCGGAGAGGGAGGCGAGCCAGGAGAGGCGGGGATGGAAAAGTGACTCGCGACTGGCGACTGGCGACTGGTGAGGCGCCGGATGCTCGTGGTTCGTGGCCCGTGACCCGTGGCCCGTGTGTTGGGTTTCGCGCTCGGTCGCCGGTGTCCCAGCGGCGGGAGCCGCTGGGCTGAACGGTTGGTTTCTTGCGGTTTCCTTGGGTTTGCTCCCCGAGGCAGGAGCCTCGGGGCTCGGGGGAGAGGGGAGGGCGGGTTGCGTAAATCTCAGATTTGAAATCTCAGATTTGAGAGGGGCAGGCTCGGCAGGCGGGAGCTGACGGGGTTGAAAGACAGCGAGGTCGGAGACGAGGGCGCGGCGGTTGTAAGGGCAGACGTCCTGGCAGATGTCGCAGCCGAACCCATGGCGGCCCATGGGGGCGCGGAGGTCTTCGGGGATGGGCCCGCGCAGCTCGATGGTGAGGTAGGAGAGGCAGCGGCGGGCGTCGAGGACGTAGGGCTCGACGAGGGCTGCGGTGGGGCAGGCGTCGAGGCAGAGGGTGCAGGCGCCGCAGCCGTCGGCCTGGGGTTGAGTGGGCTCGAGGGCGAGGTTGGTGACCAGCAGGCCGAGGAAGAAGAAGGAGCCGAGCTCGGGGTCGAGCAGGCAGGTGTTCTTGCCCTGCCAGCCGAGGCCGGCGCGGACGGCGTAGGCGCGCTCGAGGATGGGGCCGGTGTCGATGTAGAGCTTGCAGTGGAAGTTGTCGCCGGCTTCGGCGGCGATGGCGTCGCGCAGGGCTTCGAGTTTTTCTGCGACGACAGTGTGGTAGTCGTCGCCCCAGGCGTAGCGGGAGACCCAGCCCCGCTCGGGGTCGGGCGGAGTTTCGGTGGAGCGCGGGTGGGCGGTGTCGTAGGCGAGGGCGCAGCAGATGACGGAGCGGGCGTCGGGGAGGAGGGCGCGGGCGTCGCGGCGCTTGGGGTTGTGGAGGTAGTCCATCTCGCCGGCGAAGCCGCGGGCGAGCCACTCGGGGAAGCGGGCGAGGGAGGGGACGTCGTCCACCGGGGCGACGCCGACGCGGTCGAAGCCGAGGGCGCGGCCCTGCTCGATGACCCAGGCGGTGGAGAGCATCCTCGGTATTGTAGCGCCGCAGGCAGTCCGGTTGGAGAAGACACCCAGCGGCAGGGGCCGCGGGGCTGAACAAGCGGGGGAACGCGGCGCCCGGGCTGGAACGGATGAAGGAACGGTCGTAGACTGGCGTGGTTGAGGTTGACGCCACGCTCAATGCGGAGGCGCATGGGCAGGGAAGCCATGGACGGAGAAAGCAGATTCCTCATCTGCCCCCGACGGATCGGGGGCAGATTCGGAATGACAGTATTGATGGTGGCGCTGGCCTTGAGCCCAGGTGTGCCGGCGGGGGCCGCGGAAGACTCCTTCGGGCAGCTTCGCTCCGCTCAGGATGAACCGGTGCGGGCGGGGTATGAGCGGCTCTACCGGGGGGACTCCGAGGGCGCCTACCAGCACTTCAAGCAGTTGGCCGGGCGCGAGCCGGACAACCTGGCGGCGGCCTACGGCGTGCTGCAAGCGATGGACGCGATGGGGCTGGAGGAGGCGGCGCGGCAGAAAGAGTTCGAGTCGCACAGCGCCGCGCTCCTCGGCCGCGCCCAGGCGCGCTACGACAAGAACAAGCAGGACAAGGAGGCGCTGTTCTACCTGGCGCAGGCCTACGGCACGCTGGCCAAGTACAAGTTCGAGCACGACAAAGGAATGTGGGGCGCGGCGCGGGACGCCGCCAAGGCCAAAAACTACAGCGAGGACTACGTGCGGCTCGACCCGGGGCGCGGCGACGCCTACTTCACACTGGGGATGTACAACTATTACGTCGACATCGCGCCCAGCTTCGTGAAGTTCCTGCGGGTTTTTCTGTTTCTTCCCGGAGGCAACCGCGCCGAAGGCTTGAAGCAGATCGAGCGGGCGGCGCGCGAGGGCGAGCTGACCGGCCCGGTGGCGACGATGATGCTGGCGCAGATTTACGGTTTTCTCGAAGGCCGTCCGGAAGAGGGGCTGCGGCTGGCGGAGGAGCTCAACCGCAAGTACCCCGACAACCCCGAGTTCAACTTCCTGCTGGCGCGGCTCGAGGCCAGCCCGGCGGTGGAGGATTTTGACGCGGCGGCGAAGAGCTATCGCGGCATCCTGGCCCGCGCCGAGCAGGGCCACCCGCACTACAAGGGCGGGGCGCGGTACGCGGCGCTGAGCGGGCTGGCGCGCGCGCAGCAGCTCGAGTGGCGGATTGAAGACGCGGTGGCGACGCTGACGCCGACGATTGACTCCGGGGTCGACAAGCCCGACTGGGTGCTGCCCAGCTTCCTACTCAGCCGCGCCAACCTGCGGCTCCTGCTGAACGACCCCACGGCGGAGGAGGACACGCGGCGGGTGCTGGCGCAGCCGAAGTGGAAACCCTGGCACAAGACAGCCAAGCAGCAGCTCGAACAGATACGAGGGCTGCGGAGCAGCGGCGACGCGGCCATCTACGCCGCGCTGATCCCCGGCAACCGGCTGGTGGCGGAAGGGAAGTGGGAGGCGGCGGAGGAGTTCTACCAGGGGATGCAGGCGAAGCACCCGGGCGACGCGCAGGTGCGCTACCGGCTGGCGTATCTCGAGTTTGCGCGCGGGCACCTGGGCCCGGCGCTGACGCGGTTCAACGACATCGCCAACGCCAACCCGGGAAAGAACCCCGCGTGGCTGAAGGCCAACGCGCTGCTCTACCTGGCGCGGGTGCACGACCTGCAGGGGAGGCGCGAGCAGGCGGTGAAGCTCTACAAGCGCATCGTGGACGACTTCGAAGGGGAGAGCGCCGCCGGGGCGGCCCGCGTCGGGCTGATTTCCCCCTACCGCCGCGCCGCGAGAGCCTCGACGTAACCGGCATAGGGGACGAACTCCCGCCCGTTCCAGTAGCGGATGTTGTGCAGGCGTTTTTCTTCGCGCTGGCGATCCAGCGGCTGTTTGAGCAGGCCCTGTTTTTGCAGCTCGGCATGGAGTGAGAGGTACGGGTCAACCAAGCCCGCTGACTGTAGCCGAAACTGCGAATCAAAGCTGCAGGAAGGTCCGGCCGCCGCCGGTGGGTTCGCCTTAGCCTCATTAACGGCCAATTCCACCTGCCCGTTGCGCTTGGCCCAGATTTCGTAGATGGTTGGTCGGCTGGCGACCGCTCGGCTGAGTGCAGTTCGCGGAAACACGAGGTAAAGGAGCGGCTCCCCCGCCGGGCAGTCCAGGCATTGGTAGTTGGGCGACACTGCCGGCGAGCTGCCTTCTGGGTTCCCCGCGTCGAGGACGGCCAGGGCGGCGCTGGTTTGTTCGTTGTTGGTGGCGCCGACCAGCAGGACGCGCCGCCGATCCAGCTCGGCTTCCTTCAACACCTCTACGTGCCCCCCGTGCCAGAACTCCGCCAGCACTTGCCCGTTGAAATCCAGCTTGGTGACGACCGCCGGGAACCAACGCGCATGATGCGAAACCAACCAGAGGTGACCGGGCGGCTGGTTGGGAAAGTCGGGGAGGAAAAAGGCGTCGACCGGGAAAGGGGGCTCGAAAGTCTCGTCGCCGAAGTGGACGGGTCGGGCGGGCTGGTAGCGCCAGCGGACGCGCCCGCGCGAGTCGAAACAGATCAACTCCCTCCGGGGCAGGTCACTTGCGGCTGGCGCGTAGGGAATGAACAAGACTTCCACCTCGCCATCGCCGTCGAGGTCGCTGACGAAGGAATAGCGACGAGGGGGATGGGTGTTGGCGCCGGCTGTGTAGATGGCCTCAACCAGTGGGAAGTTGAAGGTGTGGTTCCAGAGCTCGCGGCCGTGGTCGTCCAGCACGCGCAGCTCGCTGCTGTGAACGACAACGCTGTGCGGCTGGCCGCGGAACCAGCCCTGGCGGGTGGCGAGGGCGGTGGCGCCGAGCAGGGTGACTAGGGCCGCGCTGGCCAGTGCGAGGCGAAGCGCCCAGTTGGGGCGCGTTTCGTCGTTCTGACGCAACTGCGAGGAGTGGGCCTCGACCCAGGCGTCGAGCTCGGCCGGGTAGGCGAGAATGGCGCCACGCTTCTTGCCTTCCAGGCGGTGCACGGGGAGACCGAGCTCGCGCTCCCATCGCTGGACTGTGCGGATGCCTCTGTCCAGGTAGGCGGCGATTTCCTTCCAGGAATCGAGTGTGCGTCCCCCCTGCATGGCTACGTTGAGCGCCATTCTACGCCAAATCCGCCGTGGCGCAAGTCGCCGCTTGACTCCAGGGAACCGTTGACCAAATGTTGCGCCACCGTTCGGATTCTCCATGTGGAGGTGCTTCGATGGTTAGCATTGAGGCTAGAGATGCGAGCCCTCGGATGAGTATTGTCCGCTTCTTCGTAGGTTTCGTTGCGCTGCTTGTTTGTGTCACCACTGTGGCCGCTCAGATTGGCACTTGGAGAAGTAGGAGACCTGTGCCGAGAGTCATTCAAGAAGCTGCAGCAGCCGCGGTCGGCGGCAAGGTCTATGTAGTGGGTGGATACGGAGCGTTTTGCGTTGAGAGCAACGAGGTGGACATCTATGACCCCACGACTGACACATGGGACCACGGAGCGCCGATGCCTACTCCGAGGCGGGGTTTAGCTGTTGTCGAGCTCGAGGGGAAGATATACGCGATCGGCGGCGCCACCGACTGCGCGTGCTTTGACACCGTCGAGGTTTACGATCCTCCAACCGACACTTGGGCCTCCCGGTCGTCCTTGCCCACTTGCCGGTATGAGTATGCGGCGGCCGCGTTGAACGGGAAGATATATGCATTCGCCGGCATTCGCTTCGGGTCTGAGGACAGGAGGGTGTATGAGTATGATCCTGCAACCGATAGTTGGTCGCAGAAAGCGGACTGTCCATTCAGAATCGTGCAGGTTGCAGTTCCCCTAGGGAATCGGATCCTCATAGCTGGCGTAGATAGCAACGCGGTCTTGGCCTACGACCCGGCTACGGATTCCTATGAGGCGAGAGCCTCGATGATCACGGGCGGAGGCGGGGGCCGGGGTTACACAGCGGCGGGAGGAAAAGCGTATGTGATGGGCGGAGGACATGGCCTCACTGCGATGGAGATCTATGATCCAAACTCGGATACCTGGCTTCTCGCGCCGCCGATGCCTACAGGCAGGACAATCCTTGAGGCCGCGTCGGCCCGGGGTCGGATCTACGCAATAGGCGGTGTCAACGAGACGGGGCAGCTAGATGTAAACGAAGAGTTCTCCCCGGTGCTGACAGTTCGGATTGACGTTAAGCCGGGAAGCGATCCGAACAGTATCAGTCTTAGCTCCGCTGGAGTTGTGCCCGTTGCCGTTCTGAGTTCGTCGGACTTTGACGCATCAACAATCGATCCGGAAACGATTACCCTAGCAGGGGCGAGGGTCAAGATGGTAGGAAAGAGCAACCGCTTCTTGTGCAGCCAGGAGGACGTAAACCTAGACGGGCTGCTGGATCTAGTCTGCCAGATCGAGACTGTGCAATTCATGATTGAGCCTGGAGATTCCATGGTCGTTCTTGAAGGCCAAACCTTTGACGGCCAATTCATTCGGGGAGAGGATTCAGTTCGCATCGTTCCCGAATAGAAGGCAGAACGTCGGGGCCGCTCGCGTCGGACGGGTTCCCGCTGCCGTCGGGGCCGCGAGGTAGGCCGCCCCAGGGGGTGGCTTCCTGGAGTGCCCGTTGCAGGCGTCCTGACCCGTTCGGCATGCGCAGGGTCACCCTAAGCGTGGTTCGACTTTCGCTCACCATCCCGAGCGAAAGACGAGGGAAAAGTCGAAGGGTAACGCGTCTTCTGAGGCCTAACGGCGACGGAGAGGTATCCCCCTAGGGCCAAGAGTCTGCAAGCCGCAGGTAGCTCCGCCCGTTCTGTTTGGGCGAGTCAGTCCATTAGCCAGCGGTTGCGTGGAACGGGCGTGGCAACCGGCGCTACCTGGCGGGGAACTGGCTTGTGGAGCAAGGGGTTACCCCTCACCTCGCTGGCGACGAGGTTCGGGATAAAGGGGCCAAAAGGGGCGCGCCGTTCACTGCAAAATGCGGCCGTTGGGGGGCGTTTTCTGGCCGTTTGGGGGAAAAGGCTTCGGTTTTCCATAGACTTATGAGGTAAAATGCCGGCGTTTTGAGGTAGGGGTCTACCTGTACGGGTGGACCCCGGGAGGGCAGAGTACCATTGAAGTGTGGTCATACTAGAGGTCAATCGCGCTATCTAAGTTCCAATCCACACCTACACACCCACAGAGAGGGAGTTTGTCCATGCCGAATCTGAGAACGCGAATTCTGAAGAAGGTGGACCGCGCCGTCTGCGTGACCGCCGGCGTCGCCTTCGACACCATCCACTTCTTCAACCGCTACCGGCCGGCGCCGGCCTTCACGCCCAAGTGGTCGGACAAGCCGATGCTGAAGTCCTACCAGAAGACCAAGCCCACGCTGGGCTGGCCACGGGAGACCGACTCGCTGTGCCCGGAGTGCGTGAAGGAAGCGCGCGAGCGCATCATCAACGGGGCGCAGGACTGGCGGACGCTGCTGAACGAGAAGGTGGGCGAGATCAAGGCCCGCATCGTCGAGCGCGACGGCCAGGTGTGGATGGAGAAGGACTGCCCCATCCACGGCCACTTCGAAGACATCATGGCCATCGACTCCAAGTTCCTGGGCTGGATTGAGAAGAACTTCCCTGGCCGCGACATCCGCGCCCACAACGACGAGGGGCTGCACAACCACGGCTCCTCGACCATCCGCCATGGCCGCGGCTCCGTCCTCACCGTCGACCTCACCAACCGCTGCAACATGATGTGCGACCCCTGCTTCATGGACGCAAACCAGGTCGGGTTCGTGCACGAGCTCTCCTGGGAGGAAATCCGCGAAATCCTCGACAACGCCATCCAGATCAAGCCCAAGCGCCAGATGTCCGTGCAGTTCTCCGGCGGCGAGCCGACGATGTCACCCTACTTCATCGACGCCGTGCGCTACGCGCGCAAGGTGGGCTACAACTCCGTGCAGGCGGCCACCAACGGCATCGAGTTCGCCAAGTCGAAGGACTACTGCCGGCGCGCCTTCGAGGCCGGCCTGCGCTACGCCTACCTGCAGTTCGACGGCATCGGCAACGACGCCAACAGCCACCGCCAGGTGGGCAACCTCTTCGACGTCAAGATCAAGGCCATCGAAAACATGCACGAGGCCGGCATCGAAATCATTCTCGTCACCACGCTGGTCAACGGCATCAACAACGACCAGGTCGGCCCCATCATCAACTTCGCGCGCGAGAACCCGAAGAAGATCGCCTTCATCGCCTTCCAGCCGGTGAGCTTCACCGGGCGCGACGAAGACATCACGCCGGAGCGCCGCCTGCGCCAGCGCTACACCCTTTCGCACCTGGCCAACGACGTCAAAAAGCAGGTCGGCATCACCGAGCCCACCCGCGACTGGTTCCCGCTCTCGCTCTTCGGCGCCTTCGCCGACGTCTCCGACGTCGTCCACGGCCCCGCGGCCGACTGGGGCATGGTGAGCTGCTCCTGCCACCCCAACTGCGGCGTAGGCACCGCCCTGCTCATCAACAAGGAGAACGGCGAGTGGGCCCCGGTGCCGGAGTTCATCGACGTCCCGCAGATGATCCGCGACATGCAGAAGATTACCGACGCCGGGCGCTCGCCCAAGTTCTCCGCCGTCTTGATGGGCCTGGCGCTGCTCAAGAACTACAAGCCGCACAAGGCTCCGCCCAGCCTGACGCTCTCCAGCCTCATCAAGAAGTTCGACAAGTCGCTGGGGATGAGCAAGAACACGGCGCAGAAGTACGGCGACAGCTCGCCTAACCGCACCTACCAGGACGCGCTCAAGCGCCGCTCCGACCCCTGGAACTTCCTCTTCGTCGCCGGCATGTGGTTCCAGGACCTGTTCAACTACGACTTCCGGCGCACGGAGATGTGCATCATCCCCTACGCCACTCAGCTCGGCGAAGTTTCCTTCTGCGCCTACAACACCGGCATCGGCTGGCGGAAGATCATCGAGAACATGCACAAGAACGCCACCGTGTCGGAGTGGTACCGCACTCACGGCAAGCATGAAATCTACGCCAAGGGCAAGGCGGTGCCGCTGGCCGCCAGCAATAAGTCGCTGCGCCTGCGCGCCGACGACGTCAACCGCGTCCGCCACCTCGAGCACGACATCCCGCTCACCGCGGCGGAAGAAGAGCGCGCCCGGCGCAAGCGCGAGTGGGAGGCCCGCCAGGCCCGCGAAATCTACGAGGAGCTGGTGCTGAAGAAGCCCCGGCCGCAGCTCATCCAGCTCGGCCAGCCCGCCCAGCCCGCCGCTCCCGCTCCGGCGGAGTCGGTGGGGGCAGGGGCCCACGGAGACGATTAGGCTTGACCCCGGCTCGGCAGTCGGGTACTTTTTCTCGATTGCAGCGCCGGGGTAGAGGTGAGCATCCAAGGGTGAGTGAACGACCGTCGCCCCGCTCTGCGGGACCAACTCGAGTAAGGAGCTGACTCATGGCTGAGGCACTCAAGCTGTTGACCGCGAAGCGACCCCAGGTGGCCAAAGTCACCAAGCCCCTGAACGTCGACCGCCACCCCTTCGAGGACTACCTCTCCAACCCCCACATGCGCAAGTTCCTCGGCCTGCTCACCCAGAAGGGCGCGGACGGCCAGTGCTACCTCGAAAAAGTTTTCTCCAGCTACGACCGGCCCGACCTCTCCCTGCTGGAGCGCATCAAGTACTTCATCCCCCACCAGGGCATCGAGTTCTTCCGCGCCAAGGGCAAGGTGGACAAGGAAGTCATCAAGGAGAAAGTCTTCCACCACCAGCCCACCGTGCGCTCGCTGGTCAACACCGCCCGCTCCATCGCCACCTACGGGCTCACCACCCCGCAGCGCTTCATCGCCCCGCTCATCGTGGTCTGGAACATCACCCAGGCCTGCAACCTCACCTGCAAGCACTGCTACCAGGACGCCACCCACAAGCCCCTGGCCGATGAGCTCACCTGGGAAGAGAAGCAGCGCGTGCTCGACGAAATGGCGGACAGCTACGTTCCCTTCGTCGCCTTCGCCGGCGGCGAGCCGCTGGTCTGCAAGGACATCTGGAAGGTGCTCGAGCACTGCAAGAAGCGCAAGATCCACGTCACCGTGGCCACCAACGGCACCATGCTGACCAAGGAAGTCTGCCAGCGCCTGGTCGAAGTCGGCGTCAAGTACGTTGAAGTTTCGCTCGACTCCATCGACCCCGACGAGCACGACAGCTTCCGCGGCCTCAAGGGCGCCTGGAAGCGCTCCACCGAGGGCATCAAGAACGTGGCCACCACGCCGGGGCTGCGCGCCGGCATCGCCACCTGCTTCACCCGCGCCAACGTCCACACCGCCGACGACATGATCAACCTGGCCAAGGACCTCGGCTGCACCACCTTCGTCCACTTCAACTTCATCCCCGTCGGCCGCGGCAAGGAGATTGCCCAGTACGACCTCACCCCGGCCCAGCGCGAGAACCTGCTGCGCACCCTCAACCGCTTCCTCCAGGAAGGCGAGATTTCCATCATGTCCACCGCGCCGCAGTTCGGGCGCGCCTGCATCGTCTACGGCTCCGAGGACGGCTTGATGGCCACCGGCCACGCCGGCTCGGGCCGCGGCAAGCAGACCAAGGTGCTCTCCAAGTACATCGGCGGTTGCGGCGCCGGTCGCTGCTACTGCTCCATCCAGCCCAACGGCAAGGTCAACCCCTGCGTCTACATTCCCTCGCACGAGGTGGGTGACCTCCGCCGGTCGCACTTCCTCGACATCTGGAACAACTCCCTGTTTGACCTCCTGAGCGACCGCGACGACCGCGGCGACCACTGCGGCATCTGCGACTATCGCCACTACTGCGGCGGCTGCCGCGCCCGCGCCGTCAGCTACACCGGCGACATCCAGGCCGGCGACCCTGGCTGCGTCTACAACATCCACCTCTGGGATGAAATCACCACCACGCCGCAGAACCAGCTCGTGGTTCTGGGCCAGAACAGCTACCCCGACAACCTGCTCGCCGGGATGACCGACGGCCGCATTTCAAGCCAGAAGCAGGCCCCGGATGTCCTCCTCAGCGGGCTCAGCACCGTCATCGACGACGTCATCGGTCAGCAGCAAACTGGCGCCGCCGCCCACGGCGACGACTAGTCGCTAGGTTCTTCAAGAGCCCCGGCCTCCGGGCCGGGGCTTTTTCTTTCCTTGGCGTTCTCTGCGTTCCTCTGCGTCCTCTGCGGTAGAGCATTTGCCTTGTTCTTGTATCTGGCCTACAATCACGCTCCATTCCGGGACTTTCCGGGTCGTCGGGTCTTCTTGACCATGGCTAGAAAGGATGCCCCTACACCTGCTGCGGTCCTCGGCTTCCGCGCCCATTCCGGCTGGGCGGCGGTGGTTGTGGTCAGCGGCATGGCGGCCGCGCCCGTGGTGGTGGACCGGCGGCGGATTGAGATTGCGGACCCCAAAATCCGCGGCTCCAAGCAGCCTTTCCACGCCGCCGAAGGGCTGCCCTTCAAAGACGCCGAGCAGCTCATCCGCCGCTGCACGAACTCAACCAATGCGTTGGCCGAGCGGGCTGTGCGCAGCGTCGTGGACGACGCTCAGGCGAAGGGCTACCGCGTGGCTGGCTGCGCGCTGCTCACGGCCTCGGGCCGCCCCTTGCCCGGTCTCGCCGCCATCCTGGCCTCCCACGCGCTCATCCACGCCGCCGAAGGGGAGATGTTCCGCGAGACGCTGGTGCGGGCAAGCGAGAAGTGCGGCCTGCCGGTTACCAAGGTCCGCGAGCGGGAGCTCCTCGAGCGCGCCGCCGCGGCGCTGCGCACCCCGGCCGACAAGTTGCAGCGCCGCCTCGCCGACCTCGGCCGCTCCCTCGGCCCTCCCTGGACCCAGGACCAGAAACTTGCCGCCCTCGCCGCCCTCTTGGCTCTCACCCCCTCCGCGAAGCGGTAGAAGTCCTTCTCTGCGATCTCTGCGCTTTCTCTGCGGTCTCTGTGGTGAGGTTTCGTTTTTCCTAGCTGAGCCGCTAACTACCCGTGGACACCAGCACGCCTCCTTGCCTATAATGAACTTTCTGAGTCCCTGAGGCGTTTTTCCTCGTAAGTCAAAGTGAGCCGCAACCGGCCTGTGCCGGGCGCAGGAGCAGATGCGACGATGACGCAGAAGGCCCTCGAGCCTGCCGCTTCCCCCAGCCTCGCCGAGCACTCCAACGGCTTCCGCCTCAAGGCCGACACCCTCACCGTCCCCACCCGCGCGCGCCTCGAGCTCATCAACATCACCGACCAGCTCGCCGCCCAGGTGCGCTTGAGCGGCGTGCGCGAAGGCTTCGCGCTCGTGACCTCGCTCCACACCACCCTGGCCCTGTTCATCAACGAGTTCCAGGCCGCCCTGCTCGACGACATCTGCACCTTCCTCGAAGAGTCCGTCGTCCGCGACCGCTACTACAAGCACAACGACCCGGCGCACTCCGACTGCGACCGCCTGAACGCCGACGCCCACCTGCGCGCCCTGCTGCTGGGCCACCACCTCGTGCTCCCCATCCGCAACGGCGAACTGCTGCTCGGCACCTTCCAGTCCGTCATCCTCGCCGAGCTCGACGGCCCCCGCGAGCGCGCTCTCCAGCTCCAGATTCTTGGCACCGCCTAGCTGCAGGTCAGACGACAACAGTTCCCGCGCTGATCTCCTTGCGCCCGCCTCCCGATAGCGTTAGACTAAACACGTTCTCCGACCCCGGCTGACCTACCGGAGAGACAACCCATCCCGCGGAGCGGGACCCCCGAGGAATTCGAGGGGCGGCGCCGGGGCGACACCGTGCTCCCCGAAAGGGGAGCGCGACCCGGCACTGAGCGCTGGGAGGGCTGGCCCTTCGACAGGCTCAGGGCACCCCGGCGGAGTCGGGGTGGAAAGGAGAGCCGCGCAGCCTATACCCGGCTGTGTAACGGCCGCGGGTATAGGCTGACAAGTTTTTATGAACGTCTTGACTGTCATCCCGAGCGGAGTCCAGCCCTTCCATGGAAAGGGCTGGACGAAGTCGAGGGACCTGCTTTTTGCGGTTGTCTGGCGGATAGAGCGATGCTGAAAGACCGTCTCGGACGCGAAATCACCGACGTGCGCGTGTCGGTCACCGACCGCTGCAACTTCCGCTGCATCTACTGCCGCTCCGCCGAGCCGGAGAACTACCAGCCGCCCGAGCACCTGTTGACCTGGCCGGAGCTGCTGCGCCTCTGCACCATTCTGGGCCGCCTCGGCCTGCGCAAGGTGCGCGTCACCGGTGGCGAGCCGTTGGTGCGTCCCGGAATCGAGGAGTTCATCGCCCGCCTGGCCGCGCTCGGCGCCTACGACGACATCGCCCTTACTACCAACGGCTACACCCTGGACAAGCGCGCCGCCACCCTCCGCGCCGCCGGCATGAACCGCGTCAACATCAGCCTCGACTCGCTCCGCCCCGAACGCTTCGACGCCATTACTCGCACGCACGGCGCGTTGAAACGCGTGCTGGCCGGCATCGAGGCCGCGCAGACCGCCGGGCTCGCCCCGGTCAAGGTCAACGTGGTGGTGGTGCGCGGCTTCAACGACGATGAGATCGTCGACTTCGCCGAGCGCGCGCGCCGGGACGGCTGGCTGCTCCGCTTCATCGAGTTCATGCCGCTCGACGCCGACCATATCTGGGACCGCACCCGCGTGGTCCCCGCCGCCGAGATCCGCCGCACCCTCGAAGGCGCCGGCTTGCCGCTGGTCGAGCTGCCGCGCAACTACTCCAGCGAAACCGCGCTCCGCTACCGCTTCGCCGACGGCGCCGGCGAGGTCGGCCTCGTAGCCCCGGTCTCCGAGCCTTTCTGCGGCAAGTGCAGCCGAATCCGCCTGACCGCGGATGGTAAAATAAGGACGTGCCTGTTCTCGCAGGCCGACCACGACCTGCGCGGGCGGGTGCGCAACGGGGCCACCGACGCCGACATAGCCGCCGAGGTCGAAGCCATCATCCAAATGAAAGAGGAGGGCCACCACATCAACGACCCCGACTACCGGCCCCCCAACCGCACCATGGTGTTCATTGGTGGCTAGCGCAATGACGCTGACGCAGCTCGAACCGCAGGTCAAGCAGCCGGAGACCATCCGCGTCCCCGAAGTCGAGAAGGGCGTGGGCTGCGACTTCGACAGCTACCTGCTCATGCCGGACACTTCGCTCGACCCGCGCATCGCCGCCGCCAAGGCCGCCCTAGGCGACCGCGTCGTCATCCTCGGCCACCACTACCAGCGCGACGAAGTGGTCCGTTTCGCCGACTTCCGCGGCGACTCGCTCAAGCTCTCCCAGCAGGCCGCCTCCACCCGCGCCGAGTTCATCGTCTTCTGCGGCGTGCACTTCATGGCGGAAAGCGCCGACATCCTCCGCCAGCCGCACCAGCAGGTCATCCTGCCCGACCTGAGCGCCGGCTGCTCCATGGCCGACATGGCCGACATCGGCCAGGTGGAGGACTGCTGGGAGCAGCTCGAAGAAGTCGGCGACCTCGGCGTGATTCCCGTCACCTACATGAACTCTACCGCCGCCATCAAGGCCTTCACCGGGCGCTACGGCGGCTCGGTTTGCACCAGCTCGAATGCCGCCAAGGTTTTCCGCTGGGCCTACACGCAGGGCCAGCGCGTGCTCTTCTTGCCCGACGAGCACCTCGGCCGCAACACCGCCCACCGCATGGGCATTCCTCTGGACGAAATGGCGGTCTGGGATCCGCACAAGCCGCTCGGCGGGCTGACCGAAGACGAACTCCGCCGCGCCCGCGTGCTGTTGTGGAAAGGTTACTGCTCCGTGCATCAACGCTTCCTGCCCGAGCACGTCGAGCGCGTGCGCCGCGAGCACCCCGGCATCCGCGTCATCGCGCACCCCGAATGCCGCTGGGAGGTGTGCGAGCTGGCCGACGACATCGGCTCCACCGAGCAGATCATGAAGAAGGTGACGGCGGGCGAGCCCGGTACGGCCTGGGCCATCGGCACCGAGATTCATCTGGTCAACCGCCTGGCGAAAGAAAACCCCGACAAGCGCGTAATTTCCCTCGACCCCAACGTGTGCGTCTGCACGACCATGTTCCGCATCTCGCCCCAGCACCTCTGCTGGGCGCTCGAGAACCTGGTGGCCGGGCGCGTGGTCAACCGCATCGAAGTGAGTGACGACACGCGCCGCTGGGCGCGCGTGGCGCTGGAACGGATGCTGAGCCTGGCCTGAGGGACAGGATGGGCGACGAAGAGCGCGAACAAAAAATGTTCAACCGCAAGGAAGCCGAGCAGCTCCTCTCGGTCCTCGAGCCGCTGCTCCTCGACGCCGCCGCCAAGAAGAAGCAGATGGAGGAGATGGACAAGGAGTTCTCACAGGTGCAGAACCGCATCATGGTCTACGGCGGCATCGTCCCGCCCTACGCGCATCTCGCCGGGCGCCGGCAGGAGCGCGACAAGCTGGTGGCCGCCATCCGCGAGACGGTCGAGCAGATTGAAGAGACGGGCTGCGTGGTCAAGGACCTCGACGTCGGGCTGATTGACTTCCCCACCATCATCGACGACGAGACGGTCTACCTCTGCTGGAAACTGGGCGAGAAGCGCATCTTCTACTGGCACCGCATGGACGAAGGCTTCGCCGGCCGCAAGCCGCTCGAAGGCACGCCCGAGGCCGGCTCCTCCGACGACTCCAAGCCGAACTGATACCGGGCGGCGAGCCCGACCCCTGGAGAGTTTCGTGACCGAGGCCAACAAGACTAACCGTCTGGAGAACGCCCAAAGCCCCTATCTGCGCTCGGCCGCCCACCAGCCGGTGGACTGGCACGAGTGGGGCCCGGAGGCGTTCGCGCGCGCGCGCGCCGAAGGCAAGCCGGTGCTGCTCGACATCGGCGCCGTCTGGTGCCACTGGTGCCACGTGATGGACCGCGAGAGCTACGAGGACGCCGGCACCGGCCGGCTCATCAACGACCACTTCATCGCTGTCAAGGTCGACCGCGACGAGCGCCCCGACATCGACGCCCGCTACCAGGCCGCCGTCAGCGCCATCAGCGGCCAGGGCGGCTGGCCGCTTACCGCCTTCCTTACGCCCGAGGGCAAGCCGTTCTTCGGTGGGACCTATTTTCCTCCGGAGGACTACTTCGGCCGGCCGGGGTTCAAGCGAGTGCTGGCGACCATTGCGGCCAACTACGCCAGCCGGCAGGCGGAGATCCACACCAGCGCCGAGCAGTTGGTGGAGGCGCTGAAGCGCGCCGAGATGTTCGCCGGGGCCAAGCGCACCTTCGACCCGCGTGTCATGGACGGCATCATTGATTCCTCGGTGCGCATGTTCGACTTCCGCTTCGGAGGCTTCGGCAACGCACCCAAGTTCCCGCACCCGACCGCCCTGGAGCTCATCCTCGAGCGCTACCAGACTACCCGCGAGCAGGCGCTGCTCACCGTCATCACCACCACGCTCGACGCCATGGCCCGCGGCGGCATCTACGACCAGCTCGGCGGCGGCTTCCACCGCTACTCGGTGGACGAGCGCTGGGTGGTGCCGCACTTCGAGAAGATGTCCTACGACAACTCGGAGCTGCTGAAGAACTACCTGCACGGCTGGCAGGTCACCGGCAACACCGCCTGGCGGCGCGTGGCCGAGGGAATCATCGACTGGGTGTACACAACACTGAGCGACACGGCCAACGGCGGCTTCTACGCCAGCCAGGATGCCGACTTCAGCCTCGAAGACGACGGCGATTACTTCACCTGGACGCTGGACGAAGTGGAAGCCGCGCTGGACAAGCCGGAAGCCGAGCTGGCCATCGAGCACTTCGGTATCAGCCAGAACGGCCAGATGCACCACAACCCGGCGAAGAACGTGCTCACGCTCGCCTATCCGGTCGAAGAGCTGGCGCGTAGCCGCGCCCTGCCGGCCGACGAAGTCGAGCGGCGACTCGAGGCAGCGAAGCGAAAGATGCTGGCAGCGCGTCGCGAGCGCCCGACGCCGTACGTCGACAAAACGCTCTACGTTGCCTGGAACGGGATGTTCATCTCAGCGTTCCTGGAAGCGTATCGAGTCTTGGGCCGCGAGGACTGCCGCGACCTGGCCCGGCGCACGCTCGACCGCATCCTGGCCAGTGCCTGGAGCGACGCCTGGGGCTTTGCTCACCGCGTCCCCGAGCCGGGCGTAAAAGTCGGCGACGACTGGGCCGGCGGCGTGCTGGACGACCAGGTGTTCATGGCGGAGGCCCTGCTCGACGCCTTCGAGCTCACCGGCGACAAACGCTACTTCGACGCCGCCGAACGCGCCATGGGGTTGTGCCTTGAAAAGTTCTGGGACGCTGAGGGCGGAGGCTTCTTCGACCGCCCCAAGGACGCGCCCGCGATTGTGGAGGGCCTGGAAGTTCCGCGCAAGCCGTTTCAGGATTCGCCCACGCCGGCCGGCAATCCCATCGCCGCCATG
>Ga0114945_10000135_pt1 | contig 43419 bp, 41 predicted proteins | sample OV2TP3_FD_87194 | JGI IMG/M metagenome (GOLD analysis project Ga0114945, IMG submission 87194) | Hot spring microbial communities from Beatty, Nevada to study Microbial Dark Matter (Phase II) - OV2 TP3 | ecosystem: Environmental > Aquatic > Thermal springs > Hot (42-90C) | place: USA: Beatty... | reverse complement strand
CGGTCGAGCTCCTCTCCCTTCTTCGGAGGTTTGCCGTGCCACCCTTCCTTGCCTTCGAGGAACGAAACTCCCTTCCCCTTCTGAGTGCGGGCGAGAACGGCCGTGGGTCGCCCCCTCGTCGCGCGAGCATCCTCGAGAGCGCGCAGGATCTCCGCGATATCGTGACCGTCGACCGACACGGCGTGCCAGCCGAAAGCGACGAACTTGGCCAAGTAGGAGTCGAGGTTGTGCCGGGGCATCGTGGGGCCGCTTTGTCCCAGGGCGTTCACGTCTACGAGGGCGCACAGATTGTCCAGCTTGTTGTGGGACGCGAATTGGGCGGCCTCCCAGACGGACCCCTCGGCGGTCTCCCCGTCGCCCAGGAGACAGAAGACCCGCGAATCGATTCCGTCCTGCCGCCGGGCGAGGGCCATGCCCGCGGCACAGGAGAGGCCTTGGCCGAGCGATCCGGTTGCGACGCGAATCCAGGGATTCAGAGGCGTGGGATGGCCTTCGAGGGTGCTCGTGAATTTGCGGAGCGTCAGGAGATCTTCGTGAAGGGCGCCGGCCTCGCGGAGGGCCGCCCAGAGAATCGGAGCCGCGTGCCCTTTCGAGAGGACGAAGGAATCCACGTTGCGGGCGAAAGGATCTCCGGGATCCCAACGCATCTCGTGAAAGAAAAGGGCGGCGACGATTTCCGCGCAGGAAAGGCAGCTGGTGGGATGGCCCGATCCGGCCTCCGCGGTGGCCACGAGGGAGTGGCGCCGCAATTTCTGGGCGATCGCCCGGAGTGTCTTGTCGTCGGGCATGGCTCGGGCGCCATGATATCGGTGCAGGCGGGGATTACAATTCTTTTCCGCCGTGCTATAATCCCGCCCCAAAATAAGGAGGACTCGATGTTCTGTCCCAAGTGCAAGAACAAGAAGGGGAAGTCCGTACGGGTCGATGCGGTCTCTCGTCGGTGCCCGAAGTGTAAGGCGAGCGTCTTCGTCGATCGGACCGGGAAGACGATCGTGCGGGGCGTGAGCGTCCGCAAACCGGAGGAGCCGGCGGCGGAGAAGAAGTAACTACGCCTGGTTCTGTCGGCGCTGCACAAGGATCTTCCCCAAGAAACCGGTCGAAGTGTAGGCCGTCTCGACCTCGCCGGTTTCCAGTCCTTGAGCCGCCGCTTGGGCGTCGACGATTCCCTTCTGAGCGAGATATTCCTGGGCGTTCCCCTTCTGCCGCTGGGTCCGGGTCTCCGTCCGCTGGAGATAGTAGTGGCTTACGATGTGGAAGACCTGACCCTTTCCCCACGCGAAACGCACGGCGATCGGAGCGTCGCCGTACTTCTGTTCCATCTCCTTCGACCGGATGAGAACTTCGACCTTGGCGGGATCGAGAATCTGGATCGGATAGCTTGATCCTTCGAGCCACCATTGGGGATCGTCCCGCGTGTCGACGATGTCCCGGAGCATCTCCGCGCCGCGATCCACGATCTCGACCCGGACGACGTCGTCCGTCGTCGGCCGGCCGTTGTAGCGCACGGTTCCCGGAAAGGCCGGTTCGAGGACGTGTTTGAGCGCCCAGTCGGTCGTGACGAGATAGCCTCCGGCCTCGACAAAGGCGCGGAGGGTGTCGAGGCCCCCGCGGTCCATCTCTCCCGGGCAGTTCACGAGCACGGCTTGCTCCGGCCGTAGCGTCGTTCGAGCGAGGTGGGAGCCCTCCACGAGGACGAACGGAATGGCCATCGCGGTGAGGACGTCCTCGGCGAAGTCGTAGGTTCCTCGCACGACGATCGTGTCGCTCTCGCGCATCTGTCGGAGGAGGGCTTCGTCCGCGGGGGCTTCGCGTGCGAGCTTTTCGCGGAACGCCCGGGAGCCCGCTTCATACGCCTGCTTCATGTTCACGCCGTACCTCCTCTCAGATGGCGAACCAGCTCTTCGAACCGCTGGACGAGGGTCTTGGGATTCGACTCGCGGACGGGGAAATCGTTTCGCACGTGGACCTCCAGGCCCGGGGCGAGCTCGTGGCGGGACCAGGAGATCGGGGCGGAGTGGCGGGAGAGGATGGAACGAAGCAGGCCGGTCCCGAGTCCTCCCGTCGGTTTCGGAGGCTCCGGAGCTCCGTCGCGCACCATGCGGTCGAGCGCGCGGTCGTCCAGGCCCGAGAGCATCTCGCGGATCTTTCGGATCGGGAGGTACTCGGACTGGAGTTTCTTGATCGCGATAACCTGGAGCACGTGCCGGTAGCCGAAGCGGGCGCAGCCTCCCTCGTAGGAGAGGGGCCCGTCGAGAAGGCCTTCGGTCATGTAGAAGCGGAGGGTCCGAAGGTCCGGGACATCCGTCACCTTGTATCGGGTCTGGCGTCCGACGAGTTCCGGGACGAGCTTGGCGGCCGCGGCGGCCAGCCCTTCCAAGTCGAGATCGATTCTCTCCCGTAGATCCGAGAGCTTCACGTCCCGAGTGTACTACATACAGTAAATACTGTCAAATCGATTGGGACGGCACTGAGGATGGCGAACGGGTCTGGGGTACGACGAGTGGAGGGATTGCGCATGCGGAGATTCGTCGCGGTTCTGGCCGTGGTGTCGGGTTCGTGCGGGGGAGGTTCGGGGTCCGAGACGGCAAGTTCGGCGGACTCCGGTTGGGAGATCGCCTTTACGCCCGACTCCGGCATTCGGGTGGAACTGGCCGCCGAGCCGGCGGCGAGGGTGGACGAATCCGGTCAAGTGCTTTTGTTCTACCGGGACAAGAGTTCCGAGTCGGGGGCGACGTTGCTGGCGATTTCCGGCGACGGTCTCACCTTCGCCGCGGGGCTTTCGTCGGACAGGGTGCGCTATCCCTACGATACCCAATTGCCCGACGGAAGGTGGCGTCGCTATTGGTTCGATTCCGCGGCGGGTGCGGTCAAGAGCCTTAGTTCGACGGACGGTTCGACGTGGACGGCGGACGAGGGGGTACGATACTCGCTCACGTCCTCGGACAATGGCTCGATGGGAATCTACGACGCGTTCCCGGATTCGGCCGGGGGGGTCACTCTCCTCTATCTCGGCGATCTGTACGGGCTCAACAATGTGAGGCGCGCCTATTCCACCGACGGGGGGGAGACGTTCACGTTCACGAACGGTAATGTGCTTGGGGATGACGGGGCGGGCGGGGGAGGGCGAAGCTACGTCGACCAGCACTCGTACCCGCTTCCGGACGGACGCCGGAGGATGACGTGCATGAAGCAAGGAGCGCTCCCGCCGCAGCCCGGAGCCCGCACGGTGGGGGAGATCCACAGCTTCGTGAGTTCGGACGAAGGAAAGACGTGGACGTACGAGGCGAAGCTCTTCGACGCGAATTCGTTCGGCGAGTTCACGGTCTGGTCGCTCAACGATCCGACGATGATTCGCCTGGGGGACGGGCGCTACCGGATCTACGTAGCCGCGCTGATTTCGGACGGTGCCGGCGGGTACAAATGGGTCCTCCTGAGCGCTACGTCGGAAAGGGCCCGATCGTGACGTAGTCCGCCACGCCGGCCTCGAGACTCCACCGGGGTTCGTATCGAAGCTTCTTGCGGGCCAGGGTCAGATCCGCCTCGGTGAAGGGTTGATAGAAGGAGTACGGGTTGTCGAAGTACTCCGTTTCGAGGGAGGTTCCCAACGCTCGATTGAGGGAGGCGATGACGTCGTTGAAGGATCGAGCGTTTCCGCTTCCCACGTTGTAGACGCCGGCCGGCGCTTGCAGAGCGCGGAGGGTGGCTTCGACGACGTCCTTGACGTACACGAAGTCGCGCTTCTGCTCGCCCATTGTGAAAACGCGCGGTCGTCGCCCCTCTTTCATCTGCTACCAGAGTTGCCAGATCATGCTGGCGGCCGCCTTCTTGTGGGCCTCCCGAGGGCCGTAGACGTTGAAATACCGGAGGCCGACGGCGCGTCCGCGGCCGAGGTTGTCCAGGATGGTCTTGCTGAAGGCATATACATTCGCGGGACGGGGCGGGCTCTCTTCGCTCATTCGTTCGGCGCCGATTCCGTAGATGGCCGCACTGGAGGCATACACGATACGGTCCGCCTTGAGTCCGAGGACGGCCCGGAATCCTTCGACGTTGTCGTGGATCATGAGGCGCTCGTCGTGCACGGTCGTGTCCGTACTCGAGGCGAGGTGAAAGACCGCGTCGAAATTCGTTTTCGATCGGAATTCATGACAGGGCTTCGCGACGACGTCGCCGCGGAATCCAAGCAGATTCTGAAAGCTGGCGGACCGGAAGTCGTCGACCACGGTCACCCGTGCGCGTGGCCACCGGCGTTGGATTTCCAGGGTCAGGTTCGAACCGATGAAACCCGCCCCTCCCGCGATCAGCACATTTCTCATGGGATATAGAAATAGCCTGGCTATTTCTATATCATGCCGGGACGGACCGGTCGGACACCTCGAGGATTTCCCGCACCTCGGCGGTGGATTTTGCCTTGAGGAGCCGCTCCCGCAGGTAGTCGCTGGAGAGCAGGCGTCCGATCTTGCTCAGCGCGCGCAAATGGGCCCCTTCGTCGTGCGGGGGGGTGGCGAGGAGGAACAAGAGCTGCGCCGGCCGGCCGTCGAGCGAGTCGAACTCCACCCCCTCGCTTCGAGCGAAGGCCGCGACGGGTCGCGCGATCCCCGGCACCCGCGCATGCGGGATCGCCACTCCTTCCCCCAAGCCCGTCGAAGCGAGACTCTCCCGTTTGAGGACCGCCTGAGTTAGCGCCTCCGGCGAGAGTCCCGGAACGGCCGCGGCCAATCGCCCGGACATTTCTCGCACCGCCTCTTCCTTCGTCGTCGCGCGAAGCTCGACCTCGATCGCCGCTTCCGGAACCAGGTCCAAGAGGCGCTCTTCTTTCACCGGCTCGAACTCGTCCCGGATCGTCCCGACCAGCTCCTCGATGACGTCTTCGAGGGTGACGATTCCCGACCACCGGCCGGACGAATCCTCCACCGCCGCCATGTGCGTTCCCAGCTGGTGGAATTGCGTCAGCAGGGTTTCGAGAGGCAGCTCGGGCCGCACCACGGGAATCGGCCGAGCGATCTTGGCCAGATCGGGCGGAATCTGACCCCGCCCCATCGCGACCGTGATGTCCTTGATGTGGATCTCGCTGTCGATCCGCCCTCCCGCGGCGCGGCGAAGCGGGTACCTCGAGTGCATCGACTTCGTGACGCGCTGGAAGTTCTCCGCCCACGGTGCCGAAGCGTCCAGGGTCACGACCTTGTCCGCGCTCACCATCACGTCGTCGACGCTCAGCTGCCCGAAGTCCAAAAGGTTCTCCATCATGAGCAGGCGCGAAAGCGTGAATTGGCCCCGTTCGTGCGAGGCTCCCAGGATCATCCGCAACTCCTCCTCCGTGTGCGCCATCTCGGTCTCACTCGCGGGGGGGATTCGGAGAAGCCTCAGGATGAGCTGCGAGGCGGAGTTCAGCAGCCACAGGGCCGGAAAGAACAGAAGGTACGACAGGCGCAGGGGCCGCGCCGCGAAAAGCGCCGCCCGCTCCGCCCTCCGCACCGCGTACAACTTGGGGACCTGCTCCCCGAGGGTGATATGCAAGAACGTGATGAGGACGAACGCCGCAGCGATCGACGCGCTATGGCTCACCACCTTCGGCCACAACCCCGGAAGATCCAGGAGCGGTTGAAGCATGCGCGCGAAGGCCGGCTCGCCGATCCACCCCAGGGCCAAGCTCGCGATCGTGATACCGAGCTGACACGCAGCCAGATAGGCGTCCAACCGCGATTCGATGGCCAGCGTCAGCTCGGCGCTCGGTTTCCCTTGGCGCGCCAGCTCCCGGATTCGCGTGACCCGGACCTTGACGATGGCGAACTCCGCCAGCACGAAAAAGCCGTTCAGGAGCACCAAGAAGATGGCCGCGAGAACGTAGAGGACTTGGACCACCATCGGCGGTGTGAGTAAACACGTTCCCCGGGATGGGGGTCAAGCAATAGTACGGCCTCGACACCCCCCGCCCCCCTGTGCTACCGTCTCCGCATGCCCAAGGCCGTTCTGGCTCTGCTCTTGGTTCTCACCGCCTGCGTCCCTCCGATCCGTCCTCAGGACGACCCGCCGTTCTCCTCGCGCGTCGACGCGGTGCTGGGTCCGCGCCAGCACGGCGGCCCCGCGGGCGTCGCCCTGGGCTCCACGGGAAAGCGGCTCTGGTGCCACCGCCTGGAGCCCAAACCGGGAATGCTCGGCCGATTCCATTACCTCCACCTTGACGGCCTCTCGAGCTCCCTCTTCGGACTCGAACTCTCCGAGAACGGCCGCACGATTCTCTTTCCTCCGCTCGCCCATCAATGGTGGCCGTCCCATACCGGAATGGAGGGCCGAGGCGACGGGATCCGCATTCTCGAACGCAAGCTCATCACGGCGGACGATCGCGCCGTCGATCTCGTCCGGATTACGAACGAGGGGGATGGGCCTCGCACGCTTCGAGCCCGCGTTCGTACTCCCCTCCCCGTGGGAAACGATCTTCGGGGGCGTGGCTTGGAGCACGGCGTGCCCTTCTCGTACTCCCTCGCCGCAACAGGATTCCGTCCGAGTTCCGAATCCCGCACCGTTCACGCGGCCTACAATCCCGAGAGAAACTCCGAAGTCCAGCCGACCGCCTCGTTCGCGCCGGACACCGCCTCGCTTTGGGGCCCGCTCGACGGCGGGGCGCGCCGCTGGACCTCGTGGTCCAGCGGGAACGCGAGCGATTGGTACGAGATCCGGTTCCGCCAGGAGCGCGAGATCCACCGGGTCGCCCTGGGAATCACCGACGACGAGGCCGGAGTCCGGCCCCCCGCAGAGGTCCGGCTCCAGTACGAAAAAGGAGGAGTTCTGGCGGACCTTCCCGAAACCCGCCGGGCGCCAACCGCGGGGCGAAATGAGATCGCCTTCGAAGCCGTGAAGACCTCGCGACTCCGGATCGTTTTTGCTCATCGTCCCGGGACCTACAGCGGGCTTACCGAGCTCGAAGTCTGGCCGGGGGTAACGAAGGCCGTCCCGTTGCTCGAGCGGGAGCTCCGGTTGGGGCCGCACGACTCGGCCGACATGACGATCGAAATGTCCTTCGAGAATGCCCCTCGTCTCGGCGAGCCGGAGGAAGTCCTGGAGCGTCACCTCGCGGAGCATCAGGGATGGTTCGAAAAAAACGTCCCCGACTTCGACTGTTCGGACGCTTGGTTCACGAAGCTTTGGTACTACCGATGGTTCATGGTGCGCCGATGTCTAGCGGAACCACGCGCGGGTCGGCTGACGGTCCCATGCTTCTTCGCGGGGCGAAGCCTCGAAGAACATGCCCAAGTCGATCCGGCGGCCACGGCGCTTCAGATTCGGGAGGCTCGATGGTTGCGAGATCCCGCGCCCGCTCGCGGCCATCTTCGTGCCCTCTTCGATTCCCAATTCGAGGGACGCGAGGGATTCTACGACGGTCAGCTCGCCGTCGTGCGGATCGATCGCCGCATCGACCGGTACGGCGCGGAGTGGGCGGCCGCGGCTCCTTGGGAGCTCGATCTCGTGCATCCCGACGTACGGTCGCTGGAGTCGCTCCTTCCGCGCGCCGAACGAAACCTGCGCGGGACGCTGGAGCGGCTCGACTCCGACCGCGATTCCTTGGTCGCGATCGTGCCCAACGAACCGGGAGCGCATCGGTATGCGGGAATGCCCTTCCAGCCGTCGTTCTTCTGGTTCAATCCCTCCCGCTCCGACTCGTCGCGAGATGTGTCTCTGGAGCGGGTGGACTACGCCTGCTTCGTCTATGCGGGCCTCTTGTCCCTGGAATCGGCGGGGATTGCGACCGGGGGTCTGCCCGCGCAAGTACGCGAGGCGGTTTGCCGGAAGATGTGGAACCCGGACCGGAGGTTCTTCTACTCGCTCAAAGCCGAGTCCGACCGGCCGGCCCTCGTCGAGGAGATCGGAGGGTTCTATCCCCACGCGTTCCGGCTCGTTCCGCGCGGGGACCGCCGGTATGACGCCGTCTTCGAGCGGCTGTTCGATCCCGAGCAATTCTGGGCTCCGGTACCGATTCTGACCGCGTCGCGCCGATCGGAGTTCTTCTCCCCGGACGCTCCGGGTGGGCGCCACGCGAACGGTCCCACGTGGCTGGCCGCGAACGCCATCGTGCTCGAAGCGGTCGCGAATGCGATCAAGGCGTACCGCATCCCCTCGGTCTCCAAAGCGCGGTTCTTCGACCTCTTGCACCGATACACCCGGATGCAGTTCTCGGGCGGAGACTTTTCGAAGCCTCACGCGGGAGAAGTGCTTCATCCGGAGAGCGGCGAAACAAAGACGGCGGCCGAAGACTATTTCGGCTCGACGTACGCGGACCTCTTGATCCGGCACGTCGGTGGCTTGACGCCGCGCTCGGATGCCGTGTTCGAATTCGATCCCATCGTGGAGGCGTTTCCCTGGTTTCGCTTTCGAAATGTTCCCTATCGGGGATCGGTGCTCGAGATTCTCTGGGACGCACCGGACGGGCGGGATCGATACGGGGACGGAATCGAAGGCTTCACGGTCAAGCGAAACGGGAAGCTCCTCTTCACGACGCCGTCGCTCCGGCATGTGGAATGGTCCGAGAAGGGCGGGCTGCGATTCCCCGAATAGCTTGACCGAACCTTCCTGCGAGGTCTATAAATCCGGTGGAGGGTTGGTCCAAGTTGTAGTGGATTTCCATCATCTTAAGGGGAAGCGCCATGGGTCCGATGCCACAAGCGCCAGTGCCGCAGGGGCCGCCGGCGGAACAACGGGTCAAGGTACCTGCGATCCTCATGATGATTTTCGCGGGATTGAGCGCCGCGTATTATGCGCTGCAGGTCGTATTGAACTTGGTGGGCAGCGCTCCAATCGGCGGTGGGGAGGCGATGAAAAACGTCCCCACGGGCGTTGCGGGCGCGCTCCTGAGTCTGGTATTCGTGGCCAAGGACGGATTCGTCGTCTTCGGCGCGCTGAAGCTGATGAAGCTCGAATCGCGCGGACTGGCGATGGCCGCGGCGGTAATTTCGGTCATCCCGCTCTGTTCGGCGTGCTGCATTCTCGGCATCCCATGGGGGATTTGGGCTCTTGTCGTCATGAGCAATCCCGAGGTCAAAGCGGCCTTTCGCGGCTAGTTCGTGATCACCACGCTGTTCTCCCTCCCGGGGGAGCGGGCGGCCCGGATCGAGAAGTCCGAGGATCTCGCTCGACTCCTCCAGGAGGGAAAGGGCGTTCTCTGGGTCGACCTCGAGAAGCCCATCGAGGAGGAGCTCAAGATCCTCTCCTCCCTTTTTCGCTTCCACCAGCTTGCGATCGAAGACTGCGTCGCGGAGTCCCACCATCCCAAAGTCGACGACTACGGGGACTATCTCTACCTCGTCATGCACGGCGCGCAGGCGACGGCCAAGCGAGGGTCCTTCCAGACGAAGGAGCTGGACCTCTTCCTCGGTCGGAGTTTCCTGGTCACCCATCGGACCGATCCGATCCGGGCGATCGATTCGGCGCGAAAGAGGTGCCTGGAGATTGACGGCCATCTCGCGCGGGGACACGACTTCCTGCTCTATTCGATCCTTCACGATCTCGTCGACAGCTTTGTCACGACGATCGAGGCGATGGACGTGGAGACGGACCAGATCGAACAAAAGCTCTTCAAGAGTCCGACGGTGCGCACCCTGGCGGAGATTTTCGCGATCAAGAAGGACATCCTGCATCTTCGCCGGGTCGTCCTCCCGCAGCGGGAAGTGCTCATGCGGCTCTCGCGCTCCGAGTTCAAAGTCGTTTCCAAGGAGGTTCAATTCTACTTCCGCGACGTGTACGACCACGCGTTCCGGGTTGCGGATCTTACGGAGAGCCTTCGGGACTTGGTGACGAGCTCGCTCGAGACCTATCTCACGATCGTCTCCAACCGCACGAGCGAGGTCATGAAGGTGCTCACGGTCTTTTCGATCGTGCTGATGACGCTTTCTCTCATCGCCGGGATCTATGGGATGAACATTTGGCTCCCGCTGGGGCATGAGAAGGCGGGATGGCGCGGATCGTTCTTCCTCCTCCTCCTGATCATGGGGGGGCTGGCCGCGGGGCTCTTCTACTTCTTTCGCAGGCGGAAGTGGATCTAGGCCCGCGCGGTCGCCGTCTCCGGGACCCCTTCCAGGATTTGGGATAGGATTTGGTCCGGCCTCATCCCTTCCGCCTCGGCTTCGAAATTGAGGATGAGCCGGTGGCGGAGCGCCGGAAGGGCCGCCTCCCGAATATCGGCGAAGGCGACGTTGTATCGCCCCTTGGCCAGCGCGAGGATCTTCCCCGCGAGCACGAGGGCCTGGGCTCCGCGAGGGCTGGAGCCGTACCGGAGGTATTTCCGAGCGACGGGCGATCCGTCCGACGGATGGGTCGCGAGAACCAGGCGAGCGGCGAACTCCTTCACGTGGGACGCCACCGGCACTTCGCGGGCCAGCGCCCGCATCCCGAGAATGTCGCTCCCGCCTAGGACCGCCTGCGGAACCGCCGTCTCCTGTCCCGTGGTCCGATCGATGACCTGCACAAGCTCCGCGAGATTGGACGGCTTTACTTCGATCTTGAAGAAGAAGCGGTCGATCTGGGCCTCGGGGAGGGGATACGTTCCCTCCATTTCGATCGGATTCTGGGTAGCCAGGACGAAGAAGGGTTCCTCGAGCGCGTGTCGGACGCCGCTCACCGTGACCCCATGCTCCTGCATCGCCTCCAGGAGGGCCGATTGCGTCTTGGGGGTCGCCCGGTTGATCTCGTCGGCCAGGACGATGTTCCCGAAGATGGGACCCGATTGGAACTGAAACGTCTTTCGTCCCGACGCGTCTTCCACGACGAGATTCGTGCCGATGATGTCCGCAGGCATGAGATCCGGAGTGAACTGGATTCGACTGAACTTGAGACTCAAGCCGTGGGCGATCGTTCGCACGAGGAGGGTCTTTCCGAGGCCCGGCACGCCCTCCAGGAGGGCGTGGCCGCCGGCGAGAATCGTCACGAGAAGCTGATGGACCACCTCGTGGTGGCCGACGATCACCTTGGCGATCTCGGTCCGAAGCCGCTCGAGGGAATCGCGGAAGTGGCGAGCCTGCTCTTCGACGTTCATGGGAGGCTAGTATTGCTTCCGAATCCGGGACGAGGCGATCCCCATCTCCTCGCGGTACTTCGCGATCGTGCGGCGCGCGGCCACGACGTTGTGGCGCTCCTTAAGAAGCTTCGCGATCTCGAGGTCGGAGAGGGGGGTCTTCTTCTGCTCGGCGGACACGATTTCGCGGATCTTCTCCATGAGGCTCAAGCGGGTTTTCTCGTCCTGCGGTTCGGTGGGCACCGCGGTCACGAAGACGCTGCCGGTCCGGAACTCCTGCTTCGGCGCCGCCGACGCGAAGAAGAACTTCATCGGGAAGATCCCGCGCGGAGTCTCGATCCATTTTCCGGAGATCGCACGCGACACCGTGGAGACGTGAATCCCGACGGAATCCGCGATCTCCTGCATCTTGAGCGGCTTGAGCGACTCGATCCCGTGTTCGAAAAACTCGTACTGCCGCTTGAGGATTTCCGCGGTGATCTTCTGAATCGTCGAGCGGCGCTGCTCGATCGCGGAGATGAGCATCTTGCCCGACTCGAGCTTGCGCTTGAGGAAATCCCGCTCCTCTTTGGGAAGCGTCTTGTCCTTGGCCAGCTCCGCGTACTTGGGGTTGACGGCGATCGGAGGGAGGTACGAATCCTCGAGAATGATCTCGTAGTGCCCTTCGACGGACTTGATGAGGACTTCGGGAAAGACGCGCGGGTTCGGCTCGGACGGGAAGAGGCTTCCCGGCTTCGGGTTGAGCTTTTGCACCTCGGCCACGAGCTCCTTGACGTCCTCCATCATCTCGTCCGGGTTCGGTTCGCCCGTATATCCGAGCATCGCTAGAATCTCCGGTTGGGCGGAGAAGTCCTTGATGATCTTCGGCAGCCGATTATTGCCGATGTCTTCGAGGTGTTCCTCGACCAAGTGGCGCAGGAGCGGATAGACGACGTCGCCTTCGTCGAGCTGGAGGAGGAGACACTCTCGCAGGGAGCGGGCGCCGACGCCGCGCGGCTCCATGCTTTGGATCACCAGGAGAGCGCGGGCGACCTTGCGAACGACCGTCTCCATCGGCTCCTGCCGCAACTCCTCGGAGAGCGAATTCGCGATCTCCTCGGGAGTGAACTTGAGGTAGCCGTTGTCGTCGATGTTCTGGATGACGGCCTCGCAGTAGGGCCGGATCTCCACGGGCGCTTCCATGAGGGAGAGCTGGTTCATCAGATGGTCGCGGAGCGTCTGAGGTTTGGCGCTCTCGTTCTGGAGCATCTCGAGGCGCCGGTCCGAGTCCTCCCCGACGTCGCTCCGACGCGTCCGTCGTTCGCTCTCCAGCCACTGCTCCTCGACGGCTTCGAGAATCTCGCGCTTGGCTTGGTCCTCGGCGGCTTCCTTCTCCGTCGGCGCTCCGACCGCCTCGACCTCATCCGATTCCTGCTTTTCGTCCAGCGTCGGGTTCTGTTCCAGTTCGGTGAGGATGACGTCGCGCAGGTCCAGGGCGTGCATCTGCAGCATCTGCAGGTTCTGGATCATGCGCTGGGAGAGTTGCTGGCGCAGTTCCTGGCGCTGCTGGAGATGGGCCTCCATCCTCATGCTACCACTCCCTCCGTCCCTGAAGGGCGTCGGAGACGATCGTTCGATTGGAGTACTCCAGCGAGCTGCCTGCCGGAATGCCCCGGGCGATGCGGGTGACGCGGACGGCCGCGGAGGATAGGGCCTGGCGCAAGTAATGCGCCGTCGCGTCTCCCTCCATCGTCGGGTTCGTCGCGAGGATCACTTCCTGGATACTTCCTTTCCCCACCCGTTCGACCAGTTTCCGGATGGTCAGGTGCTCCGGTCCGATTCCGTCCAGCGGAGCCAGGTGGCCGTGCAGCACGTGGTAGAGCCCGCGATACGCGCCGGACTTTTCGATCGACCACAGGTCCTTCATCTGCTCGACGACGCACACGACGGCCGTTTCGCGCTTCGGGTCCGAGCAGATGACGCACGGATCCTGTTCCGAGATAGTATAGCACGTGCCGCAGGCGCGGACCCTCTCTTTGAGGTCCCGGAGGGCGGACGCCAGGAGGAGCACCTCCTCCTGGGATTGCGCCAGGAGATGGAACGCGAGTCGCTCCGCCGTCTTCTCCCCGATGCCGGGAAGCTTGGCGAATTCCTGGATGAGTCGCAGAATGGGTTCGCTGTAGGACACGACCGGCGTCTAGCCTCCTGGAGTACCGAAGAGGGGTACGACGATGTCCCCTCCAGCCTCGGGGATCGGGGACGATTCTAGCATGAAGCATCTACCATCGGGCCTTCCATGCTAGATGCTTGATGCTCGATTCGGAGCTTCGCTAAAAGAGCCCCGGCATGTTGAGCCCGGTGATCTTGGCGATCTCCTGCTCCCGGAGCTTCTTCGCCTTTTTCACTCCCTCGTTCGAGGCCGCGAGGATCATGTCTTCGAGGAGTTGCTTATCGTCGGGATTGATCACCGAGGCGTCGATCTTGACGTCGACGATTTCTTCCTGGCCGTTGACGCGGACCTTGACCATTCCTCCACCGGCCGTGGATTCGACGACTCGTTCCTTGAGGTCCGTTTCCAACTTCGCCAGCTTCTTTTGCATTTCCTGAAGCGTCTTGCCCATTCCGCCTGGGAGCATCGTTCCTCCGTAGCTACTCGATTCCGATCGGCTTTCCCCCGAACGCGTCCGACACCTTCTTCACCAGCGGATGGCTGGTCAGGTCGGCTCGGGAAGGAGAGGCGGCGGGATCGGGGGCGGAGCCGCCGCGCTCGAGTCGAAACACGACCGCGTATCTCTTTCCGTACGCCTTGTGCACCGCGCCCTCGATGACCGCGCGGTTCTTGGGATTCTCCAGCTGGTCCAGATGGAACTTCGTGAACTTGGACGGAAGAGTGAATTCGAGATCTTCGCCCGCCAGCCGCGTCACCGTTCCCTGTCCCAAGAGCGTCCCGGCGAGCATGCTCTGAGCCTTCACCTCCGTCACGACGCGAGGCCAGGGACTCGCCGAGTTCGGTTCGGCCGCCGAGGGTTCCGGGGGCGCCGGCCGGACGGGAGTTTTCGCCGGGGGAGAGGCGGCGGGCTGACGGAGCAGGTCCGCCAACGGTAGGAGATCGGCCGCCCTCGCCATCTTCACGAGGGTGACCTCGAGCACGAGACGGGCGGCCGCCCCTTCGCGGAGCCTCCGTCGCGCCTCGAGAAGGAGCTGAATCCCGTAGAGAAGAGACTCCATCGTCGTTCCCGCCGACTGCTCGGCGCACGCCTTGAGCAAGCCCTCCGGGAGGTCGACTACGGGACTGGAGGGTCCGCACGCCTTGATCGCCAGGAGGGCGCGGTAGTGCTCCAGGAGCTGGTCGGCGAATGCGGCGGGATCGACGCCGCGCTCGAAGATCCGGTCGAGCGCCACCAGGACGCGATCGGCCGCCCCCGCCCGCACGGCGGAAATGAGCTCGCCGACGTCGTCCTCCGCGGCGGAGCCGAGAAGGGCCGCCACGTCTTTGACCTGGAGCCCCTGAGGCTTGAAGGCGACGAGTTGATCCAGGAGCGACTCGGCGTCCCGCATCGAACCGCGGCCCGATCGCGCGACGGACTCGAGCACGTCCGCCGCGAGGTCCAGCTTCTCCTGTTCGACGATCTGTTTCAGCCGCCGAACGATGTCCGCGGTGGTGATGCGCCGGAAGTCGAACCGCTGACACCGCGAGACGATCGTATCGGGGAGCTTGTGGATCTCGGTTGTGGCGAAGACGAATTTTACGTGGGGCGGAGGTTCCTCGAGGGTCTTGAGAAGGGTATTGAACGCCTCGCGCGTGAGCATGTGCGCTTCGTCGACGATGTAGATCTTGAAGCGTGCGCGGAGCGGAGCGTAGCGGACGCCTTCCCGAAGGGCGCGCGCGTCGTCGACCCCGCGGTTCGAGGCCGCATCGAGTTCGATCACGTCCGCATCGGTGCCCTCGTGTACGGCCCGGCAAACTTCGCAGGTGCCGCAGGGATGGTCCGTCGGCCCCTTCTCGCAGTTCAGGGCTCGCGCGAGGATCCGGGCACTCGAGGTCTTTCCGACCCCGCGGGGCCCTGCGAAGAGATAGGCGTGTCCCACGCGCCCCTCCGCGATGGCGTTGCGAAGGGTCCGCGCGACGTGTTCCTGGCCGACGACGTCGTCGAAGGTCAAGGGTCGATATCGACGAGCGAATACGGTGTAGGTCATGAGCGTGTCCGATTATAGCGCGGGCCGGACCTGCGTCCAGTCTATTCCCGGACCTCAAAATGGGTTGACAGGGGGGGAAAGCGGGCTATAATTCGCTCCGGTTACATGCCCCGTAATAACTTTTCCTGGTGAGGAGGACGCATGAGGACGTCGGGTATGCTGTTGACGGTGATGGCCGCTCTCGGCCTCGTCATGGCCGGTTGCGACAAGAAGACCACGGGTGGTGGAACCGGCGGCGGGACCACGGGCGGCGGAGGCGGCGGAACGACTCCCCCAGTGGCCAAGGGAGTCAAGTACGATGCGTACGCTTCCTGGGGGGCCTGTAAGGAGGGCTCCTCCGTGACCTTCGAAACGGAAACTGCCGGGATGAAGATGACGGTCACCAAGACCCTGGACAAGAAGGGCGACGAGAAGCACACCCTCAAAACCGAGACGGTCATGAAGGTGGGTGAGAACGAGACGAAGACCCCGGGCGAGGAACCTGTCCCGAAGGCCACGGCGGGAACGGGCGATCCCGCGGCAAAATGCCCCACCTGCCAGAATCCGGTGAAGGATCACAAGGACGAGACCCGGTGGGCCGAAGAGCCGGTGAAGGTCGACGGGAAGGACGTGAAGTGCTGGAAAATGCAGCCCGCCGAGAAGCTGTGCGACGGAAAGGATAACCCGGGGAAAGACACCACGATGTGGTACAGCAACGACGTCCCGGGGCAGCTCGTCAAGATGGAAACGGCACAGATGAAAATGACGCTGGTGAAGTTCGAGAAGAAGTAATCGAATTCGAGTTCAGGAAAGGGCCGGTTCAACGCCGGCCCTTTTTTTTCCCTGTTGAATTCCCCGCGGCGCGAAGTACACTGTCACCCTCGAGCTCGGCTTCCGGCCGAGGTCCTTCAGTGGACGTGCGCCCGTAGCTCAACTGGATAGAGCATCTGGCTACGGACCAGAAGGTTCCAGGTTCGACTCCTGGCGGGCGTACTACGACACAGAGGACACAGAAGGGGACCCACAGAAGGTGAGCAAGCTCCTTGTTGTCGACACGGAGACCGGCGGTCTCGATCCCGCGCGATGCAGCCTCCTCACGGTTGGCGCTATCGTGTGGGAAGACGGAAGAATGCTCGCGGAGCGCGAGTGGTTTGTTCGCGAGCCGAGGCTTGAGATCGATCCTGCTTCGCTCAAGGAACATCAAGTCGATCTCCGAGTGGTGGCCGAGCGGGGGCGCTCTACTGCCGACGTGGCCCGAGAGCTCCTGGATTTTGCGCGCCCGCACTTCCTCGGGGAGAGAATCGCGCTCGCGGGACACAACGTCTCCTTCGACGCTGGATTCCTTCAGCGGCTTTTCTCCCTTGCTGGAGGGGACTACGAAACCCATTTCTCCCACCGCCTGATCGATACCTCGAGCATTCTGGGTGCGCTAAGCTTGGCCGGAAAGATCTCGATCTCTTCGCGTGGATTGTCCGAAGCGATATCCTATTTCAAGCTGCCCGTCGACCCGGCGCGGCGTCACACGGCGCTCGAGGATGCGCGGGTGACGGCGCTTCTCCTCACGCGGCTTCTCGAACTCATCCGAGGCTAACGGCCTCTTTTCCTTGCACTTTGATCTTTGATCTCCGATCTTGGACCCTTCCTGGAAGTCGCGCCCGTAGCTCAATTGGATAGAGCATCTGGCTTCGGACCAGAGGGTTGGAGGTTCGAGTCCTCCCGGGCGTATTCGCCTCCGCTCGCCGAGCGCAGCGAGGCGAAGGCGGAGGCGAATATCCCGCCGAAGCACCCCACAGGGCACGAAGGCGGATCCCTCGCACGGCTCGGCGAGCTACGGCGGAATGATGGCTTTGGTTTGCGCTTTCCGATCGGAGCCGAGGGGCAACTGATGAGGACGGTCTACGTTCTTCAGAGCGTGAAGGATCCGACTCGACACTACATCGGCCGGGCCAACGACGTGGACATCCGACTCGAAGAGCACAGTTCAGGGAGGTCGTCCACCCTTCGGACTGACTTTGTGCTTGGGCAGAAGCGGCTCGATCGCTGGCCAAAGTTCGTCGGGAATCAGTGAGAATGCCATGCCCCTCCCTCTTTCTCTCTCCCGGCATTCTCATCGGCGTTTTTCGTCGTTGCGTTCACGGGTATTGAAATCGTTTCTTAGTACAAGTACCGCCGTAGTTCGGGTGGGGAGCCAGCCGAGTCGAACCATTCCGTCGGTCATGGTTCCGGCGTTCGGGTTTCCCATGATGAAAGTAACGGCCCCTCGATGAGTGCGACGGCCGATCGAATTGACGCTCACTGGGCCGGAGTCTTCGGAACGGATGTCTCGATCTTCCTTCGTCCTGGCATCGGCGTCTTTCCCCATGCCCGTTTTGCCGGGTACCGCGGAGCGTGGATGTTGAGGCATGGAAACTGTCTGTCCATTTCGATCGCGGCCGATCTCGTCCTCGGTCTTGCGGAACGGTGCAAGGCCCTTTCCGTAGAGGAATTGTTTTCGGAAAGCGGGATTCATAGCGTTCATGGCGCGAAGGTCGAACGCATCGTGGGACCGGCCTTCCAGGGACATCTTCCGCCGCACAACTTCCATCCTGTGGTGGTCGAGGGGGTGCGCCCGCTTGTGCCGAGCGACATTCCTCATCTGAGGTCGCTTCAGGCGGCCAGCGATCCGAGGGAATGGGAGCACAGTTCGCTCTCCGAGGATTTGAACTCGGCCTTCGGTTGCTTCATTGAAGGTCAACTGGCGGCGGTCTGCAGGATCATCATGCGTTCAGACCTGGCTGCTGATTTCGGTGTGCTTACCCATCCGCACCACCGTGGGAGAAATCTCGCCAAGGCGGTCGTCAGCGCATCGGTTGAAGAAGCGCTGCGACGGGGCTTTCTCCTGGTGTACCAGACGCTTCTCTCCAACAAGCCGGCCGTGGGGATCGCCAAGGCTCTGGGATTCGAGGAGTACGGACAGAGCCTCGCCGCGCGGTTCAAGGAGATGGAACCCCAGAGTCGGTAGTGCATGCTTCGATCGATTGTTCGACGGCGGTTTCGAAATCGTCAACCCAGGCTTACTTCGCCTTTCCACGACGAACCTCGGCTACGACGAATGGCATGCGCTGTTGGGCAACCGCGGCATGGTCGACGCGCTGTTGTCGCGGCTGCGGCATCGTTGCCACACGGTGAAGATCGATGGGCCTTCGCTGCGAGCGCCGCAGGAATAGATCCGTCGCCCGGCGGCGGATCCGCGAGAGAACGGGGCGTCCCGGCGCCTACAGGTGAAACCGCAACGTGGCGTCGCAGCGCATCACGCCCACGCGAGCAGTCCTGAGAAGGCGCAATCCCGCCGCTTCTGGAGTGGCCCACTCCTCGCGAGCACAAGTGGCCCGACTCTGGCGAGCGCCGAAGCTCCGGAAATTGCAGTGCAGAACTCGCCGTCCTTTGATGATTCCGATACCGATTCGAGATCCCCAGCTACGGACTATCGAGTTCCCTTGGCAGGTTGAGTCCCATTCCCTCGGAGGTACGCTCGGTCGGGTTTCTATCTTGGTGAGCCTTTGTGGGTTCGGCATCTCCCATTCCCCTGGTGCCGTGTACCGCGGGAGCAGCCGGCCGTGAACGACGTTTCCGAAGTTTCGCCGGGCCAATGAGCTCCCGCGCTTCCGCCGAGAGGATACCATGGATCGCCACAATCAGATCCTCCGGATCGATGAGGATGCCCCGCTCCTTCCTGATCTCCCGGCGAATGAGTGCAATCACAGATTCCGAGAAAATCGTCTTTCCGATAGTGGCCGGATTCAAGGCGCTGCTCTTCTCCCAGAAATGCTCCAGCTCGTTCTTCTTTACGGCCTGTTTGTGGAGCAGCGCTAGCTTGTCGGCGGCGTCGTCAACCGACTGGGCGTGGGAGAGATCAATTGAAAACGCCCGGTCGTATTCGATCCCTTCTTCAAAGGTGAGGTGGTAGAGATTCCACACTACCCCATTGGTTAGGAGAACCCACCGGTAGTTATTGCGGGATGCGTATGCCTGCGCCTGCTCTATGTGTCGATCCCGGAGTTTTTCGCCGGCAGCCTTGGCCTCGACAAGCAGACGCGTTACGCCGTCGACCTTCAGGGCGATATCGACGTACTTGTTCTTCAGCTGAGTCTCACGACTCACGTCGGTAAGCATATCGTATCCCAGAACCTCTTCGAAGACCTTGATGAGCCGCTGGACAGTGTCCGCTTCATTGAGGTGGTTGGTCTGTGCCTCGAGGAGATGGGGGAGGAACTTCTTCAGAGGCTTTCGGATATCCATGGTCACGGTTCTGCCTCCTGTGAGGACCTCGAAGGACGATGCGATGCCAGATTGTATCCCGCTCGCGTTTTGCGAGCAACGGGAATGCGCAAGATGATGCTCGGGCTTGGAGAAATCAACGTTTACCCCACTCTATGCCGTGTTGCGCGCAAGGCTTGTCGCGCTTCGGAAAGCCACAGGTCTCTCTCAGCGAGCGTTGGCGACTCGGCTTCGGCGAGAGCATTCGTTTGTAGCCCGCATTGAGCAGGGGGAACGACGATTGGATGTGATTGAGTTCTTCTGGATCTGCCAAGCGTGCGGAGCCGATCCAGAGAAAGTGGCTGCGGAACTCATGCGTGAGGTCAAGGCCATCGACAAGGGAACTTCAGGCACTCAAATGAGGCAGGGGAAGCGGAAGGGCGGCATGGTGGGAGGCTGCCCGGCGCGTCGATAGAAATGCATCGCGCCGAATCGGCAAGCCACGTGTCGAGCAGATCGGGTGCCGGGAAGCCCTCTCCGTAGATAGGGGACTTGCGCCAAGAGCGGAGAGGGCCGAATCTGCGCTCCTCCTGGAACCGGCGCGGCGGAAATCCTAACTTCCGATCCTCAACACGCGCCTCGACCGCAGGATCTCGAGCCCGGGGACGGCGAATGACCGCGCCCGGCTCGGGAGATTACTCTTCGGACTCGGCGGCCTTCAGCAGATCCTGAATCGTCTCCTTGAGATCGCGAGAACTCCAAGGCTTCGTCATCAGGAATTGCACGCGTCCTTCGAGGCCTTCGCGGAGCGGCAACCAGTCCGGGTGCCCGGTCAGGATCACGCGGGCGACCCCGGGTTTTCTCCGCCGGACCTCTTCGAGGAAGTCCGTTCCCCGGATCTCCGGCATGTACTGATCCGCGATCACGACGTCGAATTCCCGGAGGTCCACCAGATCCAGCGCCTCGCCGGGATCGTCCGACGTCGTCACTTCGTACGGCTCAGAGCGCAGCGCCCGGCGAAGCGTGGAAAGCACCGTCGGGTCGTCATCCACGATGAGTACGTGATGGCGCCGATCTTGAAGGCGCAGCGAAGAAACGTCCCACGGGGTCCCCACCATCTTTCACCTCCCGCCCTCTTCACACCGACGAGCGCTCCTCGTCCACGCAAACCACCAGGGGCTTGTCGTCCCCCGCGCGAACTTCAGAATCGTTCATGAAGCTTTCTCCAACGAAGGAAACTGGCGAAGCGACTCCAAGAGGTCCGCTATCCTCCACGGTTTGCGAAGAAATGCCCGGAGGCCCAAGGACTCGCGGATCGTCGGGTCCCAACCGTCGGGTCGGGAGGACACTCCGACAACCCCCGCACGGGTCCAATGGCGACGGAGATGACGGGCGATTCCCACGGCGTCGGGCTCCGAGGCGTCCATGTCGAGGACGGCGACATCGTAGAGCCGGGTTTCGATCCGCGGCAACGCCTCGGAGGTGGAGCCTATCGCGTCGCAGGCATGACCGCCCACTTCGAGGAGCTCGCGAACGACCTCCAGGGACGCTTCCTGCTCCCCGGCCAGGAGGATTCGAAGTCGTCGATCGCGCGAGGCCACGGTCAGGCCCTCCGTCCGGTCGAGCAGCTCCAGGAGAATGTCCGAACAGCCCGAATCCTCCACGATCGTGGAGGGGATTTCGAGTCGAAGAAGCGTTTCGGCCAGGTTGCGCAGAAACGGGAGCGGCGATTCGTTGAGCAGGCGCACTCCGCGAAAAAGGAAGGTCGCCCCTCGGCTGGGGAGAGAGGGATCCCCGAGAAGGGGCATCAACTCGACGCTCACCTCGGCCGAGGTCCGTTCCGCGCACTCGAGTCGGAAGATCACGTCCGCGATCTCCGGGAGCGCCTCGAGGCGGTGCACGAAGGGACTCCGGGCGGGAACGAAGGACGATCTTCTCTCCCTGGGCCGCAGCTCCAGGACTCGGCGGATGGTCTTCTTGAGATCGTCGTCTCGCCACGGCTTCGTGATCAGCCGCTGAACTCCTTCCTTGATGCGCTCGAGAATCACCGGGGTGTCGGGATAGCCGGTGAGCATGATTCGGGCCGTCGACGGGCAGATCTCCTGGACCCGGTGGAGGAAATCGCATCCCGGCATGTCCGCCATCCGCTGATCGGCGATGACGAGATCCACGTCGCGTTCGCGGAGCATCTTGAGCGCCTCGGTCGGAGAATCGGCCGTCACGATCTCGTACGGTTCGTGGCGGAGGAGTCGCTGAAGGGCGGCCAGCACCGGAGGTTCGTCGTCCAGGCAGAGGATGAGTTGTTTGGTGAGGAGCGCAGTCATGACATCCTCCCTGGCTGGGTACAGGACTGCCGAAACGCCGGCGGGGTCGACCGCGCGAGGTCCGTAGGAGCTGGACAAAGTCCGCGCGAATAGAACGACGGCCGCCGGTACTTCAAAATCAATAGTACCGCCTCCGGCGACGAGAGTCAAGGTCGACCATAGAAAATGAAGCGAGTCTCGGAATCCGGCGGGACTCGGAGAATCGTATACTCCCGGGATGCGGTTGGTTGCCGGTCCGTTTCATCCCGACCTGGAGCGCGCCTTCGCGCGGAAGCTCGGAGAGAAGAGGAAATCGGATCTCCTGGCCGTCGTCGCCCCTTCGCAGCGCCTCGCCGATCGGCTCAAGGAGGTCGCCGCGGAGTCCTTCCCCCACGGAATCGTGGGAGTCCGCTTCTTCAATCTAAACTCCTTCGCGCGATCGATTCTCGATTCGGATCTCCCGGCCGGCTGGACGATCCTGGAAGAAGCCTTGGCGGAGGAGAAGCTCGTTCTGGAGCTGGTCGAGCGACACTTCGCCCGCGCGCCGTACCTTTCGCTCGCCTCCCGCATCCATCGCACGGCCCGCGCCCTTCTCTCGGTGCTCCATGAATTGCAGGATGCTGCCGTCGATTCCGAAGCGGCGGTCCGACTTTTCGTCGAGGAGATTCGAGAGGCGCTATCCGGAGAGAACTTTTCCACGCTCGCGGAACTGGAGAGCCCCCGCGTGGCCGAAATCCTCTCGCTCTACCACCGGTTCTCCCGAGAACTTCGGGACCGGCGGATGCTGGGACGTCACGACGTGGCCTCGGCGGCGGCCTCGTCGCGGTTCGTTCTCCCGTACGTCGAAGTCCTCTATTACGGATTCACGGAACTCGTCCAATCGCAGCTCGATCTTTTCCGAGCCGTGTGTGCGCGCGTTCCCGTGACCGTGTTTTATCCGTGGGCGGATGCGCCCGCGTGGGAATTCGCCCGCCGGTTTTTCGCGGAGGTGCTTCGGCCCTTGGCGGATTCCGTCGAAGTTCTGACGCCTTCGCTGCCGGAGCCGCTCGATCTCTTTCGTCCCGATCGAAAGCCCCCCGGATTGGTTTCTCGATCGTACACCGTTTCCGGAGTGCGGGACGAGCTGTGGATCGCCTCGAAGGAGATCGTTCGGTGGCGCGACCGCGGAGTTCGCCGCATCGGAGTGGTGGCGCGCACCCTGGATCCCTACGCCGAACTCTTGGAGTCCGTCTTCCGCGATCACGCGATTCCGTTCCAGAGCAGTGCCGAGCGGACGATGCTTCATGACCCCTACGTGAAGGCGGCGCGGCTTCTCCTGGCTCTGCACGAGAGGGATTGGTCGCGCGAGGACGTGATGGACTTTCTCTCCTCCCCCGCCGCGCGGATACCGGAGGGAGCCCATCCCGCGGAATGGGATCGCGTCACGCGTGAGTGCGGGATCGGCCATGGAAGGGAGGAATGGAGGTCGCGCCTTCGCGGGCAGGACGCGGCGCTCCTCGCTTCGGTCGAGTCGCTCTTCGAACTCGGATCGCCGCCCGTCGAGGGGACGTGGCCGGATCTTGCCCGATGGGTTCGAGCGGCCCTGGAGCGTCTCGAAGGACCGCCCCCGGTCGAACTCGCGGAAGCCATAGCGTCGCTGGAGAAACTCGAGGCGGTCCGTCCCCGACCGGCGCCGGGGGAACTCGCCGATACCCTGCGGACCCTCGTGGAGCGTCTCCGGCGCCCGGTCGGTGGGGAGGCGGGAGTGTTCGTTTTGGACGCCATGGCCGCGCGCGGAATCCCCTTCGACGCCCTCGTGATCTTGGGAATGAACGAGCGCGTCTTTCCCCGGTACATTCTCCAAGATCCCTTCCTTCAGGACGGAGTGCGCTCGCGATTGACGCACCGGCTCGGGAATCGCCTTCCCTTGAAGACGGCAGGCTACGACGAGGAGAAACTGCTCTTCGCCTCTCTCTTGGGGTCGGCTCCGGAAATCGTCTTGGTCCGTCGGCGTTCCGACGAGGAGGGTCGCGTTCAGGTGCCCTCGATTTTCCTCTCCGCTCTCGAGCTTCCTCCGGACACCGAAGTTCCGCGACCCCCGCGCCGAAAGCTCGAGATGGACGTGGTGCTGACGCCGCGCGAAGCCTCCGTACGCGAGCACTTCCGTCCCGGGGCCGTCGCGAGGATCCGGCCCTTGGCGGAGCGGCGGGGATGGCCCCTGGCGCGGCTCGAGCGGAGCGCCCTCTTCCTCGAGGAGCTCTCCGGCTTCGGCGCGCCGACGCGCTACGACGGTCACGTCGGCGAGATGCGGGAGCACGTCCGCGGCTTGAGCGAATACGGAATCTCCCCCACGGCTCTCGAGAGACTCGCGCGCTGTCCCTTCCAGTACTTCGTCCGGCGGGTCCTCGATCTCGAGTCGCTCGACGAGCCCGAATCCGAGGCGGCGATCGACGCCCTCGAGTCGGGAGGCCTGTATCACCGCGCGCTGGAGTTCGCCCTCAAAGATTCGGGATCTCCGGAATCGGCCTTCGACCGGGCGTGTCGCGAACTCGAAGCGGAGCGGACGATTCGCTATCCGCTCCTCTGGGAAACGGTACGCGGTCGGATGAAAACGTCGTTCCTGAAATTCCTCGAGGCGGACGAAAAACGGCGTGGGACGTTCCGCCCGGCCCTGTTCGAGGAGCCGCTGGAGGGCAGAATTGCGGGAATGAGGTTTCAGGGAAGGGCGGACCGAGTGGACCTCCGGCCGGATGGCGGCGCCTTCCGGGTCGTGGACTACAAACGCCGGCGGTCGGACCGCTATCCGCGGTCGATGGAGAAGGGGATCTTCGAGACGAAGGACTTGCTCCAGGCCGCCGTCTACTATCTTCTGGCGGCGCAGCGATTTCCCGAAGCGGATCTTGCGGCCTCCGAATCGCTCTATGCGTTCCTGGAGGACGAGCCTTCCTTCCTTGCGTTGCCGGAGGATTTCGCGGCGCGTCGATCCGAATTCGAGAAGGGGATCCGCTCTCACCTCGACCGAATCCGGTCCGGACGATTCGGCCTCCGCATCGATCGCCACTGCTCCACCTGCGACTTCCGTTGGGTGTGCCGCCGCGATCACATCCCGACGCGCCGCCGAGCGGAGGTGCGGGATGATTGAAGATCGGGACGCCCGGGAGCGCGCCATCACCTCCACCGCGAATCTCGTGGTGACCGCCGGAGCGGGGACCGGCAAGACGACCCTTCTCATCGAGCGGGTTCTCCATCAGGTCCTCGTACGAGGCCTCGACCTCGGCCGAATCCTCATGATGACCTTCACCGAGAAGGCCGCCAACGAGATGCGCCGGCGCCTGGAAGACTTCCTCCGAAAGCGTTCGGAGACGGGCGAACGCGAGGTCCGGAGACTCCGCGCCCTCGCGAGCGTCGACCGCGCGGAGATCGGGACGATTCACGGCTTCTGCGCCCACGTCCTCCGCGAGTACCCGATCGAGGCCGGAGTCGATCCGGGATTCGAGGTCGACCGAGGCGAAAGGTTCGAAGACCTGTTCCGGAGAGAGTGGCCGAGGTGGCTCGATCGCGAACTCGGATCGATGCCGCCGAGGCCCGATGTCTGGAGGCGCGTTCTGGAGCGCGCCGACATCGAGGAACTGGAGGCGATGGCGCGCACCTTTTGCTCGTTTCGAATCCCGCTGGAGGCCGTCGACTGCGAGGCCGGGAGAACCCTCGCCCGACGGATGAGGGCCGAGTCCGCGGAGCGCCTCGAGGCCCTTGCGTCCCGAGGGCCGGCGAAGAACAACCTCCGCGATCAGCTCCGGTCCTTGGCCGCGGTCCTTCGGACAGGCGGCGGGGAATTCAAGGAGTCGCCGAGCGCGGCCGCTTCGGGGTGGGGGGCGCTCTTCGAGGAGGCCCACGCCGCGGCCAAGGAGGCGATTCCCCTGGCCCGTGCCCTTCGCGATTCGGACGAGTCGCTTCTCGAGGATACGCTCGCTCTCCTCTCGGAATTCGCCCGCTCCACCCGAGAGCGATTTTCGCGCGAGGGCCTGGTTTCGTTCGACGGACTTCTCCTCCTCGTTCGGGACCTTCTCGCGAGCCGGGCCTTCCCCGGGATTCGAGCCGATCTTCAGGCGCGCTACGACGCCGTCCTGGTGGACGAATTCCAGGACACCGATCCCGTCCAGGGGGAGATCGTCCTCTTTCTTGCGGAGGACGGCCCGCGGGCACGCGCGGCTCGAGACGTCAAGCTCAAACCGGGAAAGCTCTTCATCGTGGGAGATCCGAAGCAGTCGATCTACAGTTTCCGCGGGGCGGACATCGTCGCGTACGAGGAGCTCACCGAGCAGATCCTCGGCCAAGGCGGGGAGCGAGTCGTCCTCCGGTCGAATTTCCGGAACCAGGCGGAAATCGTCGAGACCGTCAACGGGCTCTTTCCGAAGATCATCGTGCCGAACGGCCGCTGGCAGCCCCCGTACGAACCGATTTCGCCCACCCGCGAGCGTGGGCCGCGCGTCGAACTGACGCTGTTCGCGAAGCACGGAGGGGCGATCTCTTCGGAGGAGGCACGAGAAGCCGAGGCGGCGTGGATTGCGGAGCGGATCGGGTCCGAGGGGATGAGATTCCGCGACGTCGCGATTCTCCTCAAGGCGCTGACGGACGTCCATCGGATCGTCGAGGCGCTTCGGGCCGCGGAGATCCCCTACGTGGTCGAGGGCGAGAAGTACTTTTACACGACCCAGGAGGTCGTCGACTTCGTGAATCTGCTGGCGGCGATCGCCAATCCGGGAGATCGCGTGGCCTTGGCCGGCGTTCTTCGGTCTCCCATGGGCGCGCTCGACGATCGGACCCTGTACGAAATCCGCGCCTCCCTGGACTATCGAGGTCCGGCTCCGCGGCCGGAGCTGGAGGAATTCTGGGAGTTTCTGCGCTCCGCCCACCGTCGTTCGGGGGAGATGGGAGTGGCGGAATTCCTCGATCGGCTCCTGGTCGATACGTTCGTTCTCGAGATGGCGGCCGCGGGATTCCATGGGGAACAGGCGGTGGCCAACCTCTTCAAGCTGTGCGATGCGGCGCGCGCGTTCGAAAGCGCCACGGGGGGGACGCTGGCCGCCTTTGTCCAACGGGTGCGTGCCGCGATGCGGGATCTGGAGGAGGAGGGGGAGAGTCCTCTGGCCGACGAGAAACTCGACGCCGTGAAAATCCTGTCGATCCACAAGTCGAAGGGACTCGAGTTCCCGACCGTCTTCCTCCCCGACCTCCACCGACAGACGCGCGGGGGGGGCGAGCCGCCTTCGGTCCGCTTCGATTGGACCACGCAGGCGGTGGGCCTGCGCTTTCGGCGGCTGGGCGATCCCGCGGAAGCCGCCCTCGCGTGCCGGGAACGCCTGCGTCGCTCGGAGGAAGAGCGGCGGCTCCTCTATGTCGCCATGACTCGAGCCATGGACCGTCTGATCCTATCCGGCAGTTCGGAGACGCGGGGCGGATCCTTCCTCGATCTCCTGCGGGACGCGGGCGCACCGGACGTGATGGAGGTTCGCACCGTGCAGCGGGAACCCGCGCGGCCGCGGCGAAGGAAGCGGGCGGAGGGAGTCGGGGATTCGATCGATTGGATCGAGTTCGACGAGGCGTGGCGACGCCGGGAAGCCATGGGAGCGATGCGTCGCCTGACGAGCGTGAGTCGCATGGAACAGGAAGATCGTCCGCCGGCGCGCGGGGGGAGCCCGAGAGGAACCGAGATCGGGATCGCCTGTCATGCCATCCTGGAGCGGATGGATTTCGCGCGGCCCGGGGTTCCGGACGCGGATCCGGAGGTCCGTGAAATCCTCGAGCGGTTCCTGGGCTCGCCCGCCTTCCGGGAACTGGCGGAGTCGGAGATCCTGGCGCGCGAGCTTCCGTTTCTTCTTCCCTGGGGCGACCGGATCGTCGAGGGGTTCATCGACGTGGTCTATCGCCATCGCGGGAAGGTGTACGTGGGAGATTACAAGACGGACGTCGCGATGCATCCCGAGGACTATCGAAGGGCTGCGGAGGTGTACACTCGGGCCGTGCGCGAGGCGACGGGGTGGGAGGTGGCGGGCTTCCGGCTCCTCTATCTTCGACACGGGAGGATCGTGGGGACGGAAGAGACGATCGGGAAGGGAGTTCCGCCAGAAACTCCGTGAGGGGGAGGATCTCCGCGTCTTCGAGCCGTTGCCTTCGGCCTCTGCTATACTCCCCTCGTGGCGGTCGAGACGGAAATCGGAGGAGCCGGAGGGAACTTTCCGCTCACGAGATGGACCCGCATTCTGGCCGCCCGGGGCGGAATCGAGAACCGGCGCACCGCCATGCACGAACTCCTGGCGGGGTATTGGAAGCCCCTCTATTTTCACGTGCGGCGAAAGGGGATGTCGATCGAGGCCGCCAAGGATGCGGTTCAAGGGTTCTGCGCCCATCTGCTGGAACAGGATTTTCTCGATCGCCTGGATCCGAAAAAGGGCCGGCTTCGGTCCTATCTTCGCGCCTCGCTCGACCACTTCCTCGCGAACGAGCACGAGAAGGACTCCGCTTGGAAGCGCGGGGGACGCGTGCAGGTCCTGCCCTTGGATTTCGACGCGGCCGAGAAGGAGTTCCGTCCGGGCGAGTCCTTCGATCGGGAATGGGCGCTCGGGGTCATGGAACGGGCGACGGCTCGACTGAGAGCGGAATTCGAGGGGGGAATCCGCAGCGGGCCGCTCGACCTGGCGCTCCGGTTCTTCGGATTCACGGATCCTCCTTCGTATGCCGAGGCCTCCTCCCAATCGGGGATGTCCCTCTCGCAATTCAAGGCGTTCCTCCATCGGACCCGCGAGCGGTTCCGAGAACTCGTCCGCGAGGAAGTGCGCGAAACGGTGCCCGATCCCGAGGAGGCCGACGCCGAAATCGCCGAACTCGTGAAGGCCTTGCGATGACGACCCAGACCTGTCCCCGATGCCGCGCTCGGATTCCTGGGGGCGCGTTTTGCCCCGCCTGCCTTCTCGCGGACGGGACGCCCCGAATCGTGGGGCCGGTCGAACTCGAGGGTCCGGTGGGGCGCGGGGGCATGGGCGCCGTCTATCGCGGGCGACATGTCCGGCTCGGCCGCACGGTGGCGGTGAAACTCCTTCCTCCCGAGCTTGCGGAGGAGCCCGAATTCCAGCAGCGCTTCGAGCGCGAGGCGCGCGCCCTGGCGATGCTCAACCATCCGAACATCATCGCCGTCCACGATTTCGGGCAGCAGGAGGGGGAGAGTTACCTCATCATGGAGTTCGTGGACGGCGGATCGCTCCCGACCCGGATGCCCCTTCCGCCGGGGCAAGCGATCGATTGGTCGATTCAGGTGTGCGACGCGCTGGACTACGCGCACCGGCACGGAGTCGTCCATCGGGACATCAAACCCGAGAACATCCTGATCGACTCCGGCGGCCGCGTCAAGGTGACGGACTTCGGCATCGCGCGGCTGGTCGGCGCGAACGCGCGGGGGTGGACCGTGACGACCCCCGACGTCGTCCTCGGGACGCCTCAGTACATGGCGCCCGAAGCGATGCAGGGGGCTCCGCCGGATCCGCGGATGGACCTCTACTCCGTCGGCGTGCTCCTCTACCACATGGTGACGGGCAAGCCTCCGGTCGGAAACTTCGATCCTCTCCCGGGCTTGCTCGACCGCATCGTGCGGCGCGCCCTTTCCCCGGACCCCGCGAAACGATACGCCTCGGCGGAGGAGATGCGGCGCGACCTCGAACACGCGCGAAGGCTGCCCCTCTCCGATCAGCTCGAGCCGCACGAGAAGCAATGGTTGAGCGCCGTCGCTCTCCTCCAGGCCATTTCCACCGCGGTCGCGATCTTCGCCTTCAAGGAATCCGTGACTCCGAAGGTGCTACCGACCTCCGAAGTGCGGCCGCTGGTGATGATCGGGGAACGGAAAGTCGACGAATCGCACGTCTACTCCCGCGCGCGGTTCGAGATGTGGTGGACGATCGCCGCGCTGGCCACCTTCGCGTTGGCCATTACGGCGTACGGTTTTCTCCGGCACCATTGGAAGCTGGCGGGGTTGGAGCGGGCGCAGCCCGACCGGGCAGTGACGCAATCGAAGTGGGTGCTCGTTACCGGACTCGGCACCTCCCTCCTCTACGCGGTGCGAGTGTGGGTCGAACGTTCGGGGCGAGGGTGGATCGTGGAGTACGCCCCCGCGGTTTCCGGCCCCCTCCTGACGGCGGTGCTCTTCTTTCTTTGGGTCTCGATCTTGAACTCCTGGCGCATCGCCCGCCCGCTCCGTCGAGAGCCGCTCCTCTGGATCGGATTCGCCCTGGCCCTGCTTCCGCCGACCTACGAGTTGGTCCGCGCGATGCGGAGCGCATAACCCGCCGCCTCCGATCCTGTATAGAAAGGCGAAAGGAGGTGGATCATGGAAGCCTATACGGTTTGGACCTACGTGCTCTACCTGACCGTCAGCGTGATGCTGACGGTGTGGGTGGCCCGCACGCTCCATCGCAACGGCCGCGTGTTCCTCGTCGACGTGTTTCGGAAGGAGGACCTCGCGGATTCCGTGAATCATTTGCTCGTCGTGGGGTTCTACCTCATCAACATCGGATACGTGACGCTCGCCCTCAAGTACGGAACGAAGCCCACGAACTTCAAGGAAGCGATCGAGTTCTTCAGCACCAAGATCGGACTCGTGCTCCTGGTGCTCGGCGCGATGCACTTCTTCAATCTGGCCGTCTTCGCCCGGATGCGGAAGCGCGCGATGCTCCGGCACGCGCCTCCTCCCGTCCGACCCGGCGAGTACCTGGGCGAGGTGATCGGGTAGGGCCGTGAAAAAGCTCACGGTTCTCTACGACGGCGCGTGCGGGTTTTGCGTCCGCTGCCGGTGGTGGCCGGCGAAGCAGCCGAAGTTCGTCGAGATGGAGTGCCGCCCCGCCGGCAGCGGGGAGGCGAGACGCGCCTTCCCGGCGCTGGAACCGAAGCCCGGAGAACTGACCGTCGTCGACGACGACGGCGGAGTCTATCGGGACACCGACGCCTTCATCGTCTGTCTCTACGGGATGCAGGAGTATCGCGAATGGTCGCTGCGATTCGGAGACCCGTTGTGGAAGCCGTTTGCACGAGGCCTATTCGGGGCGCTATCCTACGGTCGGCGCGGAATCTCGAAGGTGCTCGATGGATAGGATCGTGCTGGCCGGAGGAAGCGGCTTTCTCGGTCAAGCGCTGGCCGAGGAACTGGTGCGGAAGGGATACGAAGTCGTCGTCCTGACGCGAGCGCCCTCGCCGGGCTCCGGACCCGTCCGCCGCGTCGGATGGGACGGCAAGAGCGTGGGCGAGTGGGCGAGTCTCATCGATGGGGCGCGGGCCGTCGTCAATCTCACCGGGAAAAGCGTGAACTGCAGGCATACGGAGGAGAACCGAGAAGAGATCGTCTCCTCGCGAGTCGATTCCGTGAAGGCGGTCGGGGCGGCCATCGCGCGCTGCTCCCGTCCGCCGGAGGTGCTGGTGCAGGCGGCCTCTCTTGCGATCTATGGCGACGCGGGAGATCGGATCTGCGACGAGACGAGTCCGGCGGGATCGGGTTTTACGGTCGAATGTTGCGCACAGTGGGAGCTGGCGTGGTCGGAGGCGCGTTCCGAGAAGACGAGGCAGGTGCTCTTGCGGATCGGGATCGCGCTTGGGGCGAACGGAGGCGCGTTGGAGGTCTTGGGGAACCTCACCAAGTGGCTCCTGGGAGGAACCGTGGGATCGGGCGATCAATACGTGAGCTGGCTCCATCTCCGAGATCTCAACCGGATCTTTCTGGCGGCGATCGAAGAGCCGGAGATGTCCGGGGTGTTCAACGCGACGAGTCCGAATCCCGTGACGAATCGAGAGTTCATGCGCGAGATGCGTCGGGCGCTCCATCGTCCCTGGAGTCCTCCCGCGCCCTCGTGGGCGGTCCGGATCGGCTCGTTCCTGATGGGGACCGAAGCCTCTCTCGCCCTCACGGGTCGGCGGTGCATTCCGAAGCGGCTTCAAGAACGAGGGTTCCGATTCGAGATGCCGGACTTGCCGGGGACGCTGCGAGATCTGTTCGGCGATTAGCGTCGCTTGGCCGAGCCGTTGCGCACCGAGCGGATTTCCGAGACGTTCTCCGGACCGAAGACGGACCACCCTATTCGCCCGTCGCTCCAGAACACGTGATCTTCTCCGATGGCCAATTGTTCCGGGTGATTGACACGATAAGCCTCGCCCGTTTCGAGGACGATCTCAAAAGGGTGAAAGGGTCGCCTTCTCTGGAATGCTCGGAGTCGATCCGCCTTCATCGAACGGAGTGTAACACCGCTCTCGGAGCAGGTACAGTAGAGCCGCGCGGCCTCTCTTGGAACGGCCGAACACAAGCCCGCTTACGGCAGCCGGCTCCAGAGACGCAACCCGGCGGCACACGTAGGAGCATGGCTACCCTTGCTTCCTTCCGGACCTGGGGGGGTTCACCCGTCCTAAGTTGCACCGGACGCCTCCTTCAACGCCACTTACCGTCGCGCTGAGTGCGCCGGCACGCCCTCGGAGAGACCGTGGACCCGGCATAAGGCGGGTTTCCGGCATCCCCCTTTCGGAGGAGAAGGCACCGCCACCGCCCCGTCCTGCGCAGCCTCGCTATTGTAACGGTCCTCCCCGGCGCGTCAATCCAAAGGAGGCAGCGACATGATAAACTCCTCCCAGCCCATGCCGGATTGGTTTCGCGATCTTGGGGCGGCTCCCGTTCTCCTGAGAGGCCTCTACTATTTCCTTCTCGCCCTCGTCCTGGCTCTCCTCGAAATCCAAATCGAGGGTCCCCACGGATGGGCGGTGAAGCTCCCGACGTGGCGCTGGCAGTCGGCCCGCGTCCTTCGATGGGTGGGCAAACCCGTGACCGGCTACCACGTCTGCATGATCTCCTTTATTCTCCTCTCGCTCCACCTGCCCCTTGTCTACACGGGGTGGAGTTGGGCCCGCCATGCGGAGATTCTCTCGTTCTTCTTCCTGATCTCCGTTTTCTGGGACTTCCAATGGTTCCTTCTCAACCCCCACTTCGGATGGGCGCGGTTTCGCCCCGGGATCGTGTGGTGGTTCCCTCGATGGTGGGGAGGTTTTCCCGCGGACTACTCCCTGGGACTCGCGGCTTCGCTCGCCCTATTCCTGACGTCCAAGGCCTCGTTGTCCAAGGTCGCGACCTGGGGGCTGTCCGTCCTGGAATTCGGGGTCCTGACTCTTCTGTCCTATGCGGTCTTCCGACCTCGCCGATCCCCGGATCAGGTATAATCTCCATCGAATGCCTGCCCTCTGGATCGTCTCCCTCCTTTCGATGGACGTCTCTCCCCAGGGAGGGACCGTCGACCCGCGTCGCTTCACGCTCGTGCGCAAAGTCGCCCTCGGGCGGGCCTCGATCGTAAGCCCCTCCGGGGAGTTTCTCGCGCAGTATTCGGGCAACGACGTTCAGCTCGTCGAGCTGTCGAAGAAGACGAAGGTCCAGCTCGCCGGACACACGCAGAATATTCATGACGGCGGGTGGAGCCGCAACGGCCGCATCCTGGCGACGAGCGCCTACGACGGGACGGTGCGCGCCTGGGACGTGGAGAAGGGACGGGAGATCTTCTCCGTCTCGCCTCACGCGGGATATGCCTGAGCGCTGGACGTCTCCTTCGACGGGAGACTCCTCGCTACCGGCGGTAGCACCGAAGGATCGATCAAGATCTACGACGTGCCTTCCGGAAAACTCCTGCGCGAGATCGCCGGGGCGGGGGGCGCCAGCTACACCCTGAAGTTCAGCGGCGACGGGCGGCGGCTCATCGCCAGCCATGCGGACGCCTCTCTGCGGGTCTACGACGTGGAGCGGGGAGTCGAAGAGCGCACGCTGGAGCAGGGGATCGGCTACGTCCACCATTATGATGCCTCGCGCGACGGGAAGCTCCTGGCCGTGCCGACGGACGGAGGCGTGATCCGACTCTACGATCTGGGAAGCGGACGCATGATTCGCGGGATCCCGTGCAAGGGCGGAGACGTCACCTACGTCTCCTTTAGTCCGGACGGAAAATGGTTGGCGGGGACGGCGGCGAACGGCACCCTCCGCATCTGGGAAGTCTCGGGCGGGCGGGAGGTCCATGAGATCCCCGACGCGCCGTCCGGCTCGCGCAACGCCTGGAGCCGGAACGGACGATCGATCATGGTGGCCGGCAGCGACGGAGAAGTGCGGATCTTCGGAGTGCGTCCATGAAAACGCTTATTCTGGTCCTGCTTGTGGCGGCGGCGGACACAAGCCCGAGACGGCGCATGATCGATCCGGTGCGCTGTCTCGCCGTCGCGGAACTCGACACGGGCGGCCGTCCGTACTCGGTCGACTTCTCTCCGGACGGACGGTTCTTGGTCACGTCCGGCGAGGAGGCGTCCGTACGCGTCTGGTCGGTCCCCCTACGCCGGATCGAGCGTACTCTCGAACTGGGCCGCGGACGAGCCTTCCAGACTCAGTACTTCCCCGATGGGAAGTCGCTGGCGATCGGCGTGCTCAACCATCGGGTGTCCATCGTCGATGCGGCCACGGGCACCGAGCGGGCGTCCTTCGATCAGGCGATCGGGTACCTACAGACCTTTGCGATCTCCCCCGACGGGAAGCGGATCGCCGTCGCTCGCCATGATCGGACTTGCCGGGTCTTCGACGTGGCGACGAAGGCCGAGGCGTTCTCGCTCATCGGTCACGGGAGCCAGGTCTACTCGGTGGCATTCAGCCCGGACGGGAAGACCATCGCCACCGGCGGGCTCGATCGAACGGTACGGCTGTGGAGCGCCGACGCGGGCCGGGAATTGGCTTGCTTGACCGGCCACCGTCAATACGTGTACTCGCTGGCCTTCAGCCCCGACGGCCGATTCCTCGTCACCGGCGGACTCGATGGTTCCGCTCGAGTCTGGGAGCTGCCCGAAGGGCGAGAGAGGTTCGTGTTGGACGGACACGCGCGGGGAGTCTGGGCGGTGGCCATCACCACGAATTCGCGATGGATCGCGACAGGCGGACAGGACGGGACGATCCGGTTTTGGAATGCGTCTACCGGACGCGAAGTTCGGAAGATCGACGCGCACCACAACGGCGTGTGGTCGTTGTCGTTCAGCCCCGACGGCGCGCGGCTCGCGAGTGTGGGACGCGATAGCAAGGTGCGCCTTTGGGGGGAACCGCCGAGTCCGATCCGAGTGCCCCACAAACCGGGATGGTTGGGCGTCTTCGTTCGGTCGGAAGAAGGAGGGAGAGTGATCGTCGTGGAGATCGAAAAGGGGTCTCCGGCAGAGGCGGCTTCCGTCGCCAAGGGGGATGTGGTTTTTCGGGTCAACGGCCGCGCCGTCCGCACGGCGGAGGATCTGAACGAGATCGTGGCGCGGCTTCGGGAGGGGGAGGAAGCCGTGTTGGGAATCCGGCGCGAGGACCGAGAAAGGGAGATCCGGGTCCTCCTCGGGGCCAAATGACGACCTTGGCCGCCGTCCTGATCCTTTTTGATACGTCAGGGTGGCGCAGCCCGTTCGACGGGACTCGGTGTCGTCTCGCCGCTTCGTATGAAGTACACGAAGACGGCCTTCTCGGTGTCTCCTGCGCCCCGGGTGGGCATCTGGGAGCCGCGGGACGGCGCGACGGGACCATCGAGCTGTTCGAGACGGGAAGCGGACGCCGACTGCGCTCCCTCAAGGGACACTCGGGCTATGTCTACAGCACCGCGTTCTCCTCCGATGCGCGCCGACTCGCGTCCGGCGGGTGGGACGGATCGGTTCGAGTCTGGAATCTCGAGGAAGGGCAGGGGGAGATCCTTGCCGGACACGAAGGAGCGGTCTGGTGCGTGGCCTTTTCGCCGGACGGAAACCATGTAATCGGAGGAGGGACGGAAGGGATCTCGGTGTGGGACCTCCGAACCGGTCGGAGGAGGGGCGTGGCGATTCGAAACGTCACCGCCCTAGCGGCGTCGCGAGAGAGCTTTGCGACCGGGGACCATTCGGGTCGGGTCGTGCTCTGGGACTATGAGGCTCGCGAACGGTTGAAACTCCGTGTCGCGGGCAAGCCGATCCTCTCCGTCGCCTTTCACCCATCGGGGCGGCGTATTGCGGCGGGATCCACCGGAAGTCTCGCGTCGTGGAGTCTCGGGAGCGAGAGACCGGAGCTCGACCTTGCCTTGGAATCGGGGGGGGTGCATGCGCTGACCTTTTCCTCCGATGGGAGGACCCTCGCCGGCGTCGGGACGGAGCTGCGCCTTTGGGAATCTTCGAGTGGACGCTCGCTTCGACGAGTCCCGTTGGCGGCGGAGGCCTTTGCGGTCGCCTTCGCCCGGCAGGGGACGGCGGTGCTGGCGGCGTGCGGAGACAATCGAGTCCGAGTTTGGGGACCGATACGACCCGAAGACGCATTGGAAGAGCCGGCCCGCGAGCGCTCCAAGGGATTCCTGGGAGTCGCCTACACCAATGCAGGAGGAGCCCTGGTCGGCTCGGTCGTGGAGGGATCGCAGGCGGAGGCGTTGGGATTCCAGGCCAACGATCTGATCGTCGGATGCGACGACCGCTTGTTCGCGAGCGCGGACGACTTTCTCAATTTCATGCGGACCACGCACGAAGGGCAGGAGGTCTTCGTGCGCATCAAGCGGGGCGGGACCGAGAAGGCGATCAAAGTGAAGCTGGGGCGATGGCCGTGATGCTCTTGTGGGCGGCGTTCCTCGCGGCCGGCGACACCTCCCCGCGCGGCGGGGGGCTCGACCCCGCCAACTGCGGACTGATTCGCTCGCTCTTCGCCAACGTCGGATCGGTCGCGGCGTGCGAATTCAGCCCGGACGGGAGATGGCTCGCCGTCGGCGGGGAAAAAGGCCTCGTCCTGTACCGGACCGGGGACTGGACGAAGGCGACCTCGATGCCCTTGGCCGGAGTTCGATCGGTGCGGTTCAGCCCGGATGGGCGTCTGTTGGCGGTGGGGAGCGCCTCCGATCTCTGCGTCTACCCGTTCGCGAACGGACAGTGCGGTGCCAAGTCGGACACCTGCGCCTCGGGAGGGATGTACATCGCATGGAGCGCCGACGGCCGTCTCTTGGCGGGGATCTCCGAGAAGGGCGAGGTCCTGATTCAGTCCATTCCGAACGCAGGAGTCGCTCGTACCTGGGACGCGCACGGAGCGCTGACCTGCGTCTTCGCCCCGGACGGAAGCCGCCTCTTGACGGGAGGAAACGACGGGGCCGTTCGCGTATGGAATCTCCAGGGAGGTGCCGACCGCGGCCTGGTCGCAGGAGACCAAGTCGTGTCGACGATCACCATCTCCAGGGACGGCCGGCGGTTCTTCACTGCCGGGGCCGACGAGGCGGGGGGAATCCGGGAGTGGGAACTTCCCGAAGGCCGGCCGCGCCGGCGTCTCTCCACAGGCGAGAGCGGAGCGGTGGCGGCGATGCGCCTCTCGCAGGACGAGCGATCCATGGTCGCCGCCGGCGGGACCTCCGTGTTCTTTGTCGACGCGGCCAGGTTCCGAATCCTCGGGAAGCTGAACCATCATACTCGCGAGGTCCGCTGTTTGGCGCTCTCGCCGGGAGCACGCTGGATCGCGTCCGGAGGGGCGGATCTCCAGGTGAAAATCTGGGGGACCGTCCCCGGCGGCATGGCGGCGGTCCGGCCGAAGGGATTCCTGGGAGTCACGGTCCGGAACGCCGACGACGGCGGAGGAGCCGTGATCGTCCAGGTGATCGCCGGATCGGCCGCGGAGCGGGCGGCCTTCCGCGCGGGGGACGTGATCCGCAGAGTCGGCGGCCAGGCGGTGGCGACCTACGAGGAGTCGATCGCGGCCATCTCGAGCTACTTCGAGGGAGACGAGCTGGAATTCGCGGTGCTTCGCGGCGGTGCGGAACTTACGCTGCGCGTGAAACTCGGGAAGCGACCGGAGAATCTGGAGAAATGAGAATCGCCATCAACGGAGCTCGAGGGCGCATGGGAAGCGCCGTGGGAAAGATCGCGCTCGAGGAGAAAATCGTCGTGGCGGCGGCGATCGACGCGACGGGGGTCGGCGAACCCTCGGGCTTCGGGCCTCTGATCTCGAGGAACTTGACCGAACGGGTTGACGCCGTCATCGATTTCTCGACGCCCCCGGCCGCGCTCGAGCGATTGGGCGAGTGCGTTCCTTTGAAGATCCCCATCGTGATCTGCACGACCGGGTTCACCCTCGACCAGGAGCGGAAGATCCGGGAGGCGGCACACTCGATCCCCGTGCTGATGTCGAGCAACATGAGCTTCGGAATGAACCTTCTCTTCAAGACGGTTCCCGAAATCGCGGCCAGACTCGGGAAGGACTTCGACATCGATATCGTCGACACGCATCACCGGTTCAAGAAGGACGCCCCGAGCGGCACCGCCAAGACGCTGGCGGCGAGGATCGAATCGGCGACCGGGCGGAAGGTTCCCATCGCGTCCCTCCGTTCCGGGGACGTCGTCGGGGAGCATCGCGTCGTCTTCGGGACGTTGGGAGAGTCGATCGAGATCGTCCACCGAGCGAGCACCCGCGAACTCTTTGCGCGAGGAGCGCTCAAGGCGGCGGGATTCTTGGCGCAGAAATCGCCGGGCCAGTACACGATGCTCGACGTGGTGGGATAGGCAATCCTTGACTGATGTTCCATCGGCTGATTGAATGCGCTCTCTATTACGCCGGGAGGGCCGGGTGGGCCACACGCTGACGAAATTCGACATCGTCCGAACCCTTGCGGAGAAGAACGAGCTGGAGATCGCGGCCACGCGTCGCGTCGTCCAAGGAACGCTCGAGATGATCATCGAGTCGCTTCTCCAGGGGAACAAGGTGGAGTTGCGCAACTTCGGCGTGTTCGAGGTGATCACCCGGGCGGGTCGCATCGCCCGGAATCCCCGCTCCAGGGAAGAGGTCTTCATCCCCGAACGCCGCGTGGTGAAGTTCAAGCCCGGCAAAGTGATGGAAGATCGCATCACGGTCCCCAGCATGAAGGGCGGCATCCAGCCCGCCCGGCGCGAGCCCAAGAATGAACCTCCACGAATACCAGGCGAAGGAACTCCTCGCTAAGTACGGCGTCCCGGTGTGCCCGGGACGGGTCGCCGAGACCCCCGAACAGGCGGCGGAGGCATTCCGCGCGCTCGGAGTTCCGCTGGCGGCCGTCAAGTCGCAGATTCATGCCGGAGGTCGCGGCAAGGGCAAGGTCTACGAAAAGGACTTGACTACGCTTCGCATCGACCGCGGGGTCGCGCTGGTCCGCAACGTCGAGGAGGCGAGATCCGTGGCGGCGAAAATCCTCGGTGGAGTGCTCGTCACGAAGCAAACCGGGCCGCAGGGGCGCACGGTACGGAAGGTGTACGTCGAGGCTGGATGCGAGGTGGACCGCGAGCTCTACCTCGGATGCGTTCTCGATCGAAAGGCCGGCAAACCCGTCTTCATGGTCTCGCGGCAAGGGGGCATGGAGATCGAGGAAGTGGCGGCCCGCGACCCGAACGCGATCGTCAAGGAACCCCTTGATGTGGGGTACGGGCTGCGACCGTTCCAGGGACGGCGCTTGGCCTACGTGCTCGGATTCGGCGGCGAGACGCTCGGCCAATTCGTCAAGATGGCGGCGAGCCTCGCGCGCATGGTCGTCGAGCGCGATCTGAGTCTGCTCGAGATCAATCCGCTCGTCGTTACGAAGACGGGCAACCTCTTGGCTCTCGATGCCAAGATCGGCGTCGACGATCGCGCCCTCGAACTCCAGAAGCAGTCCGACCTCGAGGCGATGCGCGACGTGCACGAGGAGGATCCCGTCGAGCGGGAGGCGGCGAGTCACGGCCTGAACTATGTGACGATGGACGGAAATATCGGATGCCTCGTGAACGGCGCGGGGCTGGCCATGGCGACGATGGACATCGTCAAACAGGCGGGGGGACAGCCGGCGAATTTTCTCGATGTCGGCGGAGGCGCGACCAAGGAAATGGTCACGGCCGCGTTCAAGATCCTCTGCCGGAACTCCGGAGTGAAGGCGATCCTCATCAATATTTTCGGCGGGATCCTCCGCTGCGACCTCCTGGCGCAAGGGATCGTGGAGGCGGTGCGGGAGGTTCAGGTGAAGGTCCCCGTCGTCGTGCGACTCGAAGGAAATCAGAACGAGAAGGGTCGCGAGATCTTAGGGTCGAGCGGACTCAAGATTCTCCCCGCGAAGGACATGGGGGAGGCCGCGAAGAAGGCGGTGGAAGCGGCGGGGTTGACACGATGAGCGTCCTCGTCGACCGAAACACCCGCGTCGTCGTTCAGGGGCTGACCGGCTCGGCCGGCACGGCCCACGGGAACGGGATGTTGGAGTACGGCACGAACGTGGTCGCGGGGGTCGTCCCCGGCAAGGGAGGCACCGCCTGGGAAAGCGCCCAGGGCGTGAAGGTCCCCGTCTTCCATTCGTGCTTCGACGCCGTGCGCGAAACCGGGGCGAACGCGAGCATCGTGTTCGTGCCGGGGGCCTTTGCCGCGGACAGCGTCATGGAGGCGGCCGCCGCGGGCCTCAAGCTCGTCGTCTGCATCACCGAAGGGATCTCCATCTTGGACGAATGCCGCCTCCGGCCGTTCTTGAAGGAGACCGGGACGCGGATGATCGGTCCCAACTGCCCGGGCCTGATCACGCCGGAGGAGTGCAAGCTCGGGATCATGCCGGGGTACATTCACAAGAAGGGCGACATCGGCCTGGTGTCGCGCTCGGGGACGCTCACCTACGAAGCGGTGTGGCAGCTCACGAACCTCGGACTCGGCCAATCGACCTGCGTGGGAATCGGCGGAGATCCCGTGCAGGGGACGGATTTCGTCGACGTCCTCAAGTACTTTCACGAGGATTCCGGCACGCGGGCGGTGGCGATGATCGGCGAAATCGGGGGCACGATGGAGGAGGAGGCGGCCTCCTGGATCCGGGCGAATCTGAAGAAACCGGTGGTCGCTTTCATCGGCGGTCAGACCGCTCCGCCGGGCAAGCGGATGGGGCATGCCGGCGCCATCATCCAAGGGGGAAAGGGCACGGCGGCGGAAAAGTACGCCGCGCTCCGGGAAGCCGGAGTGACGTGCGTCGTGGGCCCCGCCGACATCGGGCGCGCGATGAAAGCGGTCCTCGATGGAAAGGGCCGTTAGCGACCTCGTTCGCCGGACGCTCCAAGAGGACGTCGGCTCCGGCGACATCACCTCCGCGATCCTCCCTCCGCGACGCGTCGTGGGAACGTTTCTGGCGAAGACGGACCTCGTGCTCTGCGGCCTCGACGTCGCCCGGGAAGTCTTCCGGCAGACGGGTGCCACGACATCGTTCTCGAAGCGGGATGGCGCGCGGATCTCCGCCGGGACGCGCTTCGGAATGGTCCGGGGCCCGGCGGTCGCGGTCTTGTCCGGCGAGCGCGTCGCGCTCAACTTCCTCCAGCGTTTGTCGGGAATCGCCACCCTGACGCGATCGTTCGTCGATCGGGCCAAGCCCGCCGAGATCTTCGACACCCGGAAGACCACGCCGGGTCTTCGCGTCCTCGAAAAGTACGCCGTGCGATGCGGAGGCGGGCGCAATCACCGGATGGGTCTTTACGATCAGATCCTGATCAAAGACAACCATCTCGAGGCGATCGACGAGGAGCGGCTCCGCGAGATCCTCCCGGACCTCCCGAAACCCGTCGAGATCGAGGCCGCGACGGTGGAGCAGGCGAAGTTCTTCGCGAGCCTTCCGGTGGACATCATCCTTCTCGACAACTTCTCCCTCGCCGGCCTTCGGCGTGCCGTGCGCGAAGTCCGCGCGATCCATCCCGGCGTGATCCTGGAGGCGTCGGGTGGGGTGAACCTCAGGACCGTCCGGGCGATCGGTCGCACCGGCGTCGATCGGATCAGCGTCGGCGCGATCACCCATTCCGCTCCCGCGGCGGACATCTCGCTGGATCTATGACGCGCGACCGGCGAACGACGTGGGTCGAGGTCTGCACCTCGACGAACGATCTCGCCTGGAAGGCGGCCCTCGAGGGCGCGCCGCACGGATCCGCCTTCTTCGCCGACGAGCAGTCGATGGGGCGGGGGAGGAGGGGGCGGTCCTGGATCGCGCCGCGAGGAAGCGCCCTTCTCGGTTCGATCGTTCTGCGCCCGGAGATCGAGGCCGGTCGGGCGCAGCTCGTGACCGCCCTCGGAGCTCTGGCGGTGACGGATCTCGCCCGAAATCTGAGCCTGGAGACGCGCGTCCGATTCCCCAACGACGTCTTCGCCGGCGGACGAAAACTCGCGGGGGTTTTGGCGGAGTCGCGCTTCGTCGGCGATCGTCCGGACGTCTTCATTCTCGGAATCGGACTCAATGTCAACGCCCATCCGCCGGACCTTTCGGCCACCTCGCTCTCGGCCGAGTTGGGACGGGATCTCGATCGAATCTCCCTTGCGCGGCAGCTCCTGGAGTCGGTCGACGCCTGGGCCGCCCGACTGGCGGGACCCCTCGCGCCTTGGCAGATTGCGTGGCGCGAACGCTCGGACCTCGTAGGCCGAACGGTCGAGGTCCGGATCGCCGAACGGGAAATCCGCGGGATCGTCGAGGACCTCGACCCGATCGAAGGATTGGTCCTCCGAATCCCTACGGGTCACCTGCGGGTCGTGCGGGGCGAAGAGGTGGAGCGACTGAGACCGGCGACTTCTTGAGCAGGGCTCGAAGGCGCTCGCGTTCGTCGGTTCCGGGGTTGTCGAACTTGAGTCCCACGAACTCCCGCGTCGTCCCTTCTTGGATCAGGGTCCACGCGACGCGGGCGCGGAGCGACATCGGTTTTTCCTGGGAGAAGAGAAGGGAGATCGGGAACGGCTGTCCCTCCGGTCTCATCGAGAAGCGGGCGAGGATGCAGTCCGGATGGACGGCCCCCTTTTGGTAGCCGGTGCAGACGTCGCACGTCTTGCGCTCGAACTGAAGTCCGCCGAGCGAGAGATCGATCGTCCGGGTCCGCACCGTGTAGACCGTATCCGTCTTTCCGTGGATGGTCAGGGTGAGTTCGACGGAGACGGGCTGGCGCTGGGTGGCGCGACGCTCCCGCCACTCGATCTTCATCTGGAGGAAAAACTCGATTCGCTCGTAGAGCAGATTCAGGAAGATGGGGCGCTCCAGGAGATCGACCGGAGGGAGGAGGGAGACCTGATTCCAAATCTTCGAGAGATCTTGACCCAATCGCGCGAGGAGGAGGACCGGTTGTTTCTGCTCGAGGCGACGCGCCTCTCGGAGAATCTCGAGTCCGTTCGGGTGCGGCATCTCCAGAGCGCTCAGGATCAAGTCGAAGTTTTCGCGCGGGAGCGCCGCGAGCGCTTCGTCCCCTCCGGTGGCCGTGCGTACCCGCAGATTGGCGGCGGTCAGCTTCTCGCGAAGGAAGGAGAGCGTCGCCGGGTCCGGGTCCACGACGAGCAGGCGCTTTTCCACGGCTAGCGTCGCAGGCGAGAGAGGATGCGGAGGAGATCGAGAAAGAGATTCACGAAATCCAGATACAGGTCCACCGTCGCCGCGACGTATTCCTCCGTGCTGTACTTGAGAACGATCCGAGAAGTATCGTACAGGATGAAGCCGCAGAAGAGGAGGGCGCCGAGCGCGCTCCAGACGAGATCGGCCATCGGCGTGCGGAAGAAGAGGAGGACGATCCCGGCCAAGAGGAGGACGAGGAGGAGTCCGAAGAGCCAGGGTCCCCACCCAGTAAGGTCCTTCTTCGTTACGAAGATATAGCCGGTCAGAGCCAGGAATACTCCGAGAGTGATGAGGAAGGCTTGCAGAACGAGGCCCGCACCTCCCGTACGGACGTAGGCCTCGATGATCCCGCAGAGGAAGAGACCTT
>Ga0114945_10000133_pt1 | contig 43596 bp, 41 predicted proteins | sample OV2TP3_FD_87194 | JGI IMG/M metagenome (GOLD analysis project Ga0114945, IMG submission 87194) | Hot spring microbial communities from Beatty, Nevada to study Microbial Dark Matter (Phase II) - OV2 TP3 | ecosystem: Environmental > Aquatic > Thermal springs > Hot (42-90C) | place: USA: Beatty... | reverse complement strand
TTAGAAAAATGGGGGCTGTTTCTTATTTTGATATTGATGGTTTTGGTCGCCTCCTTTAATATCATCAGTACGCTGGTTGTGACCGTCACCAGTAAAGTTCATGATATTGGGATTTTGAAATCTATTGGAGTACCGAGCCACTCGATCCGACGATTATTTATCAAGTTAGGAATGTTTATCGGTTCAACCGGAACATGTTTGGGTGTTATCAGCGGCGTTATTTTAACCTATATTTTACGGACGTATGTCAAAGTACCAGCGGAAATTTATTCGATTGAACATGTCCCTGTGGATTTGCAGTTGACGGATATGTTGGTGATTGTGGGGGCGGCGATGTTGATAACGTATTTGGCAACCATTTATCCCGCTGCGCGAGCGGCAAAGTTACAGCCGGTGGATGCCTTACGATACGAATGATGCACCGAGATAAGAATCAATGCTTGAAGGCCAGAAAATTAATAAAACTTTTGTTCACAATGGTCATCGGCTGGATGTCCTTAAAGGGATCGACATTAAAATTATGGAAGGCCAAATCGTGGCCATCGTTGGTCCCTCTGGCGCAGGGAAATCAACGCTACTACATATTTTGGGGGGGTTAGATAAACCAACGTCGGGCACTGTTCTGTTAGATGACCAAGAGATTTATAAATTAAGCGACACGCAAAGGTCTCAGTTACGTAATACCAAGGTTGGTTTTATTTTTCAGTTTTATCATTTATTGCCGGAATTCACAGCGCTGGAAAATGTGATTCTGCCAGCGACGATAAAGAATGATGGTAAAAAAGGAGGAATTTCACACGAAGAGGGTCTGGAACTTTTGCGGCGGGTTGGATTAGAACAACGGGCGTCACATCGGCCGAATCAGCTTTCGGGAGGAGAACAGCAACGTGTGGCGATTGCCCGGGCCTTGATTAATTGGCCCAAAGTCATTTTTTGTGATGAACCGACGGGGAATCTTGATTCCGAAAGCGGACAGGAGGTCATTGATTTGTTGTTGGAATTGAACACCAAAAATAAGCAAACGCTTGTGATTGTCACCCACGATGAGAATATTGCGAAGATCGCGAAGGTGATCCTTCACATGCGAGATGGAAAATTCGTTTAAATTTCAACTAAAAAGGTAGGGAGAGCATGAAAGTTTTTATGAATGGTCAGTTTGTTGAGAAAAAAGACGCCCAGATCTCGGTGTTTGATCACGGGTTTCTTTATGGGGACGGTGCCTTTGAGGGTATTCGTTCCTACAATGGGCTTGTGTTTAAATTGAAAGAGCATATGGAGCGACTTTACGAAACTGCCCATACCTTGATGATTGAGGTGCCGGTGAGCAAAGAAAAGATGATCAAACATATCGTGGCGACTCTGAAGGAGAATAATTTAAAGGATGCTTATATCCGGGTGATTGTCACAAGAGGGGAAGGGGATTTAGGTCTTGATCCACGCAAGTGTAAAGGCAATGGCAATGTGATTATTATCACGGATAAGATTACCCTCTATCCGGCAGAACTTTATCAAAAGGGATTGGAAATCATTACGGTCCCTACGGTGCGCAACCATGTCGAAGCCTTGAATCCACAACTCAAATCGTTAAATTATCTTAACAATATTTTGGCGAAAATTGAGGCCAACAATTCAGGTTATATGGAAGCGATCATGCTTGATGCCCAAGGTTATGTGGCTGAATGCACCGGGGATAATATTTTCATCATCAAAAAAGGAAGGCTCTTGACTCCATCGAATGGTCGTCTTCGTGGGATCACGCGAGAGACAGTCTTAGAATTGGCTAAAGAGAATAAGATTGAGGCCCATGAATGCCTTATTACGCGGCATGAGATTTATAACGCAGATGAGTGTTTTTTGACCGGAACCGCGGCCGAGATTATTCCGGTGGTGAAGGTGGACGGACGGGCGATTGGGGATGGTAAGCCCGGCAAAATAACACAGAAAATGATTAAACTTTTTCATGAAGTGACACGCAGAGACGGGGTAAAATATTAATCGGTATGGATCGTTCGTCATTTCACTGAGAAGGAAGGATTAAATATGCAATGTGATTTGTGTGGGTCCAAGAAAGCTACGGTTCATTTAACCGAAATCATTGATGAACAGATGACCGAACTGCATCTCTGTGAAGACTGTGCACGCGAAAAGAGTGTACAGATGGAACAGCAGTTTGGGTTGGCGGATTTGTTGGCTGGCCTGGCTGATTTTGGTCAACAGGTGAAGACCGCGGATAAGGTCAAGGTGCAATGTCCGAACTGTGGTATGACGTATGATGACTTTCGTAAGTTCGGTCGACTGGGTTGCAATGAGTGCTATAATGTTTTTAGGGAACAGCTTTCTGTTCTTTTAAAGAAAATTCACGGTTCTAACCAACATTTGGGAAAAGTACCCATTAAATTGCCGCAAGTCGTAAAGAAGAAGATTGATCAGTTACAGGACTTAAAGAGACAACTGCAGCAAGCTATTGAAGAAGAGGATTTTGAAAAAGCCGCTCAGTTAAGGGATAAAATTCGGGAAGTAGAGAAAAAGGAAAAGGAATGATATGCAGTTAGATGACTTTATTTATCATACGGGAGAGTGGCTTAAGGGAACAGGGCCACATGCCGATATTGTGATGTCTTCACGCGTACGGTTGGCCCGTAACCTTGCTAAGAGGCCCTTCCCTAATAAGGCCCCGCGTAAAGTCTTAGATGAAATTGTTGATATGATTCTAGAAGTAACAAAAGATATTAATTATTTTACCGACTCTTTATTTCTCCGGATTAATGAGTTGGATAATGTTGACCGAAAATTTTTGATTGAACGGCATTTGATGAGTCATGAACATGCCGCAAATCCCGATGGTAAAGCCTTGATTATTTCGCGAGAAGAAATTTTATCGGTGATGGTGAACGAAGAAGATCATCTGCGCATCCAAGTGATGCAATCCGGCTTGAATTTAGATGAGACATGGAAGATCATCAATACGATTGACGAGCAGTTATCGGACAAAGTGGAATTTGCTTATTTTACTAGCTGGGGGTATTTAACAGCCTGCCCAACCAACACGGGAACCGCGATGCGTGGGTCGGTGATGCTTCATCTGCCAGCCTTGGTTATGACCAAGCAAATCAATAAGGTTTTAGCCGCGATTTCGAAATTGAGTTTTACTTCGCGTGGCTTTTATGGAGAAGGAACGCAGGCTTTGGGGAATTTTTACCAAATTTCCAACCAGGTTTCTTTGGGTCATAGCGAAAATGATATTCTTCAAAATATTAACGGTCTTATTCGTCAGGTCATTGAGCAAGAAGAACAAGCCCGTCAGGCTCTGTTGGTTCAAAATAGAGCGATGGTAGAAGATAAGATTTTTCGCTCGTGGGGGGTCTTGAAGAATGCCTACATTATCTCGAGTCAAGAAACTGTGGAACTTCTTTCCATGGTGCGTTTAGGCATTGATTTAGGCGTTATCAAGGAAGTGGATAAAAAGGCGATCAACGAACTTTTTATTATGATTCAACCAGCTCATCTGCAGAAGATTGAAGGCAAAAAATTGTCAACGATTGAGCGAGACTCAAAACGGGCGGCTCTTATTCGGAAAAAGTTAGAGGAAAAAGTTTAAAAAATTTTTAAAATATCATTTTTAAAAGTATACGAAATCTTAGGAGGGTCTTATGTTTAATAGATTTACGGAAAGAGCCAGAAAAGTTATCGTCTTTGCCAAGGAAGAGGCCCGACGTTTTAATCATGACTATATTGGTACAGAGCATTTATTGTTAGGGCTGATCCGTGAGGGTGAAGGTGTGGCAGCGGCCGTCTTACAAAAGTTAGGTCTTGATTTGGAAACGATTCGTATCGAGGTAGAAAAATTAGTCCAACCAGGTCCTCAAACGCAAGTTTTAGGGGATATCCCCTTTACGCCGCGTTCTAAAAAAGCGTTAGAGTTATCCGCTGAAGAAGCACGTGCGCTGGGCCATAATTATATTGGTACCGAGCATCTTCTTTTGGGTTTGGTGAAAGAAGGCGAAGGTATGGCGTATCGTGTGCTCTTGAATCTTGGGTTGGATCTCAATAAATTGCGTAATGAAGTGATGGAATTATTGGGTTCAGGGATTCCCGGTTTTAATGCGCAAGAACCGACCGTGACCACTGGCAAGGGCGATAAAACGCCGGCGATTGATGCCTACGGTCGCAATTTAAACAAACTAGCGCGGGATGGGAAACTGGATCCCGTGATCGGTCGTCAGAATGAAATTGAACGCATAGTCCAGATTTTAAGCCGCAGGACAAAAAATAATCCTGTACTTTTAGGAGAGGCGGGTGTCGGCAAAACCGCTATTGTCGAGGGACTCGCACAGTTAATTGTCCGTGGGGATGTCCCGGAAATCCTGCGGGATAAAAATATCATTGTCTTGGATTTGGCTTTGATGATTGCGGGAACCAAATATCGGGGCCAATTCGAGGAACGCATTAAGGCGATTATGGATGAAATCAAGCGTTCGGGGAAAATAATTTTGTTTATAGATGAGCTTCACACCTTGGTGGGAGCGGGTGCAGCCGAGGGCGCCATTGATGCCGCTAATATTTTGAAACCAGCCTTGGCGCGAGGAGAAATTCAATGCATTGGCGCTACCACACTCGATGAATACCGTAAACATATCGAAAAGGATGCAGCCTTGGAGCGCCGATTCCAGACGATTATGGTGGATCCACCATCGGTGGAGGAGGCTATTCAGATTTTAAAAGGATTACGCGACAAATATGAGGCCCACCATCGCGTTAAATTTGCCGATGAGGCTTTGGATGCGGCAGTTAAACTGTCGGATAGATATATTTCGGGGCGTTCGTTACCGGATAAGGCGGTGGATATCTTGGATGAGGCGGGATCACGGGCTCGATTGAAGGCGATGGAAGTCCCTTCTCAAATCAAGGAATTGGAAGAAAAGATTGAGAGTTTAAAGGAGGAAAAAGAAGAATATATAAAAAGTCAAGATTTTGAAAAAGCCGCTAAATTGCGTGATCAAGAGCGTGAAACTCGTAACGAATTAGATCGTATCCGCAACGAATGGACACAGAAACGTGATAAGGTCACCATCACTTTAGGAGAGGAAGAAATCGCCAGAGTGGTCTCCCAGTGGACCAAGATTCCATTGATTCGTTTGGAGCAAAAGGAAAGCGAAAAGTTATTAAAAATGGAAGAATATATGCGCAACCATGTTATTGGACAAGAAGAAGCGATTGGGGTTATCGCCCGGGCCGTACGACGTTCGCGTTCAGGGATTAAAAATCCTCGACGGCCGATTGGTTCGTTTATTTTTTTAGGACCGACTGGGGTGGGCAAGAGCCTTTTAGCCCGTGTCTTAGCGGAGTTCATGTTCGGCGATGAAAATGCGCTGGTACAAATTGATATGTCGGAATATATGGACAAATTTAATGTCTCACGTTTGATTGGTGCCCCTCCCGGCTACGTAGGTTATGAAGAAGGTGGCCAATTGACAGAAAAAGTGAGACGTAAGCCGTATTCTGTTATTCTTTTGGATGAAATTGAAAAGGCCCATCCAGATGTCTTTAATATTTTGCTGCAAGTTTTTGAGGATGGGAGGCTCACGGATAGTTTCGGACGGAAGGTCGATTTCCGCAACACGATTATTTTGATGACATCCAATGTCGGCGCTGAGATGCTCCGCAAAAGTGGCTCTCTTGGATTCATTGCTCCTAAAGAAGAGGTTACCCATGCCGAGATGAGAGATCGGTTATTGGATGAGGTTAAAAAGACATTTAAGCCAGAATTCTTAAATCGTATTGATGATATCATTGTCTTTAAATCCCTGACGAAAGAAAATCTTTACCGAATTGTCGATTTGGAAATTGATGAAGTCATCAAACGTCTCAAGGAAAAAGACATCGAAATCGAATTAACCAAAACGGCTATCGATTTGTTGGTGGAAAAGGGTTTTGACCCTGTCTTTGGGGCTCGGCCTCTCAAAAGGACGATCCAGCGCTTCTTAGAAGATCCTCTGTCGGAGGAGATCATAGCCGGACAATTTAAAGAAGGCAGTAAAGTCAAAGTCGATCGCAAAAACGATATGTTGGTCTTTATTTAATTCCTGCCCATAGATAGGTTTTTTGTCTTGAAATCAGATGAAAAAGAGATGAAATGATTTTTCAAGTACAAAAAATTAATTAATGAAGTTCAATGCTTAAAAAAATTATTCTGTTTCTCTTGTTGATAGACTTGTGGGCTCCTAAAACCAGTTTTGCCAAGGACAGATTCCCTTTTCAAGGTCAGATAGATTTTCGACAAAAAGAATTTTTTCTTAGACTTATATTAGACGAAAATAGTTTCTTTTCCATAAAGGTAAGACCAAAAAACGAGAACGATTTTCTTTTTGTCCTGAATAGCGATCATTGGACAACATCTTTTATGACACTCTCAACGGTGATCGATGGTAATGTCAAAATCGAAGAAATGCCTGAAGGTAGATGCTCCTTTACTGGTCAGATGGCCAGTCACTATACGCAAGTCAACTATAAACCCATCGATGAAATGGTGGGGAACTTCCTTATTAGTGACAATACGATTTTCATCCAATCATTATCATTCGGGACAAAGATAGAGGGTCGAGGGGTAATTGTTTTACGTACTCCTTTATCTCTTCAGTTATCTATCAGACTCAATGAGGTGGCCATGGAAGATTTTCTGTGGTTCTGGACAAGAGGGCAAAGTATCTCATCGAATGGTTATGTGTCGGGAGAAATTAAAGTGAACGGTTCCTTTGATCGTGTTACCTTAAAAGGAGAATTGTCCAGCTACGATGGTCGTGTACAAGATTTCACTTATGATAGTATCGTGGTTAATGCAGAGGGTATTTATCCTATCATTAATCTTTATAATTCCACGGTGACTGAGGCAAACGGCTTTACTTTTACGATTGATGGCAGCCTAAATCTGGAAGAAAAAAATACTTTTCCCCAACAGATCATTGCCTTAACCAAGGCCCCCTTGGTGACAGAAGATCCTTCCAAACTGGAATGGACATTTAAACGAATTCAAAAAGAACATGATAAAGGGAAAACGGAACTGAAGTATCTCTTACGAAAAGATTCTCCAGGAAGTATAGCTGATCCGGAGCAATCCGATATGTTGGGTATTGAACGAAGTATCGGCTTCTAGAATGGAAAACTAAACGAGATTAAATGGAGAGAATGTCTTTAAAAACCAAGACAGTTTTTGTGTGTCAAAATTGCGGGGCCCAATTCCCTCGTTGGGCGGGAAAATGTGCCGAATGTGAGAGTTGGAATTCTTTAGTTGAAGAGATTGTGACGACAAAACCCACAGCCATGCACGAACAGACCCTTGTGAAAGAACAACCCATTTTATTAACCGATATTTTAACCGAAAGCAAAACCAGATGGACAACAGGAATGATGGAATTCGATCGCGTTATGGGTGGAGGGATTGTCCCAGGCTCTGTGACTCTCATAGGAGGTGATCCAGGCATAGGCAAATCAACCTTATCGTTGCAGATAGCACATGGCTTAAGTCAGAATGGCCGAAAGGTTCTTTATATCAGTGGAGAAGAATCTATTCAACAGGCCAAATTACGAGCCGAACGGTTAAATCAGGTAAAGCAAAATTCGTTTTATATTGTTAACCAATTAGACTTAATGGCAATTGCTCACTATCTCAATACAATTAAGCCAGAGGTTGTTATTGTGGATTCGATTCAAGTGATTTTTCATCCGGATATTGGTTCGAGTCCGGGAAGTGTGAGCCAGGTGAGAGAATGCGCCGCCTTTTTAACACAGCACGCCAAAACCGCTAATAGGGCAATGTTTTTCATTGGCCATGTCACCAAGGAAGGGATGCTTGCTGGACCAAGGGTGCTGGAACATATTGTGGATACGGTTTTATATTTTGAGGGGGAACGATTTTCGACCTATCGCATTCTTCGCACGACCAAAAATAGATTTGGTTCCACCAATGAAATTGGTATTTTTGAAATGACATCAGCTGGTTTAGTTGAGGTAACAAATCCATCAAAAATTTTTCTTTCGGAGCGACCCCAACAATCTTCAGGTTCGGTGGTGGTGCCTATCCTTGAGGGGACTCGACCGTTGCTCGTTGAAATCCAAGGCTTGGTGAGTCGTTCCAGTTTTGGAATGGTTCGCCATAAAGCGGAAGGGTTTGATGCCAATCGTCTTGCGCTTTTGGTGGCGGTCCTGGAGAAACGTTTGGGTCTAAATTTGATGGATAAGGATATTTTTCTGAATGTGGTGGGAGGAATTAAGATCGTTGATCCAGCCGCAGATTTAGCTGTTGTTGTGGCCATTGCTTCCGCTCTGTTAGATAAGGTTATTCCTTTCGACGTCATATTTTTAGGGGAAGTAGGCCTCGCGGCCGAAGTCAGAAGTGTTCATCAGATGGCAACCCGTCTGAGGGAAGCACAAAGGCTTGGCTTCAAGAAATGCGTTCTTCCTAAAAATAATCTAAATGCTCAACAAGGCTTAAAGGAAGAAAAAATTATTCTAGTTTCGGTTGAGACGGTCAAAGAAGCATTAGAAAGTATTTAATTTATTTAAGGAGAGTATCATGACATTACTTTTTATTCGAGTTTTTTTTCTGGTTATCAGTGTGATTGTGGGCTTTTATATTGGTTCTATCAATCACCAAGGCATTATCGGTGCTATGGTGGGGATGGTGTGTGGATTTCTTCTCATTCTTATGGAGCGTAGTTTACGTAGCGTTTCGGTGCGCGGTTTATCCAGTATGGTGTTTGGTCTTTTGTTAGGATTTATTATGGCAAAGTTAATTTCGGATATTCTTTCGCTTTTACCATTGAAGGAATATGAGAAATCGTTGTCACGCGTCATTATCACTCTTATCTTCTCCTATTTAGGAGCCGTTATGGCGCTGCGTGGTAAAGATGAATTTAACGTCATTATTCCTTATGTTCGATTTAAACGACAGGATGTGAAAGAGGATCTTGTGTTGTTGGATACAAGTGCCATTGTGGATGGTCGTATTGCTGACATCTGCAAAACAAAATTTTTTGGCGGACGTCTGGTGGTTCCCCGATTTGTGCTTCAGGAATTACAGAGACTGGCTGATTCTGAAGATGGAATTAAGAGACAAAAGGGTCGTCGAGGTATGGAAATTTTAAGGGTGATGCAGAAGGACGAAGAGATAGACCTGCGCATTCACGAAGATGATTTTCCCGGTGAAAGCGACGTTGACACCAAATTAGTGCGTCTCGCGAAGCTGATCGATGCTAAGATTTCGACAACCGATTATAACTTAAGCCGTGTGGCCAACATTGCTGGTCTCGAAGTTTTGAATATTAACGATTTAGTCAATGCGGTCAAATCGGTTGTCATTGCCGGTGAGGAATTGGAAATTCGCTTGGTTAAAGAGGGAAAGGAAGCCAACCAAGCCGTCGGTTATATGGATGATGGAACCATGGTGGTGGTGATTGATGCACGCAAATTAATTGGACAAAAAGTTAAGGTCATAGTCAATTCGGTTTTACAAACACAGGCCGGACGGATGGTCTTTGCCAAAATAAAGTGAGGCGTCTCATGAAGATACAAGCGATTATCCCGATGGCTGGTGTCGGTACACGCTTTAAAGCCAATCTTCCCAAACCCCTTGTTCGTCTAAATGATAAACCACTTTTTGTCTATGCGCTTGAAATATTTGAGGCGACTTCTTCCATTGAGAGTGTCATTGCGGTCGTCAATGAAACTCATCTAACCGATTTTGAAGAGATTATTGAGGAGTATCATTTGGCGAAAGTCGTTCATGTGATTCCTGGCGGAGATACACGTAGCGATTCGGTGTTTCACGGTCTGCAAATGTTGGATGACGATACGGAAGGGGTCCTCATACACGATGGTGTTCGCCCCTTCGTAACAGTGGAATTGATTGAGGCGGTTGTGGAGGGACTTCGTCAGTATCAGGCGATTGTGACCGCGGTTCCTCTTAAACCCACAATTAAAAAAATTGATGCCGGCACGATGTTGGTTCAACAGACCCTTGAGCGTAATGACCTGTGGGAGGTCCAGACACCACAGGCGTTTCATAAAGAGATTATTTTTCAGGCCCATGAACGTTTTCGAGAAAGTACGCCAACGGATGATGCCATGATGGTTGAGCAACTGGGTGTGCCTGTTAAGGTGGCGATGGGAGACTATAGGAATATCAAGATAACGACTTCGGAAGATTTAATTTTGGCGGAAGCATTTCTTTCCATCATACAGAGGACTTCCTAAAAATATTATGCCTTATAAGGTTGGTTTTGGTTATGATGTCCATCGACTCATCAAGGGAAGGAAACTTATCCTTGGTGGTGTACAGATACCTCATTCGAAAGGACTGGTAGGGCATTCCGATGCGGATGTGGTACTCCACGCTATTTGTGACAGTCTTTTAGGGGCTTTAGGAAAAGGGGATATCGGCGAATACTTTCCCAATACGGATGAAAAATATCGTGGCATATCCAGTTTGGAATTATTAGAAGAGGTTTATAAATTTATTCGAGAAGAAGGTTATAAGGTTAACAATATCGATGTGACTATCCTCGCCGAAAAGCCAAGTTTAAAAAAGTTTAAACCCAAGATGCGGTTGTTGATTGCTTCAACGCTCGCCATCCCTGAAACAGTGGTGAATATCAAAGCTACGACCCAGGAAGGATTAGGATTTATTGGATACGAGGAAGGCATGGCCGCTTACGCCGTCAGTTCCATCGCTAAATGAACTTCTCCATCTTTATATTTTTTAATGTTGTGACGGTTAGCTTTTAATGAGGCCTATGATTGGGAGGAGTAAATTTTATACTTTTTTCATCATCCGTTGTGGTGTGATTCTCTTTCTTTTTTTAAAAGAGGCTCATGCTGCTTGGGAAGATAAAAAGAGGGTCTTTGGTGATCCTAAAGAGGAGATCATCGTCAATAAAGTTAAGGATCTCGAACCCTTTCGGGTGGAACGTCAAGAAGTTATAGACCTTGAGGGTCAAAAAGGGGAGTACGAACTTAAATTTCGCAATGATCTTCTTATTGAATCGATATTTAAAAAGTATGATACGGAAGGACGATTGCGAGAAGAGGTGATTAGTCAGAATCGGTTTAATACGAGCCTGGCAAGAAAGTATTTTGCCGATGGAAAGATTCAGGAAGAACAGAATTATAGGAACGGCCAATTGGAGGGTATTGTACGAGAGTACTTTGAGGGTGGTCAGTTAAAAATTTCGGCCACCTATCGTGTCGGGAAAAAGAATGGACTTTACAAAGAATTCGTTGAGGAAGGAGGAATAAAATTAGAAGTTAATTATAGGGATGACCGGTTTGATGGACCTTATAAAGAGTTTTATCCAAACGGTCAATTGAAGTTAAAATGTCGTTATAAGATGGGGCAATGGCATGGATTTTGTCAGGAGTATTATGAGAACGAGAAAATGAAAAGTGAAGGTCTCTATCGAAATGGAGAGAAGGACGGTAAGTATAAGGAGTTCACAGAAAAAGGAGTTCTTATCTATGAAGGTTCATTTAAGGATGGAAAACCCGATGGTAAAATTATAGAATATTATGATACAGGCATTGTTAAAAGCGAGAAAAATTATAAGGAGGGGTTGTTGGAGGGGCCGTGGCTAGAATATTATGAAACTGGGGGATTAAAACGGCAGAGTAAATTTGTTGATAACGTTTTGACTGGTGTTGAAAAATATTTCTTTCCAGAGGGTAACATACATATAGAGAATCATTACAAAAACGGGCTACTCGAGGGTCTGTGTAGGGAATACTATCCCAATGGAAAGCTTAAGTTAGAGGGAAATTATACGAAAAATTTAAAAGACGGTCTTTTTCGAGAATTTAATGAACAGGGAATACTAAAGAGTGAAAGTTATTATGAATTCAATGCTGAGGGCGATGAGCCAAGTGTTCGTTATGTGAGTGAAAGGGAAGATTTAAGACGAATATACAATGAGGTAGGGAAAGTCGTTGTTGAGGAAGAATATGATGATGATTTTTTAGCTCGAGTTAAACGTTACGATGAAAATGGTCAATTAATTGAGGATCTCATTTTAGATGAAGGTGTTGCCTATAGAGACAAGAATGTTAATGAAGAGGGCAACCCGATTATCGAACAATACAATAGTGAAGGAAAGATGATTGGTATAATTGAACTCGATAAAGATGGGGAATTTAAGTCATTTCAAAAAAAATAAACAGGTAAAGAGTGAGATTTTTTTAATCGAATAGGAGAAGATGATGGGATTAGGGACACTGTTATTTGTAATTATCCTTTATGTGATTCTGGTCTATATTTTTTTCGCTGATGAAATTAGAGCTGCTCGAGAGCGGGATCCGGCCGCAAGGGGGTTCTTACAAATAGCTCTTTTGTATCCAGGTGTCCATGCGATTATCGCGCACAGAATCGCGCATTTTTTGTGGCGGCTAAAGATTCCTTTTTTCCCTCGTGCCGTTTCTCAACTGACACGTTTGTTGACAGGTATTGAAATCCATCCTGGGGCGACAATTGGTCGAGGTCTTTTTATTGATCATGGCATGGGGGTCGTGATCGGAGAAACAACCATCATCGGCAAAAATGTGACTCTTTTTCAAGGTGTCACGTTAGGTGGGACAGGAAAAGAAACAGGTAAACGGCACCCCACGTTGGAGGACAATATTGTGGTGGGGGCCGGCGCAAAAGTTCTAGGGAATATTAACATTGGTCCTAATTCCTATATTGGAGCCAATGCGGTTGTGATTAAAAATGTACCCCCCAATACCACGGTTGTGGGAGTTCCTGGCCGTATCACCCGTCAGGAAGGTCAAAAAATTGATGCCCTCCTAGATCATGCGCATATCTCCGATCCTATCATGCAGAATATGGTGGATCTCCTCAAACGTATCAAGGTCTTAGAAGATAAGCTTGATAAGAAATAAGACAGCGCATGAGTATTTACGTTTATAATTCTCTGACAAAACGAAAAGAAGAATTTATCCCGCTTCAGGATAAGGTCATTAAGATGTATACCTGCGGGATCACAGCGTATGATGAGTGTCATATAGGCCATGCCCGCAGTCTTTATGTTTTTGATATGATGCGTCGTTATTTTCAATTCCGTGGTTATAAGGTTAATTTTGTTCGTAATATTACCGACATCGATGATAAGATTATTCAGAAGGCTAATGAGCTTAAAAAAACAAGTGAACAAGTGACAGAAGAAAACATCACGGCCTACTATCGGGATCTGACGGCCCTCGGTATTGACCAAGCGGACGATGAACCCAAGGCCACAGAGAATATCGCGGAAATGATTCAACACATTCAAGGCTTAATTGATCAAGGATATGCTTATGTGGTTGAAGGGGATGTTTATTATAACGTTCGAAAATTTAAGGATTATGGAAAACTCTCGGGTCAGAGTATCGACCAAATGTTAGAAGCCGTGCGTATCGAGAAAGATGTTAAAAAGAAAGATCCATTGGATTTCGCATTATGGAAGAAATCGAAAGAAGGTGAGCCAGCGTGGCCAAGTCCCTGGGGAAATGGACGGCCGGGATGGCATATCGAATGCTCCTGTATGAGTATGAAACATTTGAGAACGCAGACATTGGATATCCACGCCGGTGGTCGTGATCTCATCTTTCCCCATCATGAGAATGAAATTGCGCAATCCGAGGCCTTGACCCACAAACTTTTTGCCAAGTACTGGCTTCACCATGGCCTCATCACCGTCAATGGGCGAAAGATGGCGAAGTCGTTAGGGAATTTTGTTACCGTCCAGCAGGCGATCACCAGGTATGGCGTTGATTCTTTAAAGTTGTTTTTTCTATTTTCTCATTATGCAAGTCATATTGATTTTACCGAACAAAAGATAGAGGAAGCCACGAAGGCCTTGGAAAGATTTGATATTCTTTTTTGGAAGGCGTATGAAATTATCCGACGACAGAAGACACACAAAGAAGTCGAAGCCGAATTTGTTAAAATTCATAAAGAAAATTTCATTCAGGCCATGGACGATGATTTTAATACGCCAAAGGCCTTGGCTTCACTCTTCGATTTACTCAATGAGACAAATAAATTCATCGATAGACAGAACAACCAGAAAGATTATTTGGGTGTTATCTATGTCGCTGTGGAAACTATAGAAGATCTTGCTAAAAATATTTTCAGTTTGTTTTCTGATGAGAAAGATCGAGACCTTAATGAAGAACAAAAACGGCTCCTTGACGAACGTCAAACGGCCCGCTCTCAAAAAGATTTCAAGCGCTCTGATCAATTACGGGAGGCCCTAAAACATCAGGGCATTGCCGTTGAGGATACAACATATGGTCAGACGTGGAGATGGTTATGAAAGGGACATTCATCACCTTTGAGGGAGCCGAGGGGTCAGGCAAAAGTACACAGGCACAACTGGTGCACGAATATTTAAAGCGCAGAAAGAAGCCTGTCTTATTTGTTTATGAGCCGGGGGCTGTTAAGATTAGTGAAGCCATCCGTAGGATTTTGTTAGATACCAAAAATGTGAGGATGAGCAAGGAGTGTGAGACATTATTGTATATGGCGGCGAGGGCGCAATTGGTCAAAGAGGTGATTGCGCCGGCTCTGAAAAAAGGAAAGATTGTTTTGTGCGATCGTTTTTTAGATTCCACCATTGCTTATCAGGGTTATGGTTACGGTGTATTCCCCACTTTTATTAAACAGCTTGGCCGTTTTGTGACGGAGGGTATCCAACCCGATAAGACATTTTTGTTTGATATAGAGGTCAAGAAAGGCTTGTCGCGTAAGGGCCAAGGGAAAGATCGGATTGAATTGAGATCCGTCGCGTATCATGAGCGTGTCCGACGAGGATATCTGAAATTAGCTCGGCAAGAACCGAATCGAATTGAAGTGATTAAGGTTAATCAAAGCAAAGAGAAGATTTTTCAAATGGTTCGCCGTAGTATTGATCGGCTGTTATATATATCATAAAAACATGACCACAGCGGTTTTTAGTCATCAACAGATTTTGGAGCGTTTTAGCCGTTTCGTGAGAGAAGGGCGATTAGCTCATGCCTATATGTTTATTGGACCACAGGGCGTGGGTAAATTTGAAACCGCAGTTCAAGTCGCTAAATTGTTTAATTGTGAATCCGGTATTCAAACCAAAATCACCATGCCTTGTGAGACATGCTCCTCTTGCCAAAGAATTGATGGTGGTAATCACCCCGATGTTCATATCCTTTCTTGTTCAGCAGGAGAAACTATTAAAATTGAGGATATCCGTGACCTGATTGTTCAGGTGCAACTTCGACCTTTTGAGTCACAACGCAAGATTTTTATCATTCGTAATTCTGAAAATCTGACCTTAGAGGCTGGTAATGCCTTGCTCAAGACATTGGAAGAACCCTCCCCTTTGAGTTTGATTATTCTCACAACCCAGATCCCTGAAAGGAATTTAGACACGATACGTTCGCGGTGTCAGCCAGTTTATTTTTTCCCTTTGAGTCGATTAAAGCTTGTAGATCACCTAGAAAGTAATTATCATATAGGGAGGGAAACAGCTTCTTTTTTGTCGGTGTACAGTGAAGGTTGTATCGGCCGGGCTTATCGCTTACACGAAAAAGATTTTTTCAGGCGCAAGAATGAAATCATTGATCAGATGATTTTTTCGCCAGCCGATGATGGCTATTTAAAGAAAGTTGCTGGGGAGGAAGAGTTTGTCCGTGACATTTTAACGGTTTTGTGGAGTTGGTTTCGTGATGTGATACTTCTAAAAGAGGGATTACCTGATACGGAAGTGGTCCATGTAGACCGACTCCGCGAGTTAAGAAAAGTTGCGTCAATTTTAAGTTATGAAGAAATTAATGAGATTCTACAGCAGATCATCAAGGTGTACCAACTTTTGAATGAGAATCTAAATGTAAAAATCGCCTTAATTCTGCTGAAGGAGAAAATATGGGTAAAGTCGTTGAAGTAAAATTAGGTGATTATCGATCCGTCGTGAAGGTCGACTTGAACAATGTGGATTGTCAGCGCGATGATTATGTGATTTTAGAAGTAGAGCGAGGTTCAGAATTTGGCTGTGTTATTTCGAATGTCAGCCAGGTCTGTGAAGGAAAAATGGAAAATCTTGAAGGAAAAATTTTACGAAAAGCCACGGAAGGCGATTTAAAGCAAATTGAAAATAACCGCATGAAAGCCGACGATGCCCTTAATATGTGTGTGCAAAAAATTACGGATCGTAAATTAGAAATGCAGGTGGTTAAATCCGAATATTCATTCGACAGTAGTAAGATTATATTCTTTTTTACGGCTGAGGGGCGTATTGATTTTCGTGGTCTAGTGAAAGATTTGGCGAAGGTATTTCGCGTCCGTATTGAACTCAAACAAATAGGGGTGCGTGATAAGGCCAAGATCGTTGGTGGTTATGGTGTTTGTGGACGGGAATTGTGTTGTTCTTCATATATGAAAGGTTTTCATCAACTTTCGATTAAAATGGCCAAGGATCAAAACTTGCCCCTTAACCCTTCACGCATTTCAGGTGTCTGTGGTCGTATCAAATGCTGCATGGCCTATGAATTTTCGGTCTATAAAGAACTTTCAAAATCCCTCCCTCATGTTGGAGATAAGATTAATACTCCGGATGGTAAAGGTCGAGTGGTGGATGTAAATATCCTTAAAAGACTTGTTAATGTTGATGTAGGGGAAGGGAAGATTATAAGACTCACCTTTGCCCAAGGCCACGAAAATCAGTTTTCCTCATTTCCCACTTAATAATCGATTCGTTGTTTGCAGGAGAAAAAATTGAAAAAGAAATTTTATGTGACCACACCGATTTATTATGTCAATGATAAGCCGCATATTGGGCATGCCTACACGACGATCTTGGCGGATGTCTTAGCGCGGTATCATCGCCTCGCGGGCGATGAGGTGTTTTTTTTAACCGGTGTGGACGAGCACGGTCAAAAGGTCCAGCAGGCAGCGGAAAAGCGTGGTGTCTCCCCGCAGAGGCACTGTGATGAATTTGCCCCCCGCTTTAGTGAACTATGGAAGAAACTAAACATCAGTAATAGTGATTTTATCCGCACGACTCAAGAGCGGCATAAAAGAATTGTCCAGGCCGTTTTGCAGAAGTTATATGACTCCAAGGAAATATATTTTGATGAATACGAGGGCTGGTATTCGGTGGCTGAGGAGCGGTTTATTACAGATACTGAAAAAGAATCGGGGCAATTCCACGATGTTAAAAAATTAAAGGAAAAAAATTATTTCTTTAAAATGAGCAAGTATCAGAAAAAGATCATTGAATATATCGAAAAAAATCCGGATTACATTCAGCCGTTACCTCGGCGCAATGAAATTTTCGGCTTTTTAAAACAGCCGCTTGGGGATTTGTGTATTTCTCGTCCTAAGGCACGCTTAAGCTGGGGCATCGAAATCCCATTTGATAAAGATTATGTCACGTATGTGTGGTTTGATGCTCTTATCAATTATGTTAGCGGTATTGGCTATTTATCCGATGAGAAAGAGTTTAAAAAATGGTGGCCGGCGGATGTGCATTTAATCGGCAAAGACATTTTAACTACTCATTCCGTTTATTGGTCGACCATGCTGATGGCGATGGGCCTTCCGCTTCCTAAGACGATTTTCGCCCACGGCTGGTGGTTGATGGGGGAGACTAAGATGAGCAAATCTTTAGGGAATGTGGTCAATCCTTTGGATTTAGTTGACCAATATGGGGTAGATGCTGTGCGGTATTATCTCATGCGGGAAATGGTTTTAGGCGATGATGCCAACTTTACCCTCGATAATTTTATCAAACGCTATAATAGCGATCTGGCAAATGATTTTGGAAACTTACTGAATCGAGTGAGCGGATTGATTAACAAAAATTTTGATGGTTATATCCCCGACCCCGATATATCTAAAAAGGACCGCTTTACGATACCGATGGTTCAAGACATATATGAAAATAAATTTCTTATCCATCTTCGTCATCTAAGACTTGATGCGCTTATTGAAGAGATTATGAAAATAATCAGAAACGTAAATGCCGTATTAGAAAAAGCTGCGCCGTGGAAATTGGTTAAAACTGATCCGAACGAAGCGGGGAGGGTTCTTTATTTTGCAGCAGAGCAATTAAGATTTTGTTCTGTATGGCTTTCTCCAATAATGCCTTCTAAGACAAAAACCGTTTTAGAAATATTAGATGCCGTAGGGAGTGGATCGGGGCCTGGGAGAAGGGTTCTTGTTGGTAAGAAATTGAAATCCCACGAAGCCTTGTTCCCTCGCATTGAAATGGAGAAAAAGAAATAATGGCCATCTCAACGATTAAATGGGTCAATAATTGCGCGCGAATTATCGACCAGCGCAAACTCCCAAATAAATTTGAGTATATTTATTGCCGTGATGTCAAAACCTTGTGGAGGGCAATCCGAACTTTAGCGGTACGCGGAGCCCCGGCCATCGGGGTGGCCGCGGCCTACGGACTCTTATTGGGATTAAAGGAATTTAAGGGAAATGACAAAAAGAAATTTTTGAAACACATTGACCGTATGTGTGACTACATCGGCAGTTCTCGTCCAACGGCGGTGAATTTGTTCAATGCGCTTGAGCGGATGAAGAAAGTAGCGAGAGCCCACCGCCATGCCCCCCTTGGGCGAATTAAACAGTTTCTTAAAAAAGAGGCAGATGCTATTTATGAGGAAGACCGTCGGGTCTGTCGCTTGATGGGCAAATTCGGTGCTCAGCTTATTAAATCCAGACAAAATATTATGACGGTCTGCAATGCGGGGGCCTTAGCTACGGTTGATTATGGCACTGCGCTGGGTGTTTTTTACAGTGCGAAAACAAAAGGAACGAAGTTTAGAGTTTTTACCTGTGAAACGCGTCCTTTGTTGCAAGGGGCACGATTAACCACATGGGAACTTTTGCGCGAAGGGATAGACACAACTTTAATCTGCGATAATATGGCCGCAACCTTAATGAAACAAGGAAAAGTCGATGCGGTGTTTACCGGAGCGGACCGCATCGCTTCAAATGGCGATGCGGCCAACAAGATCGGTACCTACAATTTAGCGGTTTTGGCCAAGCACCACGGGATCCCCTTTTACATTGTGGCGCCTCGTTCCAGTTTTGATATGAACATTCAAAGCGGCAAAGAAATCCCCATTGAGGAGCGCTCTAGCGATGAGGTGAGGAATTTCGCCAATTTTCCAACGGCGCCACAAAAAGTGAAAGTCTATAATCCTGCCTTTGATGTGACGGATCACTCTCTTATAACCGCCATTGTCACCGAATACGGTATCATTTACCCCCCTTTTAAACGTAATATAAAAAGAATTTTTGATAAATATGATAAAAGGAGGGATAGGATCTAGGTGTTAGGGTTTAGACTAACCCCTATCCCCTAAAACCTAGACCCTTTTTATTATGGAAAGATTATTACGAAATATTGGAGAGTTCGGTCTCATCGCTTTGCTTCAGCGGCAGTTTTCCAAAGGGAAAAATGTTATTCAAGGCATCGGCGATGATGCGGCTGTTTTGCCTTTTTACAATAAAGAATATTTGTTGTTGACAACCGATATGATGATGGAGGGAGTGCATTTTCATCCCGAAACTTTGCCGGAGGCCATTGGTCATAAAGCCATGGCTTGTAATATTAGCGACATCGTGGCGATGGGCGGTACGCCGACTTTTGCGGTGGTCTCATTAGGACTTTCGGCAAATAGGAGAATAGAATTTGTGAGACGCCTTTACCATGGTATGCACAGGATTTCGCGGCTGTTTGGTGTGGCTATCGTGGGTGGTGATACCATTAAAAGTCGAAAACTTATTGTCAACATCGCTTTGCTTGGAAAAGTTAAAAAAAATCAATTAGTAACACGGGCAGGGGCTCAAAAAGGAGATTTTATTTTTGTAACTGGCCCGTTGGGTGGGTCGTTGAAAAGTGGCTATCATTTGTTATTTAAGCCGCGTTTTAAGGAATCGCAGTATCTTGTGAAAAATTTTAAGCCCAGCGCTATGATTGATATCTCCGACGGGTTGGTGGCGGATCTAGGGCATATTTTAGAGGAGAGCAAGGTGGGGGCGGTACTTTATGAACCTCTCATCCCCAAAAATAAAGGAGTAAGTCTACAACAGGCACTTTACGAAGGAGAGGATTTTGAACTTAACTTTACCTTACCTTTATCGAAAGCAAGAAGATTATCTCAAAATCGTCAATTTCCCTTTTATTTTATTGGGCAAATAGTCGATAAACGGGAAGGCCTACAATTGATTCGAAGAGATGGCAACAAGACGATCCTAACCCCTAAAGGTTTTACTCATTTTTAGGTCATGAAACCCATAGAATATTTGTCCCGTCGTGAACAAGAAACATTTAATCTCGGTAAGAATTTGGCACATTATTTAAAGTCAGCCGATGTTATTTGTTTAATAGGAGATTTGGGAACCGGAAAAACAACTTTTACCAAAGGTATTGCGCAAGGATTAAAGATTATTTCCACACAAGTGAACAGTCCAACCTTTGTCTTGCTTAACATTTATGAAGGTAAGTTACCCGTATATCACCTAGACCTTTATCGTATGGAAGATACAAAAGAGATCTTGAATATCGGTTACGAAGAGTTTTTGTATGGTCAGGGTGTGGCAGTGGTGGAATGGGCAGAGCGTCTAAAGAAATTGTTGCCAAATGAATATTTAGAAGTTCGATTTAAACATAAAGCTCGAAATGAACGTTTGCTTAAATTTACTGCCCGTGGCCAGCGATATGAAGCATTGTTGAGGAAAATGATACATCACAATAACTAAATCCAAAATAATTTTGGAGCTTGGTCATGGGAGGTGGGAGCCTTTATGAATTTTTTAGCCCTTGATACATCAACCAAGAATTTCAGTTTGGCGGTTAGTCAGGATGAGGAGCTGATGATCGAGCAGAATAAACTCTGTGATAAAGTCCTTTCCAACTCTATTATCCCAGCGATTAAAAATATTCTGCAAAAGTCAAAAATCGAATTATCACAAATTGATTGCTTTGTAGTGGGGCGAGGGCCTGGGTCATTTACAGGCCTGCGGGTTGGATTGTCAACGATTAAGGCGTTGGCCTTAGCCACCCATAAACCCGTTGTGGGCATACCGACCTTGGATGCTATTGCCTTAAATAGCTATCAGCCTCCGTTCACTTCTATCTGCGTTATGAGCGACGCCCGACGAGACTTAGTGTATGCTTGCCTTTATCAAAGAGAAGGAGATTGCCTAAAAAGAAAAAGTAAATATTTACTAACGACGATAGATGATGTATTAAAAAAGGTAAAGCCAACAACATTATTTACAGGTGATGCGGTGAAGATATTCCGAAAGGAGATTCTTCAATATAAAGGCTCTTTCACAAAAGAACGTTACTGGTCCCCACGGGCAAGTTGTTTAATAAAATTAGCATGGCCTAAAATTCAGAAGAGGGACTTTGACGATATCGATCGTCTTGTCCCCCTATACCTTTATCCTAAAGATTGTCAGGTACAACGATGAAAGGTAACGACATTCTCAAATGGGTAGAGATCGATCTCAAAGCCATTGAACATAATTTTAGGGAAATCAAAAGATTAGCCTACCTCCAAAGACCTCCTCGTAGTAAACGACCCCTCCAGATTTTAGCCGTTGTGAAAGCGGACGCCTATGGCCATGGTATGCTTCCGATCGCAACCTTATTGGATCGTTTAGGCATTGAATTTTTCGGTGTCTCGGATGTTGGGGAAGGAGTGGAATTGCGCAAGCACGGTATCACCAAGCCCATCCTATTATTTGAAAGCACATTGGTGATCTCGCCCGATGATATCATTGACTATAATTTAATACCGACGGTGTGTACCTACGAATTTGCCCAGGTCCTAAATGAAGTGGCGGGGCTACGCCATCGCAAAGTCGATGTGCATGTAAAGGTGGATACCGGCATGGGACGCTTAGGCATTTGGCATACAGAAGCGAAGGACTTCATCAAGAAAATTATGGAATTACCACAATTGTCAATTAAAGGGCTTTATACCCATTTTCCTTCGGCCGAGACGGATAAACGATTTACAAAAAGACAAATTCAACAATTGTATAAACTTGTCACACAACTCGACCAGATGGGTTTAATTGTCCCCTATATTCATGCCGCCAATAGTATAGGGTTGGCGAATTACAAGATGCGCCTTTTTAATCTTGCCCGAGTTGGTTTGATGATTTATGGATTATATCCAAGTCCATTGCTAAAGAGAAGGGTCGAATTAAGACCGGCGATGTCGGTGAAATCAAAGATTATATTTTTAAAGAGGATTTCGCGAGGCAGAAGCATTAGCTATGGACGAACTTTTATTGCGAAGCGAAATATGACCGTGGCCACGATCCCTATTGGTTACAGTGATGGCTACTTTCGCTCTTTTTCTAACCGTGCGTCCGTTTTGGTCGGTGGCCGACGTTGTTCGGTTTTGGGCCGCGTGACCATGGATCAGATTATGGTCGATGTGACAAAAATGAAGAATGTACGGTTGGGAGAGGATGTCGTGATTTTAGGTCGCCAGGGAAAAGAAGAGGTTACCGCTGAGGAATTGGCTGATTATGAGAAGACAATCAACTACGAAATTGTTTGCAGTTTAGGCAATCGCCTGCCGCGGGTGTATAAAAATTATTGAGGAGTCAACGGCAAATCAAAATTTTGTTTTAATTAAATAGAACGCTGTACTCAAAAAGATCATAGGTGTCATCCAGGCGGCCAGAAAGGGCGGGAAAAATCCTCCCTTACCTAAGGCCAATCCGACCGCATTGCAGACATAATAAAAAAATCCAATCATAATGGCAATGCCGAGTGAGGTAAAGGTTACCGCCTTACGTCGGGTTGTCATGAGGGCAAAGGGAAGGCCGACTAAGATAAGAATGATGTTACTGATAGGAAATGTTGTTTTTTGGTGAAGGTCCACGCGCAGATTGTTGAGGGCTTTGACAGCACCGCTATTGGAAAATTTTTCGATATATTCGTGTAATTGTTCTATATTCATCGCGGAGACCGTGAGATTTTGTCGTAAGAAATCTTCGGGTGTCTCTTTGATGTCCATCAATTTTTCTTCATAAACTTTAACTTTGGCTGGTACCTTGATATCGGTAGACTCAAATTCGGAGATCTGACACGTGTAAAATTTCCAGGCAATACCTACCCATTTCCCCTTGAGGGCCACAATTTTTTCTCGGATATTTTGTTCATGGTCGTAACCAACGATCGTTATACCATCCAATTCATAGGTATTCGGATCAAAGGAATCAATAAAATAGAGCCGATTTTTTAAACCGTAAAATGTCATGTTCTTGATTTTACTCTTTGTTTTCTTCTCACTCACACTAGCACTCATATTTTCATTCTTGATTTTGTTAGAGATGGCTTCTGCTGTTGGAACAGCTTGTTCATTAAGCCAAAAAATGATAGCCGAAATGAGGAGGCCAAAGAATATGGCCGGTTTGGCAATCCGCCAGAAATTGAACCCACTGGCACGCAAAGCGATAATTTCGTTGTTATGGTTGAGGTGACTGTAGGTGAAAAGGGTGGCAATGAGCGCAGCAATAGAACTTGTTTGAACAAGAATGATAGGAAAAAAGGTTGAATAATACTGAATAAGAATTGCACTGGGAACTCGGCGTTGGATTAAGTCATCGAGATTAGCCGCCATATCAATGAGGATATAAAGAAAAGCAAAAACAAAGACACACGCAATGAAAATTGTGATGATGCTTTCAATAATATAACGTTCAATGAGGCGCATGCAAAGAATTAAAAATGTAAAATGAAAAATTTAAAATTATAGCGTTGCGTAATGATTCCATAGTTTTGCATTTTATATTTTAAATTTTTCATTTCTAGGTTGTGCATAGTTTATAATTTAAAACCAAAGCCAATGTGCCGGCGATGATGTTTGGCACCCACATGATTAAGGCGGCTGGGACGAGATTTTGAACACCCAATGCCTCACATCCTAATGAGATTAAATAATATAGAGCGGCACATAGCATCGCCATGATAAGATTTGCGGCCTTTTCTCGTCTATGTGTCACAATAGCGATCGGCAGTCCCAAAAGAATAAAAATCATGGCGGAAAAGGACCAACTGATTTTACGGTGAAACTCTGTCTCTAGGCGGGCCGTATCCACCGCGAGCTTTTGCAATTTTTCTTGCTCTTCCTTGAGCTCACGTAAGGTCATACTCTTAGGTTTTTTTTCCACTTCCTTCGTTTTTTGAGATAAATCCAAAGTCATAAAATAATTTTGAAAGTTCAACTTGTAAAAACTATTTGGGTCTTTGAGATTTGGTTCATCCGAAGTCCCATCTATTAGTTTTAATTTGATTTGATCTTTGCCCGGGACAGCCGTGAACTCGCCCCGTTTGGCAATAATCGTTCGAGTGGGTCTCCCATCGGGTTGTGGCTGATAAATGGTCACATTATACATCTTGTTGCCTTCAATTTTATGAATAAACAAAATTTGATCTTTAAAGGAATGGATAAAGAGGCCAGCCTCTAATATGGCCGTGGGATTTTGTACACCTAAATTTTTGAGTAGCTTGCGTTGCTCGTAATGGGCATAAGGGATGATCTTTTCATTTAAGACAATAGAAATAAGCGTGAGGATAAGCCCAATAATGGTGAAAGGGAAAAGAATTTTTTTCAGATGTATCCCATTGGCCCGAATGGCCAATATTTCGTTATCAAAGGAAAGTCGACTGAACGCAAGAATAATGCTAATAAGGCAGGCAATAGGTAACGTGTATCCTAAGAGGAGGGGAATATAAAGAAGAAAAATGCGGCCAATGAGGGTGAGGCTGACGCCTTTATTAATGACGAGGTTGGCTAATTGGACAAGGTTGCCTAAAAGGAAGATGCATGTCAGCACCCCTAAGGCTAAAATAAATGGGAAAATACATTCTCTTACGAGATAAGTACGTATTATTTTCATCGACAGATTAATCGACCACTGCCAGTGTCAGGACATCTACCCGGCGTGCCCCATCTTCTTTTAAAATTCGTGCAGCTTCGGAGGCCGTGGCCCCTGTTGTCATTAAATCATCGACAAGGAGGAAAGATTTCTTCAACGAATACGACGGATATTTTATTTTAAATGCACCGAAAATGTTTGTCCAGCGTTCTTTTTGTGTACAATTGGCTTGGAACGGCGTGTGACGTATCCGTTTAAGATTGGTGGAGAGAGGGATAGCTAATCGTTGGGAAATGAGCTCCGCCAGCAGTTCTGATTGGTTGTAACCGCGTTCCCGTAAACGGGCTGGGTGAAGGGGCATAGGGGTGATAAAATCATAAAAGGGAAAAGGAAATTGATAGGTATTAAAAAAGTCAGTAACGAGATGTGCCAATTGATAGCGTAGAATCGTTTTATGTTTATATTTAAACAGATGAATGAGACGACGTAGCGAATCGTTATAGCGACTGACCGCCCACACCCGATCAAAATTAAATTTTTGCCGTTGGCATCTGACACACAACGAGTCCTCATTGGGTGTATGCAAATGTGAACAGCACCTTTGACAGAAAGGGGGAATGTTGATTTCTAAGGTGTGTAAGCAAAACGAACAAAGCGGGATTTTTTTATCCAAAGAAGGGAGACCTTGTTGACAGAGAAGACAAACGCGAGGATAGACAAAGTCACAGAAGCCCTTCCAAAGTTGTTCCAACATGGGGTTATCCTAACATGATGCTTAAAAAGTGTCAATTTTAGACTGGGGGGATTACGCTCTTAAAACATAAATCGACTTGAATGGATAATTTTCCCAACGTATAATAAAGCCAATTTGGAGGATATTGATACGTTCGGCGGCGCCTAAACCCCGCCCTTTAGGGCGGGGAAAGAGGCGCCGCTCAGTATCAATCCTGAGCATACTCCGGCCTTTAGACCGGAGAGTCGAAGGATTGATTTTTTCAATTTTGACCATGAATTCTTTTGTCCAACGATTTATTCGTATGATGATTCTGATCGTGGGGATCGGTAGTATGATCGTCTCCCCCTCCTCGGCCTTTCTTTATCAAATTTCTATTTTGAATAAAAATCAGATTAGTGAACTTTCGAATGAAACATTACTGGACACGTATATTGATGTCTTGGTGGAATTGGAGGCAAGTCAGGCTTTTCATCAAACTTCTGGTTTTACTCCGAAGCAGTATCTGCAGCATAAAGATTTATTGAAATACCGTATTCGCCTTGTCGATGAGATTCAAAAGCGAGGTCTTGATGTACCAGGGGCCATCAAGGCCATCAATGTCTTGGAAGAAGATTCTGCAAAACCAGAGCCCAAAAAATCTACCCTCATTATCAAAAATCAATGATGCGCCTTTCAGGGATTGTGAAGGATAAACAAAGATTATGGCAGATACTAAAAAGCGAAGCTTTTTTTCGTGAGAAAATTATCCTTTCTTCCGGCAAGGAAAGTGATTATTACTTTGATGCCCGACGGGTGACGTTGAGCGCCGAAGGGGCCTATTTAAGTGCCAAAATTATTCTTGAGATGATTAAGAATGAAGATATTGTTGCCATCGGTGGTCCAACGTTAGGCGCCGATCCTTTGGTTGGCGCGATTGCCCTTTTAAGTTATCAACGGAAGAAACCACTGCAGACCTTTATTGTCCGTAAGGCTCCTAAACCGCATGGGAAACAGCAACAGCTTGAGGGGCCGCCGGTGCCGGAAGACGCAGAAGTCATTTTGATTGATGATGTGGCCACAACGGGAAAGGCCTTTTTGGAAGCGATGGACGTATTGAGTCGATATCGCATTCGTGTGAGGAAGGCGATTTGTTTGATTGATCGTGAAGAAGGTGCAAAGCAAGCCTTGGCGCAGCGCGGTTGTCATCTTGCCTCCATTTTTAGGGCATCGGATTTCCTTGAATAATTTATCGATATGACCCAACTCATTTTGGCCTCCGCATCTCCTCAACGGCAAGAACTTTTTCGTCGCTGTGGTTTAAAATTTAAAATCATCCCAAGCCGAATCAAAGAGAGCCATAGGATCACTTCGTCGTGTTCCCACCTTGTGAAATATAATGCCCTTTTGAAAGCGAGGGATGTGGCTTCTCGGCTCAAAGAGGGCATCGTTGTCGGCGCTGATACACTGGTGTATGGCGGAGGGGTGCGGCTGGTAGGAAAACCACGTCATTTCAAGGATGCCAAGCGCATTTTGAAAATTCTTTTTTCCCGACCACATTGGGTCTATACTGGCCTGGCCATCATTGATGTTAAAAGTCACAAGACGGTCGTTGACTATGAAAAAACAAAGGTATTTATGAATCGATTATCAGACAAAGAAATTAAACGTTATCACACCAAAATGTTTCCTTTGGATAAAGCAGGGGGGTTCGACATCGAAGGGCACGGGGCCTTATTTATTCGACGCATTGAAGGATGTTATACCAATGTGATTGGCCTCCCGATGGCTAAATTGAGGAAAATCTTAAAAAAGTTTGGTATCCATGTCTTTTAAAGTCAACGATAACTATTTAGTGTTTTCCTATTTTGTGATTCTAACATTTATTTTCATGGTGGGCGGAGGATGTATGTCTGAATATAATCTTGCGACCAACCGTCAAGAAACACTCCTTTACGGAACAGACAAAGAGATTAAAATTGGTGATGCAATTGCCGCACAGGTTGAAAAAAATCTTCCCCTCAGTACCGATGTAGAGGCTAACGAGCGTGTTCAGCGTGTCTTGGAGGGTATAGCGGCGGTTTGTGATCGACAGGAATTAGTTTATACTATTAAAATTATCGATGAGGATAAACTCAATGCGGTGAGTTTACCTGGTGGTTACATTTATATCTATAAGAAATTGTTAGATAAACTGACGACCGATGATGAGCTGGCAGCCATTATCGGTCATGAAATCGGCCATATCGCCGCCAAACACGCCATGAAACGCTTGCAAGGTTCCTATGCATATGTCCTTTTGACGGTTTTGGCGGCTTCCTCGGGCAACGCCCAAGTGGCACAAGGGGTACAAACCGCTTACATGTCACTTTTTTTAGCTTATTCCCGTGAGGATGAATTTCAATCAGATGAGTTAGGAATAAAATATATGAAAAAGGCTGGATATAATCCTGAGGCCATGTTAACAGTTTTAAAGATTTTACAAGACGAGGAGCGAAGGGAGCCCTTACGGGAGCTGAGTTATTGGCGGACTCATCCACATTTGGGAGAACGCATCGCGGCCACCAATAAAACGATTAAGGGACAGCTTGAGTTTCGTGATTATCTTAATTTGACCGGTAATGAATGACGATCCGGAAAATTCCAAGAGACAATATCCAAATTCCAATTTTTTAAAGATTTTTGTTTTTTATCATTCGGAATTTGTTTGGTATTTGTTTCTTGGAATTTGTTTATTAAGTTTCTTTATTGGATGTAGTGCGCAAAATGGCTTGACTCAAGATCAGGTTTGCTTTCAGAATCATTGTTATGAGGTAGAGATTGTCCAAAAAGGTGAAGAATTGGCACGTGGTCTGCAATTTCGCCAATTTTTACCTAAAAATCGTGGGATGCTTTTCATTTTTCCGCAGAATGCACGCCATAGTTTTTGGATGAAAGACACTTTAATTCCGTTAGATATCATTTGGCTTGATTATGCCCGTCTCGTTGTCTACATTCAGCACAACGTTACTCCCTGCGTGCAGGATCCCTGTCCGATCTATACACCACCCACGGAAGCCATGTACGTCCTAGAACTTAACGCTCACCAGGCTCACACCCTCCAACTGAAGGAGGGAAATCAATTAGAGTTTCGGTTAAAAGACAAAAAATAATGTGCTATACTGAAAGTCAATGTCGACCTTTCAATTCATATTCGATGTTAGCCAATACCACCTCAACCCTTATTCGTTAGCCCCTCTTTTAGTCGCCACCTTAGTTCTTGTTTTTGGTATTTTTCTTTATAGTCTTGAGAGAAATTCGACCTTTAATAAAGTGCTTCTCTATTTTTGTTTCAGCACAATCGTGTGGCTTTACAGTTGCGTCCTTCTTTTGAATACCAAATCTTCGCAATTGGCTTACTTTTGGAGTCATTTTTTGTACTTAGGCTTTGTTTTTGTGCCACCGACGATATTTCACTTGTCTGTTAGTCTGACGAGACCTTCAATTTGGCACCGATTTATTGTGATAGGATTCTATTTGTCAGCGATGATATTACTTCCTTTCTGTCAAAGTCCCTATTCTTTTGTTGATGTAAAAAGAGAATTTTTCGGTTTTTATCCCATAGCAGGATTTCTTCAGCCGGTTATTGTTTTTTTCTTTGCCTCTGCCATAGTTTTCGGTTTGTTTAATTTAATGTACGATCATTTTTCTCGTCAGGACTTTCTGGAAAGGCGTGGTTTAAAATTCTTCATGTTCAACTTTTCGGTTTTGTCGTTTAGTTCCCTCGACATCTTGGCCTGTTTTAACAATTATTTATATCCATCCGGTTTTATTGGTTTTTTAGGATTCATCATTGGCATGACCTGCTTTAAACTGATGTTCTTTGCAACTACTATTGAAAGACATGCCCAGGATTTAGAGAAGGAAGTCGAGTTGAAGACACGGGAACTATCGCAGGTCCTTCAGAATTTGCGTACGACCCAAGTCCAATTATTAGAGACAGGAAAGAAGTCCGCCTTGGCCAGTTTAAGTGCAGGTCTTCTCCATCAAATCAGTCAACCCATTACAGCCATTCATGGTTTTGCACGTTTTTTAAAGAAAGAAATGAAACCAACGGATCCCTTCTACAAGCCTATCTATCATATTGAAGAGCAATCGGTTTATATCAAGCGCATGTTGGAGGATTTAACCAATTTGGTACGCCATCGTGAAATTTTAAAAGAGAATATTGATGTGAATGTTGTTATCAAACGAGCAACAGATCTTTTAACGGATGAGTTAAGGATTCGTCGGGTGCAGTGGGATACACAATTAGCCCAGGGAGTGCCGCTGGTCTACGCCGACGGTGTCTTACTACAGCAAATTTTTCTGAATTTGATTCTTAATGCGCTTCAGGCTTTTGAAAATTTACCACGTGGTGCGCCACGTTATTTTAAGATGAGTACACAATGGGACAATGTGAAGCGCGAAGTCATTATCGCTTTCGAGGACACGGCCCCCAGTTTATCCATGGAAGAGAGGGCCGTTATAGGTGAACCGTTTTTCTCTACAAAATCTAAAATATCGGGACTGGAGATAGCCCTCTGTCAGGATTTGATTGCCGAGCACGGGGGATCGATGGAGATCCAAGGGACATCAGGGAAAGGGAATAAATTTATTCTACGTTTTCCTATTTCTAATTCCCTCGTGATTCCTCAGGAAGAAAAGAAATTGACTTAACTTTTTTACGATAATCTTAAGTTTGCGATATAATAAGACATTAATAGGAGGAGACGGTGGATAGATTAAAGATACTTGTGGTAGATGACAAAAAAGTTATCGGTGATCTTTTTGACTTTACGCTGGGTTACAGTGGTCATGTTATTACGGTTGTCCATAGTGCGGCGGAGGCCTTGGAGGCAATCAAGATACAGGATTTTGATATAGCCTTTGTGGATATCGTGATGCCGGAAAAGGATGGGGTGCAGCTTTTGGAGGACATCCGTAAAATGGCCTCCAAACTTCCTGTGGTGATGATGAGTGGTTATTCCGTTGAGGATAAAAAGAATCGGGCTAAAGAGTTGGGGGCGGTGACTTGTTTGAAGAAACCATTTGAAATCGATGATGTCAAAAAGGTGATAAGAGCCGCGATAGGAAAAGAAGCCTGAACTAAGCGACCAGTTACCAGTAACCAGAGACCAGATTAAAAAAGACAAATCATTTTGATTTGTCTTTTTTACTTTAAACCGGTTGCTGGTCGCTGGTTACTTTGAACTTGGTTTATAAATATGCGTGGCATGACCAAAGAAGCTCTCAGCGGTTTCCATGATAGTTTCGGAAATGGTTGGATGAGGATGAATGCTTAGTTTAAGATCACTAGCCACCGCGCCCATTTCCACTGCTAAGACACCTTCAGCAATGAGTTCGCCTGCGCCGACCCCAACGATGCCAACACCTAAGACCCGCTGCGATTGCGGTTCAATAATAAGTTTGGTTAGACCATCCGTTCGATTAAGCGTAATGGCCCGCCCTGATGCTCCCCAAGGGAATTTCACAATCTCCACAGTTCGATTTTGCTTTTGAGCCTCGGTTTCAGTTAAGCCACACCAGGCGATTTCTGGATCCGTAAAAACCACCGCAGGAATCGCATTCGGTTCAAAGGCTACTTTCTGGCCCGCGATCGCCTCTACCGCCACCCGTCCTTCGTGGGAGGCCTTGTGGGCGAGCATCGGCTCACCAGCAATATCCCCAATGGCATAAATTTTAGGATCGGTGGTCTGACGCTGGGCATTGACCGTCACAAAACCGCGTTCGTTCACTTGAACTTTTGTATTTTCTAAACCAAGATTCTTTGAGTTGGAACGACGGCCAACCGCTACTAAAACTTTATCGTAGACTTCTTGGGAGGTTTTGCCATTTGCCTCTTCAAAGGTTACAGCAATCCCTTGGGTGGTTTCTTCCATTTTAACCACTTTAGTATTTAATTTAATCGCTTCAAATAAACGTACAATTCGTTTTTCAAGAATATTGGTCAGATCACGATCGCAGCCTGGCAAAAGGCCTGGTGTCATTTCCACGACCGAGATCTTGCTTCCTAATTCATAATAGACCGTTCCTAATTCAAGACCGATGTAGCCGCCGCCCACAACGAGAAGTCGTGGGGGGATATCAGTTATATCCAAGGCTGTTGTGGAATCAAGAACGCGAGGAGATTTTGGTGCAAAGGGAAGAGTAATAGGCAAGGACCCTGTGGCTAACACCGCATAATCAAAAGAAAGAATTTGGTCACTACCATCTGCTTTTCTGATTTTAACCGAGTTGGAATTAACAAAGGTGGACTGACCTTGAATAAAATTCATTTTGCGCTGTTTGCACAGTTGCCCCAAGCCTCCTGTCAATTGATTGACAACCTTATTTTTCCATGCACGTACTTTATCTAGATGAATTTGCGGGCTGGCAAATTCAATACCCAATTCTTTAGCCTCGCGTGATTCCGAAAGGATTTTGGCGACATGCAGAAGTGCCTTTGAGGGGATGCATCCTCGAAAAAGGCAGACTCCTCCAGGATTTTTTTCCATATCAACGAGGGTAACATCCAAACCAAGATCATTCGCATGAAACGCCGCCGCATAACCACCGGGGCCACCGCCAACGACAACGACGCGAATATTTTGGGCTGGTGGTGTTGTTGAGACAGCTGCGGCTTTGGGTGCTTCCTTTTGAGAAGGAGTTTCTTTTGGTTGTGTTGGTCTGACGGTGGTCTTGGTTGCGGAGACATCCTTTGTATCTTCAATACGGCAAATCGTCTGGCCGATTTTAATCACATCACCTTCTTTGACCAAGACTTCCTTAACAACACCATCGCATGGCGAGGGAATTTCGATGGTGGCCTTTTCTGTTTCGAGTTCGATTAACGTTTGATCTTTTTTAACCTTGTCGTTAGCCTTCACAAGAACCTTAACGACGTTTCCAGTCTTTATGTTTTCACCGACTTCCGGTAGTTTGAATTCAATCATCGTTTTGGTATGGTTTCGTGTGAAGGAATTTATTCTTTTATGTCTATCATGCTTGGTTCTTCGATTGTTTTAGCGAGCCAGCGGATAAAACGTGCCCCGTCCGCGCCATCGATAACGCGATGATCGTAGGATAAAGAGAGAGGAAGCATAAATGTAGGCACAAATTGATTGTTGATATAAATCGCTTCCCATTGGGCCCGGGAAACGCCTAAGATCGCCACCTCCGGCCAATGGATAATAGGCGTAAAATACGTTCCGCCGATGCCGCCTAAATTGGTGAGGGTAAAGCATCCGCCTTGGAGTTCCTCGAGGGTCGTTTTCTTATTACGGGCCCGTTCCGCCGCTTCGGTCACTTCCTTTGCCAACTGGATGATGCTCTTTTTGTCGACATCGTGTATCACAGGAACAATCAAACCGCGGTCGGTATCCACAGCCACACCAATGTGATAATATTTTTTATAAATAATTTCGTTAGTCTGCATATCGACACTGGTGTTGAATTGCGGAAATGTTTTTAGTCCTAAGGCCATGATTTTCATTAAAAACGGGGTGATTGATAATTTTTTTCCTTTAGCGGAAAAATTTTTTCGTATACGTTCCAATTCACTAAGATCGGCTTTATCAAATTGCGTAACATGAGGAATGACGTTCCACGCCTGCGTGAGATGCTCGGCGGTTGTGCGGCGGATATTATTCATAGGCTTTCGTTCGATTTCACCAAATTTCGCAAAATTAGGCAGAGGCCGTGTTGGGATTCCCGCTCTGGCAGCTTCAGATCGTGTGATATTTAATTGTTTCGCGAAAGCCTTAACATCGTCTGTAGAGATGCGTCCGCCAGGACCTGAGCCACGGACTTGCGTAATATCAATACCAATCTCACGCGCAAAGCGACGCACGGAGGGAGGGGCAGGTACTTCACTATGGACTTCGGAGAATTGAGCTGCCACAAATGGTTGTGTAGCCGCCACAGAGGGCGATGGCTTAGATTCCACTTTTGGTAAAGGTATCGTTTCCGTTTTTGCAGAAACAGCGACGGTCGGTTTAGTAACTGGGATCGTAGCTCCAGCCTCGATTTTCATCATCACTTGACCGATTTTGACCTGAGCATTTTCTTTAATGAGGATTTCCTTAATGATTCCATTCACAGGCGAGGGGACTTCAATGGTAGCCTTATCGGTCTCAATTTCAAGCAAGGGTTGATCCTTTTTGACACTATCGCCGACTTTGACATTGATTTTCACGACCGTACCGGCGGTAATATTTTCACCTAATTCTGGAAGTTTGAAGTCGGTTAACATGATTATTCCTTATAAAGAAGCAAGATGTCAGAGGTCAGAAGTCAGAAGGTGCTAAAGAATTTTCTGATTTCTTATTTCTGGCCTCTTTGCTTCTAGATTTAACTTATCATCGGATTCGCTTTTTCTGGATTGATATGTAGATCTTTGATGACCTTTTCCACCACATCGATTTTTATTTCTTTATTACGATAGAGGGCAACTAAAGTGGCTAAGGTAATATGTCGGGCATCCACTTCAAAGAAATCACGTAGAGCTTTACGGCTATCGCTGCGGCCAAAACCATCAGTGCCCAGACTGACCAGTCCTTGTGGCATCCATTTGGCAATTTTATCCGGAAGGGCTTTGATATAATCTGAAGCGGCTACACAGACACCTTTTTCTTTTGCGAGACATTGAGTGACATAGGGAAGTTTTGGCGCTTCAAAAGGATGCAACATGTTCCATCGTTCTACATGAAGGGCGTCTTTATGCAATAAATTATAACTGGTGACGCTCCAGACATCTGTGGCCACATGATAGTTTTCTTCAAGAATTTTTTGCGCCTCAAGAACTTGATTCATAATAGCGCCGCTTCCAAAGAGATGGGCCTTGAGTTTGGGGTTCTTTTTGTCGGAGGCCTTAAATTTATACATTCCTTTAATAATACCTTCTCTGACACCCTTCGGCATGGCTGGCATCGCATAGTTTTCATTGCCAATGCTTAAATAGTAAAATATACTTTCTTGTTTTTCATACATGCGATAAATTCCCTCATGTATAATCACCGCTAATTCATATGCAAAGGCTGGGTCATAGGCCTGACAGGGTGGGACAGAGGAGAAGAGCACATGGCTATGACCGTCTTGATGTTGTAAACCTTCGCCATTAAGAGTGGTTCGTCCTGATGTGGCACCAACCATAAACCCACGACATCGCATATCAGCTGCCGCCCAAATGAGATCGCCAACACGCTGTGGTCCAAACATCGAATAATAGGTATAAAAAGGAATCGTATTGATACCTTGTGTCGAATAAGAAGTCCCCGCTGCAATGAACGAAGACATGGCGCCAGCCTCGTTAATACCTTCTTCGAGGATTTGACCATCTTTTGCTTCTTTGTAATAAATCAGAGTATCTTTATCAACTGGTTCATAGAGCTGACCAACATGGGAATAAATACCGCATTGACGAAACAAGGCTTCCATACCAAAGGTTCGTGCCTCATCAGGAATAATGGGAACAATCAGTTTTCCAATGTTAGGGTCTTTCAAAAGTTTGGAAAGAATACGGACATAGGCCATCGTCGTGGAAACTTCCCGGCCATCTGTGCCTTGATAGAATTCTTCAAAAATTTCATCGGAGGGTGCGCTTAAGGGCCTACTTTTTTCAAAACGCTGTGGGATATAACCACCTAATTTCTCGCGACGCTCGCGCAGATATTTCATTTCCAGTGAGTCTTCAGGTGGTTTATAAAACGGCGTATCCGCCACATCTTTATCCGAAATTGGAATATTAAATCGTGTTCGAAATTCTTTGAGTTCTTCCAGATTAAGTTTTTTCTGCTGATGGGTGATGTTTTTACCTTCCCCGCTTTCCCCTAAGCCATAACCTTTAATGGTTTTAGCCAAAATGACGGTGGGTGCGCCTTTAAATTCAACCGCGGCCTTATAGGCGGCATAGACTTTTTCAGGGTCGTGACCGCCACGTCTCATCTTCTGTAATTGTTCATCCGAGAAATTTTTGACCATCTCCAGAAGTTTAGGATCGACCCCAAAGAAATCTTGGCGAATATAATCACCCGATGAGACGGAATATTTTTGATATTGACCATCAACCACCTCACCCATGCGTTTGGCCAGCAGCCCTTCGGTATCCTTTTCTAACAAAGGATCCCAGTCGCTTCCCCAAATAACTTTAATGACATTCCATTGCGCTCCGCGGAAAAGCGCCTCGAGTTCTTGAATAATTTTGCCGTTGCCGCGCACTGGCCCATCGAGCCGTTGGAGGTTACAGTTAATAACAAAAATAAGATTATCGAGCTTTTCGCGGGAAGCTAGATGAATGGCTCCGAGTGTTTCAGGTTCATCGCATTCGCCATCACCGATAAAGGCCCAAACTTTATGATCGTCTTTGGGCTTAAGGCCACGATCCTCTAAGTAGCGGTTGAATCGCGCTAAGTAAATAGACATAATCGGCCCTAATCCCATGGTAACGGTTGGAAATTGCCAGAAATTTGGCATAAGCCAAGGATGCGGATAGGAGGAAAGGCCGCCTCCTGTCTGTAATTCTCGACGGAAATTCTCCAAATTTTTTTCCGTTAAGCGTCCTTCAAGAAAGGCACGGGCATAAACACCCGGTGAGGCATGCCCTTGGAAGAATACAAAATCGCCACAGAAATTTTCCGTGCGGGCCCGAAAGAAATGGTTAAAACCGATTTCAAAAAGGGTGGCTGCGGAGGCATAGGTTGAGATATGTCCGCCAATGCCAACCTCGGCCTTGTTGCCCCGCACGACCATGGCCATGGCATTCCAACGGACGATGCTTTTGATTTGGCGTTCAATCTCGCGGTTGCCTGGAAAAGGAGGCTGTTTTTCAAGCGGTATAGTATTAATATAAGGCGTATTGGCAATAAAGGGGAGGGTAACCCCCGCCTCTTGGGCGCGGATTTGAAGCTGCTGAAGGATTTTTCGAGCCTGCTCCTCTGAGCCATGTTTTAAGACATAGTCCAGGGAACTTAGCCACTCTTTGATCTCAACTTCATCAACTTCGTAACTTTTACGATTGACATTCGTCTCTTCCATTATTGAGGTAAGCAATCCCTTAAATACTCTTCAAAATTTCTTTATTGTATTATGTCGAAAAGAGAACTGCAAGGGGAAATTTTAACCTCAGGGATTAGGGTATAGGGTTTAGGGTAAAGAAATCAAAAGAACGCTTTTTACTAAACCCTAAGCCCTATTCCCTAAACCCTAAGTCAATGCGGAAGGAGAGACTCGAACTCTCAAGGCTTTCGCCATACGCTTCTGAGACGTACGCGTATACCAATTCCGCCACTTCCGCACATGCTTCGCTCAAAAATTTTCATGTTTGAGCTTCGAAGTGCTTACGCGCTGCAACTGTTTTGGATCCTGTGTAGTCAAACACACCAAGTATTTGACGAAGCAGGACCGCCACTTCCGCAATTTCCTCTAAATGAAAAATTAAAGTAAATTGCGGAGATTGGCTCTTTTTCTAAAGAATTAATTAAGGAAAGAGCCAATACCGCACTCTCTTTATCGTATTTAGGATAAACAGTATACTAAAGGAAGCTTAAGGCTGTCAATTCTTGTTAGACCAAGATACTAGATTCAAGACTCCAGTTGTAACTTGGGTCTTGTGTCTTGGGTCTTGTGCCTTCTTATGTTATAATCACCCCACAATGTCACAAACAATTGCCACCAACAAGAAAGCCTTCCGTGATTACTTTTTCTTAGATCGCTGGGAATGTGGAATTGTCCTGAAAGGGGGAGAGGTTAAGTCCATCCGTGCTCGGGAGGTTAATTTTAAAGATAGTTTTGCTCGCGTGGAAGGTGAAGAAATTTATCTCTATAACCTTCATGTTGCGCTTTATGAACAGGCGAGTTTCTTAAACGGAGATCCTGACCGCCCCCGTAAACTTTTGCTTCACAAGAAAGAAATTAAAAAGATTATTGGGCTGGTGGCGCAGAAGAAACTCGCCCTTATCCCGACCAAGCTTTATTTTAATAAAGGTGGCTTTGTGAAAGTAGAGCTCGCCCTCGGCCGCGGGAAAAGGCTTTATGACAAACGAGAGGATATCAAAAAGAGAGAATTAGAACGATCCCTCAAGCGTGTAGTGAAAGGGGAAAAGGGAAAGTCCATATCGACATGATTATCTTAATTTATACAAGATCTGTTCTCCCGATAGTCTCCGATAAAATAGATGTGTTTCCATTCGTGCAAAATCTCTCAAATCTGGAGAGCCGGGAAAAGAAAGGTATTCAGAAGGCACAAAAAATTTGAGGATATCCGTATAGAGATACACCACATCTGTTTTGTAAAGATAAACAACTTCAGATATATAAGGTATAGATTTAATAAACCAAGCCATCTGGGTTGGATAAAAATTCACGTCTAGTAAATAGATATTTGCCTTTAGCTTAAAATTTTCTAAAAGTCCAAGAAATTTCATAGGAGAGATGTAAAGTTCCTCCGTCTCAATAGGATCTCGGATAACCGTAAAACCATTCATATCTAGTGGTCTGTTTACATCTCTCTCAAAGTAAAAGCCTATATCCTTTCCAAGCAGAGAATGAGAAAGAAGAATATTGAATGATTTTTCTTCTCTGTTCTGAATCATATATTGTGCAATATTTTTGGAGATGGCAGCGGTTTCTTTAAAAACACGTTGGACTGCGATTAAATTTAATCCTTGATCGAGGAAGGCAATAATAACGATGATAGAAAAAAGTTGAATGCCTCTCAAAGACGGTTTATTAGGTATGCTCCCTCGAAATAACTTCTCAGCATACCAAAGGAAGATTATCGTCATAGGACCAATGGCATGAACGAGATGAACCTCCACATAATAAGTGATTAGGTAAGGTAGCCAAGAAATAAGAAACCAAATGGCCAGAAGGAAGTGAATTCTAAAGGCAAAAAACGAGATCAATATGAGGAATGAAAAGGAGAGATATCCGGCCCAAGGCTGGAGAGCATCGTATCGGGAAACGAACAGCGATCCGTAGAGCAATACAAAAACAAGCATCTTTTTCATTTTCTGAAAATTGTTTTCAGTTCTATTGTTTTCAGAGATTTTATAGATACCCAAAGCCCCTAATAACGAAAGCAGTGGCGGTATACTGAAGATCAAGATGTTTGTGAAATGCCATTTGATTTGGACATCTGAAAACGAAATAATATAGTTGTAATAGTTCGCAAGAGGCGACCTAAAAACTAGATTGTGATAAAAAATCAGGTTAATAAGAAAGGCAGGGTACAAGGCATGAAAGAGAAAAGGCAAAATAAAACAGATTAAGCGAACGCTGCGGTTGTAGGAGAAGATTTCTGCACATAAAAGAATAAATGGCATTAAGGTGAAGTATTCCTTGTAAAGTGGTCCAAGGAAGAGAATGAAAGATAATGGAGTTAACCACTTCAGAGAATTTGTTTCTTTATAGTTTATATAACTTAAGAGGGCTAAGCTCATTGCAAGAGAGACCAAACAGTGGGCACCGGTAACGACGATCCAAGTTCCCGTTAAGGCAGGAATGGAAAACATTGTGAGGATGGCAGCCCCTATGGAGCAAAAGCGATTATTGGTTAATTTTTGACTTACCAGAAATATACTGCCGGCAGTGGCCGATAATAAAAAACAATTGATTAAGATTGGAATCCATGAGACATGGCCAAAGATATGAAAATATAGGACATTAAATAAAATATGCAAGACGAGTAAGGGACGATAGATAGTTTGAAGTGGTCGCTGGGGGATTCCTGTTGGGGGTTCGTACCAAATCTCATTCCAGAATTTTTGAAAATATTCATCAGGAGACGTGACATTAAATTGAGTAATTTGTCTCTGTAAGAATTGAATTTTTATTGTCTCATCGAATATGGGATCTAGGGGTAGCCGTAACCAGAAATTTGTTACTATACCAAATATTAACAGAAAAATGAAAATTAAAGAATTTGAGGGAGGGGTGGAAGTGAAGTTCACTATAATTTTTCCTAAAAATTCATATTCTATGGGATTTTATATATTATTATAATCACAAACATACAATTACGAAACCATTCGTTTCGATTTATGATGATTTCCAAAAAATTTATATTAAGCAATAAGGCGATACTCCTATTTTCCGTTCTTTTAATCGTTTTTCGTTTGTCGCTTATCACGACGGGTCATCGTTTTGAAGGTGACGAGGGGAGGTATCAAAATGCCATTGACTTTTGGGGTAAATTTTTTGAAGGCCATTTCGGTCAAGCCATATCACATCTTTACAATGCGCAGGCAAGACCGGGTTTCATTCTGCTCAGCCTGATTCCAGCGGGCCTTCAAAGGATCGTGGCACACCTTAATATCCTAGACCCTTCCAACATACATTTTTTTGACATACCAAGTTTTTTTAATGCCTTGGTTACCCTTATCAAAGATATATTTTTTTATCGAATATTGAGCCTTCTTGTATCCAAACGAAGTATCGCCATTGTGGGCACAATCGTTTATAGTCTGCTCATTAATACCAATGTTTATATAAGACATCTCTCCCCTTATGATTATTCCCTTTTGATATTTCTCATTGTCCTTTTTTTGATTTTACGTGAACAAATCATTGGGCCATTAAGTAGTCGTAGCGCGGCCTTATGTGGGGCCCTGAGTGCTTTTGGCTCATTAGTCTATCCAGGCTATTATGTCTTTACGATCATTATGGCGATCTTTATTATGGCTTCCGCAGGTTTCTCTTTCCGCCCATTGGCCATTCATACGGTCTGTTTTTTAGGCGTCATCTTATTTTGTGAATTTATCTCTCAAATGGTCGGGAGATCTTATTTGTTGGATTGTCTTATATTATCATCAACTGTCACCCATGGCAGTTTTGAGGAGGGATTCCTTTTTATTTTCCGATATCTTAAAGAAGTAGAAGGGATCATCGGTTTGGTATTGCTTTTTTTATTTTTGCTTTATGGTATTTTTCTGTGGCCTAAGGATCTGAAACCCTCTAAATATTTGTTGGTAGCGGCAGTTTTTATGTTTTCGATTCATGCCATTTTAGGTATTGTATTTTTTAAGATTGTTTTCTATGGCAGGGCGTTGCATATGTATTTTCCATTTCTTGTCATGGGAGCGGCACGGACGTTGGACCTTATTCCACAACGATCTTGGCGAAAAATTTTCATGATTTTTTTTATCGTATGTTCAATTTTTTCCTTTGTCCCATCGGCTTATAGATATAGTCGCGTGTCTTATCCCAGAGAGGTATACCTCCAATATCTTTCTGATATTCCGAAAAGTAGAATTCTTTGGATATTACCGGACGAAAAGGTTGACCCCTCTATTTATACAGATTATTTGGCTCTAGCAGTGAATTTTTTACCATATTTTGGTATTCCAAAAGAACCTTGTAACCCAATTCCCCCCACTCATATGGTTCTAGTAGTCTCTCGGCCCCACCCCTTGAATTTTGTTGCCTATACATTTGAGCATTACAAACCTGAGGAGAGGAAACTAGTGAAAGAAAGAAAATATAAAATGCAAATTTATATGGATCCAGCGCTAAAAAACGATAAATCAAGCAGGGATTGATCCGGGTTGTGAAACAGAGAAGAAAATAATTATCTCTTAGAATTCTTTCATCTGAAGGGATCACACACATGGTCAAAGTAAGAGGAAGTTATTATTTGCTTATTTTCTTACTCTGTTTGTTTATTTTTAGTAATGCCTTACACCACGATTTCTTATTAGACGATTATGCGCTTTTCTTCTATTCACATAACCTGCATACCCTAAAAGGTTTTTCTGTTTTTTTCTGGCATGATTTCCATGGGTTTTATCGGCCGATTACATGTATATTTTTGAAACTCACAAATTTAATATTTCAGAATAATCCTGTTGGTTATCATGTTGTGAACTTACTGTTATTTATTTTGATAGGTATTCTATTCTTTGAGCTGATCTTATGGTTTTCCAAAAGTTCACCATTAGCCTTGTTGGCCAGCCTATTGTATGTTGTCCACCCGATTAATAACATATTCGTCAACGCGAAAGTCAATAGCTTGCCAATGCTCTCTATTCTTACCATGCAGATAAGCTTTTTACTTTTATTGCGATTTTTAGATAGAAAGAAAGTTCTTCCTTATTTCCTTAGTCTTATTTTTTATTTCATAGGTCTTTTGTGTCATGAAATGAGTGCTTTGTTGCCGCTTTACCTCGGTCTTAGTATGCGATTTATTCAAGGTTTCAATATAAGAAAAATTTGTGAGTTCCTATGGCCTTATATAATGACCTTACTTGTTTATTCATTGTTAAGAGCACAAGTACCTGATTTGCGACCGCTAGATACATTATTTCGCTTAGAGATCACTATCCCTTCGTACGTTGCCACAACGATGTTCCTTGTGTTTTGGTACTTATCAAAGTTAATTTTTCCCAGAGACATCGTTCTGGTTTGGGACACACTCCTCCTAAAAGAAGATTTGCTTTTTTGGAACAGTATGTTTTGGCTTTTATTGTTGGTCGTATTATATTTGCTCATTTTTCGGTTGCGGAAAGGATTAAGTGCCTTTGGCCTGTCCGTATTCTTCGTAGGAGTTGTGCCCGTCAGCGTTGCTAGCTTCAGTAATACTTTTTGGTTCAAGACAGCCTATATTGAACCTCAGTGGTTTGGCTTCTCTTCGATTGGTTTTTTTACACTTATCGCACAGGGGTTACTCAATTTTAAAAATAAAATACCACAAGCGATAGGGATGATCCTTATAGTCATTCTCATCGGCGGTTTAGCGTTATGGACACAGCAGAGCAATTTAGTGTGGAAAGATGAGGAAACGTATTGTACATACTGGTTAAAGGTCAACCCCACAGATGTAACGGCCAAAAGGGGAAAGGCCCACGCGTACATTCGAAAACACGATAAGGGATCTGAGTTTGAACGCTATACTGATAGAAATGAAGTGCTCAGTTTGATCGAAGGGTTTAAGCTGTTAGGGGAAAATGAAAAAGCCCGCGAGTATGAAATTATCCTTCAAAAAATGCCGAAACCGTAACGTAGGCTATCATAAGGTACTTTATTGCCTTCTTAGCCATAATCATTTATAATTATTATGTCATTTTGCTTTCATAATTGTTTAAGGGGGTGATCGGTCTCGACTTGAGTGGTCAGTGTATAGGTGGCATGCCGAGGAAGCCTGGTTGGCCTCGTTAATCCTCTGGGCACCAATAAACGCAAACGATCAAACGTTAGCGGAAGCTGAGAAAATCGTTGCTCCGATTTTCGAGGCTGAAACAGTCTCTGCCTAATTGCGCAGAGCCGTCTTAGAGAAAATGCCTGCGGTTCTTTAAGGCGTCACTAGCAGGATAGTCCCGCAGGTTGCTTTCGCATGCGGGATGAACCTTAAGAAAGATAGTCTTGCCTACGTTTGTTTGTTTAAAGAGTCAGGATGAAAATCGAAAACAAACTACGCATGTAGAGGCTTATACAATGTCACCCAAGGACGCGGGTTCAATTCCCGCCACCTCCACCAAATAGTTTCAATCGAGTTTATTGAATTCTAATCAATGTTTTAATTTTACCACATTGGTGTTTATTTTTTTCATCAAGTTGGGTAGGAGTGTCCTATTAAGTACGGGTTATCAGTTCTTCATTTTTAACTTATTGAAAATAAACAATTTATATCTAAAAAATTATAAATTTTACTAAATCTTGGCACAATTTTTGCTCCATTATCTAGTGGTAGTACATATACTCTCTCATTAAACATAATTTAATTTTAGAAAAAAGCGGAAAAGAAAAGATGAAATCATTTAAATTACAGATTTTGGTTCTATTACTCACTAGTATTGGTATTGTTGTTTTTTCCCCAACGCGTAGTGAAGGGAGCTTACCCCATTGACTGTACCAAATTGAGTTGGAGTTTTTCCTGTTCTTTGTTAATAAATTCGTTAGGCGTCAGATCATTCAGCGAGCTATGCGGTCTGGTCCCGTTGTAATCAATACG
>Ga0114945_10000132_pt1 | contig 43780 bp, 36 predicted proteins | sample OV2TP3_FD_87194 | JGI IMG/M metagenome (GOLD analysis project Ga0114945, IMG submission 87194) | Hot spring microbial communities from Beatty, Nevada to study Microbial Dark Matter (Phase II) - OV2 TP3 | ecosystem: Environmental > Aquatic > Thermal springs > Hot (42-90C) | place: USA: Beatty... | reverse complement strand
GAAGGTGGCCCAGAGCGACACCACCGTCCTGCTGCTGGGGGAGAGCGGGACCGGCAAGGATCTCTTGGCGCGGTCCATCCACAACTGGAGTGCCCGCCGGGACCGGCTCTTCATGGCGGTCAACTGCGTGGCCCTCTCGGATGAGCTGCTGGAGTCGGAGTTGTTCGGCCATGAGAAGGGGGCCTTCACCGGGGCATCGGCCCAGAAGCGCGGAAAGATGGAGGTCGCCGACGGCGGGACGGTGTTCCTGGACGAGATCGGTGACATGAAGCCGGGCCTTCAGGCCAAGCTCCTACGTTTTCTCCAGAACCGGGAATTCGATCGCGTCGGGGGCACGCGGACGATGAAGGTGAACGTCCGTGTGATTGCGGCGACCAATCGGGACCTGCAGCAAGCGGTCAAGGCCGGGGCTTTTCGGGCGGACCTCTTCTACCGGCTGAACGTGGTGAGCCTCATGCTGCCGCCGTTGCGGGACCGGCCGGAGGAGATCCAGCCGCTTGCCGAGCTCTTCCTGGCGAAGTATTGCCGCGAAGCGAAAAAGCCGATGATGCGGATCGCGCCGCAGGCGATGAAGATCCTGACCGCCTATCCGTGGCCGGGCAATGTGCGGGAATTGCAGAACGCCATCGAACGGGCTGTCGTGTTGAAAACCGGCGAGGTGATCACCCCGGATGATCTTGCCCTGCAGCCGATGGACCTCTCGACGGACGCAAGCGAGGGCAAGAACCTCCCGTTCCATGAGTCGGTCGAACACTACAAAAGGCAGGCCATCAAACGCGCGTTGGCCCTCGCCGGCGGGAGCCAGACCCGGGCGGCTGAATTCCTCGGCCTCCAGCGCACTTATCTCGCCCGCCTGGTCAAGCAGTTGGATATCGAGTAGTTGAGGCTTGTCTCGTCCGTGTCAGGTAAAACCTGACAGCGCATGATTTTCATTGACAACGTTTCTGAAGCGTCATACTTTGTTTTCACTAGGTTGAGGTGTTCATCATAAGACTTTGCGCAAGCGCATGGTACTTGCAAGCAGATGCCTTATCTCAGAACCTCTCAATTTCGACCGTACCCCTCGACGTCGTTCTGGGTGACGCTCATCATGTTGGGCCTCCTCTGCCGACCAGCTTTAGCTCAAGTTCCCCTGGTTCCGATTCCGCCTCCGTTTCCGCCTGAACGACCCTTGCCGACGGAGGAGATCAAACCGGCTCCGCCTCCGAGCTCTATTTTGCCTCCTCCTCCGCCGCTTCCCCCAACGAAGAAGGAGCCCTTGCCGCTACGCGTGTTCGTGCGCGAGGTCCGGGTCGCCGGCAGCACGGTCTTTACCCCGGAAGAACTGGCCAAGGTGACGGTACCTTACACGAACCGGCAGCTTACGACGGAGGACCTGGAAGCGCTGCGGTTGGCGCTGACGAAGCACTACATAGACAGTGGCTATATCACCTCCGGCGCGATCATTCCCGATCAGGCGGTCACCGAGGGGATCATTACGCTGCAAATCATCGAGGGGAAGCTCAGCGGTATCGAGGTGGAGGGGAACAAGTGGTTTCTTCCGGGGTATTTCCAGGATCGTCTTGCCCTCGGCGCGGGTCCGCCGGTGAGCATCAATCGGTTGCAAGAGCGGATGCAGCTTTTGCAGGAGACCCCCGGCATCGCCCGGCTGAATGCCGAGCTGCGGCCCGGCGTCATGCGCGGCGAAAGCGTGTTGAACGTCCGCGTGGCGGAGGCCGACCCCTTCAAGGCCTGGCTGACGTTCGATAACTACCTGTCCCCGACGGTCGGCGCCGAGCACGGCCTGATCACCCTCGCGCACCAGAGCTTCACCGGCCACGGCGACCCACTGAGCGTCCAGTACGGCCGCTCGCGCGGTGTTGACCCGCAACTGACCGCCCGGTACATCCTCCCGATCACCCCGCGCAACACCACCGTCATGGTGGAGTACCGGAAGAATGATTTTCTCGTCGTGCAGAAGGAATTTCAATTCCTGGACATCAAGAGCAAATCGGAGATCGTGGGGATCACGCTGCGGCATCCGCTCTACCGGACGCTCAATCAGGAGTTTGCCCTGGCGTTGACCGGAGAATACCTCAGCAACAAGATCTCCAGTGTCTTCAGCGGGACCGAGGTGGGTGGGCTCGTCAACGAGAGCATTTCGCCCGGTAGTCGCGGCGGCGTGTCGAGGGTCAGCTCGTTGCGATTCGCCCAGGAGTGGGTGCGCCGCAGCCCGAACCAGGTCATCGCGGCCTTTTCCCGTTTCTCCTTCGGCCTGGATGTGCTGGGCGCGACGACCAACAGCGACCCGTCGCTCCCGGACGCCCGGTTTTTCTCCTGGCTGGCGCAGGCCCAGTGGGCGCGGCGTCTGGAACCGTGGAGGCTCCAACTCATCGCGCGCGTGGGCGTGCAACTGGCCGACGGCCATCTGTTCCCGCTTGAGCAGATCGCGGTCGGCGGGCGGTACAGTGTGCGGGGCTACAGAGAAAACACCCTGGTGCGGGACAACGCCGTGCTGGTCTCCCTGGAGGCGCGTGTCCCGGTGATCCCTTCCGTTCTCGGAGAAGATCGGGTGCTTGTGGCGGCGTTCGGCGACTTCGGCCGAGGCACGAACACGAACGCGGACAGCCCTGATCCCGACGCCCTGGGCAGCCTCGGGCTGGGCGTCATCTGGAACATCATGCGGGGGAGCCGGTTTGAAGTTTACTGGGGAGTCCCGTTGGACCATATCCCGACCCCAGGACCAGGGGGCAATCTCCAAGACCACGGCGTGCACCTGCAGTTGTTCGTGGAGGTGTTGTGAGGTGCAGCGATACCTGAAGAACCACAGGGTCATTGGAGCGTGATATGGCGATCAGCATAGAAGCGTTTCCCAGAGAGATTCCAAGCGCGGAAGAGCAGATGACTCGTGATGAGACACGGTTGCTGATCGCATTCAGGGAGCCGCAGAAGCGTTTGAAGATTGCATCAAGTTTGCAAGAGATCGGCCTCGTGCTTGAACCGGATACTCTCGGGGAAAGGGTCAATCATACTGATCGGCGATTTTGGGTGCGGTCTTTAAGAAAGACACCTATCGATCAGAAACTCATCAGCGATATCGAGAGTGTGTTTCAAGCTGCGTTGGAATGGATTGCCCCGGTATATGAGTTGCCCGCTGTCAAAGGGCGCAAAGGGTTTGTCTGCCCCTTGCCGAACATTCTGTTGATTAAGCCTGCATCAAGAGCTGGGGCCACTTTCCTGGGCCGATGGCTACACGAATATCGCGTGGCCACAAGGCTGGGCCAACTGGAACTGAAGGAAGACAAGTCTAAGTCGAAGTATTTGGCTACCTCTCGTTACTACACGGTTCAAGATCCACGCCGCCAGTCAGCTTATGAGCTGAAGGCTCGTCTCGAAGGTGAACCGGAAAGAGCATGGGTCAAGGAGGCCTTTTTTGACTACATGCCTATGATTGCACCAATCGGTTACTACCCAGATGATCCAGAATATCCCAAGCAATGGAACATGCAAAAAATCCAGGCGGGAGCGAACGGACCAGGAGTCAGGACTGGCTGGGACATTTCTCAGGGAAATGGCGTTGTGGTGGCCGTGTTGGATGAAGGCTTCTTCTTCTCTCATCGTGATCTCACCTTTACACCTGACAGGATTGATCTTTCCCCGCTCAGTGACCATGGTACGTGGTGTGCGGGAGTTGCTGCAGCCATCATGCAAAATACAACAGATGTGGCAGGGCTTGCTGGCCGGAGCCAGGTGATGGGCATCACTACCCCAAACTGGACATCCGCTGAGATTGCAACGGGGATTAAGTATGCGGTGGATCATTACGCACACGTGATCAGCATGAGTTTTGGGTTTCCCCGTGTCTCGAAGGACTCCGAGGCGGAGATCAGTGAAGCCATTGACTATGCCTACGGCAAGGACGTTGTTTTGTGCGCAGCAACCATGAATGACGACATGAAGGATGGTGTGAACTATCCTGCCAGGCACCCCAAAGTTATTGCTTGCGGCGCCTCGAACAAGAAAGATGACCGCTGTGTGTCCCGTGATTGGCGGGATAAGCCATCGGGCGGTTCGAATTACGGCCCCCAATTATCCGTTGTCGCTCCCGGAGTCAACATCCCCACAACCGACATGAACGCTGGACATAAAGATGATTTTTGGGGAACCTCCGCTGCCACGCCCCATGTCGCAGGCCTGGCGGCGTTGTTGATCGGCAATCCGCATAGTCAGCTTCGCGGTGTCCAGGTCCGGGCAGTTATCGAGCGGACAGCCGACAAGGTGGGCATGGATTTGCTGCAAACCCCGCCGGTGCCGATCCCGTATTCCACGGTCTCAGGCAAACCGAACGGTACCTGGAACGAGCAGATGGGTTATGGGCGCATCAATGCGCTCCGAGCGTTGGAGTTTGCAAGAGCGCTGATCCAGAACGGCGCGATCCTCGAGACTCCTGAGAGCGTAGTCAGGCCGGCCGACGACGATATATTTCTCCCGGACATGCCCTCCCAATCAAGTGTTGTCACGCAGGGGCTAACGAACTACATCTACATTCGCGTGACAAATCGAGGCCCGAATGATGCCTTGAATGTGGTTGTCAACGTCCGCGTTACTCCTGATGGGGGCCAACAGTTTGTATATCCAGCAGACTGGGTAACCATTGATCCTACTCACCTGCAGCCGACGCCCTTAACGCAGACAGGCGCGACGCTTGGCACAGTTCCAGTCAGCGGGACGGCCTTTGCAAAGTTCACGATTTCACAAGCGGACGTTCAGCAAATGATAGGATGGCGAGCTCAACCGTGCCTGCTTGTGGAAGCCAGGGCCGATAACAACTATGCATTTGCGCAAGCTGATGGGGCGGCCGGTAATCCTTTGGTGCCTCTAGACAATGTGGCCCAGCGAAATTTATCGATCGTATGAGCGAATGGTGGCTCAAGATGCAATCGGAGTGGTCCCACTACAAAGGAGGCGAGAATATGAAAGCGATAACAGTGCTCTGGACGATCTTATTGTCGCTCTTCGTGGCGGTCTTTCCCGGTTCCTCACATGCCGTCACTAACCTTACCGCTACGATCCAGGGAGTCCAGCTCTATGCTGATAACTGCGCTGGTTATCCTGGCGAAGTGATTGTCAGCAACTGCGATAAGTCCGCGAGGGATTATGGAGGTTTCACGATTGCTGCAAAAGACGCTAACGTGGGACCGGCCACGGTAAAGGCGGTGGATGGCGCTGCCGATAAGATCGTGCTGGAAAACGCTCTCATTAAAGCGACTCAGAGTGCAGTCAACGGGCAGGTCACATACTTGGGTCAGTTTGCGAGCCCGCCCGATGCACCACCTACAGTGAGGTTCGAAAGGTCTGCAAGCGGGACGATGAAGCGCGGACTGAACGCCGCCTTGGACAATACGTTCACGGTCACCGGATGGGTTGAGGGGAACGAGGTCGCTACTCCGGAGACTAAGAAGGTCACCTGCCTCTCGTTGACCAATGGGTGCGGGACGATCAACCTGACGAAAACGGAGGATTCGTCCACACTCTCCGGGAACCGGGAAATAAAGACCCAGTTCTCGTTTTACATGAAAAATACAAACGATGTCATCGAATTACCCTCCTATGTACATGTACGAAATGTCCCAGTAGGTGGTGGCGCTGGTGGTCCTGACGATATCTCTGATAGGGAGGGAGTAACGGAGGGAAGCGAAGAACATTATGTGTGCCAAGAGAAGAAGGATGGAGAATTTGTGTGCAAAAAGAAGGGCAAGGGGAAAAAGTGAGAAGTGAATTTTCTTTCTGCACCCGTGGCGGATATTTCGCAGGTTGTGAGATTCACATGAGCTGGTCGTCGCCGGCTGAATGAAGGCGATCTCTGAAGATCGGCTAAACTTAGTGTGAGTCTGTATCGAACCGGATACGCGAAGTATCCGGTTCGATACGTGTATTGCGCGATCTTGGAAAATCTGAGTCGAGAAGTTTCAGTCGGCTAGAGGCGTTTCCTAGACCTGCCGCACGTGGCATGGAGGTTGCTTTGTTTAGGCTAGGGAGCCAGGGCGAGAGGACTGAGCGGGGTTCAATTATGCGAACCAAAGCCTTCCTTCTATTCGGCGTCCTTGTACTCGCGGGCGCCGGGTCGAGCCTCAGCCACGCCGTAGTGACGACGGCCATTACCCCTACCACCGGCGCAGGCAATCTTGGGACCATTGTTACTCAGAACGGAACGGTCCAGGACATCACGGGAGGGACCAGACCGGGGGGCGGGCCGAATCTGTTTCATAGCTTCGGCCTCTTCAGTGTCGGGGCGGGCGATACGGCGAATTTCCTCAACGATAGCGGGCTTTTTACTACGAATATCCTGAGCCGCGTCACCGGCGGACTGGTCTCAAATATCTTCGGCACCATTCAAACCACCGGCTTTGGCAATGCGAGTCTCTTCCTGATCAATCCAGCTGGGGTGGTCTTCGGGCCCACCGCCTCGTTGAATGTGGGCGGATCGTTTCACGTGAGCACGGCGGATTATCTGCGGCTCGCGGACGGGGCGCGGTTCAATGCCATGCCAGGGCCTGAGGACGCGACGCTGACAAGCGCGCCAGTGGCCGCCTTCGGCTTTTTAAACCCGAACCCAGCGGCGATCGCCGTTGAAGGCAGCGCGCTCTTGGTGCCGGCCGGCCAGGCCATCTCGTTCGTGGGTGGCGACGTTACCATGGCCGGCGGCTCGGTGAGCGCGCCCAACGGCCAGATTAACCTGGCGAGTGTCGCCTCGCCCGGAGAAATTCTGCACATGAGCCTGCAGCCTGCGCCGAACGTCAATGGGGACTCCTTTACCGCTTTTGGAACCGTTAACCTGTCGCAAGCCGCCTCCCTCGATGTCAGCGGCGCCCCCGGAGGGACCGTGCTGATCCGGGGCGGCCAGTTCGTCCTGGATGGCGCCTTCATTAAGAACGTCAACTCCGGTGATGCTGCCGTTGGTGACATTGCGATCAACTCCGACACGGTGGGTCTGATAAACGGTGCGCAGATCGTCAGCAGCACTGAAGGGGCCGGCGACGGGGGACGCATCGTCATAACCGCGACTGAGTCGGCGTCAATCTCAGGTTTTGACAGCGAATTTACTCTCATTGGTGTCGCACCGTTTGGTTTTGTCACAAGCGGCGTGTTCACAACTGCCTCCTCCACAGGAAATGGTGGTGACATTGCAATCTCCGCCCCGACCGTCACCGTGGATAACGGTGGCACGGTCGGGACTATCACTTCTGGAGACGGTCGTGGGGGCAACATTTCCGTCAACGTGGGAACACTGAACCTTCAAACCGGCGGGCAGATTCTTAGTTTTAGTGGGGTCGATTTGAATACCTTTGAGATTGCGGGAACCGGTGCGGGCGGGAATATCACGGTGACGGCGACCGAGTCAGTGCTTATTGCGGGAGTGAGCCTTGATGTCTTCAACCAAAGCAGTATCCAATCTAGTGCCTTCTCCAGCGGGAGGGGCGGAAACATTATGATCTCCGCTCCAAATGTGTCGCTTGAAGAGGCTGGCATGGTTGCGAGTGGTAGTTTGGGTGAGGGAGCCGGCGGAAGCATCACGATTTCTGCTTCGAATGCGCTCTCTCTATCGGGGTTTTCGGAAGACTTTCAAATGCCCCCCGCCATTCTTAGTATCGCGTTTTCTAATGGCGATGGCGGCGCGGTCACCATCACAGCCGGGTCAGTCACGGTTGCTGATCGCGGGACGATCGAAACTCAGACCTTTGATCAAGGACGCGCAGGAGATATCACTCTTGTAGTGGGGAATCTCACCGTCACAGGTGGGGGCAAGATAGAAATACTCGGCGCCGGGACGGGTCCTGCAGGTAATGTCACAATCAACGCCACGGGCACCATCTCCCTTGCAGGCCTATTTGATAACGACACCAGGAGCGGTATCTTCATTGATAATGAGGGCGATGGTGCGACCGGTCTCATCTCCATTCAGACGGGGAAGTTAATGCTCTCAGACGACGCGAGGATCCGGAGTGACTCGTTCGGATTCGGCCTCCCTGAAGACCCTGGAGGCTTGCAAATCAAGATTGCCGCCAACGACTCAATCACCGTCTCGAGCAACAGCAAGATTGCCGTCAGGGGTCTCTTCTCCGACGTCGGTGGAATCGAGATTACTGCGCCCACCATCACGTTGGATCAAGGCATTATTCAGACGACGACCGTCACTGACGGCAATGCGGGCCCTGTTTCTCTGAACGCCGGCAACCTGACGATCTCCGGCGGCGGCTTTGTAATCAGTTCCACCGAGCAAGGTATGGGAAATGGCGGGCCGATCGTGATCACGGCCTCGGGTTCTGTCTCCATTTCCGGGGCGGGGAGCGGGCTGTTCAGCGAAAGCTTAAACGTCGCCACGGGACGGGGCGGGGACATCCAGGTACAGGCAAGTCAGGTGGCCCTGAGCGAGGGCGCTACTATGTCGGCGAAAAGCTCCGGTACGGGTGACGCCGGCAATATTAAAATTACGGCGAGCGACTCCGTGGTGATGCAAAGCAGCTCGATCACCGCAGAGACGACCCAGAGCGACGGCGGCAACATCACGCTCCACGTCGGGCGGCTGGTCGAGTTGATTGACAGCAAGATCACCACGAGCGTGCAAGGGGGGTTGGGCAACGGGGGCAACATCACCATTGACCCGCAGCTTGTCATTTTACAGAACAGCCAGATTATCGCCAATGCCTTCGGCGGCAACGGCGGTAACATCCTCATCGTGGCCGGAGTGTTCCTGATTGATCCCTTCAGTACGGTGAGCGCCTCCTCCACCTTCGGCCTGAGCGGGACGGTGGAGATCCAAGCCTCGATCACGAACCTCAGCGGCACCTTGGCTCCGTTGCCGGGCGAGATCGTGCAGGTTGCGGAGCTGCTGCAGGCGCGGTGCGCGGCGCGGCTCCAGGGAGGCCAATACAGCAGCTTTGTGGTGGCCGGGCGCGACGGTCTGCCTCTGGAGCCGGGCGGCTTCTTGCCGAGCCCGCTGTTTGCGGAAAGTCAGGGAAGCACGCGGCCGTCGGTGGCTCTGAATGCTCCGAATCTCCGCGTGGCGCGCACTTTTGTTGAGCCGGGCGTGACCTTTGCGCCCTTGGAGCTTGGATGCGCTTCATGACCAGACGGACCCTTGCGTGTTGCCTGCTTCTCATGGTTGGAATCCTGGCGCTTCCGTCCGCCGATTCCTCTGTCACGGCTGCAACGGCGCCTTCGGAAGTGCCTGATGCGGAGGAGCGCATGGGCCAGGCATTGAAGTCGTACCAGCAGGGGGCTTTTGATCAGGCGGCAACGAGTTGGACGGAGGCGGCAAAGTTGTACGAGCAAGCGGGGAACCCCACCGAGCAGAGCGAAGCCCTCATTCGCCTAGCTCAGGCCTATCAGTCCATCGGCCACTACAACAAGGCCTTGCAAAGTCTCCAATCGGCTTCGGCTCTGGTCGAGCAAACGGGTGACCGGGGGAGACTGGCGAGGATCAAGGGGATCGGCGGCAATCTGTATCTCGCGGCGGGCCAATCCGCTGAGGCCTCCCAATATTTGAAGGAAGGCCTGCAACTGGCCAGTGAGCTTGGGAACCAGGGCCTCTCGGCTGTCCTCCTCAATGACCTGGGTAATGTGCTGGCGTCCGAGAAAAAGTACGACGAAGCGATTGGGGCTTATACAGGAAGCTTATCCTTGGCACAAGACATCAAGAACGACGCGTTGGCTGCGAGAGCGCTCATCAATACGGCAACGGTGTTGCTCCAGAGTGGCCGGCACCAGGATACGAAAATCCGGCTGGAGCAGGCTGTCACACAGACCAAGACCTTGGAGGATTCGCATGACAAAGCCTACGGCTTGATCACCATCGGCCTGGCGTATAACAGCCTGCGTCCTCACCTCCCGGACGCCAAAGACGCCCTCTTGCTGCAAGCCTTTCAGACTTTGCATGACGCGGCGAAGATCGCCGAGGCGATTGACAACCCGCGCGTCGCCTCATACGCGTGGGGGCATCTGGGCTTCCTTTACGAGACGGAACGAAGATATGAGGAAGCGTTGGAGCTGACACGGCGGGCCGTGTCGAAGGCCCAGCAAGCGGTCGCGCCTGAAGCGCTCTATCGCTGGTATTGGCAAACGGGACGTCTGCTCAAGGCCCTTGGCAAACGTGACGACGCGATAGCGGCATACCGGCGCGCGGTCCCGGCGCTGCAGTCCGTTCGTCCGGAAATGCTGCTGACCTCCGGCGCAGAACCACCCTTTTTCCGCGAGCTGGTCGGCCCGCTCTTCTTTGAGTTGGCCGACCTTCTCCTCCAGCAGGCCGCCTCCCTGCAGGAACAAGGACGGTACGAGCCGTATCTTCGTGAAGCGCGGGACGCCATCGAACAGTTCAAGGTGGCCGAATTACGGGATTACTTCCGGGACGAGTGCGTGGATGCCGCCCGGTCCCGAGTTACAGGTCTGGAGAATGTCTCCCGGACGGCGGCCGTGGTGTATCCGATCATCCTTCCGGACCGTCTGGAACTGTTGGTGAGCCTGGCGAGCGGGTTCAAGCGGGTGTCGGTGCCGGTGAAAGCGGAGACGATCACGCAGGAAGTCCGGGCCTTCCGCAAGAAGCTGGAGAAACGGACGACTCAGGAATATCTCCCGCAAGCGCAACAGTTGTACGGCTGGCTGATCCGCCCGATCGAGCTGGTCTTGGCGACCATGCCGATTGATACCCTGGTGTTCGTGCCGGACGGCCCCCTTCGGACGATCCCGATGGCGGCCCTGCACGACGGCAAACAGTTCCTGGTCAACCGGTATGCGGTGGCGATCACGCCCGGCCTTACGCTCACCGATCCTCGTCCGCTGAAGCGGAGCGCCGTCAGAGCCCTGTCTGTAGGCCTGACGGAATCCGTGCGAAACTTCCCTCCTTTGCCGAATGTGGCCGAGGAACTCGAAGCCATTCAGCGACTCTATCCGGGCACGCTCTTGCTCAATAAGGATTTCCTCGTTCCCAGGGTGGAGAAGGAGCTGAAGGAGGGACTGTTCACCATCGTGCACGTCGCTTCGCACGGCCAGTTCGACAGCGATGTCCGGAAGACCTTCCTCCTGACCTTCGACGATAAACTGACCATGGAGCAGCTTAGTCGAGATATCGGATTCATTCGGTTTCGGGAGGAGCCCCTGGAGCTACTGACCTTGAGCGCCTGCCAAACCGCGGCCGGTGATGATCGGGCGGCGCTGGGCCTTGCAGGCGTGGCGATCAAAGCAGGCGCCAGGAGCGCCCTGGCTACCCTGTGGTTCATCAATGACCAAGCCTCAGCAGCGCTGGTTTCGGAGTTCTATAAGCAACTTCAGGATGCCTCGGTGTCCAAGGCTGTTGCGCTCCAGCGCGCCCAATTGAAAATGCTGGATGATCCTGCCTATGACCATCCGGCCTACTGGGCGCCGTTTCTTTTGCTCAACAACTGGTTGTGAGGAGTCACGACGATCATGTGTGGATGGAAAGTGGCGTGCTCAGCTAAGGAGGTGACGCCATGAGAGCCCTCAAGATAGCGGCGGCGATGTTCCTCGGGTTCGCGGTGGCGACACCGCTTCCCGGGAAGGCAGCGGAAAACCAACCGAAAGAGCTCTCCCCGCCGGGTGTCGAAGCTCAAAAGCAGCAACCGGTGCGCGCGGCGATTGACGTGCCCGTGTACAAGCCGCGCAAGCAAAGCACTCCCAGGGGTCGGGTGGGCGGCGGCATCCGCGGCGGCGACGCGCCGGCTCTCTATGTGCTGGCGCCCGACCATGTCGGCTTTACGAAGGATGAGCAACCGCCGTTATACTGGTACCTGTCCAAGACGACGTCCTTGCCGCTCGAATTTACGCTGATTGATACGCGAGCCATTCGGCCGTTGCTCGAAACGCGCCTGAAACCTCCCGTTCAGCCGGGGGTGCAGCGCGTTCAGCTCAAAGACTTTGGGCTCAAGCTCGAGCCGGGCGTGCAGTATAAATGGTTCGTCACGATGGTCCTTGGCCCTGAGGCTTCGTCGAAGGACATCGTCGCGGGCGGCACGATCGAACGCCTCTCGCTCATCGAGGCGCTTCCGCATCTAGATGTGGCGAAAAACGGGGAGGCGGTCTTTCGTTATGCGGAGGCGGGGCTCTGGTACGACGCCATCGCGATGGTTTCCGACCTGATTGAGAAAGCGGCCCCGGATGATCGGAAATACAGAAAGCAACGGGCTTCTCTGTTGCAGCAAGTCGGGCTGTGGGAAGTCGCCAGGTCCGACAGCCCGGAGTAGCAGAGCATGTGACCTCCTCACCAGGAGGACCCATGATTGTCCAACGAGCAGTTTTAACTGCTGCAGTACTCTTCATGATTTGCGTCCCTGCTTTAGCCGAGGCTCCTGCGGATACTCCCGCTGCTAAGACTCCACCAGCCCATGCATCTGGCGAGACGCCACCAACCCGTCCCAAAACTCCTGATTCCCGTGCAACTGCCAGGACTGCTGAAGACTCTACCGTTGATAAGTTTGAGTTTGTCCCGAAAGAACTTAAATTCGTCTTCGCGCCTCCAGACCACATGTCCCTTCCTAAAGCGTTTTTCATCAAAAGCAAGACAGCGTTTGATGCAAACTCGGTTGGCATTATCGTGACGCAGCTCAGCCATGCATCTACTCAGGTGCGGACGGACGGAGTGACTTTCTCAATTGAGGGAAAAGGCACATTCTTGCCGGTGGCGGTCCAATTCGATTCTGCCAAGTTGTCCTTGGCAGGGACTTACGATGGGCTCTTGGTGGTGGAAGACAGAGTCAAGACACAACTTGTTCCTGTCTCTGGTCAGAAATTTACGGTGTTTCGTCCCGAAGCAAAGGTGCATATGGATCCGACGCAAGTAGCTCCCGGCGAGTCAGTCAAGCTTGTCGTCCTGCGTTACTGTCCGCCGTGCCGGATCCTTGGGTTCTGGTACGGGAGAGAAACCTTCCCTGTGAAGCTTTGGAGCAGTGGTGCCTTCGCCAAAATAAATGAGATATTTCCGGCACATCTCTCAAGCCAAGAAGAGGGGGTGACTGATGGTAAGGTCACGACCGATCTAAAGAAGGGACTTACATTATCTCCCGATAAGCCTGTCGACCTGAATTTGAAAGTTGGAGGACTCCCGTATGCCGGGAAATACAATGGAAAACTCACAGTAGTGGGCGAAGGACTTAAGGAACCGGCGGAGATCACTGCCACAGTCATTGTGACAGATTACTGGCTATGGGTGGCGCTGCCGATCGCAATCGGCGTGTTCTTATCATACTTCAGACCCAAGACTGATCTTGATGCTCACCTTAATCGCCAGCTTTCCGTGCTCGCCTTCGTGGTAGCTGTCATCACCGTGGCACTGGCCCAGCAATTTACGGGTGATTACTTCGGCACGTTGAAACATTACTTGACGGCCTTTATCGCAGGATACGGCCTGGACAAAACCGCGAAGTTGCCGAGGGTGCGGCAGTTTCTTAAGCCGGACGCCACAGTGAAGTAACTTTCAACAAGAAAGGCATATGCTGCTCTCCTCCAGGTTGAGACCACCTCTAAGACATGGTCCAATAGGGACCGAGGAGGGTGGCAGTCGCTGTGGGACCTGTTCAGTTATTAGGCCATCGTCACACCTCGGGAACTCTTTTTGCTATGGCCCGCACTTCGTCTTCGTGGCGTTGCCCGACAAGAGCTTTGACTCAGCAAGTTCGGCCACCAGCAATTTCGCGGCTCTGAACAGGTCGTCTTGCTCATAGGGAGACACCCAGAACTTGGTTTTGATTCGCGTGACGCGCGCGACGAAGGCATCGTCCTCATCCGGTAGATCATCGCGATAGAGAAGATGGCGCAACGCCACGTGGCGCACCTCGCATCGGCAGGCGTGAGGGTCGGGCAACTGGACCTCGCCACTGACCTCGCGGTCCACGGATTTAATGCCTGTCTCCTTCAGCAGACGCTCACGCAGGTCGCCGAGCATCACGTCGGTGGCGTCAATGGCGTTCGTGTTGATGAAGTAATCCAGGACCGTCCGGTCCGAGTCGCGGTCGGCGAGCCGGTCGTTGTGTGAGACGGGGCTTGCGTCCACGATGATGATCACGCATCCCTTGGGAAACAGCGTGTCCAGGTTGGTTCCGGCCACTGTGCGGATAAGAAATTCCATCAGCGCTTGGACGCCCAGGTTGTCTTTCGGCCCTCCGTCGTAAAGGTGGAGATATTGTGGAAGGTCGGTATAGTGCTGGAGCGTGACGTCATCCATGATGCCCGGGAAGGCGGACGACGCGTTCACCGCATCGGCGACTTGATACCGGCCCAGGTTGGAGTGGAGCGTCCTGAACCTGTCGTCGGTAAAGGTGAACCTGGTGTGGTCGTTCCGGAGTGTCGCGTTGATCAGGATCTTGGGATGCGACCGGAGATCAGCGAAGGTCTTGTGGCGAAAGAGATGGTCGTTGAAGACCTGGACCATGATATCGGACCGCGTGAAGTCGGACAGCCAAAACCGGAAGATATTTTGTGGGAGGAACCAGCGCCAGAGCCATGTTCCTTGAAAGTCATACACCAAGGCGTCCCGGAGGGCTTGCTCCGTGAAGGGACCGGCATTCGCCGGCCCGAGCCCGTAATACGCTGCGGTCAGCGCGCCTCCCGAGACCGCAGAGATCACGTCCACCTGATCCAGGATTCCCAAACGTTGCAGCTCGAGCATGACCGCGGCGCTGAAATTCGCCGACCGGCTCCCCCCGCCGGAGAGGGCCAGACCAACAAAGCGTCCATCTTGCGTTTCCTGCTCGCTGAGCCTCCAGGAGGCCGCCGTGTCCGGCGGCACGCCCTTGTCTCGCCAGTCCTCGTTCCACCCCGGCCTCCAGTGACCCGGGAGGATCGTGCACCCCAGGGGGAGTACCAAGATAACGAGGAGGACCGCGCCAGTTTTCCTCCAGACGGTCCAATTTGGCGACGCCGTCCCTTGCTCGCTGGTCCTCTTGAGAGCGATCCTAGGAGTCATGGGTGCAGTATGATATACATGCTTACGCGAAAGCGACACATCACCCTAGTATCCAACCGGATTCTGACTGGTATCCAATCGGATACGCGGCGGTCGTATTCAGTCATCTAAAGTAAAGGGAAATCAGGCACTTGAGTTATGGCACCATGCTTGCTGTACCTTGGCTCAAGGAGTAAAGGAGTATCGGAAAACGGCATAGTACGACCAGGCGGGCGTGACGGCCCGCAGCGAGTAAATAGTGCAGGCATGCGCCTGCTCCCGAAGATCGAAGAGCAGGTGCGTGCCTGCGTGCGCTTTTTCGAACTCAAGATCTGAGGACTTCTTGAGACAACCTCGCCCCCCAGGGACGCCGACACCGAGGACAACGACCAGGGCCTCGTCCATCGCCTGTTGGGCGCTGGTTCTCTTGTGTCTTCCGGCGCCGGGATTGGGTGATCCCGCCTACGCGCTTGAGGTGGCCATCCTGAAATCAGCCGACCTCGCCGCATATAATCAGGCGGTAGCCGGCTTCAAAGCTTCGATGCCTCCCTCGACCACCTTCCTCGAATTCGACATACAGGGTGACGTCACGCGGGGCCGGAAACTTGCTCAGAAGATTCGTGTCTCCGATGCCGCGCTCGTGCTCGCCGTGGGATTAAAAGCCGCGCTGGTGGCCAAGCTTGAAGTCGTTGACATCCCCGTCATCTACTGCATGGTGCTCGATCCCGCCAAGAACAGCCTCAACGCCCCCAACATGACCGGGATTATGTTGGAGGTCCCGATTGATCGCCAGTTGTCCACCATGCGCTCGGTGTTGCCGCGCGTGAAGCGAATCGGAGTCCTGTATGACCCGGAGAAAACGGCCGGCCTCGTGGACGAGGCTCGTCGCCAAGCGAAAGCGCTGGGTCTCGAGATCACCGCGCGCCAGGTCCGATCGGAAAAGGACGTGCCGACGACACTCCGCTCGGTCGTGCGGGAGATCGAGGCGTTGTGGCTGATACCAGACAGCACGGTCCTGAGCGAGGAGTCCCTCAGCTTCATGCTGACCACGGCGCTTGACTCCAACGTGCCGGTCGTCGGGTTCTCGTCGGAGCTGGTGCGCATCGGCGCGTTGGTCGGATTGTCCGTGAGCTATGACGACGTGGGGCGGCAGGCGGGCGTGCTTACCAAGAAAATTTTGAGCGGTCAGCCCATCCCGTCCCCGGGGGCCGTTTCCCCCGACCGGCTGCGGCTTGCGTTGAATCTCAAGACCGCCAAGTTCCTCAAGATCCAGATCCCCCCGGAGGTGGTGAATCGGGCCGACGAGCTGTACTGATTTATGAACGACCAACGACTTCACGACATGCCGCGCCGATTCATCAGCCTGAGGACCAAGTTCGTGTTGCTCCTCGCCCTGATTATCATCGTCGCCTGCTCCAGCTTGAGCTGGTACTTCATCCAGAACAAGGCCTCCGCCCTGACCGACCGGTTGATCAGCCTCGGCACCGTTTTGACGAAAAACCTCGCGCATAACAGCCGGTACGGTCTGTTCACCGAAGACCAGATTCTCCTGGGGCAGTACCTTGTCGGCGTGATGGATGTGGAAGAGGTGGTGTACGTCGTCATCAGCGGGCCTCAAGGGAATCCGTTGGCCGCCACGAGCAAGGGAAGGTTGACCGAGAGCAAGCAGTTGACCCGCTCCTTCAACGTTCCGTTGTATCCGGACTCCGCCTATGCCAAGGGCGTGTTCGCCTCGGGCTCGCGCGATCCGATAATCACGTCATTCACGGCCGCTGTCGGCGCGACCGACGTGGTTCATGTGACCCGCGGCAAGGCAGGATCGTTCCCCGTCCCCATCGCCGCCGCCGGCGATGAAACCGTCTATGACTTTGCGGTGCCGGTCACGCGCCGGAGTCAGTCCCGGCCTCTCTTGCCGGAGATGGAGGCGGTCGCCGAGGCCCCCGAGAAGGTGTACGGCGTGGTGCAGATCGGACTGACCAGCGCGAAGATGCAGCAGGCCTTGCACGCCGTCATCTGGAACGTCGCCTGGATCACGGCTCTGATCATTCTGGGCGGGATCGCGGCCACCGTGATGCTGGCGGACCGGATCATCAAGCCGATGAGAAACCTTGCCGCGATCGCAAAACGGGTCGCGGAAGGCGACCTCAACGCCTCGGTCGTGCCGACCACTCACGATGAAGTGGGCCGCTTGACGAGCGCCTTCAACCAGATGACTCGGTCCTTGGTCGAGCGCGACCTCGCCATCTCATCCCACATCCGGACAATCATGAAGCAGGTCGGACAATTGACGGCCTTGAACCAGGCCGGCGCGGCGATCACTTCGACCTTGGACCTCGACAAGGTCTTGACCACCGTGCTGCGTCTGGTCGTCGAGAACTTGGGCTTCACCCGCATGCTCCTGATGCTGTACGACGACGAGCGTCGCATCGCGTACGGCGCGCGCATGGTCGGCGTGCCCGAGGAGATGGAGAGGGCCGCGCGCGACGTGAAAATTCCGATTCAGGACGACGGCAGCCACCATGCCGAGCTTCTCATCCGCGGCAGGCCGATCCTGGTGCCGGACATCACCGCAGTCGAGGACCGCGTGTACCCCCTCTTCCGCGACTTGGCCCGCCAGGTCGGAGTCACCTCCTTTGTCTGCGCGCCGCTGAAAACCAAACAGCGCGTGCTGGGATATGTGGCGGCGGACAAGGCGGGCCGGCCGTGCGCGCAAGAAGACCTGGATTTGTTGGTAACCATTGCGAGCGAAGTGGCGGTGGCCATAGACAACGCCCGGGCCTATCAGCAGCTCGAAAAGTTGACGATAACGCTCGAACAGCGCGTGCGGGAACGGACCCAGGAGCTCGAGGTCGCCAACGCGCGGCTCCACGAACTGGACCGACTCAAGTCGGTGTTCGTCTCGAACGTGTCGCATGAGCTGCGCACCCCGATGACCTCGATCAAAGGATACGTGGAGAACATGCTCGAGGGGTTGGGCGGAGGGATCACCGAGAAGCAAAGTCACTACCTCTCGCGGATCAAGTACAATGTCGAACGACTCACACGGATGATCAACGATCTCCTGGATCTCTCCCGGATCGAGGCGGGACGGGTCGAGTTGTGTGTGGGGCCGGTTTCCGTTCATGAGATCGTAGCCGAGGTGGTTGAGAGCTTTGTGCCCATGGCCCGGGGAAAGTCCGTCAGCCTGAGCGCTCACTTCTCGGGTGTCCTGCCGATGATTCAAGGAGACCGGGATAAGATCCACCAGATCCTGGGTAACCTGATCCAGAATGCGATTAAGTTCACCCCGGCGGGAGGCACGATCCGAGTCGAACCGCAGGCGCGGGATGATGGGTTAATGCAGATTTGCGTGACCGATACCGGGTGCGGAATTGCGCCGCGCGAGTTGGACAGGGTGTTTGAGCGGTTCTACCGAAGCGAGTCCGCACCGGGAGAGACGCGAGGCGCCGGCCTTGGACTGGCCATCGCCAAAAGCCTGGTGGAACTGCACGGCGGCCGGATCTGGGTCAGCAGCACCCCCGGTCAAGGCAGCCGGTTCTTCTTCACCGTGCCGGTTGAACCACGGATTCGCTGATCAGCGCCCCTGTCCTGCCGTTCATTCTTTTTTGCATACCCGCCGGCCTGGTGTATCGGTTCCGATAACCGAGTTATTCAATCGGATACGCGTGCTCTCACCCCACCACCGCTCTTTTTGTTCCTGCCGCGCTTCAGGGAGCTGATTCTTCCATTGGTAAATCATCATGTTAAGAGCATTGGGCGTTGATGCGTTCATCCCACATCGCTCTGGCATAGCGGTTGCTTTTATGACCCGGTATGAGAGCAGAGGTTTCCCTATGACTACGACAACCGGTTCCATCAGGTCTTCTTCTCCTCCCATCCTGATCGTTGATGACGACCCCGACATCCGCGAAGCGTTGAGCGACCGGTTGGTGTACGAAGGGTACGGGGTGCAGGCGGTCGGTTGCGGCGAGGAGGCGATCGAAAAGGTCAGGCAGGAGCACTTTGGGGCCGTCCTGTTGGACATTGAGCTTCCCGGTCTCGGCGGGCTTTCGGTGCTGAAGGTCTTGATGGAGTTGGACCCCAAGCTCCCGATCATTATCCTGACCGGTCACACCTCCGAGGAGAACACGGTTGGGTCCCTGAAACAAGGCGCCTTCGCCTATATGACCAAGCCGTACAACCTGGACGAAGTCAAGGCGATCCTGCGCCGCGCGGTGGACGTCAGGGCTCTCGCGGTCAAGGCGGAACGCGTCGAACACGCCTTATACGCAAGCGAAGAACGGTTCCGCTCCGTGGTGGAGTCGGCGACCGACGCCATCCTGTTGGCCGACGCTCGCGGGAGCATCATTTCCTGGAACCGGGCCGCGCAACGCCTTTTCGGCTACGCGGAGGAAGAGGTGATCGGCAAACCCCTCACGCTCCTGATGCCGGCTCGCTACCGGGAGGCCCATCAACGAGGACTCGAGCGGGTCCGTTCAACCGGCGAGTTCCGTCTGGTCGGGAAGACGGTTGAGTTGCATGGACTGCGCAACGACGGCGGCGAATTTCCGTTGGAGTTGTCCCTGGCCACGTGGAGAACCGATGACGGGATGTTTTATAGCGGCATCATCCGGGACATTACCGCGCGCAAACGGGAAGAGGAACGGCTGGCGAAAATCAATGAGTGCTTACTGCGGTTCGGGAAAGACCCGCATGAAAACATCAACCGCCTGACCGCGCTCTGCGGGGAACTCCTGGCAGGCACCTGCGCGCTCTACAGCCGTCTTGAAGGAACGATGCTCCGCACGGTCGGACGCTGGCGTACGTCTCCGAACTATCCCCCTGTGGACGAGGCCGATGGACATCTCTGCCAGGACGTGATCACCGGGGGCGGGGACCACGTCATGGTGGTGCGCCACCTGCCGGAAACTCCCTATGCGCAGAGCGACCCCGCGGTGATTCCGTACAAACTCCAAACCTATGTCGGGCAGGCCGTCAGGCGCAACGGCGTTTACGTCGGAGCCCTCTGCGTCGTGTATCAAAGGGACTTTGTCCCGAGCGAAGGGGACAAGAAGCTCATGGGAATCATCGCCTCGGCCATCGGAGTGGAAGAGGAACGCATGCAGGCGCAGGATCAGCTCATTCAAGCCGAGAAGCTGGCCAGCCTCGGCACGCTGGTCTCCGGCATGGCGCATGAGATCAACAACCCCGTGCACGGCATCCTCGGGATGGCCGAGATCATTCTGGAGGAGCGCGACCCGGAGAAAATCAGGGAGTGCGCGCAGGACATCGTCAACTTCTCGAAGCATATCGCGACCGTCGTCCGCGAGTTCTCCTGTTACACCCGCCCGGCCTCGCGCGACGGGGAGGCCGAGATTGATCTCGGCGAGCGAATGGCCGAAGCGGTCAAGATGATTCGACGGGGGCCGCAGTTCGGGGACGTGGAGGTGGTGACGCAGTTCCGGCCCATGCCGCACCTTCGCGCCCGGCGGGCGGAAATTGATCAAGTGCTGGTCAACCTCATCAGCAATGCCGTGCAGGCCATGGGCGGACACGGGCGCCTGACGCTGGCCACGCGTTACGAAGGCGACATGCTGACCGCGGAGGTCTCCGATACCGGATGCGGAATCCCCAAAGCGCTGGCCAACAAGATCTTCGATCCGTTCTTCACGACGAAGGAGCCGGGCAAGGGAACGGGCCTGGGGCTGAGCATCGCCTACCAGATCGTGGCCAAGTATGGAGGCAAGATCAGCGTTGAGAGCGCGGAGGGTCAAGGAACGACCTTCACGATCCAATTTTCGCTGGATGGCCACCAGAAGGAGTTGTGTGATGGAGATACCGACGCATCGGGCCGGCGGCAAGAGGCTGGGACGCATACTGGTGGTGGATGATGAGGCGGCGGTCAGGAAGCCGATTCGGATGACCCTCACCGCGGCCGGCTATGACGTGGTCGAGGCCGAGGATGGCGAGCACGCGATCAGGGTCTTGGATTCGGACGATCATCCATGCATGGTGGATACCATCCTCTGCGATCTCCGCATGCCGCGATTGAATGGAGCGGAGGCCATCTCCTATTTCCGGCTGCGGTACCCGTCGGTGCCGGTGGTGGTGTTGACCGGATACCCGGACGTGGAACTGGCCGCGTATGTGATGAAGCAAGGCGTGCAGGACTTCCTCATCAAGCCGGTGCCGAAGGACCGGCTCCTGTCCGTGATCGAGAGGTCCGTGGCGTGGGCCCAACGGTAAGGCAAAGGCAGCGCAGGACTTCAGAACGAACCGATTGACATCGAAAGTCGGGCCGCGTACCCTTGGTTTCGGCCGCCAATTCGCCACAGGAGTCACCCGACCTGTTCATCTGAAACCGGCGCGAGCGCTAGAGGGTTCGAGGGTCTGATTTCATTCCGATTTCATGGAAGGAGAGACTCGCATGCTGACCGAGCAATCGCCATCCTCTCCCCAATTATCCACTCCGAATCGTCGCCACCACCATCGCAGGTCCGTGGACCTCAAGCTCATCCAGCGGGAACGGGAGCTGGACGCCGCCCGCCGCATCTGCCAGGCCCTCTTCCAGCACCTCGACGTGGACGAGCTGGTCGAAAGGGCCCTCCGCACGGCCTTGGACGTGATCGGCGCGGAGGCGGGCTCCGTCATCCTCGCCGACCCTGAGTCCAAGCAACTCGTCTTTCGCTATGTGATCGGCGGGAGAGCGGAGGTGTTGCACGGAGCGGCGATTCCCTGGGATAAGGGAATCGCGGGCGCCGTCTTTTGCTCGGGGGAAGCGGCGGTCATCAGCGACGTGGCGCAAGATCACCGGCATTTGACCGACATTGATGTCTACACCGGCTACAAGACCCGCGACATGATCGTGCTGCCGCTGAAACGCTGGGAAGGGGAACCCATCGGGGTGCTCGAAGTGCTCAACAAGCGGGAGGGCCGGCTCGACCACGATGACGTCGCCATTCTGACCATCATCTCCGCCCTTTCCGCCGAGGCGATCGAGCAAGCGCGATTGTTCGAGGAGGCCAAGCTGGCCCAGGTGGCCCGCCTCATGGGCGACACCGGCCACGACGTCAAGAATCTGCTCCAGCCGGTGGTCTCCGCCACGGAGATTCTGCAGAGCGAGCTGAATGAGCTCTTCGGAGGGCTGCGGGCCACCGACCAGAACAAGGCGGTTGTGAGCCACGAGCTGTGCAACGAGGTGCTCGCCTTGCTGCGCGACACCGTGGGGCGCATCCAGGGCCGGATGAAAGAGATCGCAGACTGCGTGAAGGGCCTGAGCGCCCCGTCGGAGTTCGTTCCCTGCAGGCTGGCGGAAGTGGTGGGGTATGTTGTGAAGACTCTGAGCCTGCTGGCGGAGGAAAAGAGGATCTCGCTGCGCACCGAAGGCCTCGATACCCTGCCGTCAATCCTCGCCGACGAAGGTCGGCTCTTCAACGCGTTCTACAACCTGGTCAACAACGCGATTCCGGAGGTGTCCGCCGGGGGCTCCATCACCATTCGCGGCCGCGCCAAGCCCGAGGATGGTGTTGTCCTCCTGGAGGTCGCCGACACCGGCCTGGGCATGTCGCCGGAGGTCCTTGCGCATCTTTTCACCGTGCGCGCCACCAGCCTGAAGGCCGGCGGGACCGGCCTGGGGACTAAAATCGTGAAGGACGCGGTGGACGCCCACGGCGGGGAGATTACCGTGGACAGCGAGGAAGGCACAGGTACAACGTTTCGCATCCGTCTCCCGCTTCACCCACCCGGCGCCTGAAGAGAACCGAGCCGAAACACACCTGAGCGTCTCGCTCACTTGAAAGTCTCTTCCTCCGCCCTATAGTCTTGCAGTATGGCGATTGATCCGGTCTGCGGGATGACCGTGGACGAGCAGAAGGCCCCGGCGACGGCAGGATTTCCCGTGCTGGACAGAAGCCGTTCAATCAGATAATGTGATTATCAGATTTTACGTGGAGGCGACTGTATGGGGAAAAGCATCACGGCTACCGAGGCTGTTCGGAAGTTTTCAGACCTGTTGAACACCATTAAATTCAGAGGCGGGCAGTACACGATTCTGCGGGGCGGGAAACCAGTCGCCGTCCTAGGGCCGGCCGAGTTTCCCTTTCACGAGCGGACGCTAGGCGAACTGAATGGCCTGTTGAAGAAGATTCCTAAGCTTGGAGAAGAAGCTGCTGCCTTCGAGAAGGATCTCAAGGAAGCGGTCAGGAAACAGCCTGCCGTACCTAGGGGACGCGCATGGGCGTGATGTTCGACACCAGCGTTCTCATCGCCTTGGAACGGGGTGTTGCGGACTCTGACGCCCTGGTTCGGGGGCGGGAGCAGGAATCGTTTGGAATCAGCGTCGTCACGGCCGCCGAGCTTCTTCATGGCGTCCATCGCGCTGAGACTTCGAAAAGACGGATGAAACGGGCGGCTTACGTCGAGAAAGTTCTGGAGCAGTTCACCCTCTATCCCTTTGACCTCGCTGCCGCGAGAGTGTATGCGGATTTGTGGGCCGACCTTCAGAAGCAGGGAATACGGATCGGGGCCCACGATTTAATGATCGCCGCCACCGCACTGTCATTGGGATTCTCGGTTGCCACGCTTGATCTGAGAGACTATCAAAAGGTAGAGGGCCTCACGTTGGAACAAGTTGGTCGAGGCGATTAGGAGTTCGCGTATGGCGATTGATCCGGTCTGCGGGATGACCGTGGACGAGCAGAAGGCCCCGGCGACGGCGGTCCACGAGGGGACCACCTACTATTTCTGCGCGCCGGGCTGCAAGCGGACTTTCGAGAAGGACCCCGTTGCCGTTCTGAGAGGCGATCCCAAGGGCATGAACCCGCCACCCGTGCAGATGGTGACGATGATGCCGGTGCGGTCGAAGCCTGCGGCTCCGGTCCCCCTCACCCCAGCCCTCTCCCTCCAGGGGAGAGGGACAACCAACCTCGTGGAGCCCCCCAGATCCGCCACTCTCACGATTCCGATCGAAGGCATGTCCTGCGCGTCCTGCGTCGCTAAGATCGAGCACGGCCTGAGCGAGGTGTCGGGCGTCCTGCATGCCTCGGTGAACCTGGCGACGGAGAAGGCCACGGTCGAATACCAGCCCGGCGTTGCGGATCTCGCCACGATCCAGGAGGCCATCCGCAGCCTCGGTTACACCCCGGTCATGCCGGCCGCGCGAACGACCACCCCCACCCATCCCTCCCCCCTCGAGTGGGAGGGTGAAGGAGGGGGGGCGAAGGAAGCCCGAAAGCTGGCAGCCTATCGGACACTCCGCGCAAGGTTCTGGGTCGCCACCGCACTCACCGTTCCCGTGATGGTCCTGGGCATGGCGGAGCATCTCGGCCTGCCCATTTCGCAGTCGGTGTCTTTCTGGCTGCAACTGCTCCTGACCACGCCTATTCAGTTCTGGGCCGGGTGGCAGTTCTATAAAGGGGCGTGGGCCGTCGCCCGGCACGGGACCACCGACATGAACACGCTCATCGCGGTCGGCACCTCCGCCGCCTACGGCTACAGCGTGGCGGCGACGCTCGCGCCCGGCATCTTCACGGCCGCCGGCAGCACGCCGCAGGTGTACTTCGATTCGTCCGCGGCGATCATCACGCTTATCCTGTTGGGGCGTCTCCTTGAGGCCCGCGCGAAGGGACGCACGTCCGAAGCCTTGACCAAGTTGATCGGCCTCCAGGCCAAGCAGGCGCGCGTGATCCGGGAGGGACGCGAGCTGGACATTCCGGTCGAGGACGTGCGGGTCGGCGACGTGGTGATCGTCCGACCCGGGGAGAAAGTCCCGGTGGACGGCGTCGTCCTAGAGGGCGCGTCCTCACTGGATGAGTCCATGCTCACCGGCGAGTCCATGCCGGTGGACAAGGGGCCCGGCGATCGGGTCATCGGCGCGACGCTGAATCGCACCGGCAGCTTCCGTTTCAAGGCCACCCAGGTCGGCGCCGACACCGCGCTGGCGCAGATCGTGAAGCTCGTGGAGGAGGCGCAAGGCTCCAAGCCGCCTATAGCCCGGCTCGTGGATCAGGTGGCGTCGGTCTTCGTGCCGATCGTCATCGGGATTGCCCTGCTGACGTTCGGCCTCTGGCTCGCGTTCGGCACGGCGCCGGCCTTCACCCCCGCGCTGCTGAATTTCGTCGCGGTGCTGATCATCGCCTGCCCCTGCGCGCTGGGGCTGGCCACGCCGACCTCGATCATGGTGGGAATCGGCCGCGGTGCGGAGCACGGCATCCTCGTCCGTAGCGGCGCGGCCCTGGAACAGGCGCGCGCGCTGACGACGGTCGTGCTCGACAAGACCGGGACCCTGACGAAGGGCGAGCTTGCGGTCAAGCAGATCGTCGTGCACCGGGAAGGCTGGTCACGCGAAAAGATTCTGCAATACGCCGCGTCGGCCGAGCAAGGGTCCGAGCATCCGATCGGCGAGGCGATCGTCAAGACGGCTCGCGACGCAAACGCCGCCCTGGAGAGGCCGAAGGACTTTGCCGCCGTTCCTGGCCACGGCATTCGGGCGACGGTCCAGGGACAGCCGGTGCGCGTGGGGAATCTCCGGTTGATGGAGGTGGAGGGCCTCTCGGTCGTTGGGTTGGAAGCCGAGGTGACGCGCCTGGCGGAAGCCGGCATGACCCCGATGTTCGTGGCGGTCGGCAAGGACGTCGTCGGCGTCGTGGCCGTGGCCGACCAGGTGAAAGAGCATGCCCGCGAGGCGGTGGCGGCCCTCACGGGACTGGGCCTCGAAGTGGTGATGCTGACGGGCGACAATCCCCGCACGGCCGCGGCGGTGGCCAAGGAGGTTGGCATCGAACGGGTCCTCTCCGAAGTGCTCCCGGACGCCAAGGCTCGCGAGGTGAAGCGCCTGCAGGGCGAAGGGAAGACGGTCGCCATGGTCGGCGACGGGATCAACGACGCGCCGGCGCTGGCCCAGGCGGACGTCGGCATCGCCATCGGCGCCGGCGCCGACGTGGCGCTGGAGGCGGCGGACATCACCTTGGTGGGCGGCGATCTCCGGGGCGTGGCGACCGCGATCGCGCTGAGCCGAGCGACGATGCGCAACATCAGGCAGAATCTCTTCGCGGCATTCATCTACAATATCATTCTCATCCCGGTCGCGGCGCTCGGGTTGCTGAACCCGATCCTCGCGGCGGGCGCGATGGGAGCCTCCTCCGTCAGCGTTGTGAGCAACGCGCTCCGTTTGCGCTTCTTCGATTCTGCTGCCTAGGTAGCTTTTCCCTTTCCTTTTCCGGAAGGGCGTGATACAAGGCCCTCATCCGTTCAGGGGTGACGCATGGATGACCTGCTGAACCTGCTCAATCAGCTCGATCTCCCCGACACCTACCCCTACCTCATGGCCGTCCTGGGCCTCGTCCTCATCTGGAAGTTCCATGACATGCAGGTCAAGGCCGGCCGCATCAAGGCTAAGGACATTTTCGAACGCTCCGGGGTCAGGATGTTCCTGCGCGCAACGCCGAATGACGCGCAGGCCTGCCTGGCCTGCAAGGAGACGCTCAACTTCGTCTTCACGCCGGGTGAAGTGGCGTCGAAAAAATTCTCTCCCCAGGAAAAGCCCTGCACGAATCCAGCCGGCTGCCGGTGCGTGACGGTGGGCCTCTATGGAGGCTGGGCGGAAGCGGGACGGGCGCTGCAGCAACTGAAGAAAGAGGGCGGCCGGATCCGGTTGTCGGACGGGGAGCTGAAAAGTCTCGTGGAGGGCGCCAAGGACGCTCGTGCGGGCGCTACCGCCGATCGGATCTCGATCCGCATGCTGCAGGCCATGCGCGACGCGGGGAGCAATCCCGAAGCCGCCACGGAGCACTTTCGTTACATCGTGGACCGTGCCGAGGAAGATCGCGACCTCCCGTTCATCGTGCCGTCATTCCTCCGGCTGAGCGAGGTGCTGGAGCGAGCCAGGCAACTGGAGGAGGCGCTTGCTGTGATCGAACGGTGTTTGAAAGATTACGGCGAGAAGAAGAAAGGACCCGACGCGCCGACCGAAGCCCAACGCGCCCTCCTTTTGAACCGCAAGGCCTACCTGGTATCGCTGGTCAGGAAATAGACAGAGCCGCAGGTCTCACCCGACCCTCGGCGGCATCCCGTTGGGCGTCCGCATAGCGTTTCGGGGTGCCGATGTCCGACCAGTAACCGCTCATCCTATAGCCGTGGAGTGGGCGGCCCTGTCGGAGCAGACTGATATACACGTCAATGATCGAGCCGGGCCCCGGCGGGATCGCGTCGAGGACGGCCGGCTCGAGCACGTGGATGCCGGCGAACATGAAAGGCTCGCGCAGGGCGCCGGGCGAGCGCGCGATGGGCGGCTCTCCCTTGATCTGCAGGATTCTGGACTGCGCATCCAGCGTGATGGCTCCCCACCGGGCTGCGTCGGCGTCCTCGCGGACGGCGAGCGTAGCCGGCGCCCCATCGGTATGATGGGCGTCGCGATGCGCGGCGATCAGGGCCGTCAGGTCGCACTCGGACAGCGTATCCCCATTTAAGATCAGGAACGGGCCGTCTTTGAGATAGGGCGCGGCCTGTTTGATGCCGCCGCCGGTGCCGAGGAGTGAGGGCTCGTGCGAATAGGCGATCCGCATGCCGTAACGCGAGCCGTCCCCCAGGGCTTCAACGACCTGTTCGCCCTTGTGGTGGAGGTTAATGATGACCTCGGTGATGCCGTGGTGTTTGAGGAGCAGGAGGTTCCAGGCGAGGATGGGACGGCCGGAGATCGGCAGGAGAGACTTGGGCGTCGTCTCGGTCAGCGGCCGCAGGCGCGTGCCGAGCCCCGCCGCCAGCAGCATGGCTTTCATGCCAGTTCCGGGACGTGTCGGGCGAGCGCCTTGCGGAACTGGTGAAGGCTTCGGTACCGCTCAAGGTTTTTCTTGACGTTGCCCAAGGTCCGCGGGACGTAGGGCATGTAACGGTCGTTGTTCTTTTCCAGCAGGATATACACGAACCGGCCGGCCGCCTTGAGGTTACGTTGGATGCTGGTCAGGTCGAACAGGCGCATGAACGTCTGACGATCGAGGGGCGCGCCCGCCCGCGCTCGCTGCTCCAGGTAGCGGACCAGCAGTTCTTCAATCAATTCCTCATCGAGCGACAGATAAGAATCCCGTAACAAGGAGGCGAGATCGTAGGTTGCGGGCCCCATGAGAGCGTCCTGGAAGTCGAGGACGCGAATCCGCTCCTCCAGCACCATGAGATTGCGGCTGTGGTAATCCCGGTGGGTGAAGACGCGGGGTTCTGCGGCCAGTAACGCGGCGATCTTCCGCATCTCGGACCGGATGACGTGGCGATCCGCATCGGGCAGGGCCCGTCCGGATCGTTTCTCGATCCCGTACTCGATGAAATGATCGAACTCCCACATCAGGAGCGGCACGTCGAAGGCCCGGCCAAAAGCCAGGCAGGTCGGATCGGCGGGAAAGGTCGCCTTCAAATGAAGCCGGACCAGCACATCCACCGCTTGGCGGTAGAGGTCCGGCGTGTCGGGGCTTGTCGCGTCCTGGCAAGCCTGGGCCAGCATCACGTCGCCCAGGTCTTCGAGGTAGAGGAGCCCGGCGGCCTGATCGTAGTAATGCAGATCCGGCACGGCCACGTCGGCTTTGGCCAGATGGTTGAGGATGTTGACGAAGGGGAGTTCGGTGATCGGGGAGGCCGCGGCGCTCACGGCCTCTTCCGATTGCTTAAAGGCCTCGGGCGAGGCCAGTTGCATCAGGATCAACGAATGGGGTGGTCCCCCCCCTAGCTGGATCCTGAAATAGCGCCGGTTGGAGGCGTCGCCGGCAAGGGGCGCGAGCTTGGCCAGCTCCACGCGGAACGGGAGTTTGCTTCGAACGGTCTCGGCGACGAGCGCGTGATCGGGCGGAGCGAGCGCCGGCTTGAGCGGAGTCGGGTCCACTGTGGCCATACACGGCGCATTATACCCATGGCCTAACCGCTTGTCACTGTAAGGCAAAGCCGGTATGCTCGCTGTCATGTCCCTCCCCCTCGATGGGGGAGGGTGAGGGTGGAGGTGAATCAAGGTCATGCCCCGCAACGACCAGGTCATCCGCCAGTGGCACATTCTGGAGAAGCTGCAAGCCTCGCGCGGCGGGCTCACTCTCGATGAATTGCTGAGCGCGCTGCCGCAGGATTATCCCAGGCATCCGCGCACGCTCCGGCGGGATCTCAATGCGTTGGGAGCAGCCGGCTTTCCCATCCTGAACGAGCGTGTAGACGGGCGCGTCCGCTGGCGCCTGACAGACGGATTCCGTCACATCCCCATGCGAACCTTTTCGCCGACCGAATTGATGGCGTTGGTCCTGAGCCGCGACCTGCTCAAGCCGTTGGAGGGCACCCAGGTCCAGTCAGCCTTGGAGTCGGCGTTGAACAAGGCGGCGGCCGCCTTGCCGACGGCCGGCCATGAGTATGTAGCCCAACTGCACGGGGTCTTCTCGGTCGGGCTCGGACCCCACAAGCTGTACCGGCAGCATCGTGAGACCATAGACAAGCTGACTCAGGCTATCGACAAATCCCGCACCGTCCAGCTTCGCTACTTTTCGGCATCCCGCGGCAAGACGACGCCCCGGGAGGTTGACCCTTACCGCCTGTGGTACGCCTCGGGCGGGCTCTACCTCATCGCCTACTGCCATCTCCGCAAAGATGTGCGGCTCTTTGCGGTGGAGCGCATCCGGTCGGCGACGCTCACCGATCATCCGTATCAGATGCCCTTGGGGTTCGATCTGGAGGCCTACGTGCAGGACGCCCTCACAGTAATGCGGGGGCCTCGGATCGAGGTCGAACTGCTCTTCGACAAATCCACCGCTTCGTGGGTCAAGGATCGGATCTGGCATCCCAGCCAGCGGCTCACGCCGCTCAAGGACGGGCGGCTGCGAATGACCCTCGCCGTGGCGGATACGCGCGAACTGGTGGGGTGGGTCTTGAGCTTCGGCGGTGGCGTGCGGGCGATCAACCCGCCGGAGTTGCGGGAAAGAATCAGGGGGGAAGCGCGTAGCATTGCCGGGAGCGAGTGATCATTCATGCGATCACTGTCAGGCCAAGACTGCGAAAATCCTCGTCGAAGGAAAGACAGGGCATGTGGTCAAGCAGTGCGGTAATCACAACGAAGGAAATTGCGTCACAGAAAGAGAGGCGGCGCTCTCGTCCATATTGTCTGAAAATCCGCTCGGCCTCGTCACGCACCAGATCGCCATAGGACACGATCCGGAGTCCCGGCTTCACCTCGGTGAGAAAGGCTATGGCAGCGTGGAAGTTTCTACGGTAGCGAAGGAGTGTTACCGGGTCTGTACAGATGCTCTTTGACATGAGACGAGATAAGGGTCTTGCGTCCACGATGCTTCGGCAGCTTCTTCATCAGTTCCAGCAACTTCCTGGCTGCCGCGCCGGGCTCAGGCTCAGGCTGGACTGCACGAAGCTCCGCCGCCACCTCGTCGTGCGCCGTGATCTGCACGCTTGTGCCCGCATCTTGTCGTACCTGGCGAACCAATGCGGGCAGCCGCTTACGCGCTTCGCTGATCGAGAGTTTCATAATCTCCTCCGAGGGCGCGCCTCTTCAGGAGACTGTACATGGTGTACAGATTATGTCAATGATCGAACTCAGAGAAGCCCTTGAATCCTCTCCCCGAGGTTGTTGCTACGGTCCGGCGAAGAGCGTCAGAAGAGAGCGCTTCCATGTAGGATGGCGGATGTTGCGGCCCGTCATTGGATCGGAAACGATACGAGCGTGTTCGGATTAGATACAGATTCGAAGGGGGTTGTCGCACGGGGTGGCTTTTCTTTGTCTCGGCGCCGGCCGAATCCGTTGCGGGATCGCAGTATTCTGCGGGTCGAGGTGCTGCGGGCCTCAAATGGCATCCAGCGGCATGCCGCATGCATGGTTCCGATCAGTCCACCTTGACCTCGGATGTCCAGGCCGCATCGGCAAAGGTGGACAGGCAATGAGACCGCAAGTGGCGACACCGCCGACGATTTTCATGCTCAAAAATTTTCTTCACCGACGTGACCTAGGTTGTCACTAGCGAGTCGTAGTATGGTAAGCCGAAGGCAGAGGTTTCGTAATTGAATTCCTCTCCCCCGAAGGTAGAGGAGAAGGTGAGGGGGGAAAGGAGGAGATTATGGGGTAACCAATCTTGTGCTAGTGTTCGTGTTCTGGAGCGCGACGGCATGGGCCGACATGGGCTTTGATCCCAAGTACGAGCGGGACTACAACATCTTCAACCCGATCACGCGCTATGCGCCCGACAATCCGCTCAATCTGATCAACGCCTACGATCCGCGGAACCCGTTCAACCCGATCAATCGGTATGATCCGGGCAATCCCGCCAACCCGATCAATCGGTACAACCCGAACAACCCGTTCAATCCGATTAATCGCTTCAATCCGGACAACCCGTTGAATCCCGTGAACCGCTACAACCCCGCGGTGCCGTTCGCCCCGTTGGACGGATTCGGCGGGCCGGACAGGTAGTCCGATGGCTCTCACACGAAACCCTGAACGAAGGCCTGGAGCTGACGGATTAACCGCCTGTGGAGGCCGCTTGGAGGACATAGTGCAGTTCTCCCTGAAGGCCCAGCCGGTCCGCCCAGCTCCACAAGTAGGGCAGGTCGAGTTGGAGGCGAGGATTTTTAACGATGCTGATCACGTCGTCAAAGTCCGTAGGACGACCGGCCTTGAGCTTGAGGAGGATCAGGTCTTCTGGACTCACAACCGCGAGCGAAAGCCCGTGCAACATGACCGTCCGCCTACGTTCCAAGGCCGCGCGTTCGTGAGGGTCGGACGCGTAGATGATATCAAGAGGATAGTGAGGGTTCGTCGGTGCGGTAAAGCGGGTGACTCTGCCTTTGGCCATCGGATTTGCCGCCAGCCATTGCTGATTGACCGTAATGTCGGACGACGACAACGTGGCCCTGAGCCTCTCCATGGCTTCCTCGTCGACCAGGACGAGGAAGTCGAGGTCTTGGGTGGCTCGCGGCCGGCCCCAGGCCCCGAGGGCTACCGCTCCGATCACGCAGTGTGGAATGGAGAGAGTTGAAATAGCGGCCTGCACAGTGGCCAAGAACGAGAGCAGATCCGGCTGGAGGGCCGAGGCGTGGTCAAGACCGTGTGCGTTCGGCTCCACGCCGGCACCAATGAATGGAGTTAGTCATGGTCGCGAGCCTCCGCTCGCGGTGGGTGGCTGAAAAGCGCGGCGGCGAACGCCTTTGCCAAGGCAAGATGCTCATCCGAAAGTCGGCAAACGAGGAGAAGACCCTCTTCCGGCGTTGGGGGATAGTCCGTCGGGCTGATCTGGGCCGCGCTCACATGGAGCTTCCGCAGCCAGATCGGTGGGTTGGTGGGGTCAAGGGCCACGGCGGTCATTGTACAGCACCCGCGCGGAAAGGCAAAGCCGGTGCGAGCGGGCGAAAGCGGGTGACAGTGGAAGATCTCGATGTCTTTCTTGTCGCGCCTGAGGACCTGATTCTCTCCAAACTCGAGTGGGCCAAGGACAGAGGTGAGTGGATGAGGGACACGCCGCCGGAGATCGAACGTCGGTTTCGGGAGATGTTACTGCAACGGTCCGGCGAGGACCGATTGAAAATGGGCTGCTCAATGCACCAGTTTGCGAAAATGGTAGTCCGCGCATCGGTGCTGGCGGCGAACCCGCGCGCGACGCCCGCCGATCTGCGCCGCGCGCTCTTTCTGCGGTTCTACGGAAGGGACTTTGATCCCCAGACGTGTCGGAAGGTTCTGTTGGCCTTAGAGTCCGGCGACGATCGGACTCCGTAAGGGAGGGGATATGTGGTACTGGGGGCTGGCACTTGCGGTCTGGTTCGGCTGCGCATCGGCGTGGGCCGAGCCGGGCTTTGATCCCAAGTACGAGCGGGACTATAACATCTTCAACCCGATCACGCGCTATGCGCCCGACAACCCGCTCAATCCCATCAACGCCTACGATCCCGACAGCGCCTTCAATCCTGCGAACCGCTACGACCCCGGCAATCCCTCGAATCCAATCAATCGGTATAACCCGAACAACCCGTTCAATCCGATTAATCGCTTCAATCCGGACAACCCGTTGAATCCCGTGAACCGCTACAACCCGAGCGTGCCCTTCGCGCCATTGGACGGATTGATCCCCTCCCTCCGTTGTTCGGGTTGGGTCGGAGGCAATTACGGTGACTGCTGAGCAACAGTTTGGGGTTGCGTCGTGAAATTGGCGAGCTTTGAAGCCGTCGTTCGCGCGCTAAACGAGGCCGGCGTACGCTATCTGGTCGCCGGTGGGCTGGCGGTGAACGCCCATGGCTATCTGCGCTTTACCAAGGACGCCGATTTTGTCATCCAGTTGACGCCGGACAATATCAAACGGGCCTTTGCCGCTCTCGGGGCGCTTGGCTACAAACCACTGGCGCCGGTCACGGCGGAGCAATTTGCCGATCGAGCCACACGCGAGGGCTGGATACGCGACAAGGGTATGCAGGTTTTGCAGCTCTGGAGCGACAGCCACCGCGAGACATCCATTGACATATTCGTACAGGAGCCCTTTCCTTTTGATGAGGAATATGTCAACGCGCTGATCAAACCCCTGTATGGGTCCATCGAAGTGCGGTTTGTCAGCATCCCCACCCTGATCAAGATGAAGGAAGCGGCGGGCAGGGAACAAGACAGGATAGACATCGAACACCTGCGCATGAGGTTGGAAGACGATGCCGGAAAATGAGTCACAAACAACAGACTTCGACTGGCGTCTGACCAGCTTCGAAGGCTCGCGCCGCGAACAACTACGCCGCTGGGCGCAATTGCCGTTGGAAAACATCCTGCTGGCCATTGAGGAAATGCAGGACATTGCTCGGCTGTTGGGTACAGCACCGGCCGGTGAGTCTGGCGAATCTGCGCGGGGTTTAAGCGTAAAAGAACCGTCAGTTGGGTACGGGAAGAGCGGTGCCAATCATGACGGTTGAGCGACAGTTTGAAGTTTGGTTCAAGAAAGCCACAGGTCATGACCCCTATCCGTTTCAGATCCGTTTCGCCTGCGAGCCTGAGTTGCTTTCAAGTCCCTCGCCTCGCTTGCGGGGAGAGAGTGTGGGTGAGGGGGGCGTGAGCGGTGAAGGGCCTCATCATGATCCCTCTCCCCCGGAGGGAGAGGGCAGGGTGAGGGGGCAGCTCGTGGACGTTCCGACGGGCCTGGGCAAGACCGCGATGGCGGTGCTGGGGTGGCTGTGGCGGCGGCGGTTTTATTGATGACAAGATGTGGAGGGAGGTCTATGACAAACAATTCTCTGACAATTGAGAAGCTAAAGGCTGCGGTGGTTGGCAACCATGCCGCCATACGAATCATCACACGTCTGCAACCAGCAGGTGGAGCAGGAAGCAAGGTGTTCCCGCCGACCCATTCGGGTGGCGTCTATGCCTGGGAAAGGCGCCGGTTGGACAATGGGGAGGTAGTGGAGACAGTGTTGTTGGATTCCGTGCAGTCTCAGGCCAACCGCATGGAGCAGGCTCTACTCGAAGCACAGCGTGCAAACAAGCTTAAGCTGCCGCTGTTACAAGTCGATTTCAGCGAACACTTTCCAGACATTGGGGTGATCACGACACTTGACGCGCCGCATCGCATTGCGGACGCAATCTTTCGGGATAGCACGCACAATGGGAAGAAGTTCCGAGAGTCGGATGTTGGACAGGCCTTTATCAAAGCAAATATCAGAAATGCCACGGCACTGTTCCAGTATTGCCCCCACGCGCTGGTATTTGGAGTATGGGATTCCACCGGTTCAGCGGGCGGCCTTGGCAACAAATTTCAGCGGGCGGTCGATTCGGAAATTGTGGGGATTCGAGCTGAGAAAGGAGTTCATACAAGTTCGAGGATTGATCCCCTGGGAGTCACGAAAGCCGCAGAAGTGTACGAAACCGAGGATGGCGACTGGACCCTCGACCCAAGGAAGGCCAAGAAGAGCAGCAAAGGAGATCCTGTGAAGGCCAAACCGTCCGATTTCGTTCATGGCAATATCCCGCCAACTATTGAAATGGCCGAACGAACCAGTGAGCCCATTCGAGGGGGCGTGACGATCGATCACGCGATTCAGATAACGGTGCTTTCCTTGCCTGCCCTCCGTCGGCTCCGGTTTCCAGTGAAAGGGAAGGAGAAAGAGGTAGAAGAACTCAACAAGGCTGCCCGCACGGTGCTGGCCGCGTTGGCGTTGGTGGCGATCACGCATCAGCGCGAGCAGGGCTGCGATTTGCGATCGCGGTGCCTGTTGGTTCCTGAGGGCGACGCACCTTTCCAGCTAATTTCAAACAATGGTAAGCAGGAAACATTCACCCTGACTGCTGGGGAGGCCGCCAAACTTCTCGAAGAGACTGTAGAGCAGGCCAAAAAGCTAGGGCTGCCTTGGCAGGAAGCACCAATTCGTCTGACACCGGAGGGGAGGCTGATAGAACTGGTTCGCAAGAGCCGAGAGGCCAAGGGAACTGAAGTGGAGTGATGCTATGCTCGCGCTGGAAGTTGAATACCTCCTGAAACGTGTTCTCGCTTCCACCCGTGAGAATCGGCGGGCGGTTGAGTGGCCGCCGCATCCGTCCAGGCTCTTCTCCGCCTTGGTAGCGGCATACGAAGAGTGCGGCCTGGGAGATGACGCACGGGCAGCGCTGGAGTGGCTCGAGGCGTTGCCTGATCCGAGCATCTCTGCGAAGCCTCCTCAACATCGAGACGCGGTTCGAGAGGTGCATGAGGTCTTTGTCCCAGTCAATGACGCCGGTGAGATTCCAGAACTCCGCTCTCGGCAAGTGCGTTGGTTCCCCGCGTTTACACCGCAAGACCCGTGTGTCTGGTTTATTTGGAACGACGCACAAGGCGCTGAGCAGCATGCGCAGGCGCTTCAGCGAATCGCGGAGAACGTGACATATTTAGGCCATTCTATGTCCCCTGTGCGTGTCTGTGTCAGCGACTCGGCACCTGAACCCACACTGGTGCCTGATCATAGGGGAACGATCATGCTGCGGATCACCGGCAAGGGGCGATTGCGCCACCTGGAGGAAACATATGATCTTCGCAAGGCGAACGCCACGATTCAACCTCGCCTGGGACTGGTAGCGCGCTATCGCATAGCGCGCAAAAGTGAAGGTCGGTGTCCGGCAAGCTTGTTCGGTCACGTCTTCGTCTTTCAGCGTGTCGATGGACCAAAGATCCCGCTTGAAGGTGCCGCGAAACTGACGGCAATCGTGCGCAAGGCGGTGATGGATTTGTATCCCGATCCTGTACCGGAGGTTATCTCGGGGCACATTCCCGACGGAAGACCCTCAGGAAAACCGCATCTTGCCGTAACGCCATTGCCGGATGTTGGTCACCAATATGCAGACGGGCACGTCATGGGCTTTGCGCTCTGGCTTCCGGTGGACGTGAGCTCTGAGATTTACGACGCGCTCGAGGAGGCGCTCGGAAACTTTAAGTCACTCACGCTGGGTAAGTACGGCGAATGGAGGATCGAGCCATTGGCAGCGGAAGCTGAAGCCAAGTCTGCGGCCGGTTTGCGGCAGTCAATCTACGTCAGGCCTCATGATACGTGGGCAACCGTGACACCCGTGGTGTTTGGCAAGTTTCCGAAGAGGAATCAGGTCGGTCTAGGGAAAGACGGCGGAAAAGTATTTGCCGATCTCTGCGAGATGATCGGGTTGCCCAAACCGGTTGAGGCTCGGGTCGGTCCGGTCAGTGCTTTTTTTGCTGTCCCCAAAGCTTCTGAATTCCCCTCACCTGACAAACTCCGGGATCGGTATAAGGCCCATGTGTGGGTTCGTTTTGCTCAACCAGTGCAAGGACCGGTCCTGCTTGGGGCAGGACGCTATGCCGGCTTTGGGCTTTGCCGGCCATGGTACGAACGAGGATGACTCAATGGACGTCGCGGACTTTGATGTGTTCTTTGAAGAATTGCACAGCAAAGAGCGGTTGTCGGGTGAACGTGTGTCCCCGTTCCCTTGGCAACGACGCCTAATGAATCGTGTGGCTAAGACAGGTTGGCCGGGCGTGCTGGGTTTGCCTACCTCGGCCGGGAAGACCGCGGCGATGGATATTGCGCTATTTCACCTCGCGCTAGAGGCTGAAAAGCCGCCGCAAGAACGGCAGGCAGCGCGGCGTATCTTCTTTGTGGTGGACCGCCGACTTGTCGTTGATGAGGCATATGAGCGTGCCAGCCGCATCCGGGATCGACTCCACGAAGGGCTTGCCGACGGGCAGGGCACCCTGGCTGAGGTCGCTCACCGGTTAGTCGCGCTGGCGGCCGAGGACGCTGCTGAGCCTCTTGAAGTGATCCGTCTGCGTGGCGGGCTGCCACGCGAACCCGCGTTTCTGCGCAACCCACTGCAACCCGCTGTCGTGCTCTCAACGGTGGACCAAGTTGGATCTCGTTTACTGTTTCGCGGGTACGGGGTCAGTGAGTTCATGCGACCGATCCACGCGGCGTTGGTCGGCGTTGATAGTTTGATCATTCTTGACGAGGCACATCTTTCCAGGCCCTTCACAGAAACTTTGCAATGGACATGTCGCTACCAAAGCGAGGCTTGGTCTGAGCGCATCATTGGCACGCCGGCGAGGGTGGTGCAGATGACGGCCACTCCGTCTTCAGCGGAGGGTGATGCGTTTCATCTTGAAGATCAGGATTGGAACCATCCGATCCTTGGTCCCCGTCTGACACGGGCCAAGTCAGCTGAACTTGTAACTGTTGATGGTGACAAGGATAACCCGGAAGCGACACGGCGCGATTTGGTGCAGCGACTCATGGCCGAGGCACGAGCGCTCATGGCCAGTACCTGCGAAACATGTACGGTTCCTGTAGTAGGCGTGATCGTCAATCGGGTAGCAACGGCCAGGGAAGTCTTTGAGCAGTTGCGCCACGAGGAAGGGGCCGACGCCGTGATGCTCACCGGTCGCATCCGTCCTTTTGAGCGCGATCAGCTCTTAAACGAATATCTGTTCCGCATGAAGGCCGGGCGTGCCAACGGTGCAAATCTGCGACCGCTGTATGTCGTGGCGACCCAGACTGTAGAGGTAGGGGCGGACCTCGATTTCAATGCCCTAGTCACTGAGGCCGCGGCGCTGGATGCCCTGCGGCAAAGGTTCGGACGGCTCAATCGCCTCGGCCTGAGAAACTTTGGCCGAGCCGTCATTGTTTATGTGGACTTCGGGCGGAGCAATGAGCCAGATCCGGTCTATGGAGATGCATTGGTCAACACATGGAAGTGGGTAGAAAAAATAACCTCCAAACCTAAACGCAAGAAGTGCAGCCAGGTGCGGAAGGTGCTCGATTTCGGCATTCGTGCGATGCAGGCGGTACTGCCCCAAGGCGACGAGCTTGCCAAGTTTCTTACTCCGTCAAGGCCAGCGCCCGTTTTGATGCCGGCCCATGTGGACATGTTGATCCAGACCAGCCCACGCCCGATGGTGGAACCGGAAGTAGCTCTCTATCTGCACGGCAAGGAGACTCAGCCCGAGGACGTGCAAATTGTTTGGCGGGCCGATCTGCCTCGAACACTGAAGCCAGAGGACGAAGAGGTGGCAATCACGACGATCGCCATCCTTCCGCCTGTACAGCTCGAAGCCCTTGCGGTACCGGTATGGGTCGCCCGTGCCTGGCTACAAGGAAGTCTTCCAGAAGCGTTTCCCGACGTTGAAGGTGCCATGGAGGCTGGGCGTGCACCCCGGGGTCGGGATGGGCGTTATGCCGTGCGTTGGGGTGGCCCTGACGATAGTCAAGTCATTGCTCCTAATAACATTCGCCCAGGCGACACGATCGCTGTGCCGGCTTCCTATGGAGGCTATGATCGCTTCGGATGGCAACCGAGTTCTGATCAGCCGGTGGAGGATATTGCCGACTTGGCGGCCTGGCAGCAACGCGGCAAGTACATATTGAGGGTACACCCGGACCTCATCCCGCAATGGTTTGAACCGGAAGCCGCACGAGACGTGATCTCGGAAGCGGTAGCAATGCTGGGTGAGACAATCACACGTTACCAAGGAGGGGAAGGCTTATCCGAGCTCTGTGATGACCTGATTGAACGGCTGCTTGAGCTTCCCCATTTGAGAGGGCAAACCCGTGACGCGTTGACCAACATACAGGAGCATCGACGAGAATTCGTCTATCCCTTTATGGATAGTTCTCAAGGGATTCAGTTGCAGGAGCGAAGAACCGTCGCGCGTGAGTTCTCCGATGAAGACGACTCCTCTTCGCTGACACGCCAAGTGCCGCTTGAGGATCACTGCAAGGGCGTGGGCGCGCTTGCGGAGACATTCGCCGCCCAGAGCGGGTTGCCTCAGGGACTGGTGACCTGCGTGGCTCTTGCGGGTAAGTTGCATGACCTCGGTAAAGCCGATCCGCGTTTTCAAGCGTGGCTGTGGGGCGGCGACCGACTTGCTGCGAGGAAGGCCGGGACACTGCTGGCCAAATCCGGGATGTTGGGGGTCAATGACCGGCTCGCGCTTCGCATCGCCCGTGAACGAGCTGGTTATCCAAAGGGCGGAAGGCATGAGTGCTACTCAGTGGCCATTGCGAGCTGCAATGGCCATGTGTTTGAACAGGCCTCTGATCCTGAACTAGTCCTGTACCTCGTTGGCGTTCACCACGGTCGCGGCAGACCATTGATGCCGGCGGTCGAAGACGGGGGCATTCAACACGTCTCGTTCAGCTTTGACGGGACCCAACTCGACTTCAACGGTCCACATGGGCTGGAACAGCTTGACCACGGTTGGCCAGAGCGGTTCTGGCGCCTAATCCGACGCTACGGATATTGGGGGCTGGCATATTTGGAAACTCTCGTGCGGCTAGCAGACCATCGGCGATCGGAGAAAGGGGCGTAACGCATGAGCCAAGCAGAAATTGTCCTGTCCGGTTTGATCGGAAGCAACCCGCTAGGTGCTCTGGCCGCTTTCGGCCTGCTCCGCGTATGCACTGAAACACCGGAATTAAATCATGCGCGGCTCTCTTGGCGGGCTGAAGATGATTGGATTGCAGTACTGACACTGCCCTGCAGCCACAAGGCAGAATCCTTGATGGCCCCTCTTGCCGCCTTTTTGATGCGCAGGAAGTTTGATGTTTTCAACTGGAGCCCTGACGTGAGGGTGCAGCCTCAGGAATACAAAGAGCGACTGATTCAACAGGGTGAGAAGGCTCGGTACTGTGAGCGGCTGGATGCCGATTATTATGTCGCTTATGCATCGGAAATGGCGACCGATGGATCCAAAGGCCTTGTAAAGCCGTCAGCGCTCCATATGACCTCGGGGCAACAGAGGTTTCTCAAAAGTATTTATGAGTTGGGGGAGTCATTGAGAAACAATAGCGAAGCAGCGATCCGGGAGGCCTTGTTCGGCCCTTGGCTTTACAGAGACCATTTCCATTCCCTCGGCTGGGATCCCATGACGGAGCGAATGTATGCGCTGCGTCATCGTGCGCCAACGAGTGAAGCGCCTCTGTGTGTCCGAGCAGCCGTTTGGTTTGCTGTTGAGTCACTGCCTTTGTTCCCAACCGCTATTGTTCACGGCAAGCTTGTAACGACAGGGTTTGCGAAGCAGGATGGCGAGGTGAGATTCGTGTGGCCAATCTGGACCGAACCCATTAGTCTCGACTCACTCAAGACATTGGTTGCAACTTCGGAACTCGGCGGAGTTCAGGAAGCCTGGAGGTCGCTTGGAAGGCGTGGCGTTACGGCAGTTTACGGGTCGGTCCGCTCAGAGTTCGGCCAAGGCTATGCAATTCTTCGACCGGCAACTTTGGTGTGGAGTGCAGTGTGAATGGCAACTCTGTGCGGGCTACGCTTGCCACTTCGGTCTCGGGCAGTTCGTGCCGGTGGAACAAGGCGGTGAGGGGTGAGAGGTGAACCGTAGGGAGTAAGTTGGAAGAATTTTTGCGGGGTCTATCGGCCCTTAGCGGATACCTGGGCTGTATATGACAATTCGGGGGAAGTCCCGCGATTATTGGAGGAAGGCCCATGAAGCCGAAGAATGGCACTCCAGAGACTGAGGCATTTGTACGGACGGTCGGCCATGCGCTGCGGCGGGCCGCCAAAGCGGCTCGGAAAACGGCGCGGGCTCACCATACGCCTATTTATGTCTGGCGGAACGGCAAAGTCGTGGCGAAGAAACCTTGAGGTGGGGCCTCGGCCAGTTCGTGGCGGTGGAGGAAGGAAAGACGGGGCCAATCTAGCCCGTCAACGCTGTTCTTTGACAACTGAATAGCGAAAAGGAGAGGCATCATGAGTACGGAAACCGGTGAGATGATCCGGCCGGTGGAGGAAGAGCCGCTTCTCCCCGTGCGGATGCTGAACGAGTTCGCGTACTGCCCACGGTTGGCTTATCTGGAGTGGGTGCAGGGTGAATTCGCGGACAGCGCCGACACGGTGGAGGGGCGGTTCCACCACCGGCGAGTGGATATCGTGCCGAAGCGAGCGACGGTTACTGAACCGGATGAGCCGGACCAGGACACCGTCATCCATCAACGATCGGTGTGGCTGTCTTCGGAACGCCTTGGCCTCACCGCAAAAATGGATCTGGTCGAAGGGGTGGGGACATCGGTAGCCCCCGTGGACTACAAGCGGGGAAAGCGTCCTCATATCGAGAAGGGCGCCTGGGAGCCGGAGCGTGTGCAATTATGCGCGCAAGGGCTCATCCTGAGGGACAACGGCATGGAATGCGACGGCGGGTTCTTGTACTTCGTCGGGTCCCGCGAGCGCGTGGCAGTTTCATTCGACCAGGAGTTGATCCAGCGGACACTCGCGCTCGTGGACGAGATGCGGAAAATGGCGCGGGAGGGAAGCATCCCGCCCCCGCTGGTGGATAGCCCGAAGTGCCCCCGGTGTTCGCTGGTCGGGATCTGCCTTCCTGATGAGGTAAGGTGGCTGAACCTTCTGTCCCCCGAGGGGCTTGGCGATCTCCGACGGTTGGTCCCGGCGAAGGACGATGCGCTGCCGTTGTACGTGCAGCAGCCGGGAGCGCGTGTGTCAAAAGACGGGGACTGTCTGAAGATACTCGATCACGATGAAGTTCTCTCCGAGGCGCGGATCGTGGAGACTTCTCATCTGGTGGTGTTCGGCCGGGTACAGGTCAGTACCCAGGTAATCCAGGAGTTGTGTCATCGAAACATTCCCATTTCATATCTCTCCACGGGGGGATGGTTTTACGGCCTGACGGCTGGGCTGGCTCATAAGAATGTCGAACTTCGTCGCCGTCAATTTGCGGCGGCGAGCGATCCGGCTCGGTGTCTGGACTTGGCCAAGCGACTTGTACGGATAAAGATCGCGAACTGTCGGACGATCCTGCGGCGAAATCATGCGGCTGCGCCGGAAACCGTGCTGCGTGACCTGAAGGCTGACCAGTTGCATGCCGGGGAGGCGGGGTCCTTGCAGGAATTACTCGGGATTGAGGGGACGGCGGCGCGACGGTATTTCTCGGAGTTCGCCGGGATGCTAAAAGCAGACCAGGGAGTGACGAGCTTTGATTTCGAAGGCCGCAACCGCCGTCCACCGAGGGACCCTGTGAATGCCATGCTGTCGCTGGCGTATTCGCTGCTGGCGCGTGAATGGACAGTCACCCTACAGGCCGTCGGGCTTGACCCTTACCTTGGGTTCTACCATCAACCTCGGTACGGGCGACCCGCCCTGGCGCTTGATCTGATGGAGGAATTCCGTCCGTTAATTGCCGATTCGGTGGTGCTGACGGCGATCAACAACGGCGAAGTGCGTCCTACGGATTGGATCGAGCGTATGGGTGCGGTGGCGATGATGCCGGAAGGCCGACGGCGCTTCATTGCGACCTACGAGCGTCGAATGGGACAGGAGATTACGCATCCGGTCTTTGGCTATCAGATCAGCTATCGGCGCGTGCTGGAAGTGCAAGCCCGGTTACTGGGGCGATATCTGCTCGGCGAGATTCCGGAGTATCCGGAATTTGCGACGCGGTGAGCGATGCGACGGCTCTATATTGTGACCTATGATATCTGCGACCCCAAGCGGCTGCGAAAAGTGTTTAAAACTATGAAGGGGTTCGGAGCGCACATGCAATTTTCGGTCTTTCAATGTGACTTGCCGGATGTAGATCTCGTAAGGATGCGGGCGGCCCTGTCGGATATTATCCAACATGCGGAAGATCAGGTCTTGATCATTGACTTGGGCCCAACGGAAGGGCGTCCGATCAAGAGCATCGAGTCGCTGGGCAAATGCGTGTCGGTCTTGGAAAGACGGGCTCAGGTGGTGTAAGAGTTGCCGCCCCGAATTGCGAGTGGTTCAGTGATGGATCAAACCGCCGAAGCGCTCGCATAATTGAATTGCAGCTATATTCTGAGATGTTGAAGCATAAAGGAGGTGAAAGTTGTGGCTTTCAACGACAGCCGGCGACTGCGGAAGGCGGGTGCTCGCAACATGCACAGATTGATGTGCAGCCATGGCCACTTACAAGATGGCGATTCCACGGCAGCGATGCCGTGGCCCCATTGAAGCGGACAGGGGCCCGTACTCCTTGTCAGCAGGGTCCCGGATTCCACGGCAGCGATGCCGTGGCCCCATTGAAGCCTCTCAGGCACTGTGACGGGCACGGCCGACAATGGATTCCACGGCAGCGATGCCGTGGCCCCATTGAAGCTGGCTATGGACGGCTGGAGCGGCCTTAGTTGGTTCGATTCCACGGCAGCGATGCCGTGGCCCCATTGAAGCCTCCATGCGGACTGTCTGCCCAAACGGGGCGGTATTGATTCCACGGCAGCGATGCCGTGGCCCCATTGAAGCGGCTCGCACCGCAGCCGTTGTAGATAGATCGCCACGTGGGATTCCACGGCAGCGATGCCGTGGCCCCATTGAAGCCGGCGCTCGTGCGCCCGCTTGGTTGCCGTGGCATAAGATTCCACGGCAGCGATGCCGTGGCCCCATTGAAGCGGCGTGGGCACACGCCCACCCCCTGTTGT
>Ga0114945_10000131_pt1 | contig 44062 bp, 50 predicted proteins | sample OV2TP3_FD_87194 | JGI IMG/M metagenome (GOLD analysis project Ga0114945, IMG submission 87194) | Hot spring microbial communities from Beatty, Nevada to study Microbial Dark Matter (Phase II) - OV2 TP3 | ecosystem: Environmental > Aquatic > Thermal springs > Hot (42-90C) | place: USA: Beatty... | reverse complement strand
CGCCGTCCGACCAGAACAGGAGCGGCACGCGCGCCGCGCAAAGCGTTTCGAGAAAACGGTAAGGGAGAACGCCCGGGATCGACTGCGGGCAGAGTTGGAGACGGCAGCGCTCAATCGACGCGAGGAAGCCGGCGCGCATCTTCGCCGCGTCCGCCGGACGCTGCGCGTGAACGTAGCCATAGAATTCCGGTCGCGCCACTACGTCGGCGCGGAACATCCCCGCGCGGTCTCCGGCGAGCACGGATGCCACCGCGTCGATCCTGGTCCGGCTCGACGTGTTCCAGCCGTGGAAGCCCACGTCGTGCGTCGGGTCGAACGGCCCTTCGGCGATCGCGTCGAGGTCGGCCTTCCCGACGGGCCAGCCCAGGCAGACCGTGTTCGGGGCGGCGTCGCGCATCCACGTCCGCACGTTGCAGCGCAGGAACGTCGCGGGCTCGCCCTGGTAGACGAACCGCCCGGCCTCGCGCTCGTTCGCGTCGGGGCAGTCCGACACGTCGAGGAAAACGAACCGATCTCGGTGGTCCGAATAGCGCGGGATGCGCCGGAGGTCGGCCACGGACGGCAGCCCCATTAGCGCGAGCGTGCAGATGATCGCGTCCGCATCGGACGGATCGGCGACTTCGTCGCACGTCCCGGGCGGGAACCGGAGCCCGGACCTCGGCGATCCGCGAAACCCCGCCGCGTCGAGGTCGGGCTCGGGGATGACGTGGACTTTCATGGCGTCATGTCCTCCTCGATCGAGCGCGCGAAATCGGCCCGTCCGAGCTTGAACGAATCCGCGAAGCTCGTTGCCCTCCATCGTACGGCCTCGCGTGCCCGGCCTCGACCATCGCCTGGTTGACCGACCTGCCCGTGATCTTGTCCTCGACGGTGAGGAAGAACGTCCCCAGCAGACGACCGTACTTCTCCGCTTTGTCCTTCCGCGTCGCGACGAAGACGGTCTTATTAGAGATGAGCGAGACGAGGTGATCCCTCGCCGCCAATCCCGTCGCGCGACTTTCGCCCACGACCTCCGGCGCGTCGATCCCGTCCAGGCGGATCGCCATCCGGATCCGCACGCCGCACCCGAGGTCCAAATCCGTCTTGACCGAATCTCCGTCCACCACTTCGAGGATCGTCGCCTTGTATTCGTACATCACGCGCTCTCCCAAGGAAGAAGATCCCCGATTCCGTCCCATTCCCAAATCTTCCCGTAGACGGCCTGGAACGCGTCTCGTCGCAGCGCGTAGTCGCGCGACCTCCGGTCGCCCTTAGCTTCCACGACGCGCACCCAAACGAGGCGCTCGTCGGAGCGCAGCATTCTGCGCTTCTTGCCATCCCAGCATTCGCTCTCGCTCCGATCCTTGCGCCAGGTCTCGCCGCCCAGTGCGGTCCAGCCGTCCAAATTCTCGGGTTCAGTCGTACGTACAACGATGAAGTCCGGCGCGAACCGCGCCACTTTCCCGTCCGATCCGGGCTCCAGAACGAGCAGCGGGAACGAGGCTTGCCGGACGATCCGCTCGCCCGGACTGAGCGCCGCGCGCAAGCGGTCGGCTACCCGCGCCTCCATTTTCGACGCGTAGCGGATGCCGTCGCCCGCCACGGTCGGCTTGGCCGACGACCACGGAGCTTTCGCCGGCGTTCGACGCCCATTCGCGTTCGCACGCCGCTTCGTTCCCGCACGCACGTTCGTCCGCGCGAGTCCGGCCTCGACTTTCGCGTCGAATTCCGGGTTCTCTCCCTTGCGCCATCGCAATCCCATCGCTACGTCTCCGAGACATGGAATTCTGCGCCCGATTCCGTCTCCAGCCATGCGCGTTCGTACGGCTCGTACACGAGCGCGATCAAATCCGGAGTCGTCGGATATCCCTTGGAGCGACGGAATCCGCTCGGCAGGCGAGAATCTCTCGCATGTTCGTGATAGTGATATGCAACCAGGATATCGTCGTCCACGAGAATTCGACCGTCGCGCTCCTCGATCCGGTACGTCCAGGCGTTCCACGGACCGGGCACGATGCCCTTCGAGCGGAAGACGTGGAGTCGATCCCGTAGCTCGCTCCTCCACGAGTCCAAGTAGCGCTGGTCGCCGCACGTCGAATCGTCGCATCGCTCGACGCACTGGCCGGCCCATCTACGCAGGACCGCGAACCCGCGCTCGTCGAGGAAGAAAGTCGCGCATTGGCAGAACTTGCCGTTGACGGAGTAGTGCGCGTACTTCGGGGGGAAGCGGTGCGGCACTACGGCTGCGGATTTTCCCTCCGCCTCGCGCCAGCACTCCTCCGGGTCGGCGAAGAACCACAGGTCGGCGTCGAGGTAGGCCACGCCCTCGCCGGGCGTCGCCGGGACGTTCTCGCGGGTCCAGCAGGACGCGAGCTGCCAGCAGTAGTGCCGCCATTCCCGGCCGGCGCGGCAGGCTCGCAGCTCCGGGCGCTTCGCCTCCAGGTCGGATAGGCGGTAGGCCGAGACCCAGTGCCGTCCCTCCCGGCCGTCGTGGACCGCGAACCTCGTCCCGACCGCGCGCTCCGCCTCTTCGTCAAGCGCCAGCACGCGAACGTCGCACGGCGTTGAGGATTTTGCGAACAGGCTCTCGATCATGAGCACGCCTTTGACGGCATAGGCCGAATCGAAGAGCGTGCAGTACCGTCTCACGATCCGCCTCCTCCCGTTCTCCGCAGCATGATCGATTCCCAGACTAGGCCGTCCTCGCCCGTCGACGTGACGATCCTGTCGCGCTCCTCGAAGCCGAGATCCTTCCATGCGTCGGCGAGGACGCTCCGCGCGAAATGCTGTTCAAGGCACGGGACGCCGTATGCCAGCTTCCGCCAGTACCGGTGCTCCGAGCCCGGAACCGTCGGCGTGCGGTGTAGCATGAGCCACCGGTCCGCGACCCGCGCCGACTCGGAGAGCGCCTTTCTCCATCCTCCCGCGTCCGACGCGTGGAGCATGATGCAGCCGGAAACGACGATGGGGAAGACGCGGTTCTTGTAGCGGAGCTTGCGGGCGTCGGCGACCTCGTGGAAGACGAACGGGATCGGGCAGCTTTTCCTTCGCGAGTTCGCCGTCGCGATCATGGCCTCGGAATAGTCCACGCCGACGTATTGACCCTGCCATCCGGAGCGCGCCAGGAGTTCCGCGTAATATCCGCTCCCGCAGCCGACGTCGAGCAGTCCGCTATCCTCGCAGAATTGGAGACTGTTCGTCCAACAGTGCCGCTTCAGCAGCTCCAGGTAGGCCCGGAACGGCGGAACGTCGCGCCCGGCGAACCAATTGGCCAGTTCCGTATCGGCCAAGTCTCGCTGTTGCCGAGCGATCTCGGGATCGCGCCAAGCGCCGTCCAGCTCGACGGAAAGAGCGGAGAATTCCGTTTCGGTCAATCGACGGTGACCTTCGCTCACGCCCCCCATCACGCCTCCTCCGGCTTCGGATCGCCCGCGACGATCCTCGTTCCTTCGATCCGGACCGTCCCACGCTCGTCGCGGGCCGTGCTCGCCTCGATGAGGTGGATGGGATCGTCCTCGTTCGGGAGAGCGCGCACGCGGTGCCAAGTCCCGGCGAAGATCCGAATCCTCTCTCCCCGATTCAGCGCGACGGTCTCGCGCAGCGCCGTCTCCCATCGCCCGCAATCGAACCGCCCGCGGAAAATCTCGACCTCGACGGAGCCGTCCAGGACGTAGAGCGTCTCGTCCTTCTTCTCGTGGCGGTGGATCGACGTGGAGCATCCGGCGCGGATCGTCAGGATCTTCCCGCAGTACTCGGGCGTGTCGGCGAATACGGTCTCGGAGCCCCACGGCTTCTCGACGATCTCGACTTCTTCGGTTTCGATCTTCACGGCTTCGGTTCCTTCACCACGTAGTACTCCCGCAACCCCAGCGTCTCGTTGACCAGCTTCCAATCCGCGTGGTCCCGGAGGAAATCGTTGAGCGCGAGCATAACGTCCGGGACGTACAGGTCGTCCACCGCGACTACGCCCCCGCCGGCCATCGCCTCCGCGAGCGCCCATAGTTCGCAGCGGTGGTCCTCATAGCGGTGTCCGTCGTCAGAGAGCGCGAAGCACCACGGGCGCGACTTGACGAGCGCGACGCCTTCCTCTGAATGCGCGTCGATCTTGACGATCTCGGCCGTCAATCCGAACGGCGTGAGCGCCTCGCGCGCGATCGGCTCCATCTCGTCGTGCCGGTAATCCGGGTGCGGGAGGAAGCTGTCGAGCCCGAGGTAGCGCCTGTCCGATGCCGCCGCGACTTCGGCCAAGAGGACGCCCGTCCCGCCGTTGTAGACGCCGATCTCCAGAAGATCCCCGGCCGTCCGCGCGGAGACGAGACGCGCGACGGCCTGGATTCGATCGCGGAAGAAGACGCCCCCGAGGTCGCGCTTCGTGTCCGGATGCGCGCGTTCGCGCGCGACCATGGGACGAAGGAGAGACGCCACGTCGTCATGCAGATTCACGGCATCAAGTCCTCGAATTCGTCCACGCGGAAGCGCAGGTCGGCTCCCGACGCGTCGATCAGCACGTAGCCGGCGACAGGTCCGGGCGTCGAGTACTTCGGGGAGAGGATGCGACCGATTCGCTTCCGCCCGAATTCGCCGGCCTCTCGACGCCCGAATTCCGCGAAGTCCTTCGATTCCACGCGGTCCCCAGGCGTCGGCAGGCGTCCGACGAAGTTCGGATGATCGGAGATTGCCACCGCGTTAACCAGAATGATGCAGCGTCTTTCGGATCGCAGGATGAGCCCGATCTCCCTCCATCCCGTCCACTCCTCGCGCCAGTTCGCATCCAGGTAGAAGAAGGGACGTTCGAGCGCGGGATCTGCCAGCACGGAGGCGAGAAATTGGACCGCATCGCAGACGCGCAAAGTTGCATTCGTCGGAGCCGACCTTCGCGCCTGCTCGATCGCATCGGCGTCCAAGTCGCACCCCCATGCCCGCTCGACGATTCCCGCATAGTAGGCGAGCATTCCGCCGACGTGGCACCCGGTCTCCACCCAATCCGTGGCGCGGAAAGTTCCGACGGCATAGTGGATCAGCGCGTGCCTGCGCAGATCGTCCGGGTGCGTCATCCCTTTCCTCCCAACGCCGCGCCGCGCTTAGAGACCTCCTCCTCGAGGATCGGCGCGACGGTCTCCATCCTGTTTCGCCAGGTGTGACTCTCCCACGTTTCGGCCTGCCCGTTGCCCGCGATCCGGAGAATCTCCTGCGGGTCGAGAAGGAGCCGGAACGCCCGCTCGGCGGCGTCGTCGGGAGTCCGGTACCGCACGCACGAGACCCCGGACCGGAACGCTCCGCATTCGTCGGTCAGGAGACACGCTCCGGCGCCCGTGCTTTCGAATTGGCGGAGATTATTGCCGCATCCTTCCGAAACCTCTCCGTGCCTGTTCAGCACGATCTTCGAGCGCAGATAGACCTCGTACATGGCGAGCCCCCACGCCCCGCCGCGGTGACATGCCCGGAGCGGGCTGTCGGGGGAGAGCCGGTCAAGACCATACCCATGCCATGCGAACCGGTCCGGCCCAAGCACGCGAGCGACGGCTTCGACCGCATCGGTCCCTGCGCGCCAGTGCGAGTCCCGACCCACGCCTCCGACGAACGAGACATCGATTGTCCGCGCCGGGAGCGGGACAATCGGGAACGCGCGCTTGACGACCGACGGCTCGAACGCGAGCGGTAGGAACTCGACGCGCGCCACGCCGTGAGCCCGGAGTCGCTCGACGTAGTGCGGGAAACTCGTGAAGGCAACGTCCACTTGCGCCAATCGATTAGGGGGAGGCATCGGGCAAGACACCTGCGCGGCCACCACGCATCCGCGCTCGTGCAACCGGCGCAGGTCTCCGGCGGGCATGAACGATACGTCCTGGAGCAGAACCGCATCGGCGTTCGCGGCCTTGGCCTGCGCCATGACCGTCTCGGACGGAGACGCAGGGCGGCACGCCATCTCCTCCGCTCGCCACTTGGCTTGCAGGCGTTCGGCGTTCGCGACGACGTGGCGGACTTCGTGGCCGAGCGCGCGCAGTCCCCAGGACCAGAACGCGTCCGAGCCGAAGCAGAAGTCCTCGAAGCGCCGGAGCATCTCGGCGTAAGGCATGTGGTCGCAGCCGAGTTGCGCCTGTTCGATCGCCTCGGGATACCAGGTCGATACGTTCACGACGGACAATTTCACTCGCTCTCCCTCGCCTCCATCTGAGCGATCATGATCCGGCTCACGGCCTTAGCCGCCACTCGCGCTTCCTCGTCCGTCGTCCAGCACGAGAACGGTAGGCTGACGGTCTCGGAGCACCAGCGTTCGGTCTCGGGGAGATCGCACGTCTCATATTCGCCGTCGTCTCGGTAGGGCTGCTTGTGAGCCGGAATCGAATAATGGACCAGGGTCTCAACCTCTACATCGGACAGCGCGGCTCTGAATTCGTCCCTGCGCGGGACTCTGACTGCTACGATATGCAGGCCGGCGTGGATTCTATCGGCCCATCCTCCGCGATTGGCCTCATCCGCGTACAACGCGATCAACTCCTTCCTGCGGGCGTTCCGGCCGGCGAGCAGGCGGAGCCTCTCGCGAAGGATCGCCGCCTGGATCTCGTCCATCCGCGAATTCCATCCGTGGTCGACGACCCGGTCGCGCTCGCCGAATCCGTAATTGCGAAGCCTCCGGATGCGGTCGGCAATGTCTGGATCGTCGGTCACCACCGCGCCGGCGTCGCCGAGAGCGCCGAGAGGCTTGGTCGGGTAGAAACTGAACGCCGCCGCACAGCACCGACCCATGGAACCGGGGTCGAACCATTCCGGATCCGTGCATGCCAGCGCATCCCTCCACGCTCCCTGATGATGGGCTTGGGCAAGATCCCAAAAGCACGAACCTAGCGCAAGCTCTTGGTCCGTTCCGCGAAGTTGCGGCAGCCGGCCGTAAAGGGCGACGGGCAGAAGAACGTCCGGCATCTTGTCGCCCGAGACGGCACGAAGCAGTCCATCGGGCGCAACGTCGGTGTAATCCATGTAGGCACCGGCTGCGACGGCCGCATTGACGGTAGCAGGGGAGCTGTTCGCAACCGTCATTACTTGAAAGTCGCTTCTGTAAACCCGATCCGGCTTCATCGGGTCGGGCACATTCATGGCATACAAGCCAAGCGTCAGCGCCTCCGTCCCGCTGGCGACGCCGATGCAGTGCCGTGCGCCGACCCATTCCGCCCACTCGCGTTCGAACGCCTCGACTTCCGGGCCTAAGATCAACTTGCCTGACTTGATGACGCGGTCGACGGCGTTCCGAATTAGGCCGGCGTCCTCGGCGAGGCCGCGGGCGACGGGGTTGAACGGGATCATCTGGCGACTGCCTCGCGCTTCCAAACCGAGTAATCTCTCACGTAATCCTCTTCGCGATACGGCTCCGAACAGAGCACGACCAGCACCCCGAGCCGCGCGCAGCTCGCCACGCGAAGCCAGTGCATCGGCGGGACGTAGATCCCGTCGGCTCCCTCGTGCAGATCCACGATCCGCTCCTCGCCCGGCCGCGCCTCCACGGTCGCGCGCCAGCTCCCGCTCACGGACCAGAGGATCTGCCGACACGTCCGGTGCGCGTGGTTTCCCCGCCACGCTCCAGGCGGGACCCCGGCGATCCGGAACGCTCGCGCGACCGGGAACGGGAGTCCATCCTGCCCGATCACGTCGAGCGCGCCGTTCGGACCGCGATACGGGTGCGCGACCTCGATCATGCGAACGTCGGTCACAGGCACTCGACCTCCAGCGTCCCCTGCCATGCGTGCACCACGTCGAGCGCGGGCTCGACCCGCCTCCACCATTTTCGCAGCACGCGCGCATCGTGGTCGAGCCGGAATGGGCCGGTGCGAAAGATCCGCGATAGGCACCCGCTCGCATCCGGGTCGGCGATCTTGGACCGCCACTCGTAGTTCGCGCGGATCATCCGCAGGGCTTTCGATCCCTCCCTCGGCGGCAAGCTCCACCACATGTGACTTCCCTCCTCGAATGCCGTCAGTCCCTCCTTGAGGATCGACGGCACGACGATCAGGCCGCGCTTGGCAATCCGCGCGAACTCTTGCGCAACCGTTCCCGGATTCCTGACGTGCTCCAGGACGTGCGACGCGAAGAGGAAGTCGAATCGACCGGTCGCCCACGGTAGCCGGTCGCCTCCTTTGAGCGCGAGATCGAGGTCGGCCGCGACCTTTTCGATCCGACGCCCGACTAAGTTGACTTCCGTGGCGGAATCCAGGAAAGCCCGATCGCGGTCTATCAGCACGTCGGATCTCGGCCACGGCCGCGTGCCCGGGCCGAACTCGACCACGAACGCCTCGTCGGGGACGACGAGAAGATCTTGCGGGACGTATTGCCATGCCGCCCTCGGTCCCGGTTTTCGGAACCGCAGGCAGAACGAGGGCGCGACGTTCGGGCTCGGCTCCTCCGCCTCGAAGTCGAATCCGTGCTCTTCGACCAGGGCGCGCAGCGCCTCGCGCGTGTAGGCCATGACGTGGTACGCGGCCTCGTTCCGCTTCGAGCCCAGGACGTGGCGGACGAAGAACGGATCTCCCGTGAGCCGGTAGCGCCGCAGCGTCTCCTCGTGGTCGGGCACGTCCAGCCTCAGCACTCCGTCCGGTTTGAGCACGCGGTCGCACTCGTCCAAGGCAAGGCGCGCCTCCTTGATCGACAGGTGCTCGAAGACCTGGCGCGCGAGGATCTCGTCCGCCTGTTCGAGCCCGCACGGGAGGCGCTCGAACGATCCGTAGACGTCGCATAGCTCCTCGGTCGTGACCGGACCGTCGCGCAGGCTGTCCGCGGTGCGATCGTGGCGGGCGTAATAGGCGTCATCCGTCGTCCGCCACTTCTCCACGAGGTCCGGGCGTTCGGAGGCGAGGAAGACGCCGTACCCCGACGGCATGACGTTCCGCCAGCCGTCGGCGGGATCCAGGTAGACGGTCCCGCTCCCCACGTGAAGCCGAACGCTCACGGCTTGCTCCTCGGTCGTTTTCTCTTCCCCGTCTTGTTCGCGTCCGATCTCCACCAAGCCGCGGACTTGCACTGACATGGATCTTTCCCGCACGCGCGACAGAGTCCGCGATCGTCGCGGTCCATCTTCTTGGCGAGCGCGCGACCTGGACGCGGGAAAGATCGGTGGCGGCGAGACATCGTTACTCTCTCCCCCGCGCGCGCAGCTTCCCATCAGGTCCCAAGATCCCCCTGGACGCGGTCAGGATTGCCCGCGTCGCCGTCTCCTTCATCTTCACCCGGATCTCGTCCATCGCGGCTCCGATGATCCTCATCGCGGCCTCGATCTCGGCCTCCACTTCCCCGGCCGCAGCGGTCAACCCGTCGATGGTCCCCAACATCCTCTGGAGCTCCATCGACTCGTTCGGGGTCAGGCCGACGAATCCGGTCGGCGAGTCCGGGCGGGTCTCGATACCGACCCCGGGCCACACCCTGGGGTCGACGCCCTGGTTTCGCAGGACCAGCTCGGCGAGGCGATCCCGGACGGTCTGGACCGTGGCCGAAGGGCCGGCTCCGATCTTCACCTCGTCCGCGAGGTAGTCGAACACCGTCTTCGCGACCCGAGGGCGCTCGCGATCTTCCGGCTCTTGCGTGTCGTCCATGTCACCGTTCCAAGACGTTGCCGCACGGGTTCAGTCGCGCGAAGCGGTCGTGGACGGCGCGCATGGCCGTCAGCTTCCGACCGTAGGCGCTCTCCAGCCACGCCGAGGCATGCGGCCGGTACTCCCGGCTCTGCCGCTCCTTGCGCGGGTTGGCATCGACGTGGTGGACGACGCGCGCGTCCGGAATCCCGACGACGCCTTTCCCGGCCAAGAGCGTCTCGAACGAGATCCGGTTGTCGCAGCCGTAGCTCGCGAGCTCCGTCCCGAACCATCCGATTCGGTCGCCGAATTCGCGGGGGAGGATGCCGAAGTTCGCGTAGACCATCCCCTTGTACTCGTTGACGCGCCAGACGCTGCCCAGCCCCTCCTGGTAGTAGAGCGCACCGCATCCGACTTCCGGGTTGGCCTCCATGAAGCGCAGTGCCGCTGCAGGAGCGCCGGGCATGACCTCCGCGTCGTCGTTGAGCCAGAGCACCCAGGCCCCGGCGCAGGCGCGGAAGAGGCGATCGTAGGTCTGGACCATCGTCGGCCGCGGCTGCTGGCGGTCGACGATTACGCGTCCGAGCGGAAACTCATGGTTTCTGGCGTAGCCGGATTCGGACGCGTCGCCGACGCGCGCCTCCCAGGGAAAAGGGGTGTGCTTGGCGAGGGAGGCGATCAGGCGAGCGAGGCCCTCGGGGCGATCGACCGTCCCGGTGACGTAGCTCAAGACGGGAGCCGCGCGCTCCGTTTCCACATCCGTCCCCCTTGCCCCAATGCCCGAGATCCGAACCTACTTCGGAGGATGTCCGACTCCATTTCCGTTCGCGCGCTTCGCGCCCGCGTCCTCCAGCGCCGTGCCGCCGATGTAGGCGAGCAGCAGCGCCCCCGCCCAGTCGGCGATCTGCTTCGCCTTCGCCTCGTCGATCCCGAGATGAACCGCGACGACGACGAGGACCCCGATCACGGCCGCGACGAACTTGCGGCTCTTGAGCAGCGCCATGATCGAGTCTCCGAAACATCGAACTAGTCAACCCGCGAGGAATTTCGCCCCGAGCCCCACGGCGAGGTCGATCGCGCGCGCGACGAGCTCCTTCGCGGTCTTCGCGTCCTTGATCCCCTGGATCGCCGCCGCCTTCTCCTCGTCGCCGGCTTGCCGGTCCGGGACTCCGGACACGTCCACGTTCTTCCAGCGCAGGTTGTGGAGCTTGTCGGCAGCAGATGCTCCCTCGGTCGGACGATCCTGTTCCGACATCGCGGTTTCTCCCTATTCCCCCCCGCCGCCCGTCGAGGCCCCGGAAACCTCCGGCGCGCGGAAGATATCGGCCGATCCGACCCGCCTACCGACCTCCTCAAGCACGGCGTCCACCGTCGACTTCTGGACCCCGGCCGCGCCGAGGTAGTCGGTCAAGGCGGCGCGGAGGTCGCGGGCATCCTGCAGATTCAGGCGGGCCTTCGCGAGCGCCGTCATGACGCGCGCGTAGTCGTCGTCGGCCTCGCCGTACCTGGCCTCCAGGTCGGCCGAGAGCCGCTTCGCGTCCTCGCTGGCGATCTTCCCGTCGGCCCCGACCTTTTCGCCCCAGGCGAGGTCGAAGAGGTCGAGCGCATGCTGCCGGCGCGCCTTGCGCAGCGATTCGGCGGTCGCGCGCACGAGCGACTCGACTCCGCGCGCGTAGGCTTCCTCGGATCGGGCGGCGAGCCGGTCGCCGTGGCGAACGGCCTCGGGCGATTGGCAGCTTAGCAGACACGCTCCGCACAGGAGCCCGGCAGCGAGCAGGAAAGGACGGAGCGGACCGAGGAGGTTCCCGGTCCGCTCCCCCGCATCGGAAAGGAGAGTGTCTGTGGGGTTCGCGGCAACAAGCCGCGAATGCTTCCTGATTTCCACTCCCTGCCCTCGCGCAACGGCCCCCGGCCTTGAAGGCCGGAGGGACCGCGAATCTCGTCTCGCGGCTGACGGATGCGAAGGTTACACGCCCCGACGTGCCCTGTCAAGCCGAATCTTCACTGCTTCCATGGGATGGCCATAAGGGCGACGAAGACGGCCGCCGCGACGAGCAGCGCGATGCCGACGATCCGCATCGCATCCCATTCGTCCCGGGTCATCGCGCCCACCCGGCGTGGCGTATCTCGCGCCTCGTCTCCTCCACCGCGCGCGTCATGGCCTCGACGCGGTCGCAGAGGCCGGAGATCCCGCCGCGGCCCGAGCAAGCCGGTCCGAGCCCGCGTACGGCGTCGCGGAGGATCCCGGGCAGACGCGCGATTTCCAGAGGCTTCGCGACCGCCACGGCCCACCGAGGCAGATTTCCGGCTCCCGGCAGGTCCCCGCTGACGACGACCGTCGGGACTCGATCCCCCCGAATCTCCATGAGGCGGAGCATGTCTTCGCCCCTTCCGTCCGGCAAGGACAGATCGGTAAACAGGACGTCCGGCATCGCCTCGGCCATGAGCGACTCGGCCTCCGCGACCGTCGCAGCCACGGAGACCTCGACCCCCGCCTCCGCGAGAACGCAGCGGACGAGCTCGGCTACTTTCGCGTCGTCCTCGACGACCAGAGCCCTCAACGCGCCCACGTCACGGTCCTCCGAAGATCCAGTCCAGCAGCTTCATGACGCCTCCGCCTCCCGCCGCGGCTCCGAGCCACTTCGCGAAGTCCCAAGCGCCCCCGCGGACCGCCGCGCGAGCCTGCTCAAGCCGCGCCAGCCTGGCGTCTACGTCCCGGACGTGCTGCGCCTCCTCGATCTCCTGCCGCGCGCGGTCCCGGATCTCCGTCTCGTTCGGCGCGGAGGCTTCTTCCAACTTCTCGATTCGGCCGAACAGCCTCTTCAGATCCTTCCCGACTTCCTCCAGCTTCGCCCTCATCTCGGCCGTGGCCGCGATCTGGACCTTGATGTCGGAGAGCAGCCCCGAGAGGGTCTGCTGGAGACCGTCGAGCCTCGCGGCCAGCGCGCCCAACGCCTGCGTCGTCTCGTCCACGCTTTCATCCCATCCGTCTTCGCGCGCCTCCGACCGATCGCGTGCCCGGATCGGATCGCATTGCCATGGCGCGACGACCGATCGCCTTACGCGCTGGAAACGTGGTGCGTGCCCATCACGGTAATGACCAGACGCGAAGCGTCGGCCGCGATGCCCGACAGGAACTTCGTGTTTTCCTGCACGAGCCCGGCGGAAAAATAGACGTCGTCGCGCGCGTTCGCGCCGATCGACCTCGTTCCGCCGCCGATCTGCGTCCCGGCCGCGCTGCCGCCGGTCGCTCCCAGGAACAGGGAATACGTCGAAGCGGCCCCGACGTTGACGACGTGGATGTGATAGATGACGTAGTAGTGGCCGGCGGCCGGTTCGGCAAGCACGTCGGCCGCCGAAGTGCCCAGAAAGGCCGGACCGGCCAAGCGTTTGATCTGTCCGCGCACGAGCGTATCCTCCTCAAGCGAGCGGTCACGCAGCCATTATGGCGTCGCGATCCGTATGCGTCAAACGTCCGATTCCAGGTCGCGCTACGGCGCGCTGCGACGGATGAGCAGCGCCAGAGCCTCGCGAATGTCGGCCGGAGTCGCGCTTCCGTCCTCCAGTTTCGTCGCCAGCGCGCGCAATCGGTCTCGCGCGGCGCGTTCGGCGCGCGTCCGTCGGTCCGGATCGTGCGCGGCCTTGACTTCCTCGGCTTTGTCCAGTTCCGCCGCGGTCGGCACGCCCATCCAGTCGATGCGACCGTTCGAGGCGCAGCCGACGATGGGCAGACCGGCGGCAATCAAGTCTTCGTGCAAAATCGTCGGATCGTAGATCATGCGACCATCCTAGCCATGAGACCGCTCTGAATCGCCCCGGCATCGTCGCCGTAGAACGTATGAGACCCGACTCCCGCCACGTTCTCCACGGATTGCAGGAAGTGGAATCCGATGTCCGGATGGCCCGCATACGCGGAGGCTATGGGCATCTTCCCAGTCGATATGTCGTCCGGACTCTTGGCGCTCTGGCTTAGCGTGGCGCTGTTTGCCGTCGTAGTGTCCAGCCCGATCCCGGTAAAGCCGGTGCGAGCCACGCCTGGTGGAGTCCAGATAGACAGACGAAGTGCTTCCACGACCGTCTCGGCCAATCCTATCACGAAGGACACTCTGCCCGTCCCATCCGTCGTATTCGCATTTGCGGCTCTCCACGCGGCGGTACTGTAAGTCCAGGAATCCGTGGCATCGACCGCGCGCATTCTCCGTTCGACGCGATTGTACATATTCCAGATGAATCGACGCGCGGCACTGTCCTCCGTCGCGTTCGTCGCACTCGCGCGGATGGTGCCGAGATAGAGGCGCGTGACCGCTCCGCTCTTGACGTACACTCCGTCCTGCGTCGTAAGCGCGTCGGCGCGGGTCGTGTCGTTCGTCCATGCGGCCGACAGTTCCAGCGTGAGCGTACCGGAGTTGTCGTACACGAACACGTCGTAGTTTTTCCCGCTCGTGAGCGTGAGCGAGAGCGAAAGCTGGGCGGTCTGGTACAGGTTCCAGCGGGTGCCGTCGTAAATCCGGATGCGGTTGCCGAAGTAGGGCGCGAGGTAGATCGTCCCGGCGGCCGTCACGTCGGAGGTGGTAACGGCGGTCCCGCTCGTGAGGGTCAGTCTCAATTCGGAAACCCCGACCGCGACGAAGCCGCCGATTTCCTGGACCGTCACTTTGCGGTTGGCCGATGTCGGGGCGGCCTTGAACACCGGAGACTCGTCGGTCAACGCCGGATCGGCGGCGGTCAAGCCGTTGATGTCGAGCGACCCGGCCGCTCCGTCCGCGCCCGCCGGACCCGGAATCGTCATGCCGTCCTCGCCGTCTTGGGCATATCCGGGAGGTCCGGTTGCACCATCCGCGCCCGTCGCCCCGGTCGCTCCGGTAGCTCCAGTTGCGCCGGTAGCTCCGGTAGCTCCAGCGGCTCCCGGTTCTCCGGGCGGGCCCATGGGACCTATCTCGCCATCGTCTCCCATCGGCCCAGGCGGGCCGACTTCGCCCGTCGCTCCGGTGGCCCCCGTGGCTCCGGTAGCCCCGGTAGCCCCGGTAGCCCCGGTAGCCCCGGTAGCTCCGGTAGCTCCCGTCTCGCCTTGCGGCCCCGGCGGACCCATCGGTCCGATCTCTCCGGGCTCGCCTTCGGGGCCGGGGGGGCCAGCCTCGCCGGTCGCACCCGTGGCCCCGGTTGCCCCAGTAGCGCCGGTAGCTCCGGTCGGTCCTGTCTCTCCTTGCGCTCCAGGCGGACCCGTCGGTCCGATCTCCCCATCTTCTCCCGGCTGCCCCGGCGGTCCGACCTGCGTGCCAGAATCCACTAGCGCATCGAGTCTTTCCGTCGCGCGCAGCAGCGCATGGTAATCCCGACGCAAGCGGTACAACTCGCGCTCCAGGTCCTCAAGCGGGAACCCGGCCCAAACCTCGGCGAAAAACCGGACCGGCGACCCGCGCTGGTAGTGGTACGCGACCGTTACGTAGTGCTCGCGCTGGATCGCCCCGTCGATGCCGCGGAACGTGAACTTGTTCTGCCCCGCGATGGAGGACGCATCGGACGCCGTGCGCGCGTCTTCCAGCCTGGCGGCCGGACCGTCCTTAGTGCCATACATCCGTACTTGGCCGTCCTTCTCGGTCGTGCAAACGTTATCGGCGATGCGCTGCAGGTCGGTCGCGCCGTCCGAAACCCAGGGGAAGTGAACGTAGGCGATCCTGACGCCGTAGACGGACTGCGCCGCGGCGTTGTTCGCCGTCGCCGTCGCCCAGTCGCGTCCGTAAGCCACGATACGATTATAGGCCCGCTTGAAGCTGCCCTGCTCGCCCATGTCGGGCGCATTCGTCCCGAGGATGATCTGCGCCGGGTCGGAGTTTCCGGTGCCCTCGGCGTGGAAGTAGAGCTGGCCGCCCTCGGTCACGCCGAACTCGCTGTTCCCCTGGAGGAGCGCGAGGGTCCGAAGCGCCTCCCAGGCCGTGCAGTCGAAGACGAGGCTCCCGACGAGGGCGTACGCCCCGACGATGGACGAGGCGTTCATGCGGATGCGGCTGTTCGGCTGGATGTCTCCGTTGAAGATCGTCTCGACCGTCTGCTTGACGGTCTGCCCGGCCGCGATGGTCCGATTGACTCGGATCTCGGCGAGCTTGGTCCCGTACCCCTCGGACCACATCCTGGTCCGCAGGAGGCCGTCCGGTCAGGTGAAGTGCTCGTAGGCAGTCAGGCGAGCGCGATACCAGATCGCGCCCTCGCGCAGGAGCCGTATCTCCCACTGGGTCTGCACGGCCTCGTCCATGTCGGCGACACCGCCCTCGACGACGAATTCGCCCTTCCCGGCGCCTCCGATCCGGTCGTAGTCCCAGTGCGCCTCGGCGAGCTGCGCGCGGAAGACCTTCTTGCGCGTGAGAGTCGCGCCGAAGTCCAGGCCGGCTACCTGCCACAGCTCCAGCTCGAAGTACGCGCCGGCATCGTCGGCGGGGGAGGTCCCGCCGCTCGTGCCTTCCGAGCCTTCGAGGATGATCGGCAGAGCCATGGTTCAGGGTCCGTAGTAGCGCGCGTTGTACGCGATCTTGAAGGTGGCGTTGCCGCCGCTGAAACTCAAGCTGTTGGATCCGCTCGTGAGCCAGACCGGAACTCCGGTCATCGAATTGATCGCGTCCGCGCCGTCGTTCGTGACCGTGAAGTTCGCCGTGTTGAAGACCATGGACTTTCCGCTCGCGATGGTCGCCGAAAACGTCCACGATTTGCCCGTCGTCGAGTTCGTGAGCGTGATCGGACCGGCCACCGCCCCGGCGACGTTTGCCGTAACCGTGTAGGTCGGGAAGACGAGCGCGCTGCCCGAATTCGTGTGGGTCCAAGAGAGCGCGCTCGTCGGCCAATTCGAGGCCGTCTGCGTGTCTGTCGTTCCGGTCGCCGCGATCCAGAACGGGTCCGAGGCGAACAGCTCGCAGTCGTAGTCGAGTACCGTCATTGCCGGACCCGGACGGAAGCGCGAGCGGAATTCGGTCTTCGTGCAGACGATGTAGCGCGTCGTGTCGTACAGGTAGAACTGCTTCTCCGTCCCGTTCATCGTCTTGAGCACGTCGTCGAGCTTGGTCCTCAGAAGGGCCGCCGTGTCCTGCTTGATCGTCCCGGAGAACGCGAGCACGCGCTCGGTGAGCGTCGGTTCCTCCGTGCGGACGACGCCGTGCCGGCGCGGCGCGACCTCGCTCGGAACGCGGGTCCGGTCGGGCAGAACGAAAGCCGAGACCGCCAGGCCGTTCGCCTCATCCTGAAGGTCGAGAGTGTCGTAGCGGAAGATCGTCGTCGGCACGGCCTAGATGTTCCCCTGCTGGGCCTCGCGCATCTGCACTTCCCATCGCTGCTCGCGCCAGAGCCGGAAGCGCTCCTTGGTCGCGGCGTCCCCTCCGGTCGAATAGTCGTTGTAGACGACGGTCTGTCCGCCGCCTTGCGTCGTCGCCGTCCCGCCGGTCGCGCCGATCATCTGAAGCTTGGCCGCCATGTCGCGGAGCGCGGTCGTGTTCTCCTGCGTCGCCTTGGTGTTGGCCTCTTCCGGCGTCTCGGCCGCGCCCGGAGCCTCGCCGGTCAGCCGCGCGAAGATCTCCTCGGCCATTCCCGTCGTCGCGAGACCTCCGACGTAGCGCGAGAGGTCGAACGCGGGCGCGGCGACGGCTCCTCCGCCAACGCCCGCGATCGGCTTGCCGAACCTGTCTACCGCCTCGATCCCTCCGGTCGGATCGAAGCCGGGAAGCATCGTCATCCCGCCTCCTCCGGACTGGATCTGCGCGATCTGCTCCATCGAGAGCAGGCCGCGCTCGGCGAGAGAAGCGAGCTCGCGCTGCCCCGCGCTCGGAGTCGGCATCGGCCCTTGCGGCGCGGCCGGCATCTGCGGGACCGTGATACCGGGCGGAGGCGTTGCCCCGCCGAGGAGGATCGCCTGGACGAGCATCGCGATGGATGCCGGATTCATGCCCGGGAACTTCTGCGCGATCTGTTGCGCCAGCAATGGCGCGCGCGGATCGTTCGCCAAAGGGCCGCTCTGGAAGAGCGAAAGCACGCTGGTTCCGCCGCCGGCCGCATACGGGACGCATTCTCCCGTGATCGGATCCGGATTCGTGCCGGGAGGACAGCCGCCGACCGCGGCGGGCCCTCCGAACGCGGCGCCCCCGCCGAACAGATTGGCCGCTCCGAATCCTCCGAACGGATTGATGAGTCCGCCGCCGCCGCCGAGGGCCAGCCCGAGCGCGCCCGCGCCTCCGACGAGATTGCCGGCAAGCGCGACGCCTCCTACTCCGCCGCCGGCAAACCGCCCTCCAGCCGCGTAGGGAGAGATCGGGCCGGTCGTTCCGCCGCCTCCGGTCGTCAGGAACGGCTGCGGGCAGCACCGGGGGCACACGCACGCGACGACTTGCGTCAAGAGCGCCACCACGGTTCCCAGCAGACTCTCGACGCCCGACGCGACTGCACCGCCTCCCGCGACGGTCGAGACGGTCGCGATGCCGGACATGCTCGCCACGGCCTCGGGCGCGCGGCATACGCATTCGCGGATCGCGCTCAACAGTCCGGAGATGCCCGTGCCGCCGGTCGTCACGCCCGCCGTCGCTTCCAGCGGCCCGGCGGCCGAGACTCCCATGGGCGAGGACGCCGCCTCCTTCCTCTTCCGCAGCACCTCGTCGAGATGGCGCATCTCGTCGTCTTGGACCCTCTTCCGGTCCGCCGCTTCCTCTTCGCCGATCCGCTTGCGCTGCTGCCCGATCTTGTCGACGTGCTCTCTCTCCTGCTTGTACAGCAGCGACTTCTTGTCCTTCTCGTCCTTCATCTTGTCGGCCAAGGCCTTGACCGCCTGCTTCCTCGTCTCTTCCAGTTCCTTGAGAGCGGCCTTCCGTTCCTGGCCCCGCGTCGTCGCGTCGATGCGCCGCCTCTCTTCCGCGACCTCGTTCTCCAATTCGAGCGCCTGCTTCAGCTGCTCGTCGTTCAAGCGCATCCCGAGTTCCCGTTCGAGCTTGTGCTTCGTCCTCAGCGCCTGCGCTTCGATCCTGCTTCCTTCGCCGGCCGCGAACCGCTTCGCCAGCGCGACGCGTTCCCTGAACTGCTCGTACTCGAGCAGGCTTCCGAACTTCCTCCTCGCGACGAACTCGGCGCCGGCGATTTCCTGACCTGGAGCGACGAGGCCTCCGACGAGCCGTTCCGGTCCGAACGCCGCGCTTTCCGGCCTCTTTGGCCGACCCCGGCCTTCTTCCGAGAGCGTCGTCATCCTCGCGGCGGCCTTCGCCGTCGAATCGAAGGCGTCGCGGAGCTTTTCCTGGTCCTCGACGATTCGCTCGACGTTCTGCCGGTGCCTGCGCTCCGCGGACTCGAATCCGGACGAGAGCGTCTCCACCACCTCTCCGGCCGCGTTCGCGACCGTCGCGATGCGCTCGGACAGCTTGCCGAGGAAAGGCTCCAGGCCCCCGACCACCGAAGCGAAGTCGAACGCCTTGCCGGTCAGGCCCGCCTTGAGAGCCTCGACCATCGCCGCTCCGGCCGATCGGAAGAGCGGCACGGCATTGTCCAGGATGTCGCCCAGGAGCCCGACGAACTCGCGCCCGAACAGCCCGAGGAATTTGATCAGGTCGCGGAATCCTCCGATGACGTTCCCGACGGCGATGCCGGCGATCTCTCCCCAGTAGCGCAGGTTCTCCGCCGCGATCCTGATCGCCTTGACGAAGTCCTTGACCCACTGGATCGCTTCCGGCATGCGCTTCCGGACGGCGTCGGTCCACTCCTTGAGCGACGGCGCGAGCTCTTTCAGGATCACGGACGACGCCCCGAAAATCGCCGTCTTGATCGCCTTGAGATTGTCCTCGAAGTCCTTCGTCGCCTGGATCGTCTCGTCGCTCATGACCGCGCCGAGCTCCTCCGCTTCCTGCCCAAAGGCCCGGATGCCTTCTCCGCCTTGCTTGAGGAGAGGCAGGAGCTCGCTCGCCGAACGGCCCATCAGGTCCATCGCCAGCGACATCTTCTGCGCGTCGGGAACGGCCTCGTCGGCCATCACGTCCGCGATGCGCTCGAAGACCTGTTCCACGTCCATCGAGGCGACCTGCGAGGTCGAAAGGCCGATCCGGGCGAACGCGTCGGCGGCTTCCTTCGAGCCGGACGCCGCCTCTCCCATGTTGCGCTGGAGGATCTTGAGCCCGGCGCGAAGCGTTCCGAAGCTGGCGTCGCTCTGCTCGGCCGCGAACTTCAGGCGCTGAAGCGAGTCGGTCGCGATTCCGGTCTGCTTCGAGAACGTGCCGATCTCGTCGGCGACCTTGATGGCGTCGCCGAGAATCGCGTCGAACGCCCGCTTGCCGACGGCCGCGACGTGCTTGAGGGCGTCGCCCCAAGCCTGAATGGTCTGTCCGACCTTGAGGAAGGACGAGGTTGCGGCCTGCGCTCCCGAAGTCGTGTGTTTAAGGGCGGAGTCGACCTTGTCGAGCGCGCCGAGGGCGGCGGAAGGGTCGCCCCCGATCCTGACTTCCAAGCCGATCGCTTCCGCCATGATCTTCTCGCGCCCCTAGCGGGTCCCCCCCGTCCTCCGCGACGAGCCGCGCCCGAACTTGACCGCCCCTCCCAGGGGCACTCGCGGCTTGACTCAGCCGACCGGACGCGGCACGGATCCGAACAGCGCTCCGCTTCCCAACACCGCCGAGTCCGCCGCGAGTCTGCGCTTGGCGTCGAGCACGTCGCGAAGCATCAGGATGTCCATGGCTTCGACCTCCGCCAGCGAGACGCCGAACGCCACTGCCGTCGCGATCATGCCGCGCCAGTCGGCGCGGCGGGCTGAGGGTCCGAGGCTTGCGACTCCGCTGCGGCCCTGACCGCGATCCCGCTCCCCGCGAGGAGGTCCGCCCACAGCTTCTGGACGCCGGAGATCCTGTCGCGGTCGAGGATGCGCGCGAACTCCTCCCGCGACGCCACCTGCGGAGGGAAGAGGACGGACGCTTCCTTCTCCGTCATGGCCGCGTCGCCCGTCGCGACGAGCTCCGGAGGCTTCCCCTGCTTCCGCAGCGACAGCCATACGAGCCGCAGGACCATCCGGACGGGGAAGGGAGGGACCCATTCGACGCTCGGTCCGAAGTCCTTCTCGGCCAGAACGAGATCGAGGAGCGTGAGCGGATGGAAGGTCTGGACGGTTCCGAACGCGTCCTCCGCCTCGAACGTGCCCGTGCCGACCGGAACCAGCTCGCAAGCGTGTTCGAATCGGAGCGTCCACTTCGCGGCAAGCACGTCGGCGCGGCTCAAGCCTTCGCGGCGCATCGACCTCCAGATCGCGGCTCCCCACATCCGGCCGCACGCGTTCTTCGGCTGCGCCCACGTGTCCACGGGACCGAATTCGTCTTCGATCTCGGCCCAGTCCGAAAAGACCAGCGTCGGGAGCGAGTGCCGCCTGCCCGTTCGGTCCGTCCACTCCACGCACTTCCGACCGAGAGCCTCCGCGATGCCGACCGGCTTTTCTTCCTTGCCTTCCTGCGACATCTCTTTCTTCCTCCCGATCCCTAAGCGGCTACCGGGTGCGAATTCTGCAAGAGGAACGCGACTTCGTTCGCCACGCTCTCGTTCACGAACGCCTGGTATCCGACCGTCGCCTGGAGGATCCCCTGATTGTCGGCCGGCTGGAAGGGCGTTTCCAGAAGCTCGGCGTTCGACATCGTCGCACGCACGCGAAACTTGTAGGTCGAGCTGATCGTCTCGCCGTCGAGCGTGACGACGAGTTCCCTCCGCGTCTTGTTCCGGTAGTCGCTCTGGAGATCCGTGCCCTCGGTCTGGAACGTCCAGTCTCCGGTGAAGACCTGGAATCCGTTGCGCTGCGGCTCCTGGATCGTCCTCGCGTCTATCGCGAGAGTGTCCTGGAGCGGATTGTCCACCCGGAAGCGTCCCGCCAGAACCTTGCCTTGCGTCGCGCCGCCCCACGTGAGCGCGCCGGCCGTCGCGGTCGCGAGCTGTCCCTCGCCGCCCAAAAGCGCGAGCGCGGTCGGCCCGAAGACCCACGTCTGGTCCTTGCCGACGAAGTCGACGGTGCAGACGAGCTGTCCGCCGGCCGCGAACGCCAGCTCCAGCGAACGCACCTTGCAGCCGCTGAATCGGTGCGCGTGCAGATCCTTGGCGACCTCGACGGTCAACCCGGTCGGAAGCGCCGTCGCCGGCGTGAACGTGTGGTTGTAGACGAGCGGATTGGACGTGATGTCCGGCCGCGACGTGGCGACCGAGCCGATGGCGTGCTTGAGCAGCATCGAAAACGCCCGCCAGTTGAACCGGACGTCGAAGGCGAAGCTTCCGCCGACCGTGATCTTGCCCTGGGCCCGCATCCCGCTGTGGACGCCCCGCCGGTTGAGCGAGTTCGCCTGGGTCATCTCTTCGGTGACGGTCAGCGACTCCGTGTTGTGCAGGAGTCCGGCGGTCGGCACGACGGCCGTGCCGTACGTCGACTCCTCGCCGAGCATGATGTAGCTCTCCTGGCCGCGAGCGATAGCCAAATGTCCTCCTCGTCGTCAAGGTCGGCCGATCAAAGGAGCGTGCTTTGCACGCGGACCGTGAACGTCACGGCGCCCGCCATCAGGCGCGCGCCGCTCGCCTTGACCGCCCCGTCCTCGGGCGGGTAGTATTCGATCCCGGTCACGAACGCGAAGACCTGCTGCTGGGTCGATCCCAGCGACAGGCCCGTCCCGTCGAAGTTCTCCCTCACCACGTCCGCGATCCTCTCCACGTCGTCCCTCTTGGCTTCCGGATCGGAAGTCGCCGAGTCCGGGATCGCCGTCACCAGCACCGCGCGTCCCTGATACTCGTCGAAGTAGGTCTTGCCGTTCGCCGTCTCCAGCCTCGTCGGGCTCATCCTCTCGATGCGGACGAAAACGGCCGGCACGTGGTCGGAGAGAGTCTTGACCGCCGGGAACTCCTCGAGCGAGCCGAACTGGACGGTCTTGAGCGAGAGCTCGTCGTCGATGTCGAGTTGGCGGATGCGCGTCCCGATCCACTCGGCTATCCTCTTCCTTCCGAAGCTGGTCGCCACCCGCACGTCCTCCGGCTACATCTTCGCGATGCCGCGCACGCGGACGTGCGTATCGGCGTCGGAATTCTTCGCCTTCGCCATGACGCGATACTCGCGGAACGCGGAGTGCGCTCCCGAGATCGCGTTCGGCGTCAGGATGAGGTACTTGCGCCCACCGGCCGCAATGTCCACGTCTGCCGAGGAGTGCTGCGTCCCGGTCTCGTCGAACGCCTTGAGGTCCACCCAGTCGCCGTCATCGTCCTGCGCGATCCTGCCCTGGACCTTGACGACGGCCGCGTAGTTCGACGTGGGGAGCGCGACCGAGTAGCCCACGGTTCGGTACGGCTGCCCGTGGGCGTCGATCTTCGTCCCGGCCACCTCGGCGTACGTCGTTCCGCCCGTGAGCTGCGTCTGCGGCTGAACGTACATGCTCTCGGTCAACGCGCCGCTCATCCCGCCTCCTCTGCTACGCGCTCTGCACCTTGCGGAGCGACAGTCTGTAGTGCCGGTCGATCCCGCCCTGCTCGATCAGCTCGGCCGAGACCACGTCCCAAACGACGGAAGAAATCGTGAGGCGGTCTCCGGTAAGAATCGCACCTCCGCTCGGGAGGTTGTCGGAATCGATCCAAGCGTCCGCCGCCTCGTCATAGATTATGCCGACATCGGTCCCGAAGGGCCTTTGCCCGCGCGGCTGGAACGAGATCGGAACCGACGACATGCCCGACACGTCGGCCCAACCGATATTGTGGTGGAGCGTGTGCGCCGCGTCCGTTCGCGTCGGACGCGCGACCGAGCACGTCTTGGTCTCGAACGCCAGGATCGGGATCACGAGCCGGCCCTACCGAACGCGAATTCCACCGCGTCCTTGACGATCCGCGCGACCCTCCCGCGCGTCGCCTTGATCGCGTCCGACACGTACTTCCGCGGAGGGATTTTCACGCTGTCCACCAAGGCGAAGAGCGGGACGACCTCGCCGGCCTTGCCCGGACGCGCACCCAAGACCGCGCGCCCGCCCTTGCGCACGAACACCCGGTCGAAGCCGAGCAAGCCGGGGCTGTCGAACAGCTCGCGCGCCGAGAACTTCGTCCGCGTTCCGGACGCGTTCTTCACGGCGTCGAGCGGGATCGTGAGCCTTCGCGCGCGCACCGGGACGACCGTCCCGCCGAATTCGTGGATCGCGGAGTAGACGACGGACGAGGCGAGCTTGGCGAACGCGCCCCCGGAATCCTCGCCCGTTTCCGGGAACCGGTTCCAGCTGCCGATCAGCGTCCCGCTCTTGGTATTGAGCGGGTCTCCGCGCAGGTTCCCGATCACGCCCTCGCGCACGTCGAGCGCGACCGCCAACACGGCGCGCTTCGTCGCGTCGGCCATCGCCTTCGCGGCCTTCGGCCCGATCCCGCCTTCCAGAGCGAACGTAAGCACCGGTCACCTCGTCGCCACGCGGCTCGCGTATTCGTCCAGCATCGTCTTGATGTCGCCCGGCACGTCGCCCAAGTGCGAAACCGAAAGCCCGCCCAGACTCTCGCTCGCGCGGCCCGCCGATCTCCGGCGGTTGAACCAGAACGCCGTCAGTTCCACGGCCGCGAGCGCCACGGCCGCCGGCACCGTCGCGTGCCCCGCCGTGTAGACGACGCGCACGTTCCCGCGCCCGCGCGAGAACCGACCCGCGATCAGCTTGACCATCCCCTTGTCGGCGTCTACGTAGTAGTCGTCCGCGTCGATCAGCGTCGCGCTCGCGAAATCCCGCTCCTGGTCGTCGTGGATCGTGGTCACCGAGACGATCGGGTACTGGCGGAGGATCAGCGTGTCGGTCCCGTCCCCGTCGTAATCCTGCGTGTAGGCGGTCGACGCGAAGGTCCGGCCGCAGTAGCGCTCGATCCACGCGCTCGCGCGCGTGAGGAGCGTCCCGATCACGGCGTCGAACGTCGTGCCGGAGATGCCGAGATGCTCCTTGCAGCTCGCGACGGTGGAAAGATCGCCCACGGCTCACCTCCCCTCCCGCGCCGAAGCGGGCGACTTCGCCGCGTCCATCCCCGACGCTTCCGGCGAGCACCTGAAACCGCGCTCGTCGCACGTCAGCCAATCGTAGTAGCGAGCCTTCGGGAGGTTGCGCTCGTAGCACCTGCGCCGCTGGATGTGGCGGATCACGATTCCGGGGAAGCACTCCAGGTCGCGCGGCCGAATGAGTTTCCCGGCAACGTGCACGGCGTGGTGCGCGCCCGCGTATCGAAGCCCCTCGCGCATCCTGAACAGCCGATGGATCGGCTGCCGCAGGTCCGCGTCTTCCTCGCGATAGAGATCCAGAAGCCAGTCGTCGCGCGACCCGGCGAGCGCCCGGTCGAGGACGGGAGGCGTCCCCGGCCGGTCGCCCTCGAGGACCTCGTCGGCATCGACCACGAGCACGACGTCTCCCGGCCGGCAGCGCTCCAGATAGGCGTTGCGTTTCGCGATCTCGCTCGGCCACGGATTCCCTCCGGGCGCCTCGAGGACGAGATCGGCGCGTTCGCGCGCGTACTCCAGAGTCCCGTCCGCGCTCGCCGCGCCGTGCCAAGCGTCGGGGAACTGCGCGTACCGGCCGTCGGCCACGACGAGCACGTCGACGAGGGAGCGGACCACGGGGAGAGACTCCCTCAAGAGGGGAAGATCCATGTAGACGTTCATCGCGCCGACGATCCTGCCCACGCTCCGCCTCCTCGCGGGACCCGTCGCCCCTAGACCGGAGGGGCGGCGGAACCTCGCGGCTCCGCGCGCCCCGTCCGATCCGAGGCAAGGAAGACCGATCGCGTCTTGACGGTCCGAGTTACGAAACGTCGATGTCCACCCCGATCGCGACGACCTGTTCGGTCGTGGTCCACGGCGTGAAAAGCGTGCCGCGCCAGTCCGCGATCAGGTGCTGCTGGTCGTACAGGGTGGAGAGCCAGGTCCGCATCCGCGGCCCGCGCAGCGTCGCCAGCTTCCAGCTCGGCTTGTGGACCGCGAGCACCGCCGAGTTGTCCTGGGTCGTCGAGTCGCGAACGCCGACCGTGTTCAGGTCCTCGCGCATGACCGCGCTGGCCTTGATCGGGATGCCGTCGAACATCAGCTTTCCGCCGACGTTCACCAGTCCGCCGCCTCCGATCCGAGGGTCCGTCCGCGCGGCGTTGGCGAGGTCGGAGAAGTGCCGGAAGTACGCCTTCGGGCCGGTGACGAGGACCAGGTTGTTCGTCGGGTCGTCGATGGCGTACTCGACCATGACCGAAAGGAGCTGGCGCAGCTTCGCCGCGCTGAAGGTCGAGAGCGAGACGCGGACCGCGGCCCCGAGATCCACGGCCTGCGCGCGCAGGCCGATCCACGCCTTGCGCCGGTCGGTCGCCGCCGTCACGTCGTTGTCCATGTGCGGGCTCGCCGTGTCGCCGTTGAGGATCGCGTCCTCCAGGTTGCGCGCGAGGTGGTACGCCGTGTTCGCGCGCAACGCCGGGAGCACCGGGACGATCGAATCCTCCTCGAGCTCCTCGCTGAACGGGACGCGGATGCCGATCTTCTTCGCCGTCAGCGTGACGCGCCCGGTCGTCGGGTTGGAGGCGGCGTAGGTCTTGGCCGCCTCGTCACCCGCCTGCTCGCTGCCGAGGTACGCCGTCGGACGCCCGGAAGTGATCGGGTATTCCCACGACCCGCGCGGCATGTCGACCTGCTCGAATTCCGAGCCGACCGTCATTCCGCTCTGGATCAGCTCGAAGAGCCGCGCGCTGAATCCGCGCGGCACCCACTCGGAGCCCTCTCCGGAGGTCGCCGTGTCCATCTGCTTGAGGAGGCGGTCGTTCTTCAGCAGGAACGGCCGGACCTTGCGCGCGAAGTACCTCGTCTCCTCCGGGCGAACGAAAATCCTCCGGCCGAAGTCGTCCTGCTTGGTGAGCAGGCTCGCCAGGAGGATCGAGTTGTCGTTCAGCTCCTGGAGCTTGACCACGTCGTCGCGGATGTCCGTCGGGATCTCCGACTTCTTGAGCTGGATGACGGAATCGAACGGATTGTCGTCCCCGTCGCCGATGCCCATGGCGTCGCCCGGCTTCCCGTCCTCGCCGGGAACCTGATGTTCGGCCTTGCGGAGCGGGGTCTGGCCTCCCGCCTTGCCCGGCCGCTTCCCCTTGGCGGAGTCGTCGAGCGCCTTGCGGACGATGTCCGCGGCGTCGCGCTCCAGGACTTCGATCTCGAACAAGCTTCCTCCTGATCGAAAAGACGCCGTTAGGTCCCCGGATATCCGTCCCGGCGCAACGCGCGGCCGGGCGTTGCGTTCTTCTCCCCGGCCCTACGCCGCGGCGGCGTCGAAGCCGTCGCCGTCGCAAGCCTTGCAGTCCTTCTGCACGTTCTTCCGGTCCTTGCCGGTCCCGTCGCAATCCTTGCAGGGCTTCTGGCCCTTCTGGATCCGCGTCAGGCGCTTGGCGACGGCCGCCGCGCGCTCGCCGTCCTCCTTCGCCTTCTTCGAGAGCCTGCGAAGGATCCCGACGTTCTGTTCCGCCGTCTTGGCGAGGCTGGTCGCGTGCTCGATCGGTTCCGGGCGCTCGAATACGGGCGCGACCATCTCGTCCGGAGCGACTTCCCTGATCGCGTCCTCGACCGACTTGTTCAAGGCGCCGACCGCCGCGGCAAAAGCGCGGAGGACGGGCTCCTGGACCTGGATCACCTTGGGTTCCGTCATCGTTCCTCCTGGATTCGTTCAGCCGCATCTTCCCGTTCCGGCGATCGGCGACGCGCCGAGAGCCGTGTCGAAATTCGTCATGGGATCGGCGGACCGTTCCGCCCGATCGAACCGAGCATGCGCATGACGGCGCCCGCGTCGTACGAGAGTGCCGGCCCGCGGTCGGGCTCCGACTTGGCGAACGCGGCCAGCCCGGGCACGTCCGACAGCGCGAGCGGTCGCGACTGCCCCTCCGCCTCCCCGTGCGCCTTGTAGACCAGGAAATCCTCCCCGGTCGCGGGCGCGTCCACGAGGCTGACCTTGGTGACGCGCATCCTGACCAACTTCGCTTTTCCCCTGGTCCCGGTCGAGTCTGCCATGAGTCCTCCGCGTTCGATGTTCGATGCGACCGAAAACGAGAACGGCGGCCGCGCAGAAGTGCAGGCTCCTGCAAGCCGCCGTTCTCGTCCGCGGCCCCTTGTGGAGGGGGGCCGGGGGTCGAATTGTCCGATTCGAGTCTTTCGCGCGCGTCTCCTACGCCGGCACCCGGACGGCCGATCCCTCGATGCTCGCGCCCCGGATCTTGCCTTCCTTGTAGAGCTTCTTCGCCTTTTCCGAAAGTCTGACCGTCATCAGCCAGTCGCCCTTCTTGACGGTCCTCGTACCGACCTTCCAATCGTTCCGCGCGATCCAGCTCTCGACGACCTCGCTCGGATCGTCGTCCCTGTGGAAGAGGTTGATCCTCCTGTGCTCGGCGAGGAAGCCGTGCGCGGCCTTCTCCAGCTCGTCCTCGTCCGTCCACTCGTTCTGCTTGTCCTTCCTGTTCGCCGGATAGGCGAGCATGGTCAGCAGGCCCTTCTCCTCCGCCGCCTTCCTGATCTCGTCGTCGTCGTCGAGGATTTCCAGCGACTTCACGACCTCCGAGAGGTCGGACCCGGGCGCTCCCCATTCCTCGTACTCGGCGACCGCGAAGACGCGCGCGGATTTCCCTGCCGCCGATCCGTCCGTCAATCGAAAAGAGAACGCGGACTCGCCGTCGGGGATCTCGACCGCCGTGGCGCTCCCGGTTTCGGCGAGCGCCTTGGCGAGCGCCGTCGCTTCTTCGGGACTCGCGCAGGAGACGACGTGTTTTTCCGTCTTTTCGTCCCATGCGGCCTCGACTTCGACCTCTTTCTCTTTCTTCAAGGGCACGTAGTCGAGCTCGACGATCTCCGGCTCCCCGAGCTCGATCGCGTCGTCGTCGCCGATCTCGTACTCGATCCGGCAGAGCTTCCGGCCTTCCCCGGAGTCGGGGTAGCCGTACCCGCCCTTGTCCACGACGACGTATTGCGTGTCGGGAAAAACCTCGATCACCCAGGCGTACATCCCGAACTTGGCCTTCACGGCCGCGCTGATCTTGTTGCGCAGTTCGGAGGACGACAGACCCATCTCGCGCTTGCGCATCTCGATCTTGTTCTTCGCCGCGTCGCTCACGTCGTCCTCCTGCTTCTTGGCCGTCGATCGGACTTCTCCGCCCATCTTCCGGTATATCGTCGTGACGACGGGCCAGAACGCGGCGTCGTCCTCGTCGTAGGTCTTCTTCGCCGCGGTCTTGGCCTTCTCCCAGATCACCTCGTCGGCCACCCAGCTCGGAGGGTTCTTGCCGGATGCAGCTTGCCGCTTCGCGTCGGCGCCGAGCCTGCGATCGCGAGTCTTCAGCCTCCCGTATCCCCTGGGCGCGAGCTCAGCGCCCGCGCCGAACACCGAAGTCGAAAGCTGCTTGGCCAATTTCGGCTTGATAAAATTCCTGGCAACGCGGGTCGTAGGAGCAATCGTGAATCCGGTCCCAAGGGTTTGAACTAAGACGCGCGGAATGTCCCCTCGCTCATCCTGGCTTTCCAAGACGACATGATCGTGTTCATCATCGCCTTCCAGCATCACGAGGTGCCCCGGAACCAACGTTTCTTTGCCATCCCATGCCTTGATTTCAAGCTCCTTCGGTTCCTTCGGCTTCTTCGATTCTTTCGGTTTCTTCCCTCGGGCTGTTCCGCCTTCGCTGAACCGTCCGCCCTCGTCCCTGGGCTGGTTCGGGTCGAACGCCTTCTCCGTCCGCCTCGGCGCGACCAGTACCGGAACTTCCGCTTTCGGATCCTCCAGCGCGGCGGCGGCGACGCGGTGCTCGCCCCTGCCGCGGACCACGGCGTACCGGTCCGACCCGTCCTCGTGAGGCGTCACCAGGATCGGCGAGATGCCGTCGCCCTCGTTCTTGAGGCCCGCCTTGAACGTCTTCGCCGCGCGCCCGAGCCGGCCGCGCACGGCCGTCGGCCGCGTCAGCACCAGCTTGGATACGGGTACGGTCTTCTTTTCGGCGGTCGACTCGTCCACGTCGGCGGGCCAGACGGGGGGATGGTCCGCCGGGATCCCCACGGCACGGAGGACGATCCTGCGTCGGTCGCCCTCGCCGCGGCCGTAGGCGTCGGCGCGGCGCGTCGAGGCCGGGACTCCGGAGCCGAGGTAAGTGAACCGACCCGACGGCTTGCGGTCGCCGGTCTCGGGCGTGCGCGAGATTTCGGAAGCCTCGACCTTGGCGACCGCGTCGCCCTGCCGCAATCCGGAGGCGGCGAGAGAAGCGGTCGCTGCCGCCGAGATCGATGGCGAAGGGGAATCGGACTTCCCGCCATCGATCTTGAGGATGAACGACTCTTCGACGCGCTCGCCGGTGGTCAGATTCGCCAAGACCGAAACGGCGTAGGCATGCCCAGGCAGCCCGCCCTTGACGAGGCAGGTCGCGGTCGAGCCGCGGACGTCGCACTGCGGCGAGTCGAGGACTTCGAGCGTGGCGTCCGCACCGGAGTCCTCGTCCATCGCCTTCGCCGTAGCGCTGGCGAGGGCCGCGTCGGCCGGGAGCGCGGGCGCGAAATCCACGGCCTGCCTGTACCGCTCGGAGGCGGTCTTGGTCAGCCGGAGAACCTCTCGCGTCGTCGGACCGTCACCTGCTGCCGTCGCACCCCCAGAAACGCCCGGCCCCTGCACTTGGCGACGTGCGTCGCCATCTCGCGCGCGCGGGCGGGCATGACGCCCGGGGACCGGACCCGCGCGGTGAACGGTTTCGAGATTACAGGATCGGCCAGCGGAATGTCAAGGATCGAATGGATATTTTTCTCGGTCGGAGCCCGGGACCCGATCTCGGGCAGGGGAAGCCTTGGACCGAAGACGATGTCGGCGAGGGCTTCGACCTCCGGCAAAGGGACCGCCGGCGCAGGCACGATCGGTACCGGAGCGGAAGGGAATCCGTCGGGATTCCGCTTCCTCCGCTTCGGCGGCGGGAGGATCGCCGGCGCTCGCTTGGGCTCCCGGTACGTCGTCTCGATCCAGCCAAGGTCGAGGAGCGGCCGGACTTCTTGGACCCGGCCTTTCCCGCGCGGCTGCAAGCCGTATCCCTGTTGCGCGAAGTGCAGGGACCCGAAGTGGAACGAAGCGAATTGATGCAACCCGCCCACGGCCAGATTTCGCTCAAGGAGTCAGGGTCACCGACGTACGGTTGCCGTCTCCGGTGGCCTTCGTCGCTACCCGGTCGGTCGTATCGTCTATCGACCGGAAGATCGGGTTTGCCGCCCCGCCGGACGTCTTACCGCACAGGACGGCGGCGATCAGGCGCATCGTCTTACGAAGCGTGAATCCCATCTCGATCCCGTTCGTGAGGTCGAGAAGCGCGTTCGCCAGTGCCTCGCGCGCATCCGTCTTGATCGCCGCGGCATCCACTGCGTTCGCCAGAATTGATCCGATGGTGACCCGCCCCGCCGAGTCCGTCGCGAGCCTCGAAGACGGCGTCGAGAGCGGGGAGAAGATCGCGGCCGCGCCGTCCCAATAGACGTTCTCGGTTCCCTTGAGCGTGTCATTCTCGGCGGGCGCAAGAAGCAATCGCTGCTGCACGGTGACGTAGTATATTCCGGCGACGACCGCCGGCATGTCGCCCAGGTAGAACCGGCTCGCCGTTCCCTGTTCGGTCATGGCGATGTCGTAGTCGCCGATATTGGCGGTCGCGTAGGTCTCGAAGGCGGAAGTCGTCGCGTTGAATATCTTCCCCGTCGAGTTCCAGACGTGCGCGTAGAGCGTGACCGCCGTCACGTCCGCGTGGATTTGGATTTCGCCGGCCATCTTCGATCGGCTCTCGCAGAGCGCAATTAGAGGATGATCTGGTACACTTCGGTGAGTTTCAGGCTCGCGATCCCGATCGCGAGCGAGGACTTGATCTTGAGCTTGAGACTGTGCGAGCCGTCGGCGATCTGCGCCGCTCCGATCCCCGCCGTGAAGGAGATCGTGACGAGGTCGTAGGATGTCGAGGCCGTGGACACGCTCGCCCTCGGCGACGCCTCGTCGTCGAGATAGGCGGACAGCGTGGTCATCGAGGTCGCGACGCTCGTCTTGATCTCCACGGCCACGACGATCTTGTCCGGAATGCCGGCGACGGCATCCTTCACCGCGAAACGGACGTTCTTTACCTCGAAGTCGACGGTCTTGTCCGTCGCCGCCGCGTTCGTGACCTCCGTATCGTCGGAAGCGAGCGGACGCGTGCGGACTTTTTCGTTGACCTTGACGGGCGTGACGGCGTTGTCCGCCAGAACCTGCGAGGTGACCGACGCGAGCGCGAACCGCGCGGTCCCCACCGTCCCGGCAATGATATGCTTGTCCCCGTCCACCGCTCCGATTGCAATCTTCTCCGACGTGATCTGCCCGCGCATGTCGATCGCCAAAACGCCTCCTCGTCAAACTAGATGCACTTCGGTCAAGTCGATGATCGCGGAAGTCCCAAAAATCTCGACGAGGATGCTAGTCCCTGCGGATGGAACGGGGGCCAGGAGGTCGATCTTTCCAGGTGCCGCGGAAGCGGATGTCTTCTCCACGCCGTCTATCTTGAGGACGATTGTCCCGGTGCCGGAAACGACGTTGATCGAAACGCGGATGCTCGACGCCGAATCCGTGAACGAACGGAAGAACCGCACGGACTTGAGGAGAACCTGGATCGCCCCCGCCTCCATCGTCACGGAATCGGCGGCGACGAGCTTCGGGAACCCGCCTCCTCTCGCGCCCACGGACTGCATGCCCATATCTCGATCACTCCCCCCCAGCCCAAGCCCGGATCGCCGCGATCCCGAATGCGAGCGCGCCCGTCCCGAGCAGCCCGAGCCAAGACCAGTCGAGGTCGCTCACGCCTTCCGGCTCCCATGGCGCCTGCGGTAGTCCGAAACCGCCTGCCGCGTGATCCCGAGGGCACGCGCCACATCGGCGTCCGGAAGCCACCCGAAGCCGGCGTCGACGTATCGCGCGGTTGTTGCAGGATCCCGACCTGGAGGTCGCCCGGGCGAAGATCGCATGGTTCGGGCGCGCCCGCGACTTCGCTTCTTTTCCGTCACGATTTCCGATCCTCGTCACGGGAACAATACCACCGCACAGGTGCCAACAAGCGAGGATCCGCGTCCGGCCGGACCGCCTCGCCGTCCCGCGCCGCAACTTCCGAAATTCTCTCCTCCGTCTCGCGTACGACTTCGGCCACGATCGAGCGGAACTTCGACGAGTCGGCTGCGGCGCACTTGGCAAAATCCGATGTCGACAGCGACAGCCCGGCGCGGTGCGCGTACTGGCGATGCTCCGCACACCAACGGAATCCGAGCTCCTCGACGAGCCAGTCCCGAAGTGCCAGCGGGGCGCGCTCCGCCCTTCGCCGTTCCGCGCGTTCCCGAGCCAGACCGCGCAACTCCGCCTCGTCGCACTCGCAGATCCAGACCGAGCGCGCGCAGGTCTTGCCCGACGCCGCGTCGCGTTCGGCGAAGCTCGCGACGTAGCGCATCGGCGCGCCGCAGCGCGGGCATCCGATCTCCGGCCTCACTTGCCGCGCTCCTTCCTCGCCTCCCGCGCCATCTCACCGAGGGCCTTCACCTCTTCGAGCCAGTCCTCGATCTCGCCGCGGAGGCCTTCGTCGGACCGCACGACGTCGATCTTCAGGAGGTCCGCGACCCTGGCCTCGACGATCTCCGTCTGCTCCGCGATCCGACCCGCCAGCTTCGCGCGCTGCTCGCCCTGGACCTTCGCGAGCTTCTCCGCCGACGCGCCGAGCGCCCCGGCGAGCCGCGAGGCGAAATCGTGCATCTTCATCGTCGCCTCCTCGGCCTCCTTCCAGAGCCTGTCGCTCATCTTCCGCTCGGATTCCGCGCTTCTCGAGAAAAGGCGCTTCAGCGCCGCTCCGATCCCCTCCCGCTTCTTCTTCTCGGCGGCGAGCCTCCGCGAGTACTCCCGGAAGAAGGCGTGCCGGGTCGCAACCGCGATGCCCGCGCCGGTCGAGATCCACCGCCCCGCCTCGTCCCGCTGCTGCGACGGATCGAACGCCTTCCGGATCGCCCCCAATTCCGCCGGCCACGTCCCGTACTGCTGGACGATCAGGGCGAAACGGATCGATTGGTCCTCGCCCATGCCTTTCGACAGGCTGCGCCCGAGCGCGAGGTCGGCCACCCGCTTCGCCGCGCTCGCGCGTCCCGGTTCCGCCTCTGTCGGGAAACCGGCATCGTCGAGCTCGTCCTCAAGCTCGTCGGCCTCTTCGTCCGTCAGCAATCCGGCGGCCAAGTGCTCGACGATCGCGTCCGCCACGTCCTCCGCCTTCGCCGTCGGCCCGATCCGGAGCGTGGCCGTATCGGCATCGTACGTCGCCTCCGAGCCCTCGCCGCTCACGGCTTTGATCGGACTCGCGTCGTCCGGAGCATCGATCACGATCCGATCCGGCAGCGCCGCGATCCCGCCCTTGACCAACTCGACCGCCCCGGCGTCGCCCGACGGAGAGAGGGACTTGGTGAGCGAGGCGCTGGCGGAGGAGAGCGATTTCTTGAAGCCGAATCCGGTAACGCACCGACAGGAAATTACTTCGCCCGGTTCGTCCGCCCCACCTTCCGGGTCGCCCGGGTACATGAGCTCGGCGTCGCCCACGTCGAACGGCTCGTCGATGTCCCGCTTCTGACCGTTCGCTTCCCGATGGCTTTCGCGCACGCGGTCGTCGCCCGACGTAATCCACGTCTTCGTCTCGACCCCGGCCTGCTCCGCCGCTTCTTGCGCTCCGAATTGCGTGGCGACGTGCGATTCGGTGCGCCCCACGCGCTGCGCTCGCGCCTCGCTCCATCCCGCCGCGTCTCGGATCGCCTTGACGATCCCCTGCTCGCCGAGCCCTTCCTCGTACGCCTCCGAGATCGCCTTCTTCGTGACCTCGGCCGAGTAATCGTCCATCACGTCTTCGAGCCGCGTGCGATGGTCCGCGAGGAACTCGACCACCTTCGGGTCGGACTCCTTGAACCCGATCCCGAACGCCGCGGCGACCGGCTTCGCGCCGACGTTGATGCCCTTCCGCATCGAGGCGAGGATGTCCTTGGAGAGCGCGCGCTCGATCGCCTTCTTGATCGCCTTGAGGCTCGGCTCCTCGGCCTTGGCGACGGCGGTCGTCGCGCCGCCCATGTCCGTCCCGGCCGCGCCCCCGAGACCGGCCTGGAGATCGGTCGCCGCGACCGCCTTTTCCGTCGCGGTCTCTTTCGCCCCCCCGACTCGACGCAGCCAAGTCCGGGCGTACGCCTCCGCCCCGCGGCGCTGCGCGTCGAGGTGGACCTTGAACAGCCTCGCCATCTCGGCGGCGAGCTTGCGCTCCTCCGAGCGGATCGCTTTGGAGTACCGGTGCGGGGTGAGAGTAGATCGCTTCGACATCCAAGCCCCGCTACGTCGTCTGGTCCCGGGAATCCTCGTCGCGCCTCCCATTTCGCCCCGTTTACAGCCACAAGCGGTAGCGGCTCGGAGGATCGACGGATACCATCCCTAGCGTTTTCCTCGATGCATGCCGTCGACCCGATCTCGGAGCGGCTTTCCTACCGTTGCCGACCTTCGCAGCCTTCTTGCCCATCCGATTCCTCCTTGTCCGGCCGCCTAGAATCGACTCAGACGCGATTTCTCGACCGGGGACGACGTCGCCCTCGTGCCGGCTCCTCCGATCGCGTCCTGGGCCCAATTCCGGCCTTCCTCGCCCCCTCGCAGGAGGAACGCGATCCAGTCGGCGGACGGGTTCTCTTCGTCTCCCCAGGTCCCATGCCCGTTGCCGTCCTTCGCCACCTCCCGATCCTCGGCGTGGCGCTCGTGCCAGTTCGCCAGCCGGCGCAGGTCGCGCGGACCGTGCGGCATCCCGGCGGCCATCGCCTGCGCTCGGGCCAAAGAATTCGCGGTCGCTCCCCTGCCTCCATGACCCTTCGCAAGCTCGATCCCTTTCGCCGCCGACTTCATGGCCTGTTCCGGGGGAACTGCGCCTTTCGCGAGCGGTTCCTCCTCGCCGTCCTCTCCAAGCGCGGACCTTGCTTCGGCAGTTTCCTCTTCTTCCCTCTCTTCGTCTCCGGGAAGCCGGTCCGCCTCCGGGTCGCGCTCGTCGCCCGGAACGTCGATCTCGTAGCCGAGCTTCGCCCTGGCTTCCGTCCTCGTGATGATCCCGGCCTGAAACGAGGCGATCGTTTTGGCGTGCACGTCGTCCTGCTCGTCCGGGATCCGGATCTCGGTCTCGTCCACCGCGAGGTACAGCCCCTCCGAGTCGGGGAACCGCGGCAGGACTTCGTGCTCGATCTTGGCGAACACGCGATTCAGGAGCGGAATGCAGATGCGGCGCATGAAGATCGAGAGCTGGATCCGCGCGGTCGCGTAGTTCTCCGTCTCCAGGCCGACCAGCACCGGAGGCACGCCCGAGGCGGCGAGGATCTCCTGCATCGTGGACAGCCGCAAGTTCCTGAAGTCCATTTCCCGCTGCGTCAGCCCGGCGCGGTGAAGCGTGACGCCGAACGGCAGGAAGTACGTCCCGCGCCCCTTCCCGACGCCTTTGTTTCGGTTCTCGAAGTCCTGCTCGATCCGCGCCATCTCGTCGCGACTCATCCTCTGCTCGGCCGTCAGCATGGTCTCGGGCGTGGCCGACCTGCGGAAGAACGTCGCGTTCCACTGGCGCGCGTCCTGGTCGACGACCGCCGACATCCACGCGGCCCGGGCCGGAGACACGCTCCCGTACTCCTCGGTCGCGGAAAACTCGCGGAACCAGACGACCTCGTCGGCGTCGTATTCGACCGGCTCGCGGTTCGGGCGATACGTGTATCCGACGACGCCCTCCCGCGGCTTGACCTTCGGCTTCACCAGGTGGGGGAGGAGCGGGACGGCCTGGGAGGGCGCGCCGCCTTCGCCGCCGGGAGCCATCTCCCAGAACGCGCGTCCCGAGAGCTCCAGGTGGGCGACCGTGGCGAAGACCAGCTCCTGGTACGTCCGGTTCGGCCCGGGTTTCCAGAGGAAGTCCCGCGCCGGATGGTCGGCGACGATCTCGTCCTTCGCGCCTTTCGCTTCGCGCTTGAGGACCCAAGGGATGTCCGCGACGACCTCCGCCTTGCGCCGGGTGACGACGTAGCTCCAGACTTCGCGCTCGTACAGTTCCGAGAGCTGCTTGGAGCTCGCGGGGATCTCCTGGACGCCCCCGGCGCGGCCCCCGTACGACTCGTACTGCGCCTCGTCGGCGAGGACCCAGCCCGGAGCGACCGCGGCCTTGAACACGGCGGCCGCGTACTTGACGCGGGACCAGAGCGTCTTGCCGTAGGCGGACGACCATTCGCGCCAGGTCAGGGAGCCTCCTGGAAAATTGAGGCCTGGGTGTCGTCGCTTTTTCCCTTATCTAGCTGCCGCGACCTTCGCGCCTCTTCGGCTCGAACTTGCCAGAGGAGGAGGAGAGCGAGCAGGCGCGGCCTCGACGCCTTGCCGACTACCCTACCGATTCGTGCCGTCCCGTGTCAAGGAGACGGGCGTCTCCGTCTTCCTCGCGTCGCCTCCGTCGGGAATTCCTTTTCGGACCGTCCGATTCTTTCCGATCCATCCCGTCACCTGTCTTCCTCGGCTCCGAATTCCTTGAAGACGATCGTGCTGACCAGGCCGGCCGCCGCGTCCGTCACGTCCTTCGAGTTGTGGACGAACACGCCGGCGCACAATCCGAAATTGCACCACTCGTCGACCTCAAGATCGTAAACGCATGCGGGAGCATCGAGGTGAACTGGGATTAGCGCGCGCACCTTGTGATTGCCGCCGCCGTTCGCTTTGGCAACCACGGAAGCCCAATCCGGGAAACCGAACTCCTTCATGACGCGCATGACGACGTTCCGTCCGCATTTCAAGATCCTGGCCGCACCGTTCGGAGTCGTCGCGTCCGGATCCGTTTCTTGACCGATTTCGCATTCTTCGTAACCGCCATTCACTGGCCACGATCTCCTGAATGGCATTAGCCGATCGATTCCTGGACGCAACGATCGAGCTTCCACATATCGGCCATGGAGCGTCATGAACCGATGGTCCGGCGTGCATCGAACGATCGCGCCGCTATCGAGGACGACATCGAGAAGTTCCGCGGTCTCGAACGTCTTTCTCCCCCGCGCCTTGCCGGGCACGACGCGCCCATCGGGAGCGCACGAATATACCCAGACTTCCTTGCCATCCAGCTCGGCGATCGTCGGAAACGTTCCGTCGAGCAACGGAATCCTCGTGTCGGCCGCGAAGCAACCGCCGGACACGTGGTCGATCTTCCTTCCCAAGTCCACCAAATCGGCGCAGCAGGCGAAGTACGGCTCGTAGGCGTAGAAGCGCAGGTTGCCGTCCAAGTGCCACCGCTTCCACGTCTCGTACGGCCCGCGCCTGCGATCCACGCTCTTGATCTCGCATCGGAATCCGGCCGACGCGAAGAGCTCCATGTTGGCCTGCCCCTCGAACGCGTCGAATTCGACGAGGTCGAAGTCGAAGCCGCGCGCGGCCAGCGCCTTGAAGACCGCGCGCACGAAGCGCATCGAGATCTTGGCCTGGGCTTGAGGGCGCAGTTCCAGAAGCAGGTCGAACGCGATCCTGCCCTCTTCGCGATGCGCGACGGCGATCCCGCAGGCGTCGCGCGAGATCCCGAGGTCGATGCGGCCGTAGTAGAGATGGGCCCCGCTCCCCCTCGGCTTGCCGACCTTCTGGCCGGCGCACGTCGGGCAGTCCTTTTCCGTTTCCCCGATCTTCTTCTTCCCGGTCCCGAGGCAGTCGCCGCATACGAAGCCGTCCAGCATGCAGGCGACGACCGCGTCGACCATCCCGGGTTCCTCGGCGTCCGTCCATCCCCGCGCCATCGCGGCGTGGAGCGCGTCGTCGTCGAACGGGTGTCGCATCGTCGGATCGGCTCCGCGCCTGATCGCGTCCACGTCGGCGACGAACGGCGAGGACGACGCCCGCTGCGGGTGCGCGCCGAACATCCTGGCGAACTGCGTCGGGTTGAGCCGGGCCTCGCCTCGAAGCGCGTCGAGGTCGGCGTCGGGCTTCATCTGCCACGTCGGGCACTCGACGACGAGCGTGCCCGCAGTGGTCAAGACGACGCGCGTCGGGTAGTCGCAGAACGGGGGCTCGGAGAGCATCTTCCTTCGCGCCTGTTCCTGATCCTCGTTCCCGCGCGTGAGCGGAGACGCCAGGAATGCCGTCGTCAGGTCCTCGGCCGCGCCCTCGACCTCGATCCGGCGCTTGCATTCCTTCGTGAGCCAGTCCGCCGCGTGCTCGGGCCAGCCGGCGAGGAGCATCTTGTAGAATCGGGGCACGCGCGAGATGAACGTGGCCAACACGGGCTCGACCAAAGCCTTGACGTGCGCGTGCTCTTGCCCGCCCGACGCGTCCATCGTCTCCATCCTCGGGACCTCGTCGGCGCCGGCGGCCACCAAGCACACGCCCTCGAACTCCTTCGACGACGAGTTTCCCGAGACGCAAACCAGGTCTTTCGGCAGTTCGATGATCGCCTTGGCGGCGTCGACCGGGGCGTGCTGGCGGAACCACGGCGCGCGCTCCAGGTCGCGCTTGAGCCCGTGGAAGATGGCGAGCTGCGCCTGCTGCTCTCCGGAGCCGGAGAGGTTGGCGATCCCGAGCTTCTCGCCCGAGGCCAGGCCGAGGTCGAGCGACGGATTCGCGAGAGCGAGCGTCTTCTCCGCCTGGCGCGCGAGCGTGAGGTGGACGACGAACCCCTTGCCCGATCCCTTCCCCGCCTTGAGGAGCACGAGCCTGACTTGGTCGCGGTCGATCTGGCGCAGGAGCCAGAGGACGCGGGGATAGACCTCGCGCGCGTCGATGCCCATGTCGCGCGCGAGGAAGTCGTCCATCGACTGCGCGAACGGGACGGCGATCGACGCGGAGGCGGAGGATAGCGCGGAGGCGGATGCCGATGCGTTCACGTTGACGATTGTTTGCGGCCTGTCGATTTCGATCCCGAGCGGAGCTCCGAGGAGCCTGTAGCCCTCGCGCATCCCCTGGGCGACCGACTTCCCGATCGCGGCCCGGTCCTTGGCCGGCGCGTCCTTGATCGCCCCGGACTTGATGTCGTCCACGACCGTCTGCGCCAGCGCGCGGTTGATGCCGACGACGTTCTCGCCGTCGCGCTCGATCGCGGCGAGGACGTCCTGCGCTTCGAGCCTGATCTGGCGCTGGTACTCTTCGTGGTACTCCGGCCAGTAGAGAGGGTCGCCGGGTGTCGTCCAGCGGTAGAGCGTGGTCCGCTTCGCGCCGAGGACGGCGCCGAGCGTGCGGGCCGCCTCGGTCGGGCCTTTGAGGGCGTGGACGCGGGCGAGCTCGACGTGCTCGGGCGAGAGCGAGGAGACGATCGGCGGATCGACCCGGCGCATCTCGGTCGGTTCCATGATCCAGGTTCCGAACGTTCCGGTTTCGGGGACGAAAAAAGCCGACGGCCCGATACGGAGCGCGTCGGCCACGATTTCGTTCTATGCCTTCGGGACGGGAGAAGTCAAGGGCGGCGTTCCATCGCCCTCGCGATCCTCGCCGCCACGGATCCGGGGTCGTCATGCTCCCAAGCCGTGACGACGGACCATCCGAGCGCGCGCAGCCTCCGAGCCGAGCGTCCGTCCCTAGACCTATTGCAGGCGACCTTCTTCCGCCAGAATCCGGCGTTCGACCTCGGAGCCCTGTAGTGCCTGGGGCAGCCGTGCCAGAAGCATCCGTGGACGAAGACCGCCACGCGGTGGAGCCGGAGCGCGAAGTCCGGGGATCCCGGGAGGCTCCGGACGTTCCGATCGGCCGGGATCCCGAGCGCCTTCAAGGCCGCCCCGATCCTCCTCTCCGGCCCCGTCCCGGACGACCGGATCGAGCGCATGATCCTCGACCTGGTCGCGGCGTCGACGGTGTCCATCACGGCCCCCCTGGTTCCCCGTCCCTCCTCGCCGAGAGCAGGATCCCGGCCAGGCGCGCCCCGAGCGCGCGCGCCACCGGGGGCGCGACGCTGTTTCCGAGCCTCGCCCACTGCTGGGCGAAGCTCCCGGCGAGGGCGAAGTCGTCGGGGAACCCGCAGATCCGCCTCAGCTCCGCGATCGAGAAGCGCCTGCGCTCGAACGGATGGACCGTCTGGGCCATGCTCCCGCTCGTCCCCCACGACGCCGCGATCGTCGGCGACGGGGCATCCGGGTCCGCCTTCCGGAGCGTATAGATCTCCGGATGCGTCTCCCCCGGACGCAGCCCGCCCCACTCGTTCGCGATCCGCCCGCGCAGCGCGGCCTCCGGCTCGACCTTGAGCATGGACGAGCGTGACGCCCTGACCGTCGGACACGGCCGGTTCGTGATGTCGACGGCGGGCCCGTATCCGTCGTCCAGGACGGCGCGGAGCTCCATGCCGTCGGGCGACGACGCGCACACCGTCGGCGCGCATCCGTCCAACGTCCGCATGCCGCCCCGGAACGAGTCGTCCCCCCTAGCGAAGATCTCGGCCCGCCCGATCCACGGCAAGGCGTCCCTCACCGAGTAGCGCCACGGGCACGGGTCGGGGAACGCCGGGTCCGCCCCCAGGTCCTCCCTGACGCCGACGACGAACACGCGCCGCCGCTCCTGCGGGACGCCGAACCGGGACGCGTCGAGGATCGCCGCCTTCGCCCTGTAGCCGAGCGACCGGACCCTGCGCATCACGTCGTTGAAGAGCCCGCGCGCGACGCCCCTGGTAAGCCCGACCACGTTCTCGGCCCACAGCGCCCGGGGGCGGAGCTCGTCGGCCAGCCGGAGCCACTCCATGAAGAGGTCGTCCGACCTGCCGAACGAACCGTCCCCGTGCGCCCTCTCCTTGCCCCAGCCCTTCTCCCTCCTCCCCGCCATTGAGAAATCGGAGCAGGGTGGCGACCCCTCGAGGAGGTCGATCCCGCCTTCCCCGATCCCCGTCGCCGCAAGGATGTCGTTCGCCGACACGGACCTGATGTCGCGCCCGTCCAGCGGCGTGTCCGGGAAGTTCGCCCGGTAGCTCGCGGCCGCGTTCGGCAGGAACTCATTGGCCCAGGCGACGCGCCACCCCGCCCACCGCAGCCCGAGGCACGAGCCCCCGCACCCGCTGAACGTCGAGACCGCGACGAGCCCGTTCCGGGGCGACGCGAGGATCTCCGCCACGGGCGGGATCGAGTAGGGCGATCTCCGCTCCGCCGGCGCCGCTTGATCCGCGCTCATGCCGTCTTCCCCGACCATTCGTATCCGCATTTCGGGCAGCGCCATTCGCACGGAAGCTCGTTCGGCAGCTCTTGGACTCCGACCGGCAACGACCCGGTCCGATCCGCATCGACTCCGAAAGGCGACAAAGCGCGGACCTCTTCCTCGGTCCATCCGATCCCATCCGTCGACCAGCCCTCGGTCTTAAGCGAGGCGAGCGTCCTGCCGAGGGCGTCGTCGTTCCAGGACCCGAGCTCGGCGGTGCGATTCAGCGCAAGCGAGAGAGCCGCCGCGTCGACATCGTCCAGATCGACCTCGACGACATCGACCTCGGTCGCGCCGGCTTCGCGGAGGACCCTAAGGCGGGCGTTCCCCGCGATGACCTTCTTCGAGGACTTCTGCACTACTATCGGCTCGACCTGCCCGAACTTTTTCAGGCTGTTGGCGATCGCATCGAGGTTCCGGCGGTCGTGGAGGCGGGCGTTGTTCGGATCTTCGTGGAGATCCGACAGCCCCATCCGCGCGACAATCACGAGCATTTCTCGGAAAGCAGGTGTCTTCCTTGGTACAAGTGCCAGAGGTCTTCGAGCGCGGATGCGACCATAAGAGAAGTTGCGCGTCGTTTGGATTCGGGGAGATCTGCGATGATGACGCTCAACTTCTCAAGCTTCGGATGGCATTTTGAGCAGACAGTCACGAGGTTTTCGCAGGAGTTGTTCTTGGAGACGCGATACGGCTCGATGTGATGGACCGATAGCCTGTGCTGGTAGCGGATGCCGCAGAGTGTGCAGAAATCGTTGTCCTTCTTGATGTGACGATTGCGGATCGACCTCCATCCCGAGCGATATCCATGAAGACCATAAGCGGGCCTGTTCCCATACTTCCCCACATAGCCGAGATTCCGGCAAGGAATCGAACAGTACCGACCCGCAAAGTTGCTGAACGGTTTCTCGCCAGCAAGGAATCGTTTCCCGCACGTCGGGCACGTCCGTTCGCTCTTCGGGTATTTCGTTTTTGCCCGATTCGAACACTCGTGAGAGCAGAATTTCCTTTCCGGTTCGCACTTGTATTTCCAGTATGACTTCCCGCAGAAAGCGCACTCCTGGAACGATCCCGTTCGACGGTTCGGTTTCGGCCCCTTTCCGCCACGAGAAGATGCGCATCTTTTACACGTTTTCGGAGAGCTATCTTTTCTCACGAATCGTGTCTGTCCACAATCTGAGCAAGACACGAGTTTCATTCCTGGCTTCTCCGGATCCGGGTTGAGCGAGGAGATCGGGACGGCGAGACCTCGGAGCGGTTCGGCGATATGGGAGAGGTCGGGCCGAACGACTCCGGGTTCGGATTTTGGATCATCCATGATCGGTATGAGGATCATCGAGACTTCACCCCTGATTATAGCGATTCGTCGCCGGGAGTCAACGGAAAGTTGCCGGGGATCAGGGCTCCCCGGCGGGCCCGTCTTTTGGACTCCGAAGGCTCCGGGCTTCTGGTCCCTGCGCGGGTTCACCGCTACTTGCTGTCCTGGCCGCCCGGCCGACCGCGTTGGTTACGCCGATTCTCCCGATCCGCCAGTGGAAGTCAAACCGTTTCGTCTTCCTTCCGGTTCGGCAGCCGGTTACGCCAGGAGTTCCAGGTTTCGTTGAGCCCGTCGATGGTCGGAAAATCCTCACGGTGGTCTCCGAACCGACTCCACTTGAGGCACTTCGCCGTTGCGCCGGCGAGCCGCAGGTTGATCGCCTTGACAGTCAGCGCCAGCTTCGTCAGGATCGGCGTCTTGCGTTGCGCGAGGAGGTCGTTTTCCAGCCTCGACCGCAAGAGCCTCAAGGGATCGGTCTCAACCAGATTCGTGGCACGGATGAGGTCGGTGACGGCCGCGGTGCCGGCTTCGTCGTGAGCGCGACCGTAGGCCCAGAGCAGGAAACCGACGACGGAGGGAGGCAAGAGCGACGCGACATCTCCTCGCAGAGAGCGGGCGGTCTTGGCGGCCGTAAGTATGTCGGGGAACTTGTGCAGCACGGCATCGGCCTCACCGTGGCTCACCGTCATGTTCATGCCGACCATGCCGGAGAGGTAGAGCCAGACCCAACGGACGATCCCGGCAACCACGGTGGCGTGGGCGATCCCACGAAGAGCGAGAATGTCGCCGTAGCTGCGTCTCTTACCCACGTCCACGGCGAGCATCGCGCGCGGGTCGACGCCGTGCAGGACCGCCAAGCGGACGGTAACGCCGGCCGCGACGACCGCGCGAAGCCGATGCTGACCGTCCACGAGGCGACCGCGCAAGTCGATCTTGACGGTATCGCCGGTATCGCGCCAGCGCCCGGCGCGCATGTCGGCGGCGTAGCGTTCCACCGTGTACGCGCTGACGTGCCGGTTGTGGGCTTGCGTCTTGAGCATTTCGGTCGCCTTGTCCGCGTCGAT